>JAAIGE0100118340.1_pt1 | contig 25290 bp, 13 predicted proteins | sample 6487951 | NCBI WGS metagenome assembly JAAIGE01 (sample SAMN13974128, study PRJNA590717) | phyllosphere metagenome | biome: tomato field; feature: multiple bacterial spot infested tomato fields; material: tomato leaves; isolation source: leaves from tomato fields | host: Solanum lycopersicum ...
AGGTCGATAACATCCTGAACCAGACCTATGCGCAAAGCAGCTACAGCGCGCAATGGATCTACCCCGGCGCCCCGCGCTCGGTGCTGGCATCGCTGTCGGTACGCTATTGAGGGGCGAGGCCGCTGGCGGAGACGGAGGGAGACTGACCCAGCGAATATTAATCATGTGATTTCAGCGCCTTAATCAATTATGCGCAAACGGATTTGCAGCACATTTTGTAGCATTTTGCGTGAAGCGAGCGATCTGTTCCGGCTTGATTTAGAAAAAGTTCATCGGGCATGGCGGAAATAATCGTCGGGTGACGCAAAGCGGCCGCAAAGACGGCAAGCAGGGGGCCGGAATATGTGGACGTTTACAATCGTAGGTGTGCTGTTACTCGTCCTTGGCGCATGCGCGGCTCACGCGCAAAGTCAGTCCAATGTCGCTACGGCGAGGCGTCAACTCTCAACGATTCCGGGCTACGAACCTGCTCTGGTTCATAGCACTGGCTACAATAAACCTAGCATCTCTATCGATCCAACCAGCTCGCGCCTGGCTATTACGCTGCCGGGCCAACAGACAAAGGTCTTGCATTTCAGCCAGATCGTGTCGGCAGAGGTTGAGACGAATGGGCGCTCGCTGACAAAAACTAATCGCGGCAGCCAAGCCGCTGGCGCGGCAGTCGGGGCGGTTCTACTCGGGCCGGCAGGGTTGCTGCTGGGTGGGCTGACGGGAAGCAAGCGCACGGAAGAGCTGATCAAACAGGTTTCGCTCAAGCTTTACACCAACGATCTCATCTCACCGGTAACGACGATCAATTTTTTGGACAGTTGGACCGGGTTCAAGGCGGACAGTCTCGTTGTAAAGCAGGCCGCACAGTCGGCCGACGAATGGTACGGACGACTGCGCGCTATCTTGCAGCGCCAACAGATGCCTTCCCCTGTTGAAACAGCGCATGTGCCGGCTCCAACTGCGGCGGAGAGAGCAGCTTCTGAAGCCCGTCAGCAGGAACTTATGCAGCGCATAGAATACAAGCGCCTGCGCCGTATAGCGAACCTTAAGCCGGAAGCATGATCGCCGACCCCATATGACACCACAGCTTCTTTCCACCTACGCCCCAACAATCCGCGACATGGCTCCGACCGCTATCGCTAACCCCCTGTCCACCCCTGCGCTGGTCATGGAACAGCTCGATGTAGGTGGTCGCGCAGTGCACATGGTCTATGCTCCATTCGATCACGTGAACCGCGCTGCGAGGATCGCGATCGTAGGCATGACGCCCGGTCGGTTTCAAGCTGCCAACGCTCTTCGTGCCGCTCAGGAGGCGTTAGGAGCGGCTCAGTCGGTTGAGTTAGCTGCGGAAAAAGCCAAGGTTTTCGGCAGCTTCTCCGGCGAACCTATGCGCGGCAACCTAGTGCGGATGCTCGACCTAATTGGCGTAGCAAAGCTCCTCGGCGTGCGGTCCACCGCCAGCCTATGGAGCAGCAACTCCGCTCTGGTCCACTTTACCTCCGCACTCCGCTATCCCGTGTTCGTAGACGGCCAGAACTGGTCGGGGCAACCAGATATGGTGCGAACACCGCGCCTGCGAGCATGGCTAGAGACCTATACCGGCACTGAGCTGGCATTGCTTCGGGACGCAGTGATCGTGCCGTTAGGATCGAAAGTTGCTTCCGCCATGCATCACCTTGCTCGACAAGGCTTGATCGATGGTCGGCATATTCTGGAAGGCTTGCCGCATCCAAGCGGCGCGAACGCCGAACGGATCGCCTATTTTCTCGGAAACAAACCCTCGAATCTCTGCTCCTCGAAAACTAACACTGCAACGCTGGACGAGGCACGTGAGTTGCTGAGCGACCGCGTAAGTCGGCTACGTTGCAACGCATGACTGACCGCGCCGGGAAAGTGACCTTCAACAATTTCAGCTAACAAGACCCCCTATCACCGGGTATTTGCTCCCCCGATCCACGGGCAGGAAATCCCAAACGTCGGGGGGATCTTTGCACGCCAAAGGGGGGGCAAACTCCTTTAAATAACCCCAAAGAAGAAACCCCAGAGAAGACACAGACGCCACAGTCCTGCGGCGTCGGAGTTAACTTTCTTGCTTGGTAAATTTTTTCCATTGGTCTGGACGCACGCGCGTAATATCGCCGTTAGAGACGGACACCGATCGATCTGCGACCGGGTCGCCAAATGGCGAAACCTCAAGGATGCGAACCGTCCCATACCCCACGCCATTGATACGATGGACCCGACGGTCATAGAGCACATGCTCTCCCGGATAAAATGACGGTAGGTGTTCCGGTAGGATCTTTGCCTCGCCTTCCAAGACGGTAATCGCCAGATCATGCTCTGCCATCGGCATGTACACATTGGCCGGGGTTACCGTGCCGCGCTTACCGGAGAATACCGTGATGTAGGTATTCTCGCGCAGAAAGCTGATCGCCTCGCGGACCGTATCCTCTTTCTTGATACCGGTTCCGAGGCAGGCATATTGGCCATTTTCCAGCTGGAAAGGCGTCCCGTCGGCTTCAGTCATCCCATGCAAGAAATGCGACATTGGGATCGCCTCGGCATATTTTTGCCAACCGAGCGTTCTTCCTAGGATGAATGAGAACACCTTGTATTGGTTGCCTGACAGCAGTGGCATCCAGTCGCGATGTAGAAGACGATAAATAGTCCGTTCTACATATCTCCTTGAGCCGTCATGCTCTGCGAGCACGTTCCAGTGAGTACCCTGATACCCCAAATAGCGGGACATTAAACCTCCTTTGGTTGGAGGTCAGTTCATATACACACGCCCTGTTCCGATGCACGACCTGAATGTTGCAACCCGTTGCAAACTTTTGAAGTCGTAAGTCGGCTATTTGGAAGAGCAGTACCGTTTCACCGTAGCAGCCGATATGTCGAAGTGTGCTGCAGTCGAGGAAATGCTTGCCCCGTTATCGTGACGCCACTTTGCAACAGCTGCACTGTCATGCGCGAATGGCCTAACAAGGCTCGCTTTACCTCTATGTGTTCGCCCGGTCTCAAGCAGTGACTGTCGTGCACGAGTGCGACCATCTCTGGTACGATCAATGATCCTGCGCCGTTCCATGTCCGCGACTTGGGCCAGTACTGCGAGGATCAACTCGCCTACTCCTCGACCAATCGGGCCTAATCCATGGACGTCCACCACTATTCCGGCATCGATAAGTCGGCGAACAGTCGACTGTACGTCGAGTGCATCACGTCCAAGCCGGTCTACCGCGTAAACGCAAACGACGTCGCCAGACCGCGTCTGCTCCAAGAGCTTTGCGAAGCCGGGGCGTTCAGCGGCCATCATGCTACCGCTAACGCCTTGATCAACAAACTCCCTCTCGAACGGCCCATGCATCGCCCCGCGCTGGGCCTCGATGCTCTGATCTCCGGTAGAGACACGATAGTAGGCGATGCGCATCTAATGGCTCAAAAGTTAGAGGGGCCGTGAAGCCAGCTCATAACATAGCTCAAAGCACTGTCAAAAATATCTTATGATCTATAGCGCACAATTTACAAGTTTTGAGCACCCTGAAATGATTGTTGTTCAACAAATAGTTGGCGGATTGGGAATTGATGCCGCCAGTCTTGCAACGCAATTTCTTGAAGGCGGCTTGTAGACCCACTAGACGACATTCGAAGGCGCTTTGCTCACCGCCACGAGCGGACATTCGTTCACGTGGCTCGCTGACCAATGCACGATGCCGCTGACCACCCGCCGATCGTCCATTCGAGGGCTGCCCTTGCTCTTCGGGAAGAACGAACGCAGCCGCTCGATCTGCTCGTCGCTCAGCCAAAACAGGTCGCTGATCTCGATCTCCTCGCCGAGCCCGGATCAGATCACCACGCTCAAATCAATGGCCCCTGACCCTAATAGATTAACTCCGCAATAGAATTGGATGATACGATCCGCGGTTAGTCGATCCGATCGACGTGCAGCTTATATTCGCGCGCGTCGAAGGATGCCTGCTTGACCTTGATCGGCGCCTGACGCTCCTTGATTAAGGCTCTGATCTCAGCCACAAATTGCGGCTTCGCTGCAGCGCCAAGTATGATGGATGTGAGCGTTGAAGGCTCGAAGGAAACCAGGCCAGCGCCGACACGAAAGTAGCGCCACTCGTGCTCATATTTCCAGAATTTTGCTTTATACAGCAGAACGCGTTCGATCAGATCGCTGCGATCGGCCATCATTGGCCTGAACACAGGACGCGCTTCATCGTATCTGACCTCGACGGCGGTCAGGAACGGTTGGACGTCCGTCGCGAACTCGAGGCACACCCCGGTATGGTTCTGAGCGTAATGGCTCCACATCAGGATATTCTTCGGGTCGGTGGTCAGTGCGATGATACCGAATTGGGAGATCGACTTGCGGAAGGTCGCCTCTGGGCTTTCTTCCATTATGCTGATGAAGCCGTCACGCTCGATTTGCTTTGCAAGCGCGTGCTGGTTTTCCTCGGATACGGTTTGTCCAGTACGGGCGATTCGTAAGGCCATCCAGGCTCGCGCTTCGTCGTATGTGCCGGTCAGGTCGATATGTGGGTAGCAGTCGAACGGATCGTTGAACGTCGTCGGATCTGCTGCCCACATCTGATTGAGCAGCAGAATATCCACCAGCCGGCCAATGTCGGGCGTTCGGTACTTGTAAAGACGAGAGGGAATTTGGGTGGCCATCTCTTACCTATAACACCGGCTCCTGCCAGAGGCAGGACCCAGTCTTGGTCACTTATGACCAGTTTACCCATCTCCAAACCGGACGTCCGTCGAGCCGAAGGCGAGTAGATCGGCCAGCTCAGTAAGAGCTTGGTAAGGAAGCAGACGACAGAGAGTGGACGGGCTCGGGCGGCGACCCGATCGTCGAACTGACCGATGGGTCGGCGTAATGGTAGAAGTAGTTCCACTACAAGTACCGCTCAGCTACCGAGCGCACGCCCCGATCCAGGGCAACATGATGCACGTCGATGGCCTGAGCTGCGTGATCAGGGTGCGGCTGACTGACATCCGCGACGCGGACACGTCCTCCTGGATCGCCGGATTTAGCCGGCACCACTTGGCCTCGGCTCGACATCGTCGTCGGGAGCAAGGTCCTGCAAAATGCTTTCGGTCAGGCCGTAGCGCGGCGCCACCGCCCTCAGGAGCGCCATCGCCCTGTCGACGGTGAGCCGGTCGAAGCTCGCAAAACCGAGCGGAACCGGTATACCCGAGGGGCTCCCGATGGGGGCGTGAACCAGCGCCGCGACGAAGGCGCCTGGGACCAGGAGAAGTTCAAATCCCGCCGGGAAGACCAGACCGTCGGACTCGCGCCAGTGTCCGAAGCCTTCCTTGATCCACGCCTCGGGTCGGCCGGCGGTCAGTGCGAGAGACTGGACCGAGACGCGGGCGTTCAGGTCGTCGTTGTTGCGGATCACGCGCTCGCGCAGCTGCTCGACCGCCTCCGCCATGATCGACGTGCTTCCCCACAGGGGCACCTGCGGAACGACCCAGAACAGGGTGTGGGCCGGTCGGGCCGTCCGCTTGAGGCCGTTGCTGGCTACCTCGACCAACCGTCGCGCGTTGTCGGTTCCGAAGAGGCTGCCGACGATTGGCGTCGTCTTCCGATCGGCGCGAACGTCGCCCTCGCTCGTGAAGGCGTTGCGATAGTAGCGTTGGACGCTGAGTCCGTCGCGTCGCGTCCATTCCTTCAGATAGTCCGGCGCCAGCTCCACAAGCAGACGGTACGCGTCCGCCTCGTCGTCGCGTCGCGCGACCGTGAGACGGTCGAGCATGCCGAGCACCGAACGACCGACCGCCTCCCTTTCATGCACCTCGTGGTCGGACCGCCACGCCGAGAGATCCACCTCGGCCTGCATGGGCTTTAGTCCGGTAGACAGGAGGCGGACCCGCACGACGTTTGAGAATCGGTCCTCAGCCCGCACAGCATCGATCGAGTAGAGCGAGCGCCGCGCCGCCGACACCGGATCCATCCGTGGAGCAAACTCGCGGAAGAACCGCCTGAACCGGGCCGGCACCCGCCCGGTCGCGTCGCTCACCTGCGCGGGATCACCAAGCGGAAGCTCGGGCAAGTTGCGCTCGAACCAGCTGGTCGAGCGGTTGTCAGCCGGCGCGAGCGACAGCAGGTCGAAGCCGACCCGCGCCGACTTGCGCTCCACCTCGAAGATGAGCGGATCCTCGCTGCCCGGACGGAAGAGCCCCTGGCCGATCTCGGTGAGCGCCAGCCGCCCATCGGCGCGGCTGACGTAGTCGGCCTCCTCCACCTCGCCCAGGACGTAGGCCATCTCCCTTCGGTCATAGCCGAAGAAGGTCTGCAGCGTCTCCTCCGTGCAACTGCCCAACGCGCGCACTAGACGGAGCAGGAACTCGGCCGTCACCGAGATCTTGCCCACCTCGGCGACCTTGTGCTCGACGACGAAGCGCCGGCACGGAAGCGCGAAATCATAGACCCCCAGTTCGAGCGGTCCGTCCTCGTCCTCATCGACGAGCGTCTCGCGCCTCGGCCGCACCGTTAGGCGGCCCTTCTGCTGTTCCGTCATCGCGCCATCTCCAGCTCGGCCGCCGCATCATCCCCCTCCGCGTGGATTGGCGGGGACCGTCCGAGCAGCACGTCCGCCCCGACTGCTTCCGCGTCTCCACCCTCTATCGCGTCGACGAACGCCGTAGCTATTCGGGACATCGGCCCGCCCGCTGCCCACCTGCCGCGACTGCCGACCAGCACGAGGCGGTCCATCGCGCGGCTCATAGCCACGTTAATGCGATTGGGCCGGGACAGGAAGCCGGGTCGAATGGTCGGCTTGCCGTCCTCCCATGGGCCGGCGGAGTTGTTCCGGACCAGAGAGACGATGACGATCGGGTTCTCCTTGCCCTGGTAGCTGTCGATCGTGTCGACCTTGAGGGCGTCCCGGAGGGTCTGGGAGATCGGCGCCAGGGCGATCTTGCGCCTGACCAGATCCCGCTGGGCGGAGTAGGCGCAGATAATGCCGATGGCATGGGCGTGAGCGGTCTGCGAGCCCAGCCAGCCGACAAACGGCTCGCACTCGCTCCAGCCCTTCAGCAAGGCCACGATCGCGTCCGCCTCCGCCACGTTGGAAAGGCTCATGCGCTGGTTGGGCGTTCCCTGCTCGCCCCGCTTGCCGAGGGGGCCGGTGTCGACCCAGACGAGCGGCTTTGCAAGATCGGCGGGCAGCACTGCCGGATCCACAACTGGATCGACTCGCCCATGCTCCAGCCTCCCGTTGTAGAACGCGTTCGATACCAGGCGTCCGATTGCAGGGAGCATGCGGTACTGCCGCGTCAGCGTGTGTCCTGCGGCCCGTCCGTAGACGGTCCCGAACACGCGCTCGAAGTCGCTCCGGGCGACTTCCGCCTCCCCGGCAGCCATCCTACCGGCCACGTCCTCGACGACCGATCCGGGATGCTGGGGCTGCAGCTGCTCGTGGTCGCCGACCAGCACGATCCACCCGCCCGCCTGGATGGGAACCGCCAGTTCGCTCGCGGTGCATCGAGCCGCCTCGTCCACCACCACCAGGTCGAAGGGCGTCGAGGTCAGCCCTAACGTCGAACGGCCGAGCCCCACGCAGGTGCCGGCGACGATCTGCCTCGTGCCCGCCAAGAATGTCTCGAAGCTGCGATGCTCGGTCGACACGCTGCCGACGAAGTCACGAGCCAGCGACGCGATGGATTGGAAGCGCGCGACCTTGTCCCCGCTCGGCCGCTCGGCGTGCGGCAGTCGGCGGAGCAGCTCGGTGGCGACAATCGTCATCATCTCAGCGCCCGGCGCGTCCGAGACGACGATGGGATCCAGGCCGAGCGGCTCGATCTGCAGCGCTACTGTCTCCCGAAGCGACGCCACGCGGGCCGCGTCCGCCGGTCCCGACTCAAGTTCCGCGATGCGGGCGGCTACGGGCCTGACCGCCATCTCGATGCGGGCGAGATGCGCCGCCACCTCAGGCGCGATGCCCAAGGCGAGGGCCGCCGCCTCGAGCCGCTCCCGCATCTCGGACCGGAAACGATCCTTCTGGAGCCGCTCGACACGTTCGACGTGGAAGGGCAGCAGCCGGTCGGATACCACGCCCTCGGCCCCGATCCTGATGATGCTAGGGACGTCGCCCGCCTTCGCGAAGAGCTTCAGCACTGCCTCCGCCGCGTTGTTGACGGCCTCGTGCGCCTGACTGGCTAGTAGGACGTTGCGCGCCAGACCGAGGGTCAGGGCGGCATGCACCAGGGCCGCGATGAAGACCGTCTTGCCCGTCCCAGGCGGCCCCTGGGTCAGGACCAGCGGTCTGGTGCTCAGCGCGGCGGAGAGCGCTGCGGCCTGCTCGTCATTAAGGCCGTAGGTCTCCTTCAGCCGCGCGGGATCGACACGGTCAGACAGCGAACGGGGCTGCCGCCCGATACGAGGGTCCAGAACGTCGATCAGATCCCGGACGCGCGACGACCTCTCCACGATTCGCCTGACAGCGGCTCGGCGGCGATCTAGGCTCTTCTGCTCCATCCAGCTCCGAAACCGCAGTTCCCGTCCCTGCTCCACGAGAGGAGGCGCGCCCCGCTGATGGGGACGAAAGCTGTCGATCCAGATCGAGTCTGGTTTCGATCGCTGCAGGTCGAGGTGCCCGATGGGACGCCAGCTGCCGTTCCGGTCCTCGCGCTCCACCAGCACGCGATCCGCGCGATTAAAGTCGAGCGAACCACTGACGAGGTCGAACTCAAGGCGGTAGAGGTTCACGCTGCCGTCGAATATCGCGTCCCCGGTGGCCTGCCCCTCGTTGATCAGCTCACCTTCCGCCTCGATCAATGCCTGCCACAGCCTGGCGACGTCGATGTCGCCGGTCGGCTGCGGCGACGCGGCGATCGCCTCGACGAGCCCGTCCTCAGGGGGCTCACTTCGCGGCGTCTCGCGCTCTGCGCTCCCGTCCGGCTCGTCGACCTCGCCATCCCGCAGGGCAGAGGCTTGGGAAAGGGCGAGCTTCACGTCCGCGCGTTCCATTAGCGACGCGAGTTGCCGCAGGTCGGTGGCGTCGGACTTCTCGACGGCGATCGCGGCCTCAATGTGGCCGAACTCGACGCGAGCCAGAGATCGTATCCTGCCCTGATCGACAGACCGCCTTTCAAGGCTGACCGGTTGGTCGCTTGGATCGAGTGCGACTTCGATCTCCTCGCACGCACCGCGCACGATCAGCGAGCGCCTCCACTTGGCCTTCCGCAGGAAATACCGACCCTCGTCAGGTAGCAGCGCGCCGGCCGAGGCGTGAGGCGAGAGCAGCGTGATCCGCTCGACCACGGCCGGCTCTGTCTCACGATGGGTTACCGCATCCATCAACGGAAGCAGCGTCGCGTTCGGCACCTCGGCGAGCCTGATCGCCGCGACCGCCTCGCGGACGCGGACCGCCGCCGGCGTCGAGACGCCCTCGAGCAGCTCCTCCGCAATTCGCGTGATCGCAAAGCAGTCGCGCTCATAGCGGCCGCCAACCTCCGGCGCATATCGGCGAGAAATGACGTCACCCTCGCCGGAGGGGGCGAAGTCCATCAGGTCGATCAGCATCGGGGCGCCCCAAGCCGACTCATCGACGAGCACGTTCGAAGGCTTCAGATCCCCGTGCGCGAGCCGAAGCTCGTGCAGCCTCTCGACCCGATCCGCCAGACCGGCGACGAGGGCAAGTCGTCCCTCCTCGTGGAATTCGGGCGATTGGGCCGACATGACCTCCGCGAGGTCGGGGAGATCAACCCACTCCTGGACCATAACGATGGCGTCGCCCAGCCACATCGCGTCGACCACCTTCGGACAGCCCTCGGGCTCGGCCGCGTGGAGCTCAGCGACCCTATCAAGGAAGTCGAGGATGCGCGGACCTTCACGCTGCTGGTCACCCCAGGCCTCGCGCTTCCAGAGCTTCACGAGCAGCTCCCGTCCGTCCCGACGGGAGCGCCAGCGCGCCCTGGTCTCGTCGTCCAGCAGCACGTCCCCGTCCGGCGGGTATGCGGCGTAGAGCTGTATTTGCGATCGGATCTTCCCGCGGTAGCGATCGAGGCCCGCGAGGACCTCCGCCGGGGTAGGGCGGACTGCGGTCGCCGCGTTGAACTCAGCGAGCGCCTCGGCGGCGTCGGCCGGACGGACGCCTGGCTCCCACGCCATCGCGCGCTCGAACCACCCATGCAGCTCCCCGAACTCGCCAGCCGCGTCCGCCGCCGGATTCCACTCGGCCCAGCCGTTCGCGGCGGCCGGCCAGACGCCCAGTAGGATCCGGTGCATCGCGCACGCGGCGAGGAAGACGTCACGACGCTTCGGGCCGCCGTCGTCGCCGAACTCGTCCTCCGGAAGCCGCCCGCTGGACAGGAATTGGAACCGCGCCTCACCCAGCGAGCGCACGTCCGGGTAGCTCGAGGCCATCAGGTGCGAGAGCCTGACCGTCGATGGACGCTGCAGCCATATGCTGTGCTGGCCGAGGTCGAGATGCGCGGCCTCGGCGAGATGCAGCGCGTTTACCGATGCGAGAAGCTGACGGGCCAATTCGATCCGGTCGCCCCTCGTCGCCTCCGCGAGGTCCGTCCCGGCAACGTCCAGCAGACGATGGAGGCGGCTTCGGCGGTCGTAGACTTCCCAATACTGCGGCCCGTAATCGGGATCCCGCGCCCTCGAGTCCACAATCACCTCGTCGCAGTCGTCGCTGCGGTCGCGCAAGTAAGCGATCACCTCCTGCTCGCGACCCGCGATCTGACCGCGGCCAGCCTCGGTCTGGAAGCGAGCCTCCGCCTTCGTGAAGTCCCAAAGGCGAAGCACGCCGAGCGTTGGGGAAGCTCGCTCGTCAGTCGCGTCGAACTCCGCGTAGATGCCCTCCGGATGCTCGAACACGGGCAGCGATGAACTCGCGTAGTAGCCGCCGTACAACCGCCGGCCGGGCGCGAAGACGCCCTTGGTCACGTTGAAAAACTTGGAGAGCTGGTCGCGCCACGCCTGATCAGTGAGCGGCGCATCGGGCGGAGCGGCACCGAAGGTCTGGATGCGCTTGGGAACGCTCTTCAGCGCGGAGGTGAACGCCGCGATGGGCATGACGCTGCGCAGTTCGCTCTCGGCAATGCCGCTCATGTCGCCGGAGCCAGTCAGGACGACCAGTCCCTGCACCTTGGGCACCACGTGACGACCCTTCGCATGCCGCTTCAGATGCGCCTGGAGCTGGAGGAACACTTCGTGCGCGTTCTTCAGGATTTTGCGGACGGGCGAGCGGCCGTTGTCATGCCCGTCGTTGAACCAGTGGCCGTCCCTGCTCTCGATCGGCCCCCTCCAGTCCTTCAGGTCGACGACGAGGATGCGATCCTCGGCGACAATGATGACGTCGATCTCTCGGCTGGAACCTGGACCGACGGCGAGATCAAGGTTGGTGTAGGCGTACCAGTGGTTCGGCAATCCGGCGAGCAGCGACACGCCGGCCACCTCGCGAGCATGGATGCCGGAGCCACAGTTCAGTATCTTCAAAATCCCATCCCCCTATCGGCCGTCGCGATTGGTAGATTTCACCAAGGTTGGCACAGGCACAAGAGCCTCCAGCACTTGAACGGTCGCAGCCACCATGATGGCGGTCAGGAACCACGCCCACGGCTGGGCGACGCGCTCGATGTCGTACTCGCCGCGCTACACTCCAGCGCCCCGGCCAGCTTCCCGTCGGCATCCAGGCTAGATTACCGGATCGTGAACTGAGTCGACGTCATCATGCGCAAGCCGCGACCGCTGCCGACGAAGCGGCAATTCAAGCAGGGCGCCAACGTCGCCCGCCTCGGCACGCTGCTTTCAAGTGAGGACAGGCGGCGACCGGCGCCCCCCACGAGCGACGCCATCCGCTAGTCGGGGTTAGCCGCGTTCCCCCGAGTCGCGGCGGAGTGCACCTTCTGCGCGATCCGTAGCGCCGCGTCGCTGATTTTGCGAGCCGATCCGAGTTCACATTCCCAAGCTACCAGCACGTTCCACCCCTGAGCCTCCAGCAGTTCTATCGACCGGGCATCCCGCGCCACGTTGCGCTCGAACTTGTCTTGCCAAAAGGCGGTGTTGCTCTTGGGCGTAGTGGCAACGCGACACCCTGCGTGGCGATGCCAAAAGCACCCGTGCACGAACACCACGGCCTTATGCCGCGGCAGCACGATGTCGGGCCTGCCCGGCAAATCCTTGCGGTGTAGCTTAAACCTGAGCCCCAGCGCGTGCAGAGCGCGCCTCAGCGCCACTTCCGGCGACGTGTCTTTGGACCGTATCCGCGACATGCGCTCCGACCGTTCCGCAGGACTCAGGAAATCCACCAACCGCCATTCTCGTCATCTTGCGGCGTCACGCGCCGCGACCAACTCATAAAATGGGTATCCGCGGATGAACTCGCCAGGGCTGTCAAAAGACTTGTAGAGGCACTCATGATTGCCCAGGCTCTTCACTCGCTCGGCCAGCTCCGCAGCCGTCGTGGAGAGCCCAAGGGCGGACAGTTCCGAGGCAGTTACGTTAGGTACCTTGTGAACGAACCACGTCAGCAGCGGCTCGCGATAGTCCGTTCCTCCAGCCTTGAAGTGGCGGAGGTATTGGGATGCGAGGATAATCCCGGTCCCGAACTCCCGTCCCTGCAGCAGGAGCTTACGGAGGACGTCGAACTCATAGCGCATGATGTTATCGGCCTCATCGACAAGCAGGTAGGAGTCGATGGCCCTGAGCTGCGGATCTTTGCCCACGAACGGACGCTTCGGCGTCCTCAGCATGTTCTCGTAAAACATGTTCAGCATCACTGCGACGAGCAGGTTCTTGCTGTGATCGTCCTGGCCGAGCGCGTCCAACGCGATTACCACGACACCGTCCAAAAATGAGTCGAACGGCATCGTCCTGGACTGGTCCTCCTCGAAGATCTCCATGTCCAGCATGTCGCCGATGATCGACATCGGCGAGTCCGGCTTCCCTTCGACGATCGCGTCGTAGGCCGCATGCACGTCCTTCAGCGTCGGCGCCACGCCGAGCGGAGATGCTTCATACGCTTCCTTGACCGCCCGCTTCAGCTTCTCGCGCTGCACCGTGCCGATCCCCGAGTAGATCTTCCCGAGCACGTCCGCAAAGAACCGGAACCGGTCGAACCATGGAGCCGGCACGTCGCCGCTCGTGCGCGTGTCGAAGAGGTTCAGCGGGATGCGGTGCGGCCGGACTACGCGTGCCCCCGTCGCGGCCACGAAATCGTCGCTGCTGTAGTCCCGCTTGTAGTCGAAGATCAGGAAGCGAGGGCGGTGGCCGCGGTTGTCCGGACCGGAGGACGCGATTTGCGCGATCAACGACTTCAGGAGCTGGGTCTTGCCCGTTCCCAGATCGCCGACGACGCCGACGTTCAGCTGATTCAGCCGGGTGTCGGAGATGTTCAGCGCCAGATCGCGCGGCCGGAAGCCGTCGATCGTCCTTCCAACCTCCAGCACCACGCCTCTGCTTACAGGCTGCGGGCTGTCGTCAGGAGCAGGCTGCGATCCGGTCACGGTGGGGTCGGCATCCTCTCTAGACCGACCGCTACCGCCAGCGGCCTCGCCTTTCGCCAGTCGTTCGCCGGCTTCGAGTGGTTCGACCGATCCGTCCGGGCCGACCAGCTCGGCTCCCCCACCCTTTACGGCCATAGGTCCTTCAACCGCCTCAGCCGCCAACCCTGGCATCAGTTGCCAGTCTCCCAGTCGCGCCCGGATCATCTCGTAGAAGGGAGCAGGATCGCCTGCGACGATCAGGCCGGCGTCGTCCATGCCCACGACGATCGTCTCCTCGAAGCCATCGCCGTCCGAATCCTGAGGCCCGCTCGAAGGGCGGTCGTCCACGACCAGCAGCCGTCCCCGAGGATCAATCTCGACGCACTCGCCGCCGTCAAGGATCGCACGTGCGACCCTCTCGTGAAACTCCGCCCACCGCGAGGATCCGCCCACCACATCCGCCTGCTGGCTGTAGACCCGCAACCCGAAGCCGATGATGGACAGCAACAGGTGCTGGTTGGCGAGCGCCCACAATCGTGGCTGTGCCTCACGAGGCCGCATGACCGACAGCAGGGCCGAGAGCGCCCGGGCCTGTCCAAGTGCCTCGGCCGCATCTTGCGTTCCGAAGCGCGAGTTCGACCGGCACTTCACCTCGACGGGAGTCACCTTGATGCGAACACCGCCGCCGGAAAAGTCGATGCCGACGACGACTAGGTCGGGCCGGAGCTGCGACAGGTCGCCGCCATTGAAGTTGAGACTGCGCGCGAGATCCGCGATATATCCGCGGAAAGGGTCAACGGGCACGAGGATGGCGATCCGGGGATCCTCGACGCTGCCACCCACCACCGGGAGCAACCCGTCGCAGGAAGTTCCGGCGCCACGGAACCCGTCCTGCAACAACCGGGCGCCGACGAACATGCCGACGTCCCCAGTGGCATCCGAGTCATCGCCCGCCAGACCCTTGATCGTGGGGATGCCTCGACGTCCGACTTCGAGGAGGACCTCCTGCACCTTCACCGGCTCGAGTTCCCGGCACCCAGGGAGTCTGGCTAGCGCGTGAGAAAGCGCATCCCGGTCCCCCTCTCTTACCCGCGACAGGAGGTAGTAGCCGTTCGTGTCACCGGATCGACGCGAGTAGGATGGAAGGTCGAAGTCCCACAAATAGGCTCCCTCCATCCATCCGCCGAGGAAGCAGGCGGGATCGACGGCTGCAGAGGAGAGAGCCACGAAGTCGGTGCTGCGCTCCTCGAACATCTCCTGCACGGCGTGCACGTCGGGAGCGAACTGTAGGCCGGTCCGGACCGTCCCCAGGTTTTCGACCGCCGAGAGCAGCGCGGCGACCTTGTCGGCGAGCACGTCGCCAGTCGGTCCAGGAGCGGTCGACTGCCGGGATTCTGCCAGGAATGCCCCGGGAAGCTGGCGCCGCACGCGATGCCTGATCGCGCCACCCGCACCCAGCGGCGTGCGTCCTTCGGTGCGCTCCGACCGCGGCTCCGACATGTCGAGCTGGGCGATGATCCCGAGGTCGGGGATAGCTTCCTTCGGCTGTCCCGAATACCACCTGACGCTGTTGCCGGTATCCTCAGAGAGGTTCGCGATCGTGGCGTCGTCGGGGCGCACACCTGGAAGGCGGTCGTCGAAGATCTCGACGAAACGAGGACCGACTGCCCGGCTCCTGGGCTGCCTGACATCCTCCTGGAACCTCGCAGTGCACCAGTCCACCAGGCCTTGGTTGCAGGCTTCCGTCGCTCCGCCTGCGCTGGAAACTGCGACGGACACGACGGGCTTCGCCGCCAATAGGTCGGATACGTCGTCGAGGGCCCGCGTGACCTGGGCAGTGCTGAAGCCGGTTGAAATTCCGCCAACGGTGATGCCGAACGCTTCGCCAAACGGGGGAGCGAGCGACCGATTGGGCAGACGTTCTAACTCGCGTCCGTTCCACAGCACCGACCAGTAGTCCGTACCGTTCTCCACTGCCACGTAGTCAACCTGTTCGGTCCCCGCCGGGGACCTGAGATGCAGGCTCAGGATGTCCGGCGCGCAGTCCGGGTCGAGGACGCTGGCGGCCGGACAAGGGCTCCCCGCCTCGTCGGCCTCGAGAAGCCACCGCTGGGCCACGACGTGCCATCCGACGCGAAGCGGGTGCATGGGCGAGAGCAGGATAGCGACCGGCTCGCGCGAAAGGCTTCGTCCGTTTGCGTCCAGCGAGGACACGGCGACGACGTCCGACCAGCACGCAATCTCGGGATCCGACGCGATCCAGGCCTGATAGGCGTCCACGTATCTCTCGACGGCCGACGCGAAGTCGGTATCGCGGAGCGCCCACTCGCCGAGCCGCGCCGTCTCGAAGACGCCCGACTGGTCGCCCTCGCCGCGCACACGGCGGGCGACTTCCTCGCGGGCCTCGAGGAAGCCGGGTGGTGGGAGGAACTCCGCCGGAGCCGGTCGGGGATCTTGGATGAAGGAGGCACGGGAGAGGATCGGACCGCCCTCTAAGCCCCAGGAGGGTGGCGCCCACACGTCGCCGTAGTCCTCCGCCAGGACCACCGGCTGGTAGGACGTCCGCACGGCCTCCTCCGCCAGAATCCAGTCCTGAAGCATTGTGGACCGGACCGCCCGGTTCACCGGGATGACCAACTTGGAATCGAAGGTCTCCAGCGGCTTGCGGTTCGCCCTAATCAGGCGCTCGAGCTCGCTTCGGCAGCCCACGACAGGCACGTCCTCGCAAGTGACGAACGTCCGGCACGTCTCGCGGGTCGACGTTCCCGCCTTGCCGGGCCGAGTGAAGCCTAGGTCGATCTGGCAGTTGCCTTCCGCCTCGATCTCCGCCCTGTACATCCCCGGCGTGTCCTGCCGCAGCCTCACGGCCGTGGGAGGACCCGCCTTGCCGTCCTCCTGATCGACCGAGACCTGGGCCTCGGCATCGACGACTATGCCGGGCGACGCGAACACGAGCAGCTCGTACCGTCCCGGCCCGGGCAGGCTCATGCCCGCCTCCCACTCCGATCCTTCATGGCCGGTGCGCTTCGCGGGCTTCCGCGGCGGGGAGAGCTTTCTTGCGAGGCGGCAACCAACGAGGATGCCCGGCTGCCAGCTAGCGAGCGAGATTACCTTCAAGGTTCCGGGCCTAAATCCGGTGGCGGAAGCCTTGTAGGTGATCGGCAACTTGTGGCCCGGCGGGGAAGGGTCCACGAGATCGTTGACGCCGTCTGCGGCGACCGAGCCGATCAGGCCGTTGCCCGCGGCGGGCGTCCGGGTCACGTCCACGACGGTAGCCGCCGCCCTCCCGCCCTTCGTCTCGAATCGCAACTCGACCGCGTCGGCAACGACGACGGGCGTGCTGGCACCGAACGCTGCCAGCACGTTCGTGCACCGCATCGCAATATCGCCGGTAACCGACGGCCCCTCAGCCAGGAGCTCGGTCCACTTCTCTACGTGCAGGGCCGACCACCAGGCCGGCGCGTCGCGTAGGTCGAGGCCGCCGCCGGGGCCGTAGTAGGCCGGCGTCGCCCGCTCAAACGCCGTGACGACGTCGCACGCTGCCTTCACGTGGTCTAGGAAGCCGGCGAGGTGCCCCTTGTCCTCGTCGCTCGAACCGTCTGACAGCCGATCTACGCTGCGGCGAAACCCTTCCGACATTGCATCCGCGATGCTCTTCAGGGCCGTAATCTGCTCCTTGGCCGAGAGGACGCCGGTGCGGGTCGGAGGCATTCCACACGCGAAGCTGATGGCCAAGGCCGGGTCCGTGCCGGGAGACGGCTGGATGGAGAACAGCCTCGACAGCAGGCGCCAGGAGCCCTCCCGCGGCGTCGACACGGATTCGACCTCGTCCGCCGCCCTGGCCGCCACCTCGACGAGCGCGCGGCCATCCTCGACCTCGCTGTCTGGCAAGCCGGCATGAGCCAGGGCTTCCCGGACGAGGCTCTGGACGAAGGCGTCCTCCCACCATGCCTCAAAGGTCGCGTTGCCGCCGTTGTTCGCCTCGGCGATCCCGAACTTGTCGGTGGTGCTGCCGACCGACAGGATGCTGTGCTCGCCCGGCGGCACCAGCGCCACAAAACTGGCCGACCTCGGCAGGTTGCGCAGGTCGAGCAGGTGGTCCTCGTCGCACCAGCCCGAGGATCCGACCGGCGGGTTCCCAGACGCCAGCGCCTCCCGCGGCACCTGTAGCAGGACCGGTAGGTCGGCGATCTCGTATCCGTCCGATACTGTAACCAGCTTCTCGAACACCTTCGACATGAGCTCGTGGGGCGGACCTAGAAAGATCATCCGGATCTCGCGCGGACCTTCCGCCGGCGAGGCCGTGCCGATCCGGGCCCGCACACGGTCTGCAAGAGCGGCTGCCAGGCTGTTCATTGCGCTTCCCCGTCTTCTCCGGCTCCGCGGAACGGCGGCACCAGCAGCATGCCGCTCTCTGCGTCGGGACTGTCCAGGACCAGACCCAGCATCCTGAGCTGCTGACCAAGTTCGTTCTGCGGGATGTCTCTATGGTCCATCGTCACGCCGTATGCGGAAAGATGCTGCGCCAGACGGTGGACCGACCGCGGCCCGCCGACGCCGGCAAGCGAGCAGTGGACTAGCGCGATCGTCGCCACCGGGCCGAGTGACACCATCCATGGACTGCTGGAGTGGGTGCCGCGCTTCCTCAGCAGGTAGCTTTGGTCGTAGCCCCGGAGTCGGGGGTTCGCCGTCTGGCGCTGCTGCAGGCTGTAGGTTACAAACTCGATCACGTTGGAGCCGATCCCCTTCCGGCAGAGCAGCGTCCTCGTCTCCCGATCAACCAGATCCTCCACGACGGCCCTGATCCCGGGCGCCTCCGCACCGGCGCAACGCTCCCTCACTTGCGCACACGCTTCTGCCAGCCCCTCGGCCGAACCGAGGAGGTCGGCGGGCTCCTCCCCGGTCCCGGCAAGCGCCCACAAGGTCGCGTTGATCCCGAGCCTCGCCGCGAGGTAGCGCGAGATGCTGTCGCGCATGCCGGGCAGCGGCTTGTTCGACAACGGCAGGAACGAGAACCTTTCAGGAAACATGCGCTTCCGCGCCTCCTCGGCGGAGGCGGGACCGCCGCCGTCCAGCGCCTCCGACAGGCAGGCCCAGACACGTGCGTGCAGTTCGCAGAGCCACATGACGTGTGCGACCGTGCCGAGGCGTACCACCGCCTCAAGCAGGCTTGTCCACTGCCGCCGCGTGAGCGTGGGCTTGCAGGCGATGATCGCCTCCAGATCTTGCACGAAACGCCTCGCCGGGAAGGCTCCGTCCCCGCTCTGCGTAGGCGCGGGCACGTCGTCGTCCTGGGGTGGGGTGAACGTCCAGGCCGGTGTGGGAAGCCATGCCTCGACTTCCGCCTGAATGAAGCGTGCGAAGACGTCATCGTCGTCTCCAACGCCCAAGGCGTCGAACAAGCGCCGCCACGTGGCCTGAGCAGCGGCCTGGCTCTCCGCGCCCAGCCAGATCATGCGCCGGACCAACGTCCCTGGCGTCCACGGGCTGCCGGCCAGACGGGGAGCGCCGGAGAAGAGGGCGAGTTGCGGCACCAGGGGGGTGACCTGAAGGAAGCGCTTCGCAGACTGGTTCGACCGCTTGGGACTCTCGAGCACCGAGGTAAGCAGCGCGTCGAACGCGTCCACGTCAAGGATGCCGGGGTTCGGTCCAGACTTCCGCCCGCGAGCGCGCCTTATCTGACCCTGCAGGCCCTTTCCCTGGGATGGAACCGACCGCTCAGTCGCCTCCGGGAGGCCGATTACTCTGTAAAGCGATGAGAGGACCACCTCCGACGTGGCGTATTCCGGTGCAGGGACCATAGCGAGGGCGCCGCCCGAGTAGCGGGGATGCGGCTTTCCCCAGGGCGCCATCTTGAACTCAGAAAGACTCATCGCCCGGCGCCGCCCGCGACGACGCCGAACGCGTTCCGCCGCTGCTCGACCGTCACCTTGTCGCCAAGCCGGATCTCGGCCCGGCGCAGCGCAGTCGTATCCCGCACGATCGGCCCAGCGAGGCGCGCGCTTGTCGTGTCGAGTAGGGCGAGCACCGATCGCGGCAGGGACGCCGAGGACATCCCCCGTTCGATGTCCTTGACCGCCTTGAACAGCTCGTAGGTCAACGCGACGTCTTGGGCAGAACGCCCCTCGCCGACCTCAAGGAATCGCAGCGGCGCCGCAGGCCTGCCGTCCGCGCCGGGCTCGGCAGGCTGCACGTGCCGGCGCTGCACGACGAGCAGCGCCTGGACGTTAGCGGGCGGCAGCGGCTGACCGAAGGTGGTGGTCAGCGAGACTTGAAAGTCCTGCTTGTCGTTGAGCAGAACCTCGATCTCGCGCGCCACATCGAACACTCCGTCGTCGCGCTCGTCCTCGACGACCGCCTGGAACCGCTGCAAGATCTCGGCATCCAGGACTGTGCAGGTGCGCGCGCCGATCGAGCGCCGAACTAACCGGCAGGAAAAGTCGCGCAGCAGCCGTTGGACCCGGGTGGCAGTTGCCGGCCGCTTCCTGCGGACGTCCTGACGCGACAGGTAGGCGTCCAGATCCGCGAGCCGCCTGAGCAGGTCGAGTTCGAGGGCCGTCAGGATCCTCGACTTGCGGACATGCTCCAGCCCCTCACCGACAGAGCGGCTGAAGCGGGAGTCGACGTCGCGCAGCTGGTAGGTCGTGCTGCGGCTGACCTCCACCATGGTCTCCGGCCGGACTAAGGCCGGATCGAGAAGGCCGGCGAAGCCGTCGAGCACTCCCTCGATCATCGCAGGCAGGTAGGGCGATCGCCGGGAGGAAAGGAACCACTGCAGGCCCATGGCCGTGTTGTCGTCCTGGATGCCAAGTTCCCTGATGTCCCTGAGCAGCGCCGGTCCCGCGTCGCGATTCCACTGGTGGAAGAGGGCGTGGTGATATTGCGCGGCGACTAACTCGTATATCGCGGACGACGTCCGCGTCGCGGGCTTGGCGCGACGCACCGCCTGCTCGTCCGCCGACATCAAGCCGGCCGCCCAGGCGCAAGGGGAAAGGTCGGATCCGAGCGCGTCGCGCTGATGGCCGGCGAGAAGGTTGGAGAGGAGCGAGAACAGGTCACGGAAGCTCCACCTCTTGCCGCTGCCCAGCTCGTACCAGCGCAGCATGCGGAGCAACGAGGTTTCCTCGCGAGCATGCGAGAGCTGCTCGCGGCTGGTACAGAACGGGCAGCGCGCGCCGGCCTCGCACGAGCCCGCTGCCGGCCAGCGATCCGCAGCGACGGCGTGCCGAAGCACCTGCGCTGCAGGCGATTGGCCACCTTCGTTCGTGGCGACCAGCAGGGACTCCATGTCCATCGGCCAGACGGCCACTGCCGGATGCCCGTCGAGTGGCCAGCACGAAGGCGCGTCCGGCAGCAGGCTGACCGACCGCGTCACCTTCTCCAGTAGCGCTCTGGCGTCCGGCCGACTCGCCTCGGACGCGGCGATCAACGCGTCGTCGAGAACTCCGCGGTTCACGCAGCATAGGTACAACCCCGTGGAGCTGCTAGCGCATACCGCCTCGAGCTCGTCTACCAGCAGCCCGGCAGGGGTCCGCCCTGTACTGCCGGCGACGCTCGAAGCGTCCTGCACGATCGACAGCCGCAGCGCTCGAGCGGGCGAAGCGTGCACGCCGGCGTCCACGGAGATCATCCGCGGCACCTTGCCTTCCTCCGGCCGAAAGTGCGTGGCGAGCTCGGCGAACAGCGCGCCCTCGCAACCGAGCGCCGCGTCGAGCCACCCCATCGTCGTCTCAATTGCCTCAGTCTTCCCGTTTCCAGGTCCTCCCACCAGGAGGACCACGCGGGGGGCGTGCGACAACGCGCTCCCGATCTCGGAGCACCACTGCTCGAGTCTCGCGAGAAGGTTGGTCCTGAACACCTGCTCGCCCGGTCGGCCGCTCCCCTCATCGAATGGCCGGCGCACTCCGCCCGACCTGTTCCCGGCCCACTCCAGGAGTTGCGCTGGATAGCGCGCCGTCGTCGGTTCCGTCATGCGTTCGCCCCTCTCGCGCCAACCCGGTTCCTTTCGAACTCGTCGAGCGACCTAGCAAGCGCCACGCTGTTGGCGCGTGCCAGCAGCGGCGGCACTGCGTTCCCTGTACCGCTGGCCTGCTTAGCAACAGTGTTTCTGGATCGCCACCACGCGCGCATCTTTTTGGACGCGTATACCGGGTCTGGACAGGGCATTGGACCGACATCGCCCGTCGTTCAAGCCGAACGTGGACGAACCTAATGTTGGAAGGCACAGCGCAGGATGTCTTGGCTGGTCGCTCGAATCCGCCGAACGAAAGCTGCATGTCGCTTGCGCAACCGCCAATCGCTACCAGCCATTTCTTAGCAGGCTTGACGGCAATGTCGCTTTCTGCCTGACAGTTTCGGTCTAAGAGTGCGACAATCGGGTAGGTTCCCGGGGAATGAAATAGATGGTTGATGGGTTCGCCGGAATGCAACGTAGCGACGCTGAAGCTCGGAGCCCGTCGTTTATAGACGTGTTCGCCGGCTGCGGCGGATTGAGCCTCGGGCTGAAGCGCGCCGGCTGGCGAGGATTGTTCGGCGTCGAGAAAGACGCATTCGCCTTCGAGACGCTATCGGCGAATTTTCCCGTCGGTAAAGGCAAGCTGTCCTATCACTGGCCCGAGGCCATCGGGCATCGCCCCTGGGAGATCGCGGAACTGATAGAGGCGCATGGCGAGGACCTCGCACGCATGGCGGGCAGCATCGACCTTCTGGCCGGAGGGCCCCCATGCCAGGGCTTCTCGCATGCCGGCAAGCGGAAGCCGGACGACCCGCGTAACCGCCTTTTCGAGGCATACCTAAGGCTCGTCGAAATCCTGCGGCCTAGGATCGTCCTGATCGAAAACGTCCGAGGTTTCACGTCGTCCTTTGACCTCGCAAAGTCCGATGGCATCGGCAACTTCGCCGACACTCTGCGCGACCGGCTCGCCCCGGACTACCACACGACCAGCGCCATCATACGGGCCGACGACTTCGGGGTGCCGCAGGCGCGCGCACGCTTCTTCCTGATCGGCCTGAGGCGAGGCGAAGGCCGACCCGACCGCGTGCCGACCTTCTTCGACGACATGCTCGAGGCGCGCGACGCGTTCCTGGATTCCCGCGGCCTGCCGCACAGGCCGACGTCAAGGGATGCGCTCAGCGACCTCGAGGCGGACTTCGCGGGCACGAAGCCTTGTCCGGACTCGAAGGGTTTCGAGGCCGTGTCGTATCGCGGTCCCCGCTGCGACTATCAGGTCGCGATGCGCGAGGGTCGCAACGAGCCGCCCGGCGACACGCGGCTGGCACGGCACAAGCCTGCCATCAAGGACCGCTTCGCCGCCATCATCCGCAGCTCGAAGGAGGACGGAAGGCTGAACGTAAGCCTGTCCCGCAATCTTCGGCTGGAACACGGGATTAAGAAGCAGGCCATCCGCGTGCTTGACCCACTGGCCGCCTCCCCCACCATCACCAGCCTGCCCGACGACCTGCTGCACTACGCCGAGCCGCGCACGCTTACCGTCCGCGAGAACGCCCGCCTGCAGAGCTTCCCGGACTGGTTCTCGTTCCGCGGCAAATACACGACGGGAGGAGAGCGCCGGGCGCGAGAGGTGCCCCGATTTACCCAGGTGGCAAACGCCGTGCCGCCATTGCTGGCCGAGCAGATCGGCCTACGCCTTCACGGCCTGCTCGAGCCTCGAAGGCCTTAACGTAGTCGCGGAAGGCGCTGCAACTCTCCCTAAGGACATCCTTGTGCGCTCGTAGGCTTTCCCAAAAGTCCACCATCTACCGGTCGTCGATCACGACGGGATTCTGTCCTTCATTTGTCACAAGGTCGGAGTGAACGAAGGTCCGTTTACAAAAGTCGTCGCCCGAAAGCGGACAGGCCGCTCTCTGCCCATCTAGGCAAGCTGGATCACCGTAGCGCCTTGTACACCACAATTGCAGTACACGCCCCCAGCGCTCGGCTTACACGATCCATTGCAACCAGTTGCAAAACCCCTCGACATTGGGGGCCTACGAGGTGCTGCTTTTAAACGTTGTAACGCGGGAACAGCTGCAACACGTTGAACATGTCCGGCAGCGTCACGTCCCCATACTCGCCATGCTCGTCCTTTCCGGAGTGCCCGACGAAGGCGCGCCGCATGTCTCCGTCGATGCGTCCACGAGCGTTGGTAATAAAGGTATGCCTCCACCCGTGGTTCGGTTGAAGTTCCTTGTCATCGACTCCGAGCGTACGGACCCAGTCCGCCACACGCTGCCCGGCCTTCTGCGCTTGCGAGTTCCCAATCGATCCCTTGCCTTTGCGCGTTGGGTCGAAAAACAATGGTCCCGAGCGGGTCGAAACCGCTTCGATGAATCCCTGCTCCAGCAGATGCGGGTGAAGCACCACATCCCGTGCGAGGCCGCTCTTCTGCGTACCCGCCTCCGGACGCACGCTAACGTACCAGATGCCCTCTTCGCTCCTTTGCACGTCCTCACGCCGCAACTGGGCCATCTCCGTAACGCGGGCACCGGTATAGGCGCACAGCCAAGGCAGCCACCGCCGGGAGAACGCGCCGAAGGACGTGTCGCTGTGCCAGTCGATCGCCAACGCGGCCCCAAGAACGATCTTCGCTTCGGCAGGAGTGAAGCCTTTGAGGCTGCGGTTCCTGATACGCTTAGGCACCCTAACAGTGATCCCCGCGACAGGATTGGACTCGATCCTGCGGTTTCCTTTCCCCCACTCGAACACCGCCTTCGCGCCACCAAGATAACCGTCGCGCACCGTGGCAGCACCTCGAACGGCCCCACCCCCCACAGGCCGCAGCAAAGCATCCTTCCACGCCACGATGTCGTCAGGGGTAACACGGGCCGCGTCGTCATGGTCGAGATGGGCGATGAGGGACGCCAGTGCGGGACGCCACTTCTTGATCGTCTTCGGCCCCGGCTGACGTTCCGCGACGTACCCCTCGAACATGTCCATGATCGGTACGGGCAAACGCCTCGGCGCGATCGCGACCGTCTTGTCGTCCGCAAATGCCGTAGGATCGAACATGGCGTGCGTGGGGGCCGGTCGATCCTCATAGTTGAGTTCCGCCTTCACCCGCAGCGCAAGCTCCCTCTCCGCGCGTCCGACACGATCATGCAGATAATCGGCCAGCGGTCCGTCAGGCGGCAGGACCCAGTAGTGGCTCGCGGCGATATGCTCCGCCGTCCAGCCCACGCTCAGCAGCGAACCGCGCCGGTTCTCCCGCAGATGCGCCGGAGTTACCTCCGCAATGAGCGCCAAATCCCGCACACGCTGCCGCATTGCGTCCCGGTCCAGCTCGCTTCCTACCGCCGACTGCTCCCGGTCGAGCACCCACGCGCGAACAGCGCGATCAATCTCGGCGCGGTCGGGGACATGACCGCCGGGCTTGAACGAGGCCAGACGCGCCGTCGGATCAGGCTTGTTCGCCGCCTCGGCAATCTTTCGATCGCAATATCTGCGACACTCGGCGGCGCAATGCTCTGCCTCGCGAAGCGATACGTCGCCGAAGCTCTTCCAATAGGCCGTTATTCCGCCAAACGCGGCACGCGCATAGGGCGGGATGACCTTGCGGAACTCGTAGCTGTTGCCCCGCCTGTGTAGGTGTTTTGCAACCCGTTGCAGGCCTGGTTTAGACGTCGATTTTGCAGCACTCATTGCAGCAAGCTATCGACACAAACGGCTGATTTGCAAGGGTTTGAGCCGTATCAACGACTTAGCTTGCCACTGGCGGAGACGGAGGGATTCGAACCCTCGGTACGGTTTCCCGTACGACGCTTTAGCAAAGCGTTGGTTTCAGCCACTCACCCACGTCTCCGGATGCGGCGAGCCGCGGCTATAGCGGGGCCGGGGGAGGCGATCAACCA
>JAAIGE0100108531.1_pt1 | contig 25282 bp, 19 predicted proteins | sample 6487951 | NCBI WGS metagenome assembly JAAIGE01 (sample SAMN13974128, study PRJNA590717) | phyllosphere metagenome | biome: tomato field; feature: multiple bacterial spot infested tomato fields; material: tomato leaves; isolation source: leaves from tomato fields | host: Solanum lycopersicum ...
GCCGGGGCGCGCCTGTGCAAGCGCAGCCGCCTGCGCAGCACCGACCAGATCGTGCAATGCACGCTGCGCTGGCGTGAAGCGGCCGTTGACCGGAAAGGTGCGGGTGATATCGGCCGCATAGCCACGATATTCGGCACCGGCGTCGATCAGCACCAGCTCGCCATCGCGGCTGCGCGCATTGTTGGCACGGTAGTGCAGCACGCAGGCGTTGCTGCCGGTGCCGACGATGCTGCCGTATGCCGGCCATGCGTCGGCAGCGCGGAATTCGCGCTCGACCTCGGCCTGCAGTTCGTATTCGTGCACACCCGGCCGCGCCATCCGCATCGCTGCACGGTGCGCGCGCACGCTGATGTCGGCAGCCTGCTGCATCAGCGCGATTTCGTCGCGTGATTTGAACAGGCGCTGCTCGTGCAACAGATGCCCGAGCTCGAGGAATTCGTGTGGCGGCTGCGCCCCGTGGCGCACCTGCTCGCGCACGCGCTTGAGCCAGCCGATCAATTTGAGATCGAAATCGACATCGCGCCCGAAGTGGTAGTACACGCGGCTGCGCCCTTCCAGCAGGCCGGGCAGGATCTCGTCGACATCGTCGATGGGGTACGCATCGTCCATGCCGTAGCGTTCCACCGCACCTTCCTGGCCCTCGCGCGGGCCATCCCAGGCTTCGCGCTCGGCATCGCGTTCGCGGCAGAACAGAATCGCTTCGCCATGCTTGCGGCCGGGCACCAGCACCAGCACCGCTTCGGGCTCCGGAAACCCGCTCAGATACCAGAAATCCGAGTCCTGTCGATATGGGTAATGCGTGTCGTGGCTGCGCACGCGCTCAGGCGCGGCCGGCAAGATCAAAATCGCCTGCTCGCCCGCCATCTGCATCAGCTGCTTGCGCCGGCGCGCGTACTCGGCCGCGCCAATCCCGGTGAGCTTCTTCATGCCGGCAATCAGTTCAGACGCTGGCGAAAGCGCGGCCCCATCACGCAGTCGCCATGCAGCAACAGCACCGCCACGCGTACGAATTCTTCGATCTCGGCCAATGCGGTGTCGTCCTCGTCGGCCGCGTCGAAGTCCTCGCTGGAGGCCTGCGCCAGACGCGCCAGATCCTGCAGCGCTTCCTCGCCTTCTTCGCTCAGTGCCGGACGCTGCTGCGCAGCCAGGCCGAAGCCGCCCAGAAAGGCGCGGCACCAGTCGAACAACGCATCGGTGCGCGCCGGCAACGGGGCGCCGTCTTCGACCAGCAGCAACTCGAAGGCGAAATCGCGGTCTTCCAGTTGCGCCACGGTGGCCTGCCGCAGCTGATCCAGCGCCCCACCCTGCTGGGGCGCCACCTGACCGCTGTCGGCCAGAATGCGCGCCAGCCAGTCGGCGCTGTCGGCACCGCCGCCGGAGAGCCACCCGCACAGTCCACCATGCAACTCCGCCGCAGAGGACGCCAGCGCGAGCTGACGGCTTTCGTGTTGCACAGCGGTTACGTCGGGCAGATCCATCGGGTCATCCAGGCTGAAGAGCGAAAGGTGCCGGCGCACGGCCGGCGATATGACTTCCCAGTGTACCAAGGCAGCCTGCGTGGGCCGCGACCTGCGCGTTTCAGCGCGCGTTCTCCTCCTGCAATGCCGGCCTGCCTGGATCGGTGCCAGGCCTTGCAGGGCTTGGACCGACGCCAGGGATTGGGGCAGCGTGGGCGCTTGACCACCCCGCGCACGCGCCCCTATCGTGAGCGCATGGACAACGCTGCCGCCCTCGCCCAGATCCGCGCACTCGCTGCCCGCGTGGAGGCGTTGGTGGAGCGTGCCCAACGGCTCACCGACGAGAACCGCAGCCTGCGTCACCAACAGGAGCAGCTCATCGGCGAGCGCTCCCAACTGTTGACCAAGAACGAGCAGGCGCGCTCGCGGGTGGAAGCGATGATCGCCCGCCTGAAGTCATTGGAGCAGCACACGTGAGCAACAACGAACCGGTCAGCGTGCGTATTCTGGATCGTGAATACACGGTGGGCGTGACGGCAGACGAGCGCGAAAGTCTCACCGCCGCCGCGCGGCTGCTGGATCTACGCATGCGTGAGATCCGCGGCAGCAATCGCATGGCAGCCGTGGACCGTGTGGCAGTGCTGGCTGCGCTCAACTTGGCGCATGAGTTGCAGCAACTGCGCGAACAACAGGCGCTCTACGATCGTGAATTGGCAACGACGCTGGACACCTTGAATCGCCGGCTCGACAGCGTTGCCGACACACCGCGCTGAGTGGAATTCGCACTGCCATCGCAAATATGAATCCTCAAGCCCGCCGACCGACGAGTGGGCTAGCCATCGCGGCACAGAGGTCTATAATTCACCTGCGTTCTCTGCTGTAAACGACAGCGTGCAAAACATTCGCCTTGTCCCTTAATTACGACCACGGGGGCGCGACGAAGCCGGGTGTGCAAGTCCGCCTTGTAGCGGGAAGCCCGATGGCCTCACAACGTCCCCACTTGAACCCCGGGTTCAAGGTCGTTTCGCCCGCATCGTCACGGCGGAGAATGCAAATCTGAAACGGCGCCTTCGGGCGTCGTTTCTTTTTGTGCGTCTGACGGTCTGACATGCGACAGTTGAAGCGGCCCTGCGGGTCTGTTGCGCTCGCGATGCTGGTGCCGTGTCGGTGGCGTTGCCGCGCGCGGCAATGCGCACGCTGCATCGCCCATGCAGATGCAGATGCAGATGCAGGGCATATGTCCGGGTAGTGCGTACCCCGTAAGGCTCTATCGGCACGCCCACAGCGCAGGCGCAACTGCGGGCCGCGTCGCACGCCATGCTAGGCAGGCGCGTGTGCGCATTCGACAATGCAACACCGATTGCGCTGCGAGACACCGATGACCGAGGACCGAGATGCGTTGCGCCAGCAGTTGCGCGCACACCGCCGCAGCCTGCCGGCAGCGCAGCGCCTGGCCGCAGCCGATGCGTTGGCACAGCGTTTGCTGGCGCTGCCGTTCGCGCCGCAACAGGGCGCCGTAGCGGGCTATTGGGCGATGGACGGCGAAATTGCGCTGCACCGCTGGCAGCTGACCTTGCCGGCGGGAGTGCGCTACTGCCTGCCGGTGCTGGACGGGCGCGTGCTGCGCTTTGCGCCGTGGCGGCCGGGCCAGCCGCTGGTGAGCAATCGCTACGGCATTCCGGAGCCGGATGTGGCACGCGCCGACACGTTGGCACCGGAGGAGATGGCACTGGTGGTGACGCCGCTGACCGGCTTCGATGCGGCGTGCCGTCGGCTGGGAATGGGAGGCGGCTGGTATGATCGCAGCTTCGCGTTCCGGCATCGCCAGGCGCCGCCTCCCTGGCTGGTCGGTGCTGGCTTCGCTGCGCAGCAGGTGCCCGCCCTGCCTTCCGAAGCATGGGATGTGGCGGTCGACGCCATCTGCACCGAACGCGCCACCTTCCTGAAAGACGACACCGTTTCCGAATGACTGCCCGCAAGCGCTACTGGTTGATGAAGTCCGAGCCGGACACGTTCTCCATCGATGATCTGGAACGTGTCGGCACCGAGCCCTGGAACGGCGTGCGTAACTACCAGGCGCGCAACTTCATGCGCGATGGCATGCAGGTGGGCGATGGCGTGTTTTTCTACCATTCCAACTGCAAGGTGCCCGGCATCGTCGGCATCGCCAAGGTGGCGAGCGCGGCGTATCCGGACGACACCCAGTTCGACCCGTCTTCCGACTACCACGACCCAAAATCCACCCGCGAGGACCCGCGCTGGATGCTGGTGGACGTGGCGTTCGAGCGCAAACTCGCCCGCACGATTTCGCTGGATGAAATCAAGCAAGAGGCCGATGCGCTGGGCGAAGGCTTTGCGCTGATCGCACGCGGTAACCGCCTGTCGATCCTGCCAGTGACCGCCGCGCAGTGGAAGTTGCTGCTGGCGATGGAAACGCCGTGATTGGGGATCCGGCAGTTGGGATTCGCCCATTGCCACCCCGCGTGACCGGCTTTTACGAATCCCAAATCCCCAATCACTAATCCCGAGCTCTTTACCCATGTCCGAAGCAAAACGCCTGGCCGCCGAAAAAGCGATCGATTACGTGGAAGACGGCATGATCGTCGGAGTGGGCACCGGCTCGACGGTGGCTTACTTCATCGACGCGCTGGGCCGCATCGGCCATCGCATCAAGGGCGCAGTGTCCAGCTCCGAACAGAGCACCGCGCGCCTGCGCCAGCATGGCATCGAGGTGCTGGACCTCAATCACACCGGCAATCTGTCGCTGTACGTGGACGGCGCCGACGAGTGCGACCCGAACCGTTGTCTGATCAAGGGCGGCGGCGCAGCGCTGACGCGCGAGAAGATCATTGCCGAAGCCAGCGAGCGCTTCATCTGCATCGTCGACCCCAGCAAGCAGGTGCCGGTGCTGGGCAAGTTCCCGCTGCCGGTGGAAGTGATTCCGATGGCACGCAGCCTGGTGGCCCGCCAGATCCTGGCATTGACCGGCGGCCAGCCGGTGTGGCGCGATGGCGTGGTCACCGACAACGGCAACGTGGTGCTGGACGTGCATCACCTGCAGATTACCGACCCGGTGGGCCTGGAGCGCAGCTTGAACCAGATTCCCGGCGTGGTCTGCGTGGGTTTGTTCGCGCGGCGCCCGGCCGATGTGGTGATCGTGGGCGGCGAGCCACCACAGGTGATCTGAAGATCGCGCGCGGGCCTTCGCATGCGCAGTGACGGCCCGCATTGCGAAGCGATGGCGGGTCGCACATATCCCGCTTGCAGCAACCGCACGACGCGCCGCAGCCGCTTGACGCACGCGGCCGCTTGGCAGATGGTGCGGCATCCTCGCCAGTTGGTATGCCGCATGCGTTGTTCTGGTCTTCTAATCCTTGCGCTTCTGCTCCTGCTCGGCGGCTGCGCCAGCAGCGGCGACAGCTGGGTGGAATTGGCAGGCACGCGCTACAAGGTGGAACTGGCGCAGAACGATGCCGATCGCGCCAAGGGCCTGATGTTTCGCGATGCCATGGACCAAGACCGCGGCATGCTGTTCATCCACGACCGCCAGGAGCCGATGGCGTACTGGATGAAGAACACCAAGATCGCGCTGGATATCCTGTATTTCGATGAACAGCGCCGGCTGGTCTCCCAGCAGCGCGATGTGCCGCCGTGTTCGGCCGGCGACGCCTGTCCGCCCTATCCCAGCAGGCAGCCCGCGCGCTATGTGCTGGAGCTGAATGCCGGCCAGGCCGCCAAGCTCGGCCTGAAGGATGGGGCAACGCTGCGCTTCAGCCCGGACATCCCGACGCCCGAATAAGCGGCTGCAAGCAGGTCCTGGGACCATACCAGCCAGGCGCATGGGGCCTGCCGACGGGTGAGACCTGCGCGTCACCTTTCCGAACGGCGTTTGCGACCGTCGGACGCAGGGCCGCCTGTCAGCGTTACGCGTTCATGCGCCCCGCGTCCCTGTCAGGAAGTACCGGACTTGAACCCTGCGCCGCTTGCCGACACTCTTGGCAGCATGGTCGACATGCTCCCACTTCCCCATTGGACCGCGCTCGCCAGCCTGAACGACGATGCGGTGCCGTTGATGTCCACCGCGCTGCTGATCGCGCGCGACGAGTATCCGCAGCTGGATGCCGAGCTGTACGACACGCTGGTGCAGAGCCACGTCGAGCATCTGCGCCGCGAAGTGGACGCAATCGATCTATGGCCGCTGAAGATGGCTGCGGTCAATCGCTACCTATTCGACGAGCTGGGCTATTCGGGCAATCACGACGAGTATTACGACCCGCGTAACAGCTACCTCAACCAGGTGTTCGAGCGCCGGCTGGGCAATCCGATTTCACTGGCGATGGTGCAGATCGAAGTGGCGCGCCGGCTGGGCATCCCGTTGGCGGGGGTGTCGTTTCCCGGCCATTTCCTGGTGCGTCTGCCGGTGGATGACGGCGTACTGGTGATGGACCCGTTCAACGGCGGCCGTCCGCTGGGCGTGGATGAGCTGCGCGAACGTGCCCGCCCGCACCTGGGCGGCGAAATTCCCGACGACCGCGCGCTCGCGCAGATTCTCGACCCCGCCCCGCACCGCGCGATCTTGATCCGCATCCTGCGCAACCTGCACGGCGTCTATGCCGATGCCGAGCACTGGGACCGCGCTGCCCGCAGCGCCGACCGCATCCTGAAGCTGGTGCCCGACCAACCCGAGGCCCTGCGCGACCGCGGCATGGCCTATCTGCATCTGGGCCACCGCAACGGCGCACGCCACGATCTGTCGCGCTACCTAGTGCTCAACCCGGGCGCGCAGGACGCGGCCCATCTGCACGAACACCTGGTGGAATTGAATAGCCAGCGCGCGCGGGCGCATTGAGCGCGTAGACGCGCCGGCTGGCTAGGCCAGTCTGCCCGGATAGGCCACCGCCGCGTGGTTCTCGGCAACGCAGGCACTGGCCGGCCCGCATTGCAGCAGCATCGTGGTCGCCGACGCTGCCTGATTGCACGCCGTTGGCGGCGCTCAGTCGATCTCCACCATCTCGAAGTCCTCCTTGGTCACGCCGCAATCGGGGCAGGTCCAGGTGTCGGGGACGTCCTGCCAGCGGGTACCCGGGGCGATGCCTTCTTCGGGGATGCCGTCGGCCTCGTGGTAGAGAAACCCGCAGACGACGCACATCCAGGTGCGGTAGGTGGTCGTGGATGTCTCGCTCATCGGATAATCGCGGTCATGCAACAGTGGGCCTGCATTGTCCCATCCCATCCACCGCTTTCGGAAGCGTTGCCATGCCCAACCGTCTCGACGTTCGCGGCGTCTATCTGATCACCCCCGACGAGCCCAACACGCAGCGCCTGCTGCTGCGCACGGCGCCGTTGCTGGGGTCGATCACCTGGCTGCAATACCGCAACAAGCAGGCGGATGCGGCGCTGCGGCTGCGCCAGGCCGGCGCCTTGCGCGAGGCATGCGCGGCCCATGGCGTGCCGTTGATCATCAACGACGATGCGCAGCTGGCGGCGCAGGTCGGTGCGCAAGGCGTCCATCTGGGCGAAGACGATGGCGATGTGGCGGCAGCGCGCGCACTGCTGGGCGAGCAGGCCATCATCGGGGTGTCGTCCTACGACGATATCGAGCGCGCGCGCGCCGCAGCGGAAGCGGGCGCCAATTACGTGGCCTTCGGTGCATTTTTCCCGACCACCACCAAGCAGACCACCCGGCGCGCAACGCCTGCGTTGCTGCAGCAGGCAGCCGAACTGAACCTGCCGCGCGTCGCGATCGGTGGCATTGCGCCTGCTCAGGTGACTGCGCTGGTGACTGCCGGCGCCGATCTCATTGCGGTGGTCAGTGGCGTGTACGCGGCGCCGGATCCGGTCGCAGCGGTGCAGGAGTATCGCGCAGGGTTTGGGTGTTAGTGCGGCGGGCTTTCGGGCTATGACGCTCTTTGTCAAAGCCTTCTAATGCGCTTCAAGATAGCGAGAGTTTGTTTCGCTGCATCGCCGGTTTCAAAAGCCAGGTGCGCCGGATGTGCGGTGCCCCCGCCGCTCGCGGGACACGCCGTCAATCCGTCCTTGGAGGCTCGATGGCGGCATCCATGCCGCCAACGGTCCCGCAAGCGGCGAGGACACCGCACCAGAAGGTTGGCTGGCGGCCAACCGAGCGGGTCGTTGCGTGCGCGGCCACGCTGCTGCCGATTGCTTCGTGATGGCACTTGCCGGGCACGACGAGAGAATGACCAGAGAAGCGGGTGATTGACCGATGTGGAAAGCGCCTCGAGCGCTGCTCCCACATGCACAGCAACCAACGCGACAGGCCCTTGCCCGCCTACCGTCGCCGGACCTTACGCGGCATGGATGCCGCGTAAGAGCTTACAGGGACGTACTTGCAGCGTGTCCGGCGATGGTAGGCGGGCAAGGGCCCTGCAGCCAAGAAGCAGATCTAAGGCTCCCAGGCTTGGCCATACAAACCGTCCAATCCACTTCAAGACCGCGACATGTATTTCACTGCATCGCGTTGCCTCGAACATCGCGTGCGCGGTGCCTTCGCCAGACAGCTTGCTGGCAGTTTTATTGAAAGCGATGCAGACACGCGATCATGACGTACCCCTGCTAGCCGAACGCCGAGATCAAGTGCACTGCGCTCAGCAAGCCGGCTGTATGTCTTCACTCAGCAGAGCCGCCCCCACTCGACCGCCATCCCCCAAAAAAAACAGCGACGCGTGCCATCACGCGTCGCTGCCGGGACTGCCGTTATCGCGTGGCGCAATTAAAAGTCGTAGCTCAACGTCACCCGACCCGAGCGCGGCGCCTGATAGGCGACGACCTGGTCCCATAGCGGGTTGGTGGTGTTGTCGGGCAATTGCGAGAACGGGTAGATGTTGGTCGCGGTCTGCTCGTTGGTGATGTTGAATACGTCCACGCGCAACGCCAGCTTGCCATCTGCAAATGCCGGCTTGTAGGTCACGCCCATGTCCAGCTGCGCGATCCAGCCCAAACGCCCCTGCGAGCCGGGAGGCGATGCCACGCCGGTGCCGGTCTCCGGGTTGTAGCAGTAGTGGTACGGGCCGCCGGTAATTGCACTGCCGCCGTAGCCGGCCGGATCGCGGCCGCTATATTCGGTCCCGTAGTAGTTGCCCAGGCAGTTGTGCGGAGCACCGGAAATCAGGCTGAAATTGGCCGATGCGCCCCATTGCGGGGTGAATTGGTAGAAGCCGAACAACTTGAGCTGATGGCGATGATCGTTGGATTGATCGCCATTGAAGTGTTCCATCAACGCAGGGTGGTCCCAGCTTTGCGTGGTCGAGACCGAGGCCTGGCCCTGATAGCTGCCCAGCGCGCCGCCGGTGCGCCACAGATCCGAACGCACCTGGCCCTCGGTGGTGCCGTAGCTATGCGACCAGACGTAATTGACTTTGGCATACCACTTGCCGTCGAACGGACGCTCCAGATTGAATTCCAACGCCGAATAATTGCGCTTGAACTTCGGGAAACCTGCCGCCTCACGGCTCACCGATATTTCGTGGAACTGGCCATCGGTGCCGATCACCCCCCAGGTATTGGTCTGGCCCGGATTGATCAACGATGCGCCCGCCACCTTGGAGAAATCGATGGTCACGCCTTGCGCCGCTGCCGCATCGATCAACGCGGTGTTGGAGACGTCATAGTTCTGGTCGTCGATGCCGGCATTGAGACGGCGATGCGTGCCGCGCACGCCCAGCACCCAGCCGCTATCGAGTTGCTTGGTAAATCCGAGGATGAGTTCGTCCTGGTTTTCGCCTTCGATGTCCTTGGCCACCGCGGTGCGTACATCGGCGATGCGACCGAAGCGCGAATTGGCCGACACCGCCGAACCCAGCTGCTGCGCCAGGATCGGCGTGCCGTCGGCATTGATGCCGCTGTAGGTGAAGTAGGTATCGGTGGTCGTGGCCGGGGTGAACAGACTCACCGCCGACAGCGGCAGACCGAGGTAGTAACGGCCAAGGTTACCGAACACCTTCAAGCTGGAATCGCCATTGACGTCCCAGCTGAAGCCCAGGCGCGGCGCCCACGCGTTGTCGATTTCGATGTAGGGATCACCGAACGGGGTGTAGTTGGTGAACTCGTCCTTGCGCAGGCCCAGGCTCAGCAGCAGATTGTCGGTGACCTGCCACTTGTCTTCGATGTAGTAGGCGCGTTGCTTGGCCTCGTACGAATACAGGCTGGTGTTGATGTTGCGCACCACGTAGTAGCCACTGGATCCATTGACCGGATCCACCAAACCCGGGCTCGGCGCACCGATGCCGCCGGCTTCGTTGGCCGACTGGCTGACCAGACCGCCGGTGGCCAGCCCGTACGGGTCATTGGTCTGTCCGTAGGTCCAGGCAAACCCGGGGCCAGAGAGGATCGAGCCGACATCGATGCCTTCTGACTTCTGGTTATCGAGACCGAAGTTGAGCGTGTGGTGGCCGATGCGCCATTCCAGATTCAGGCGCTGGTTGTCTTTTTTGTACTCGCGGTCCGGCGAGCTGACCGAGGTGACCAGCTGGTTGCCGATGCGCGGTGTGCCGCCGGTGTAGGCAGGGTTCTGCAATGCGGCGCTGTTGATCACCGGACCGCCAGCCGCGTCGTAGTTGAACGGCGTCAGTTCGTCCGGCGTTCTCATCTTGCCGTACAGGGCGGTCACGGTGAGGTTGTCGCTCAGATAGCCGGTGTACTTGCCGGTGAACAGCGTCGGCCCGGTTTTCCAGGTGGATTCGTCGGTGAAGTAGGCGCCACGCTGTCGCGTAACATAGTCGTAACGATAGATCGAGCCATTGGTTTCGGCGACGTCGCTGGCACCGGTCACCTCGATCAGGTGGTTGTCGGTGATGTTCCAGTCCACCTTGGCGTACCAGCGTTTCTGGGTGTAGTCGTAGTCGGTGAGGCCGCCGGTGCGGCCGTTGTCGGTGTCGCGATTGGTGCCCACGCGCACGCCGTCGGAGTTCACCTGCTCGGCGGCCAGGAAGAAGAACAGCTTGTCCTGGATGATCGGCCCGCCGACATAGGCGCTGTAGGTGGTCTGGTTGGCCTCGGCCTCGCTGGCGGGCTGGTACAGGCCATTGGCCGCACGCGCATAGCGGTAGGCGGCGTTGTTGATGGTGCTGCCCTGGCTGTCCGGGCGCCAATAGATGTCGCGCTGATTGGCCTTGAGGCCGTTCGGCTCCCAGATCACTGCAGCGCCGAACTTCCACTCATTGGTGCCACGCTTGCCGATCTGGTTGATCACGCCGCCGTTGGCGCGGCCGTACTGCGCGCCGTAGCCTCCGGTAAAGATTTCCTGCTGGTCGATGGCGCCGTACGGCAGGGTCAGGCCGCCCAGGTTGTTGCTGATGGTGGTGGTGTTGAAGCCGTTGAGGTAGTACGCATTTTCGCTGGCGGCCGAGCCGCCGAAGCTGGGGAGCGAGCCGCCGAGCGGGCCGTTGTCGAAGCCGCCGCTGTTGACCACCACCCCCGGTGCCAGCAGCGCGATCGCTTCGGCGGTGCGGCCCAGCGGCAGTTGCTGCAACTGTTCGGCGGTGACCACGGTGCGCGTATCCACGCTGCTGACGTCGATGGTGGTGAGGCTAGCGGCGCTGACGGTGACGCTGTCCAGGGTCTGCACGCCGCTCCCCGCGGCTGCGCTGGCAGCGAAGGACACGTCTGTATTGGCCCCGACTGTGATGGCGACGTTCTCGCGCGTCTCCACCACTGCGCCATCGCGCTTGACCGTCACCTTGTAGGTGCCCAGCGGCAGATTGCCGGCGGTGTAGCGGCCGCGTGCGTCCACCGGCACCTCGCGGCTGAAGCCGCTATTGTTTTCCACCAGCACGCTCGTGCCACTGCCCTGCCCCACGCTGCCGACGATGCTGCCGGTGGTGGACTGCGCGTGGACGCTGCCCATGGCCACGACCAATGCCAATGCCAAGGCACGCTTCTGGATACTACGGTTCATGCTCTCTCCCCAGGTCTTGAACTGTCGGCAAGGCGACAAACGAACGGTGCCAATGGCTACCGAAATCACACTTTCTGAACATCTGCAGCGCGATGCCAATGACTGCGCGCCATCAGCTCATTCCAAACTGTCGATTACGTCGCGTTCGATCATAGGCAGCCAAGTTCCCCCATCCGCCCACTTCGACGGGTAGGCGGGTGTCCGACGGGTAGGCGCGCAAGGCCGCAGGCCTGACAATGGCGCACGCGATGCCCGCTGCCGGGCGTCGATGCCCCCAATCGGTATTCCTCAAGGATTTGCGCATGAACCATTCCCGCTCCCACGCCCTGTTCGCCCAGGCGCAGACCTTGCTACCCGGCGGCGTCAACTCGCCGGTGCGGGCGTTCAAATCGGTCGGCGGCGAGCCGTTCTTCGTGGCGCGCGCCGATGGCCCGTATCTGTTCGATGTCGACGACAACCGCTACATCGACTACGTGGGCTCGTGGGGGCCGATGATTGCCGGACACAACCACCCGGCCGTGCGCGAAGCGGTCGAGCGGGCGATCGGCAACGGGCTGTCGTTCGGTGCGCCTTGCGCAGCCGAAGTGACGATGGCGCAGACCATTACCCGGCTGGTGCCCTCCTGCGAGATGGTGCGCATGGTCAACTCCGGCACCGAAGCCACGCTGTCGGCGGTACGCCTGGCGCGTGGCGCCACCGGGCGCAATCGCATCATCAAGTTCGAAGGCTGCTATCACGGCCACGGCGATTCGTTTCTGGTCAAGGCCGGCAGCGGCATGCTGACCCTGGGTGTACCGACCTCGCCCGGCGTACCCGCAGGGCTGAGCGAGCTGACCGCCACGCTGAGCTTCAACGACTTCGAAGGCGCCACCGCGCTGTTCGACGAGATCGGTGCGGAGGTGGCGGCGGTGATCATCGAGCCGGTGGTCGGCAACGCCAACTGCATTCCGCCGCAGGCCGGCTATCTGCAGCATCTGCGCACGCTGTGCACGCGGCACGGCGCGTTGCTGATCTTCGACGAAGTGATGACCGGCTTCCGCGTCGCGCTCGGTGGTGCGCAGGCACATTACGGCGTGACCCCGGACCTGACCACCTTCGGCAAGATCATCGGCGGCGGCATGCCGGTGGGCGCGTACGGCGGCCGCCGCGACTTGATGGAGCAGGTTGCTCCGGCCGGGCCGATCTACCAGGCCGGCACCTTGTCGGGCAACCCGGTAGCGATGGCCGCCGGCCTGGCGATGCTGGAGCTGGTGCAGGAGCCGGGCTTCCACACGCGCCTGAGCGAGGCCACCAGCCTGCTGTGCGAAGGCCTGGAAGATGCCGCACGCGCGGCCGGCATTGCTGTCACCACCAATCAGGTCGGCGGCATGTTCGGGCTGTTCTTCACCGACGACATCGTGGAAAGCTACGCACAGGCCACCGCGTGCGACATCACCAGCTTCAACCGCTTCTTCCACGCGATGCTGCAGCGGGGTGTGTACCTGGCGCCCTCGGCGTACGAAGCCGGCTTCATGTCCAGTGCGCACGACCAGGCGGTGATCGAAGCCACCCTGGCGGCAGCGCGCGAGGCGTTTGCGGAAGTGGCGCGCTGATTGGCCGGGAATTGGGAATTGGGAATCGGTGAGCGCGGAGGCTTCGCTGGTTTGCTGCTTTGCGGTGCGGCGTGATCGTGCCGCACTGGCAGTGGCGCAGGACATTGGCGAGGTAGGCATCACCGGGTTCCTGGTGAGCCTGTGCGTGCGTGCAGCCGGTTTCGTTCGTAGCAACGGCGACTGCACGGCGGTGCGCGTTGCCAGACTGCGCGCCATGCTCGCAGCGAACTGTGGATGGCGCTGTCTTTGCACAGGAGCGGCTGCCACAACCCAGCGGGGAGTCGTCAGCCGGGCCTGGGCGGGGCGCAGGACCGCGGTGCGTGGTCCACGCCGCATCGCGCATCGGCCGCGGCTGTGTGGTAGCGAGCGTAGTCGCTTTGGCAATTGCTCTTAGAGCGGCTAACAAAACTACTGCGCAGCCGCCAGGTGGGCGCGGCCGGTGCTCGGAATCCTCATGTACCACTCGTACAATCCGGTTCCTGCGCGCCGTCCGCGCCCACCTGACAGCTGCTCGCTACGTCTTGTTAGCCGCTCTTAGTCGCTGCTCTCTCACCACCGCGGCCACGAGCAGGCGACCTCTAGCGTTCCTTGACCGTGCGCACGGGCCGGCGCTTCGGCCGCAATGCCTCCTCGACTCGGCGCAATACGCTTTGCTTTTGTCGTGTGGCTGTCATACCTTTCTGAAAAAGGTGCTCAGGGACGGGCATGGGTGGGGACCCTCGAAGCAGCCGCTGCACGTGCGTCGCCAAAACCGGCGATGACGCTGCATTGCCGCTGTTTCACCCCGATCTGCAGCGTGTCGAGTCGGCACGCTGTCGACGCTCGATACGGCCGCCCTCGCCTCATGCTCAAGCCTGTTGCGCTGCTCACCCCGCGCCCGACACCGTCGCGCGACCCCGTGAATCCCGATTGGCTGCTTGCCGGCAAGCTGGAGCCTGCGTTGCCGCCCCCCAGCGCGGTGGTGCGTGGCGCACTGCTGGCTGCGCTGGATCAGGCGCAGGCACGTCCGCTGACGCTATTGCTCGCCCCGCCCGGATTCGGCAAGACCACGCTGCTGGCGCAGTGGCATGCGCACCTGAGTACGCGCGAGCAGAGCGCGGTGGCATGGCTGTCGCTGGACGAAGAAGATGCCGACGCCGGGCGTTTTCTCGGCCATCTTGCGTATGCGCTGCAGAACGCAGGCGCCGACCACGCGCTGTGCGCGGCCGTGCTGCACAACCGCGATCACGACCCGCGCGACGCGGCGGCATTGCTGATTCGCGCGCTACGCGCAGCGCCCCGGCGCATCAGCGTGATTCTCGACGACTACGACCGACTCGGCAGCAGCCCTGTCGATGAACTGGTGCTACGCCTGATCGAACACAGTGGCGGGCGTTTGCATCTGGCACTCGCGACCCGCCGCGTACCCAATCTACCCCTGGCGCGGCTGGATCTGCACGCGCAGCTCAGCCGCATCGGCAGCACGCAGCTGGCGCTCGACGACACCGAAGCGCAGGCGTTGCTGGGCCCGCACGTGACCGCACCGGTGGCGGACGAACTGCGGCGCTACACAGAAGGCTGGCCGGTGGCGCTGCAACTGGCACGGCTGTGGTTGGAAGGCGGTACCCAGCGTCGGCAGGAAGTCACCGTACGTTTCTCCGGGCGCAGCGCGCAGATTGCCGCGTACCTGGCCGAACAGGTGGTCAACGATCTGGACCCAGACACCCGCGAACTCCTGTTGCGCACCAGCCCGCTGGAACGCTTCAACGCCGCGCTCGCCGACGCGGTGCGCCAACGCCAGGACAGCGGCCGCTTGCTGGCGCGGCTGGAGCATTTCCATGGTCTGCTGGTGCCGCTGGATGGCGAGCGCGAATGGTTCCGCTACCACCCGCTGTTTGCCGACTTTTTGCAGCAACTGCTCGACCGCGAACATCCAGGCCTGAGCGTGCAGCTGCATCAACGCGCAGCGCGCTGGTTCGGCGATCATCAGCAGCTTGCCGAAGCGGTGCGGCATGCTTGGCGCGGCGGCTGCGGCGATCTTGCCGCCAGCTACATCGCACGCGCCGGCACCTGGCAGCTGCTGTTGACTCACGGCACGCATGAAGTACGCGCACTGCTGCGCCATTTCGACCACCGCACCATCCGCGACACACCCGCGCTCAATCTCACCCAGGCGCACCTGCACATCAAGCTGGGCGAATTCGCCCACGCACGCCTGTTGCTGGAGCGCTTCCGCGACTTTCCGGCTGCGTTACGCGAGCCGCTGCAGCGCGACTACACCGTGGTCGTGGCGCTGCTGCGCGACCGTCTGGATGAAATCTGCGGCAATCCGCATGGCCTGACCCAGATTGCCGCCCAGGCCGGCGCACTGGACGAAGACGACCATCTGGGCCGCGGCATGTTGCTCTGCATCTGCGCCACCACCGCGATTGCACAGGGCGCGTTCGCGGTTGCCGAGCGCTACGCGCGCAACGCGCGCGACACCATGCAACGTGGCGGCAGCGAGGTCGGTGCCAGCCAGGCCATGTTGTCGCTGGGGCAGAGCCTGTTCTATCGCGGCCGGCTCAGCGATGCGGAAGCCTGCTATCAGCAGGCACTGAGCTGGTGCGCACGTACCCCGCAGCCGGAACGGGTGCTGGAAGCCGCCGCTCAATGCCTGCTTGCGCAGTTGCACTACGAACGCGGCCATCACGACGACGCAGCCGACCTGCTGCATCCGGCGCTGGAATTGCTGGAGCAACACGATGGCGGCGTGGACGTGCTGGCCGCCGGATACGGCACTGCGCTGGGGCTGGAACGCGTGCGCGACCATAGCGGACGCAGCGCGTTGCTGTTGCTGGAGCATATCGAACAGATCGCACACGGACGCAAATTGGCGCGCTTGTCGGAACTGGCTGCAGCATGGCGGCTGATGCTGTTGCTGGAACATCCAGGCAACGCCGCCATCGATGTGCTGATCGCACGTACCGGCGGCGAATCCGGCCTGGCGCATACCTTGCGCTCGCCACACCGCTGGCACGATCGCGCGGCGATGGGCTTCGCACTGGCCCGCTGGCATCGTCTGGCCGGGCGCAGCAGCGCCGCGCTGAGCATCCTCGGACAGATCGAGCAAGCCTGCCTGGCCAACGACAATGTCTGCCATCTGGCGCGCGCCCGTGGACGCATCGCGCTGGTACTGCAGCAACGTGGCGAACTGGTTGCCGCCCTGCCGTATCTGTACAGCGCATTGGACCATGTCGCGCTCACGCAAAGCTGGCAGGCGATCGTGGAACTGGGCTTACCGGCCAAGGCGATGCTGCGCTCGCTACGCCAGCACGACCCGCAGACCGTGGGCGGCACCACGCGTGCCTTGACCATCCAGGCCTTGCTCGAACGCCTTAGCGGCGACGACGACCCGGCCGGTGACATCTTCAGCGAGCGCGAACTGGAAGTGCTGGCGCAACTGGCGCGTGGCTATTCCAACAAGCAGATCGCACGCTGCCTGCACTTGTCGGAAAACACGGTCAAATTCCATCTGAAAAACCTGTACCGCAAGCTCGACGCGCGCAGCCGCGAAAGCGCGCTTGCGCAAGCATTGCAGCGCGGGTTGTTGCGTGGAAGCGGCCCGCATGCAGATCAGCCGCTGCGACCTGGCTGAGCCAGGTCGCATGCATCTTGCGTTCAACGCAGGTTTGCACGTGTGGCGGCCAGGCCTGACAGCGTTGGCCGCCCGCACGCATCACCCGAACGTCAGCGTGCCCTTCATCATCGCCCAATGGCCGGGGAACGAGCAGAAGAACGTGTAGTCGGCGCCCTTGCTCAGTTTGCTGGTGGGAAAACTCACCGTGGTGCTGTCGCCGCCGCCAATGACCTTGGTGTGCGCAATCACGCGTGCGTCGGCCTTGGGCAGATAGCTGTCGGCGATGGTCGAACGTACGCCGGCATTGGCCACCGCCTGGAAATCGGCAGACTTGGTCAACACCCAGTTGTGCCCCATCACGGTGGCAGCCATCTTGCCGGAATGCTTGAGCGTAAGCTCCACCTGCGTGCACTCGGGCGCTAGCTTGATCGCGCTCTGGTCGAACTTCATTTGATCGTTGCCGGTGATGGTCACCGCGCACGTCCGTGCCCATGCCGTCGGCACCATCAGCGCCAGCGCACACACAGCAATCGTGGAAAACAGCTTCAAGAGAACACTCCTGCGTTGGGAAGGTGCAGCACATCGCACGCGGCGCACCATTGCAACAGCGACGTGGTCAGAGGTGCTGATAGTGCCAGAGTAACGCGGAGTCGCAATCAACAAGGCATCACGCGCGAGCCCACTGCATACGCTCGCGCATCGACCAACGATGCCAGGCGCCCTGCTGAGTGCAAGCAGACCTTCGGCCGCATGCGTGCTTCACGCGTAACGGAAAAACGCATCCATCGGATCTGCTGCTGCGGACGCGATGGCCGGCACCGGCAACGGGCCGCGCTTACCGGCGATCACTTGTACGAACGCCTGCTTGAAACGCGCCATCTCCGCATCGGTGCCCACAGTGATCCGCGACCAGGTTGGCCACACCGGCCAGCTGCGGCCGATGAACACGCCATGGGTGGCCATGTCGTCCTTGAAGCCGGCGGCAGGCCGCTTTACATCCACCATGAAGCAGTTGCTCTCCGAGGCAGTGCACGCATAGCCCTGCCTGGCGAGAAACTCCATCACATCCGTGCGCGTCGCGGCCGTACGTGCGCGCCGTTGCGGCACCAGTGCAGGATCACGCAGGCTGGCCAGCCCGGCAGCGGCGGCGGTGACCGGCAAGCTGTTGACGCTGTAGAACTTCAGCTTGGCCAGCAGGTCCGGACGCGCGGCCGCATAGCCCAGGCGGATGCCGGCCATGCCATAGAGTTTGGAGAAGGTGCGCAACACCACCACGTCTTCGCCTGCAGCAACCATGTCGACCATGCTGCGCGTGTTTTGCGCGAAGTGGATATACGCCTCATCCACCACCAACACGCTGCCTTTGGGCTTGTGCGCCAAAGCGTAGTCCAGATCCTTGCGTGCGGTGACCGAACCGGTGGGATTGTTGGGGTTGCAGATGTAGATCACGCCCGCGTTGGCGTCCGCCGCGCACATGGCCTGTACATCGTGCGAAAAGTCCTTGCGCAGCGGCACCTTGATCAGGCGCGCACCATTGCGGGTTGCCGCACGCCAACCGGATTCGTAGGTGGGGTCGGCCGTGACCAACGCGGCGCTGGGCGAAGTAAATGCCAGCATCGTGTAGTCGAGCGGTTCGGTGGACCCGGCATACGCCATCAGGTGATCGACCGGCAGCGCGAGCTCGGCAGCCAGGGTGGTCATCAATTCCATCTGTACCTGCCGCAAATACCGCCCGCCTTGCGGGGCGATCTGCGCGATGGCCTTTACTGCGGCAGCCGACGGTCCATCCGGAAATTCATTGGAGTCGATCATCACCGGTGCCAGCGCCGTTGCCGGTGCGGGCGCGATGGCAGTGGCGCGTTCGACGGCGCTGGCCAACAGCGGCAAGCTGCCGGCACCGGCGGCGCCGGCAAACAACGCAGACTCGCGTAGAAACGCGCGGCGCGAAAGAGCAGTGTTCATGACAACCTCCAGCAGGATGACAACGCGGATTCAGGGACGCACGGCAACCACTTCGATCTCGACCCGATACAGCGGGTTACCCAGCGCTGCGATCTGGAATGCCGAGCGCGCCGGCAGGTTGGGTTGCTCCTTGGTGCCGAAAAACTGGCGATAGCCTTCCATGAAGCCGTTGAAATCCATCTTGCCGCCCATTGCCGGATCGCCGACCAGAAACACCTGCATCTTCACCACATCGCCCATGCCCAGCCCCAACGTGGCCAGCTGCTGCTTGATCTGGTTCAACACGCTCACCGTCTGCGCCTTGGTGTCGCCATAGGCGGCCGCCGAATCCTTCGGCGCACTGGTATCGATCACCGCCGGCACCTTGCCACTGACATACACCGTGGCCTTGCCGGCCGGAATTTCCACCGCGGCAGCGATGGGAAAATCGCTGTTGGGAATCTTGTGGCGGATCACCTCGGCCGCGTGTGCGGCACCGAGACTGGAAGACCAAAGCACTGCGGCGGTGAGAACGGTCGTGATGGAACGGAGCATGGCAATTCCTTGTAGGAGAGAAGATCAGCGGCGGAGTGATCTGACATCGTCGATGGTCACGCGCTCGGCATAGTCGTTACCGAAGTGCGTGCGCACATAGCTCACCACTTCGGCCACCTGGCGGTCGTCGAGCATGTCGGCGAAACCCGGCATCCCCGCGTGGCCGTCGAGCACCATCATCGTCACGTACGGGCCGGCGGCCAGTTTCGGGTTGCCGGCAAGCGCAGGATAGTCGCCGGCACCTTGCGCGCCACGCCCGGCCGGCATATGGCAACCCTGGCAGATCGCCTGGTAAACGTCCTGGCCGGAGGCCTTGGCGAAGCCTTGCTGCGGAAACAGCTGGGTGGCATCGGAACTCTGCGCCTGCGCATCGCGCACGTTGGGCGGCAGCAACAAGGCGAGAATGGCGAGCGCAACAGTGGCGCCGCACGCTCTTGGCAGCAGACTCATGCGCGCGCTCCCTGGGCAATGACCTTGCGATGCAGGCGGCCAACGACATCGTGCGCCGACAGAATGGCACCCTCCTGCCAGGCCGGAATGTACGACACGTGCTCGCCGGCCAGTGCCAGCCGTCCGTCGATCTGGCACAGCGGTTGGTAATGCTCGGCGCGCGCCTGCTCGCTCCACATGCCGAAGCAGCCATGCGTGAAGGGCACGCGGTGCCAGCCGACCGCAATGCCGTTTTCGAATTCGCGCGGATACTGCGGATGCAGCTGGGTGCCGTATTCCACTGCTTTACGCACGCGCTGCTCCGGGGACATCGCGGTGAACTGGTAGGCATCCAGCCCCCACACATAGGCGCCGAGCAGCACGCCTTTGCCAGGGCTGTGGTAGTTGGTGCTGGGGTAGCTGATCAAGGTGATCGGCAGATCGGTGTAACTGATGCCGCCGTAGATCGCTTCGTCTTCTTCCCAGAAACGGCGCTTGAATTGCAGCCCCACTTTCACCGAGGCCGCATACGGCACCTTGCCGATCGCCGTGGTCATCGCATCGCTGGCGGTGACCGGTATGCGGCTGAGCACCGACAACGGAATGGTGCAGATGCACCAATCCGCAGTGGCGAGACGTTCTTCGCCACCACGCGCCGCATCCTGCCAGGACACGCGCACGCCGCTGCCGTCTTGGTCGATCTTGGTGACCTTGGCGTTATAGGTGATGGCATTGCCCAGTTGACGCGCGAACGCCTTGCCGATCTGGTCCATGCCTCCCACCGGCTGGAACATGGTGGTCTGCATTTCATAGTTGTTGCCGGCTGCCAGTGTGGTCCACAGGCGCGAGCGCAGCACGTCCTGCACGCTGAAAGGATCGGAGAATTCCGGCTTGCCCGACAAGCCACCGCCGGGATAGCGCGCAAACCCGCGCCGCTCGCTGCTGTCCTTGCCTTTGACATATCCGAACTTCTGGTCGAGCGCGCCCCAGGTACGCAGTGATTCCAGCAGCAGCTCCTGATCCTCGCGGCTGACGGCCGTGTCCAGGGCGCGTTGCTGCGTGCACTTGGCCAGCAACTCGGACACATGGCCCTTGTAGTCGGCGTCGATGGCACGAAAGCGCTGCGGTTTGCCGCCGAAGCCGTTCTGGCTGTGCAGCAGCGCGTTGTAATTGACCTGATTGAACGCTTCCAGCGCCACGCCGAACTGCTTGCAGTAACTCAGCACCGCCTTGTGGTGATGCGGAATGCGCCACGGCCCGGGATTGAGATACAAACCCTCGTCGAACTGGCAATGCTGCCTGGCCCCGCCCAACTCGGCATAGCGGTCGCCGCCGCGCAGGGTCCAGTTACGCCCGCCGGGGCGGTCGTTGTATTCGAGCAGTTGCACGCGGTAACCGGCCTTGCGCAACTCGAACGCCGCGCTCATGCCGGCCAGCCCGGCACCGAGGATCAAGACCGACGCCCCCTTGGGGTCGCCATCCAGTTGCAGTGGGCCTTTGAAACTGGATTCGGCCGCCATGCCCAGGCTGCTCATCGCCTGATACATCATCGCGCCGCCGGCGGTCATACCGATGCGCGCCAGCAATTGCCGCCGCGTCATCGCTCCCGTGTGATTGCCTTGCATCAACGCACGTCCCCTGCATGTCGTGGACCAACGCACGCGACCGGCAACCCTGCCGGCCGCGGCTGCACTTCAGAATGTGTAGGTCAGGCTGGCGAACAGCTGCCGTGGTGCGATCAACTGATACGAGCCCGAGCTTTCGTTGGGAAATACCGCCCCGATCGCATCGTCCTTGTCGAACAGGTTGTAGACCGACAACTGCAGCCGGCCACCGGCAAGGAACCCGCCGTCTTCGCCCTGATACCCGACGCTGCCGTTGACGATGAAGGTGGCATCTACCCGATCGGTATTGAGCGTATCGCCGTAGCGCTTGCCGGTGTATTTGGCATCGAGGTTGGCAAACAAATGCGTGCCTTCCCAACCGCCGTTGACGCTGAACATCACCTTCGGCGCATCCGGCACCTCGTTGCCTTCCACCTGCACCAGGTTGCCGCTGACCGGGCCGAAATAGTTGTCCTGGAACTCGGAGTTGTTCCAGGTCAGCGATGCGCCCAGCCGCCAGCCTGGCGCCGGCTTCCACATGCCGGACATTTCGGCCCCGTACGTCTGCACGTCGCCGACGTTGGCGTAGACGGTGGGCGCCACCACCAGCGGGTCCGGGTCGGTCAGCGCGATGATGCGGTTCTCGTAATCGATCTTGTAGGCGGCGATGTAGCCGCTCCACTGCGTGGATTCGGCGCGGATGCCGATATCGATGTTGGTGGACTCTTCCGGTGCGATATCCGGGTTGAACGCACCGGAGGTCAGCGCCAGCCGCGGCGCCGAGCTGAAGTTTTCCGCATAGTTGGCGAACACCTGCACGCCCTCGGCAAGCTGGAAGCTGGCGCCGACCTGGGGCTGGAACCAGTCGCTGTTCTTGATGGTGACATCGCGGCGCACGCCGACATTGAAATCATCCAGATTGGCGATGCCGTTGTAGTCGCGTTTGACATCCAGCCCCTTGGCACCGAACTCCATCGTCAAGCGGTCGTCGAGCAGGCGCAGCGTGTCCTTGATGTAGAGCTGCTTCACCTCGGTGGAGAAGTGGTTGTCGTAGTAGATGACGATCGGCAGCGCGCCCTTGAGCAGCTCGCCGGTGGCCGGGTCCAGGTTGTACAGCGGGCGCACCTGATCGAAGTCGTAGTTTTCGTACCACGCGCCGACTTCGAGCTTGTTGTGCTCGGTCTCCCATGACACCGCTGTGGTGAGGCCATAGCGATCGCCCCCCATGATTTCTTCGCGCCGCGTCATCGCACCGACGTGGGTGACAGTGCCGTTGGCATCGACGATCTGCGGGTCGTTGATGGCGATGTCGGTGCGCCCCGGCGTGCCGGCGATGGCATCGTTGTACAGGCCTGTCGCCGTGCTCGGCGGAGTGCCGCCGACGCCATACCCATGCTTGTTCTCGTAATAGCCGGTAAAGGTGAAGCCGATTGCATCGTTGAACAGGAAATTGCCGTGCAGGCTGAGCAGCGAGTCGCGTCGCCCGTTCTGCCATTCGCTGTAATGCTCGGCATCCACTTCCGGGTTGCCGGTGATGCGCTCATGCAGGTCCCACGCCACCGAACCGTCGGAGTTGTACGACTGCACGTCGTAGTCCTTGCGGTTGTTGTAGATCCATCCCAGCGTCAGGCTGCCAGCGTCCCAGGCCTGGCGAATCTTGGCTTCGAAGTGATCGCTCTTCTGCGTGGCCGGCTCCATGTCCCACACCCCGCCTTGCGTGCGCGAGGCGGACAGATACGCGCTGGGGCCGCCTTTCCACCAGTCCGGCGTATCCAGGCGCACGAAGCTGCGCACCAGATCGTCCGAACCAATCGTCTGGGTGAGATTGCCGCTCCAGCTGTCGCCGCCCTTTGGTGGCAGGCTGGTGTAGCGGATCGCACCGCCCAGTGCATGGTAGGAAGGCTGGGTGACATCGCCCGAACCGGCGGACACCGTCACATCGAGCAGGTTTTCGCTGGAGACGTAGCGCGTAATCGGCCCGCCTTCGCGGGTGTCGAAGGTTTCGATCGGAATGCCGTCCAAGGTCACGCCGATCTGGTTGGCGGAAAACCCGCGGATGGTCATCGAATCACCGAATTCATACAGCCCGAACGGGTCGGTGGTCTGCACGTTCACGCCGGGCAGGCTGGCCAACAGCTGCTGCGGCGCCACCCCTGGCACCTGCGCCTGGATCTCGTCCGCCGAGATGGACGCGGTGGTGCGCGTGGAGCCGGTGCCCACCACGCTGACCGCATCCAGCGTGCGTGCGTCTTGCGCCAGCGCAGGCAAGCTCTGCGCGCCGGCCAGCAGCAAGGTCATTGATGCCAGCGCGCGGCGCGGGCGGGTGGTGGCGAGGATGTCGGCGACCGAGGCCGCCAATCGATCGGTGTTCGAGCACTTTGGCATGCAATCAACCCCTGGAGACGTGTGGCGTGCTGAGTGACCGGGCGCTCCCCCGAGACCGGCTGATACCGCGGATGCGGCGTGCAGTGACCATAACCAGCGCGATTGCTGCCTAACCTGGGTGCGGCGGGTGGGCTCGGCGCAGGCGGGTAGGTCGCTACCGAATTCAAAACTCTGAATAGGTAGCGCAGCCACCTACCTGCGCGAATGCCCTGCATTGCAGCTCTTGCGCGCTTGCCATGCCGCGCCGAATCGACAACGCTGCGCAGCCGCCGTACGAGCACGCATATGTCGCCCGCACCACCATCGCTGCTGTTGCTGGATTTCGACGGCGTGCTCGCGCACTACGCGCGGCCACGGCGCCTGGCCGCGCTTGCAGCAGCGGCGCGTTGCTCACCGCAGCGCGTGCAGGAGGTGCTGTTCGTGCAGGGTCTGGAGCGCGCTTACGATGCGGGTGAGATCGACACGCAGGCGTATCTGGCGCAGTTGAGCGAAGGGCTGGGGCAGCCAATCGATCGCACTACCTGGATCGATGCGCGCGTGGCCGCCTGCCGCGCCGACCCGTCGGTGGTGACACAGGTGCTGGCGGTGTCGACGACCACGGCGGTGGCGGTGCTCACCAATAATGGCCCGTTGATGGCAGAAGCGATCGAGCGGATCGTGCCGTCGCTATTTCCGTTGTTGCGGGGCCGCGTGCTGTGCAGCGGTGCACTGGGCGGCCGCAAACCGGATGTGCCGGTCTATCAGCGCGCGCTTGCGCAACTTGAGCAACGCGCCGAACGCACGTTGTTTGTCGACGACCTGTTCGTCAACGTGCGTGGCGCACGCGCGGCCGGTCTGCACGCCGACACCGTACGCGATGCGCGTGCACTGCGGCGAGTGCTGAAGCGATACGGACTTGCATGAAACCAAGCCCCTCTCCCGTCGGGAGAGGAGTTGGGGGTGAGGGTACGGCGGAAGACAGCCATCCCATCCGGGCAATGAAAAGACCGGGCACTGCGTCAGCGCGCTACATGCCACACACCATGCATCTCCAATGCCCTTGCAGCCGGCTGCGGGCCGGCCAGGGGGCGCGCAAGCACCGCCCGACATCACGCCTGGGCGACATACTCGGCAATGGCCAGACGCAAGCGCGCCAGGCCATCGGCCAGTTCGGCATCGGTGAGATTGAGTGCCGGCACGAAGCGCAATACATCCGGGCCGGCCTGCAGCAGCAGCAAGCCATGCGTGGCCGCCAGGTCGAGGATCGCCCCGGCCTGCCCCGCGTGCGCAGGAGCCAGTACCGCGCCCAGCATCAGGCCACGCCCACGAATCTGCGCAAACAGGCCAAAGTCGGCATTGAGCGCTTCCAGCCCGGCGCGCAATGCTGCAGATTGCCGCACCACGTTATCGGCAATCTGCGGCGAGGCCAGCTTGCGCAGCGCCACGCGCGCCACTGCCGCGGCCAGCGGGTTGCCGCCGAAGGTGGTGCCGTGCGCGCCGAACTGCATGGTTTCGGCGACCTTGGGCCCGGCCAGCATCGCGCCGATCGGGAAACCACCACCCAAGGCCTTGGCCAGGGTCACGATGTCCGGCGTCACCTGCTCCTGCCAATGCGCGAACAGCGTGCCGGTGCGGCCCATGCCGCATTGAATTTCGTCCAGCACCAGCAGCGCATCATGCTGGTCGCACAGCGCGCGCACGCGGCTCAGAAAGCCCGGCGCGGCCGGCATCACGCCGCCCTCGCCCTGGATCGGCTCGACCATCACCGCCGCCACATCGCCGCCGGCCATCGCCGCTTCCAGCGCCGCGACATCGTTGAAATCCACATA
>JAAIGE0100711705.1_pt1 | contig 25265 bp, 23 predicted proteins | sample 6487951 | NCBI WGS metagenome assembly JAAIGE01 (sample SAMN13974128, study PRJNA590717) | phyllosphere metagenome | biome: tomato field; feature: multiple bacterial spot infested tomato fields; material: tomato leaves; isolation source: leaves from tomato fields | host: Solanum lycopersicum ...
CGCCGTGCGCAGGGTGCCGAACACGTTGTTGGCAATGCCCTCCGCCGGGTTGTGCTCCACCATCGGCACGTGCTTGTACGCCGCTGCGTGGTACACGGTATCGGGCCGCCAGGTGGTGAAGATCTTGCGCATGCGTTCCAGGTCGCGCACCGAGCCCAGCAGCGGCAACAACATGGTGTCGATGCCTTCCTGCTCGGCCACGCCGCTCAGCTCGCGGTGGATGTCGTACAGCGCGAACTCGCTCACCTCCACCAGCAGCAGAGTGGCGGGTTTCACCATCAGAATCTGCCGGCACAGTTCGCTGCCGATGGAGCCGCCAGCACCCGTAACCAGCACCACCTTGCCACTGATGTTGCGGCCCAGCAGCGCCGTGTTCGGTGGAATAGGATCCCTGCCCAAAAGATCGGTCACACCCACTTCATGCAGTTGGCTGACCTGGATCCGGCCACTCGCAATATCCGTGACCGCTGGCAGAGTGCGCACTCTCACCTCGCTGTCGACCGCACGGACGTTGTCCACGATCTCATTGCGGCGTCTGCGTGACACGCTGGGCAGAGCCAGCAACACATCATTGACTCGGAGCTTTGGAAGCCATTCGGCCATCTTGGCTGCGGGAAACACAGGCACTCCGTGCAAGGTAGTGCCATGCAGACGAGCGTCATCATCCGCAAAGCCCACCAGCCACATTTTTGCGCCGCTCTCCAGCGCCCTTGCCAACTGCTGGCCAGCATCGCCGGCGCCATAAATCACGACCCGCGGCCATTGCTTGCGCAGGTGCGCATCGCGGTAATAGCCGCCGAGCCAATACCGGGCTAAAAGCCTTGTTGCGGTCAACAACAAGAAGAACACGACCGGCTGTAGTACCCCAATGCTGCGCGGTACCCCTGAAATACCGACCACCGTAAAGATAAGCGCATACACGGTGCCGTAGATCAGCGTCGCTTTTGCTGCACTCGACAAAGCCGTACCACCGCCGGCTCTGACAATCTGGCGATACACCCCAGATGCATAGAACACCGGCAGAAACAGCAGCAAGGCACCTACCAAGCTAGGAAGGTACTGCAGGCGCCGCACCTCCCACACCTCTACGCGAAGGACGAGTGCGAGAGCGACAGCCGCTATACACAGCAAAGCATCTGTGCTGATGACGACCAAACGCTTGCCCCAGCGGGGCATTTCGCGAATGGACACAGCGAGATTTTCAATCGGCATTTTCTCTTTCTTGTAATGACCAAGAAGCCCCGGCCTTCTCCCATTCTTGCCGCACAGACGTATCCCACGCTTCCCCTGGCACCAGTATCGTCTCGGCAGGAATCCTCACGCCATAACCTATCGCAGACCCTGCCTGCATCCATGCCTTGGCGCCAAGGGCTGTGCCACCTGCCATGCTCGCGTTAACGCCCAGATGGCCGTAGTCTTCAACATGTGCGTGGTGGTCCACGACCGCCCCGCAATTCACGATGACGCCCATCCCCAAGCGGGCTTCCGTCCCCACGATGGCTCCTGCCATCACGGCAGATCCCCGTCCAACCAGGGCGCTAGGCGCCACGAATGCCCGTGGGTGAATCACCGTAGCGAGTTCAAAACCCGCTTCGATCAATTGCAATGTCACCTTCTCGCGGACCGCGTTGTTGCCTACGGCGACGATCGCCTGGTCGCAAGTCGCGCGATGGTTTGGCAGGCTGGTCAACGGGCCCAGTACTGGCACCGTCAGGACGGAATCTCCTGCAGTCAGGGCGTCGTCCAAAAAACCCGTCACCTCAAACCGTTCTGATAATTGTGCCGCCTCGGCCACCGAGCGCCCGTGTCCACCAGCGCCCACTACGAGTAAGCGTATCTTGTTCATCAGTGCGAAACCCCGTCTCGCTGTACCACTTTCAAGAAAGTAAGCCACAGAATTTTGATGTCGAACCAGAGGGTTCGTCGCTGCAGATACTCAGCATCTAGCGCTACTTTTTGGACCAAGGGCAACTCATCGCGTCCATTCACCTGCGCCCACCCTGTGAGCCCGGGCACCAGAGTATGAACATCTTTCTGGGTTCTCAGGTCAATCAGATCTTGTTGATTGAACAGTGCGGGCCGCGGTCCAACGAAACTCATGTCCCCGGTCAGGATGCTCCAGAGTTGGGGAAGTTCGTCCAAGCTGCTTTTGCGCAGGAATGATCCGATGGGGGTCAGATGGCTCGTCGGATCGGATAGCAAATGCGTAGCGACTGCGGGAGTGCCGACGCGCATACTGCGGAACTTGGGCATGCGAAAAATGGCGTTGTTGCGGCCTACCCGGTCTGACCAGTAGAGCGCGGGACCTGCGGAAGTCAGTCTCACTGCAATGGCTACTAGAAGTATGGGTAACGCCAGCGCCGCTGCGGCGGCAAGTGCAAGTAGGAGGTCGAAAAGTCTTTTCATTTTTGTTCAAGATAAGCGCGAGCCGTGGCTTCAAGCTCATAAGCCATAGAGCGGGGCGGCGTCCATTCGAGCACTTGGCAGGTATCAGAGATATCGACCTGCAAGGATTCGCAAAGGCGTTGTGCCATATCTTTACGACCAGCAACCGTAGCGAGTAGGCGTAGCAACGCAGGAGGCATTGGGAGTAGGCGGGCTGGCCTGCCTAACGCCGTTCCAACGCGCCGTAGCAGTTCGGGTGTCGAAACATCATCTCCGTCGCTAGCCAGGAATACATGGCCCGGGGCGTCTGGGTGGCGAGTGCAGGTCAGCAGCAGATCGACCAGATTGTCGAGTCCTACCATGCTGCGGCGGTTGTCAATGCTTGCCAATGGCAACGGCAGGCCACGCCTAATGGCAGTGAGCATCTGCCTGAAATTTGCGCGAACGCCCGGACCGTAGACCAGAGGAGGGCGCACGATCACCAGTTCCATGCCCGTGTCGGCTGCGAGCGTGCGCAAGCCTTGCTCTGCCTCCATTTTGGAAAGGCCGTAGGGATCGAGAGGTTCCGGCTCGTCGCTGGCGCGGAAAGGGCGACCTGGCGTCGTACGCTCGCCGTTGACCTTGATAGAACTTATGAAGACGAATCGAGTTACGCCAGCGGCTGCAGCTTGGCGGGCAAGGTTGAGCGTGCCGGTCACATTGGCCGCACGAAATGCAGCAAGCGGATCGGATTCCGTGTCATTCATGACATGAACCCGCGCGGCGGCGTGGACCACGCAGGCCACTCCCGTCAGTGCCAGTGCCCAGTCCTGGTTTGCACTCAAATCGCCGGTGGCAACGGCATCAGCTGCGACATCAAGAGTAGGAAGCTTGCGCAGCGCACGACGCACTTGCAGCCCTTCGGCCGCAAGCCGCTTGCACAAAGCACTGCCAACAAAACCAGAAGCTCCGGTAACCAGGATTCGTTCAGAAATCAAAGCAGGCCCCGGCATCATTTCGCGCCCGCTTTGAATAGCGGCTGTTACAGAGAGTTGTCACGTATAGCGTCATGAAAATGAGCCTCAAGCGCATCGATCAAAATATCGCGGTCGAACTCGCGGCGGCCATAGGAACGGCCACGTTCTCCCATGGTTCGCCGTTCATCGACCGTGAGAGCTGCCAGGCGGATCACGTTGGCTGCAAGCCCGGCTCCGTCACCAGCGCAAGCAACCAGGCCACCCTGTGATTCTTCGATAACGTGTTTGCCCTCGCCATCTAGCATTCCCAGCAACGGGATGCCGACTCCTAGATAACTTTGAACCTTGCCTGGGATGGTTAAAGAAAAGATGGGATCTGCCTTAAGACTTACTAGCAGAGCATCAGCGCCGCGGAAGAAAGACGGCATGCGTTCCAGAGGAAAACGGCCCAACATAACCACCTGATCCTGCAACCCTCGCTTTTCGATTTGCTCGCGCAGGTATGCTGCCGCACGACCATCGCCAACCACCAACCATCGGATGCCCTCTTGGCCCTTCAGCAACTCGGCTGCATCAAGAATCGCAGGAAAGTCTTGGGCCTCTCCAATGTTGCCTGCAAAAAGGACGTTGAATCCGTTGGCGTATGGCGCTAACTCGGGGGCAGGTAGCACGTTGTCTAACGAGCCACTAAAGAGGCCCTCGGTCCATCCGGGGAAGTAGCGGATACGATCACTGGCGGCCCCCGCATATTTCTCTACGGAAGGGCCGAAGCCCCGCGACTGCACCAGAATGCGGTCGCAGCGGTGGTAGATGAAAGACACCATACGCCCAACCCACCCTAGAACACGCGGTGACTTCACTACACCCACGGCCGACAAAGTCTCCGGCCAGAGGTCCAACACCCACAGCAGTAAGGGCGCACGCTTAAGCCGTCGCAGCAGTACGGCTGGCAGCACCGCGGTGATCGGTGAAGGCTCGAAGAAGAAGATGGCGTCGAAGCCACGGCCGCGTAGCTTCCATGGGCCAATGGCTGCCGCAGATAGTGCGAAGCTCAGGTAGTTGAGCATGAGCCGCAGCGCGCCTTTGCCGCGTGGTGCCATGGGCACGCGCAGCACCTGAGCGCCAGCAAAGCTCGCAAAACGCTCTGGGTGAGATCTGAACTCTGGCTGCACGACACCCTCAGGGTAATTGGGCCAACCGGTAAGCACGGTGACCTTGTGCCCACGGCGAACCAGTTCCGTCACCAACTCGTTGACACGGAAGTTCTCAGGCCAGAAGTACTGGCTAACGACCAGAAGCCGCATGCGGTCAACCGTACTTGCGCCAAACGACACGGTTTACGTAGTCGGTATAGCTCAGGATGATGCGAAGTACTTTGTCGGACACGTTCGGCATGCTGTAGTCAGCCACCTGCCGTAATAGACGAGCCTCACCCGACGGCTGCGAGTCCAGCACCGATAGGCCTTGGCGTACTCGGTCGATGTTCAGTCCCACCATCATCACGGCCGCCTCTTCCATGCCTTCGGGTCGCTCGTGCGCCTCGCGCAGGTTGAGAGCCGGGAAGTTGAGGATGGACGACTCCTCATTGATGGTGCCACTGTCCGACAGCGTTGCTTTGGCCGCGAGCTGCAGGTGCACATAGTCGTGAAAGCCCAACGGCTTGAGCAAGCGCACATTGGGGTGAAAACTAGCGCCAGTGGCCTCAACGCGCTTCATGGTGCGCGGGTGCGTAGAAACGATGACCGGCAGGCCGCTGTCTTCCGCCACCGCATTGAGAATACTGACCAGCTTGCCAAAGTTGAGCTCAGACTCAATGTTTTCTTCTCGATGCGCGCTGACGACGAAGAACTTGCCGGCCTCAAGGCCCAACCGGGCCAGCACGTCTGACGCATCGATGCGTGAGCGGTAATGCGTCAGCACTTCGAACATCGGGCTGCCGGTTTTGATCACCGTGTCCGGTGGCAGCCCCTCACGCAGCAGGTACTCGCGCGCGATGCTGCTGTAGGTGAGGTTGATGTCGGCGGTGTGATCTACGATACGCCGGTTGGTTTCTTCAGGGACACGCTGGTCGAAGCAGCGATTGCCAGCCTCCATGTGGAAGATGGGAATCTTGCGGCGTTTGGCCGGAATCACCGACAGGCAGCTATTGGTGTCGCCCAGCACCAGCATGGCCTCTGGCTTTTCCTCGCCCAGCACCGTATCGACCGCGGAAATCAAGTTTCCGATGGTCTGGGCCGCCGTGGCACCCGCAGCGTTCAGGAAATGGTCCGGCTTGCGTACCCCCAGGTCGTCGAAGAAAACCTGATTGAGTTCGTAGTCGTAGTTTTGGCCGGTATGCACCAGTACATGATCACAATGCTCATCCAGTCGGGCCAAGACGCGTGACAGGCGGATGATTTCCGGACGGGTACCGACGACGGTCAGCACCTTCAATTTCTTCACGGGGGTCATGGGTTGACTTTCATGGCGATGGTGTCGGGCCGCTCACGATCGAAGATTTCGTTGGCCCAGAGCATGACGATCATTTCGTCATCGCCGATATTGGTAATGTCGTGGGTCCAGCCGGGCACCGTCTCTACGATCTGCGCATCGCCGCCTCGGGTGACCAACTCGTAGGTTTCGCCCGTGGCGACTTGGCGGAAGCGGAAGCGCGCCGTACCCTTGATGACCAAGAACTTTTCGGTCTTGCTATGGTGGTAGTGCCCGCCCCGGGTGATGCCGGGATGCGCGGTGAAGTAGGAGAACTGGCCGCTGTCACGCGTTTTGAGCATCTCGACGAACGTGCCACGCGGGTCCTCATGACGGGGGACCGTATAGGCAAACCGCTCGGGCGGCAGATAGCTGATGTAAGTCGAATACAGAGCACGCATCAAGCCCGTACCCACGGCCGGCGTGATCATCGATTCGCGCATGCCGGCAAAGCTGTGCAGCGTATCGACCAACTCGCCCACTGTGGTCTCGTAGACCGGCGTAACCTCGGCTTGGCCTGCGCCAGTGGCCGGGTTGGCCACGATGGACAGGAAACGTTCGGCCACATCGTCCACATAGACCAAACGTAGGGCTGCAGCCGGGTCGTTGATCTGCACCGGCAGACCACGCGCAATGTTGTGGCAGAAAGTGGCCACCGCCGAGTTGTACTGCGGCCGGCACCACTTGCCGAATACATTGGGCAGGCGGAACACATGCACTGGCGCACCGGTGTCCCGGCCATAGTTCAGCACCACCTCCTCGGCGGCTTTCTTGCTCCGGCCGTAGGCGTTATCCAGCGCCGCCTGGGTGGAGGACGACAGCACTACGGGCACGGCACGACCGCTTGCGCGGAGGGCATCACATAGCGCACGGGTGGTGCCGGTATTGCCGGTACCGAACTCCTCTTCGGTTTGAGGGCGATTGACGCCGGCGAGGTGGAAGATGATGTCGGCCGCAGCCAGCGCGGCTGCGCGGTCGGCTTCGGTGCTGGTGCGTACGATGGGGAGCACCGTGTGCCCAAGCTCACGCGCGCGCAAGCTAAAGTTCTTGCCGACGAAGCCTTCAGCTCCTGTGACGACGATGGTTGCCACAGGTCAGTCTTCCGCCACGTCGTGTTCGCCGCGGGCGATACGCTGCATGAATTTGAGCTTAAGCAGCAGTTGTTTCATGCCTTCCACATCCAGACGGTCCGTGTTGTGGGAGTTGTAATCGTCGGCGTGGCTTATCTTTTCTTCGCCCTGTTCAACGAACTTGGAGTAGTTCAGATCGCGGCCATCTGCCGGCACACGGTAGTAGTCGCCCATGTCCTCGGCTGAAGCCATTTCCTCGCGGCTAAGCAGTGCCTCGTACAACTTCTCTCCATGGCGCGTACCAATTTCGCGTACCTCGTGGCCCGGCTTTTTCATCAGGTCTAACAAAGCCTTAGTTAGCACCTCAACGGTAGCGGCGGGGGCCTTTTGTACAAAGATGTCGCCATTACTCCCGTGCTCAAAGGCATACAGAACCAACTCCACAGCGTCATCCAACGTCATCATGAAACGGGTCATTGACGGATCCGTGACGGTGATGGGCTGCCCGGCCAACACCTGATTGACGAACAGCGGAATCACCGAGCCACGCGAGGCCATTACGTTGCCGTAGCGGGTGCCGCAGATCACCGTGCCCGTGCCTTCGAGGTTGCGCGACTTGGCGACCATGACCTTTTCCATCATGGCCTTGGAGATGCCCATGGCGTTGATGGGGTAGACGGCCTTATCGGTGCTGAGACAGATCACTCGCTTTACGCCCGCTTCGATGGCGGCAGTCAGCACGTTATCGGTGCCATAAACGTTGGTCCGCACGGCTTCCATGGGGTGAAACTCACACGAAGGCACTTGCTTGAGTGCGGCGGCGTGGTAAACAAAATCGACACCGCGCATGGCATCGGCCACAGCCCGCGGCTCGCGAACATCGCCGATGTAGAACTTGAGTTTGGCACTGCGATAGTGCTTGCGCATGTCGTCCTGCTTCTTCTCGTCGCGGCTGAAAATTCGAATTTCCTTCAGGTCGGAGTCGAGGAAGCGGCGCAGGACGGCATTGCCGAAGGAGCCGGTACCGCCGGTGATCAGGAGAGTCTTGTCTGTAAACATATGATTTTCTGGAGATGATCAGGAATGCAGGACCTTGCTAAACAGCTCGTCCTTCTGCGCAAACATCGGGTAATTGATCAGTACCGCGCGGTACTTGCCTTTGAAAACGAACAGACTGCCGGCGGCGGCACCTACTACTCCGCAGCGTTCGATCAGAGCGCCCATGTCCTCGAGTGAGCCGGCACCGCCGAGCACGGTCATCGGTACGCTCAGCACCTGCCGCATCTGCGCGGCCAAGTCGAGGTCGTAGCCTTTCATGTAGCCGTCACGGTCGATGGAATTCAGCACGATCTCGCCGGCGCCCGCGTCCTGAAACTGGCGGGCGATAGCTACCGGGTCGCCCTTATGCACCTTGCGCCCGTTATGTGTGCAGACCTCATAGCCGCTGGAGAACAGGCCGCTTTTCTTGCGTAGATCCAGCACCGCGACCACACTTTGCCGGCCGATGGCGCGGGCAGTTTCCGTCAACAAGCCGGGATTGGTGACCGCCGCAGCGCTCAGCGCCACCTTCTCCACTCCCAGGTCGATGATGCGTGCTGCCTGGCTTGCCTGGGTAATGCCGCCGCCATAGCACAGCGGCATGCGGCATTCGGCCGCCAGCTTGGCGATGAGAGCGAAGTTGGGCTCAACACCTTTGACGCTGGCATCGATGTCGAGCACAACCAGTTCGTCGGACTCCTTTTCGTTGAAAATCTTGACGGCATTGATTGGATCGCCAACGTACTTCGGGTTCTTAAAGGCTTGGGTCTTGACCAAACCACCGTTGTGGATGAGCAGGCAGGGAATGATTCTGGGGCGCAGCATAGGCCTTACTCCGAGGCAAAGTTCTTCAGAAGCTGGGCGCCGAAATGGTGGCTTTTCTCCGGGTGGCACTGCACGCCGTGGATATGGCCGCGCGACACCACACAGTGAAAATCGAGCCCGTAGGACGCGGTGGCGGCGACATGGGCTTCATCCTCGCAGTCGAAATAATAGGAGTGCAGGAAGTAGAAACGCGGGTCGGCCTCAAGCCCGCGAAACAGTGCCTTGTGCCCCGGCCGGATGTGCAGGTCATTCCAGCCCATATGCGGCATCGGCAGGCGCGCCGCCAGCGGCGCACCGGCAAGCGCCCGTACCCGACCCGGAATCCAGTTTAGCCCCGGCAGGCTTCCCTCTTCGGAACCACCGGCCATCATCTGCATGCCGACACAGATACCGAGCACCGGCACGCGCTCCTCCAGCACTAACCGGTCGAGCGACTCCCTCAGGCCTGAGTCGTTGAGCAGCTGCATGGCATGGTCGAAAGAGCCGACCCCTGGCAGCAGCAGGCGTGTCGCCCCCGCCAACTCCGCGGGCGTGCGGGCACGCCCCGCCGGTACGCCCAGACGTTTGAACATGGTCAGGAAGGCTTGGATATTACCGACCCCGTAATCGACGATGCTGATCACCGGAAGTACCTCTTCTCGAGGCCGAGCGCACGCAGGACATTGGTGCCAAGGCCCGTCACCCAGCGCTTGTTGCGGTAATCGCGATATGTCTTCTTGGGTGCGTCGAAAATCTCCTGGAGTTCCGCGACCGTCAGGTCCAGCTTGTGCGCAACATATTCGAACTCCTGCCGCAGGAAATGTTCATCCATCTCAGGACGGGAAATCCGGTCCAGCGCAGCCTCACGCGTCATCTGGCCGGTGAGGATCAGGCTTGAGAAATGCGCGCGCCGCTTGTGGAAGCCAAACCGGCGTGGCAGCCAGTAATCCTCATAGAAACGGGTGAAGCGGGATTCATGGTGCTTGTGCTGGAAACGCTGCCAGCCGAACAGGCGGCCGAGTTCGTCCTCGGCATCCTTCTTCACGAACGGGACCAAGTTCAAGGGATGGTGCACCTTCATGCCAAGGACCTTCTGGTACCAGATCTTGTAGGTGAGGATGTCCATCAGCGGGAACGTTTCCAAAGGGCGCTTGCCGAAGCGCCCATGGATATCGCCGAAGAGCGTCTTGTCGATTCCCAGGTAACCACCCCATGCCTCGGGCTCGCGGCAGCACTCGGTAGAGAAATTCGACCCGGTAATGATGTGCTTAACACCATGCTGCTTGGCGAAGCGGTATAGAGCCGAGAAAAACGATGCATCCTGCGGAAGATCCTGGTCCGGGATGCCAGAACGCAGGAAAGCCACCTGCAGGTCCTTCATTTCTTCCCAGTTGACGACCTCGGTGTACAACTCAAGGCCCAAGCCATCGACCAGCTTTTCGATATTGCCTACCGCCTGGTCAGTGTTCCAGCCGGCGTCAACGTGGAACAGCAGTGGGCGGAGACCCATTTTCTCCTTGGCGATATAGGCCGCATATGAGCTGTCCAGCCCCCCAGACAGGCCGATGATGCAGTCGAACTCGCGCCCTTTGCCCGCCTGCCTGATGAGGTCCGAAAGCTCGGTTAGCCGTGCCTCTCCGAGAATATCGTTGTGCCAGTTTGGTGCGATCGTTAGATCGTAGTTAACGCAGTAATCGCACTTACCTTCGGCGGTGAATTTGATGCCTGGATCACTGGTATCCATAATGCAGCGAGAGCAAATTTTATACATAATTTGTCATTAGTTAATTGCATGGATCACTTGCTTATAGCAATCCATATATTTTTCTACCATGACCTGTTCGCCAAAATTTTCCCGTGCATAAATTACACACTGTTCGGGCGAACGAAAATCGCAACTAGATTCAAGATTCCTCTCAATGCAGGCCACCACGCTGTCGACATCCCCATATGGAAAAAATCGACCGTAGCCTTGAGGCGCAACCTCTGCCGGCGCGCCCGCCTCAAAACCTACGATGGGAGTACCGCAAGCCAGACTTTCGGCACAAACCAGCGAAAAAGTTTCCTTACGGCTTGCGAGGAAGAACATATCCGCAACCGAATAGTACTCAGCAAGTCTGGATTGATTGGTGGTCGCCGGCAAAGCAATGACATTTTCCGGTAGTCCCTCGATTTGATCGGGCATGCCTACCATCAAAAATTTTACTGCCGTACCCACGAAGCGCTCGGCCACCTTTTGGATCCAGACGCCACCTTTGATTTCGTCCATCAGGTTCATAGCGGCTGACAAAACTACATGGCAATTTTCAATGCCAAGCGCGATGCGAAGAGCCGTAGTCTCCCGTGGATAGAATGTATTGTTAACGTCTATACCGTTGTGCACCACTGTAAGCGGGCGATCCATCAAAAATGACCTTTTGACGCGGTCTGCTAGCCAGCGTGAAGGAGTTACGATGAGAAGATTTTCCATCAGCGCCAATGTCGCGCGCTTTTCATCGAACATAACGCCCACGCGATCAAAATACCAGGATGCTGGATATGTATGCAGTTGCGGGCAGACGTTGCACCGTGTAAGCCACTGCTCGCATTCATGCGTGTGCCCGCATTTGCCTGTATACATGTATTCACAGTGGAATGTCCAAACTACGGGTATTTTTTTTTGCACCAAGTATTTAACCACCTCCAACACATTTATGTAATATCCATGAAGTTCATGGAGGTGCACCACATCTGGCTGGAAGTTGTCCAGCATTTGCAAAAGCTGCTCGGTTGCACGGGGGGAGTAACTTCCATTGCGTCCTGTCAGGCGCGCGAGTGCGGCATGTTTATATACCTCCCAATTGGGTGCAATTTTTTTTGCCTCCGGCAGTTCAACGCCTGAAGACCTTCCATAGAAAGCCGCCACATCATGCCCTTGTTCTGTGAGGCGGCCATGAAGTGCTGCCATGATCTTTCCGGTGCCGGAATTTCCGTAATGGACGTCGACAATCGCAATCTTCATTTTGAGCGCACTTTCTCCGGCGACTGCGCCAACAGCAACCAAAAAATAAAGCAGCTGATGGATTCCGGACGAACCATGCTGGACTCGGAAAACGTCACAAGCCAGAAGGTCATCAGAAAGGCAAAGGAACGTGTGTCCGCGCAGCGAATAGCTTGAAACAGGCAACGCAGATATGCCATTGTGAGAAAAGCAAGCAAACAGAAACCGCCCGCGCCCATCAGAAGCCCGAACGCGTTGTCCACCGCATAGTCGGCCGGCGGCGGTACGCCGCCAAACAACCAGTTGAGCAGGGAGAACTGATCCAGGTACGTTGCAACCAATGTCGACCGACCACTCAAGGCTAGGTCAAGCAAAGGGACACTTTCGACGATGCGAGCTGCGAAAATCGTCAGGCCCAACGGCAGCATCGCCACGACGACTGCACCCGATCGAATCCACATCGGGTGATTGTGAAAAAGGGCAAAGCCTATTTCAAATACTAGAAAGAGACCTATCCCAAACAATAGCGTGCGGCTATCCGTGGCCCAATAAAAGGAGACACCCGCAGCAAAGGCGACTGAGTAGGCCAAGGCCTTCCGGCGTATGCCGTACAAAACTGCAAGACAGAAACTGAGAACGAGTGCCGAAAACGCATTGACATTGGCAAAACCAAACGTCGAACGATATCTTTCAATGTCGGCCGTGTCACCATCTGCGGCAGCTGCGAATCCCGCGTCAATGGTGTTCTGCAGCAAGCCAAACATCAAACAAATACCTACAACGGCGAGGCACAGCGCAATAGCGATCGACGCGGTGGTGGCGACGGTCTCCAGCCGCAATGAACCAAAAGCGGCCACGAACACCAAGCAGAAAACGATGTTGATTGCGATCGGATTAACTGCGAGCCCCACCACCATTCCAATGGCCAGAAGCCCGAGACATTGCCGCACGAATGAACTTGAGCTTTTCACCAGAAACAGCCGCATCACCAGCACGGCCAGCGCCAGCCCCCGCGTCGCGCCAATCACGACTTCGTTGGCGTCAAAAGCGTTGCGCGCGACATAGCTGGTTAGCAAAAAAAGAAAGAAGGCCCACGCCGTCAGACTGTGGCCATTCAACCCACCCTGGCCGGAAATCACGGTCGGGGAATTCATGCTATACCAACGCCGGAGTGGCCGGCGCCTCGGAAAAATGGATACCTGGTGAAAACAAGTACTGCGTCACGCTAGAGCCGTGGTGGATGACCTCGACACTGCCGAACACCTCTTCCGCCGCGGTAATCACAAGCTCGGCCGGGGCTCCTGTTGGCGCGAGGAACACACCTGGAAGCAATACGGCTTTGGCATAAGCTGCACTGCTCTCGAGGATGTGCGGGTGCAGCTTGAGAACCAGCAGGTCGCACCGAGCGCGAAGACCATCGAGTAAATCGAAATCGACCGTCCAGCTAGAGAGGTAGACTAGACAGCGCTGAACGCGGGAGCGCAATGCTAAGAATGCTGGCGACAGCGTGTTTGCACCAAATATCAGTTCAAGTGATGATCGCCGCGCGGTCAACAAGGCGGGCAAGCTCTGTCGGATAGTCATCACCTTTCGGGACGATCCTTGCCGAGCTGCGTACAGGTGGGGATTGAAGATCCATACACAATCGACTAACGCGCTTCCGCCAAAATATGTCGCGATACCGGCAGTTTTGAGAATCCATTTCTTGGGGCCGGTGTACAGGTCGGTGCGATAAGTTCCAATGCCTTCTTCATAAACATGGACCGACGCGGCCGGCAAGCGCGCACGCACCTTAAGCAAGTTAATGGCCGTGCGCACGCCGACGTCTGAATCGATCAGTAGTAGTTGCGCACGCAGGTGAATTGCATGAAGGACAAAGTCGGCCCAGTTGTCCACATACTGAACGGAGGCGAACTCACCGAGATGGACGGAACACTTCGAGGCGACCGTTTCCGCATGCGCAAAATGGCCGGCTATGACCAAATGACAGTCATGTGTGGAACGCAGCTCCTGGACCACACATAAACTGACCATGATCTGCAGCGGTTTGGTACACAGGAAAACCGCTTTAGGACGTGATGCCGGCATATGCATCAAACCGCCGTGTTTTTTACAATATCAGCGCCGCCTTCGATGTGCACAACCGCAACTGGCATGCCGAATCGGACGGCGGTGCTGAGCCTCCGCCCTATCAGCTTTTCATAATGCTTTGGTGCAAGCCCATAACCCGGCCGCACCGAGCGGATGCAGTCTGGCGTGATGACGGATCCAGCTGCCAAGTCCTTGACGAAGTAGAGGGAGCGGCGGAACTTCACGTTTCCGATCTCACTGGCCTTCTGCCCGTAATCCACCCGTCCGACCGCTTCCCACGCCGTTTTCGCATCGAGGCATAGAGCACGCATTTCCGAGGGCTGCAGGGAAAAGCTGTCGTCTGGGCCGCCTGCCGAACGGTCAAGGGTGAAGTGCTTTTCGATAATGCTTGCTCCCAACGCCACGGCAGCAACAGCCGTGGCGTTGTCAAGCGTGTGATCCGACAGGCCGGTCACCACGCCGTACCGGCCGGCCATGTCCGCAATGGTGCGCAGGTTGTAGTCGGCAGCAGGTGCGGGGTAGCCGCTTACGCAGTGCAGGATCGCGAGTTCTTTGCATCCACCGGAACGCGCCGCATCAATGGCTTCCTGAATTTCGTGTGCATCCGCCATTCCGGTTGAAATGATCAGGGGCTTACCAGTGCTGGCGGCATACTTGATGAGCGGAAGATCCACTGCCTCAAATGAAGCAATTTTGTAGGCAGGCGCATTCAAATCTTCCAACAGATCGACCGCAGAATTGTCGAACGGCGAGCTGAAAATGCAGATGTCCAGCGCACGCGCGTGATCGAACAGTGGCTTGTGCCACTCCCAAGGCAGAAAGGCCTGCTGGTACAGGTCGTAGAGGGTACGACCAGCCCACAGCCCACCCTCGATGCGAAACTGCGCTTCGCTACTGTTGAGCGTGATGGTGTCGGGCGTATAGGTCTGTAGTTTGACCGCGTCCGCACCGGCCGCTTTTGCCGCTGAGATGATCTCGCATGCGGTGTCCAGTTTTCCGTTGTGATTGGCCGAAAGTTCTGCGATGACATAAGGCGGCGCGTCGGCGCCGATGGCGCGGCCGTCAATTGAAATTCGTGATGACAAAGATGCCTCCGTTTACTGTAGGGACAGCAGCCGCTCGAGCATCGCAGCACGGCAACCGCCACGCCACTCCGATGCCAGCAGCCCCATCCGGTAGATATCGTGAAATGTCCCGTCGACCTGATGCTGCTGCCGCAGCACGCCCTCGATCTGGAAGCCAAATTTCCGGTGCATCTTGATGACAGGCGTGTTGAAGTCGAGAACCTCACAGCACAGCTTGTGCATGCCCCAGTCCAAAAAAGCCCGCTCGATTGCAAGGAATTCCATGCACGAGCCGGTTCCGCGCGGAGCCTCTGGCGCTGTGTAAAAGGCCCACGAACAATTCAGATGGGTTCTGTCGATCTGGGTCATGCCCACAACGCCGCACGCGCGCCCGGCTGCATTCTCATACATCGCATAGGCTTGATCAGCACGTGCTGAGGTACGCGCCCACCATTGGGCATGCTCTTCCGCGCTGATCTCGTGACGCGTGTACATGTTCTTGCGCACAGCGGGCATGTTTCGCCATTCCCGCATGCACGCAACTTCGTGATCTGCAACAGAGCGAAGCTTGCCAAATCTATTCATGAGACTGTGTTCATCCACAATTACCGCTCCACTAGGTATGCCGATACCGTAACAAGACCACTTCCATCGCACAAAGCGGCTGCACGTGCCGACATTTCGCCGCGCTGCAGCGCATCCTCTGCAAGCGTTGAGACGGCTTGCGCAACCGCACGCGAGAAGTCCCCGTCCGGCTGGACGACGATCACGGCGCCGGCGTCCCGCAGCGCGGCAGCTGCACTGGTCTGGTTAGCGGCCTGTACCACCATGACGGTCGGCACCCCAAGGACACAGCGCTCCCAGGATGTGCTCCCAGCTGCTCCAATGGCAATATCGCTGCCGGCCATGAGTTCTGCCATGTTGTCCGCGGCAACCAGGATTTGCACGGGGAACCGACTTGAACGTGCACGTTCAAGTACCTCTGTGGTCCAGCGAGCACTGGCTCCCATGACGACCACAAGCTCGCAGTCAGAGGGCAAGCACGACCCATCAAGCGCATCCAGCACACGGCTGGTAAAGTCATCCTTGTCCACACCGCCCATGGATACTAGGACACGTCGGACGCCAGCGGCAGCCCGGCGGGCAAGGCTATGGGCGCGGAGCGCCTGGAACGCCGGCCTCAGCAGGGCGAAGCGCGGCCCGACAAGGCGTTCGCAATCGGGCGGAAGCAGACCGTCGTAGTCACGTGCACTGCGCCCGAGGTTCTGGTCGAGCAGCAAGTCGCAGAAATGCGGCCGGTCCGCCAAATCGTCCACGACCATAAGCTTGCGACACAGAGGGCGCACGACCCGCTCCCATTCGGCATTGATCGCGTAGTGATCGACGATTAGCCAGCCGACGGCCTCCCCCTGCAGTGCTCCGCGGGTCTGGGCGGCGTCTTCGCCAGTGGTTGCGCCCAGCCACGTTGCATATGGACGGCCAGTAATGCCGGCATTCGCCAAAGTGGCAGGCGCGAGCGCGACGACGCGATGTCCGCGCCGCGCGATCAAGGCATGCAGGTGCCCGGGGTGGGAGCGAGACACGAAAGTACAACTAGCACCCTGCTGCGCGAGCGCATCGGCGAGCGCCAAGCAACGCATGACGTGGCCCGAACCGATTTCCGTCGAAGCATCGACGCGGAAGGCAACCTGCATATTTCAAACCTCACGCAGCTGCATGGCCTTATGCATCCACTCGGCCTGTTCCCAGTCTTCTGCAGAATCGATGTCCTGCACCCGTACGCGAGGAATACGCACCGGCGCGGAACCTATTCCGAACATGCGTTCCCCCCCCAGCCATGCTCCGGCCTGACCCCAGTAGAACTGCCCGGCATCGTGCCATGCAGGTTCGAGATCCTGGGATCGCGCCTCGAACGCGGCGGAATCGAACATCTCCACGCGCTCGGTCGCCAAGATGCGAACGGCGCGCTGGATGGGAAAGGCATATGAGGTGACGGCAAACGCGAAACGCGCATTCGTTTCCAACAGGATCCGCAGCCCACGCCGCACGTCCTCCGGCTGCAGGAAGGGGGCTGTCGCGTAGATACAGCAGGCCTGCGAAATCGCCGCGCCCAATCCGCCCAGGGTTTCGACTGCGTGGGCAATTACCGGCATTGTGCCGACGTGATCCCCCGAAAGCTCGGCCGGTCGCATAAACGGCGTTTCTGCACCGTGAGCGCGGGCGACTTCGGCAATCTCGTCGTCGTCTGTGCTTACTACAACGCGGTCGAAACAACCGCATTGCAATGCGGCGCGTATCGACCAAGCGATCATGGGCAAACCGGCGAAAGAACGGATGTTCTTCCGAAGGATGCGCTTGCTGCCTCCACGAGCCGGGATGACTGCAACTTTGATCAACGGGTAAGTTCCTTAAGTGCCTGCACGACTTCATCCTGCTCGGATTCGGTCAAGCTGGGATGCATTGGGATGCTGATGGCCTCACGATAGTAAGCCTCCGCCTCCGGAAAATCGCCCACCTTGAATCCCATGCTTGCGTAATAAGGTTGCGTGTGAATGGGGATATAGTGAAGGTTCACCATTATGTCCCGCGCTCGCAGCCCTTCGAAAACCTCACGGTGACTAACACGTGTCGACCGGGACTGCAGCCTGACGATATAAAGATGGTAGGCGCTGTAACTGTCAGGCCCCTGCCAAGGCAATGTCAAAGGCAGATCTTGAAGCAAAGTGTCGTAGCGGGCTGCAATTTCGTGCCGCTTATTCACATAGTCTTCAAGGCGCTCAACTTGGCTGGCACCGAGGGCCGCTTGCATATCGGTCAAACGGTAGTTGTACCCTAGTGTAACCTGTTGATAATACCACGGCCCTTCCATCGGTTTTGTCATCAGCGTTTCGTCCCTTGTAATGCCGTGACTGCGCAATAGATCCAGACGGGTAGCAATAGCATCATCGTTGGTTAGTGCCATGCCGCCTTCTGCCGTCGTGATGATTTTTACCGGATGAAAGCTAAACACTGTGATGTCGCTATAGCGGCAATTGCCAATGGGCTCGCCCTTGTATTTCCCGCCGACCGCATGGGATGCATCCTCAATGATGCGAAAGTCGTACTTTTGGCTGAGCGCGTGGATCGCCGCCATATCGCATGGCTGACCAGCTAGATGTACCGGCACGACAATCTTCGGTAGTCGTCCTTGCAACTCTGCTTGGATCAATTTCTCTTCCAACTTGACTGGACAAAGATTGTAAGTGCGCGGATCGATATCGACGAAATCGACTTTCGCTCCGCAATACAGCGCGCAGTTCGCAGAGGCAACGAAGCTGTTCGGCGTGGTCCACAGCCAGTCCCCAGGCCTAAGATCAAGTGCTAGGCATGCGATATGCAATGCGGAGGTCGCGCTATTTACTGCAATTGCCCGTTTAGCACCTACCCTGCTGGAAATCGACCGCTCGAATTTTGGGATATTTGGTCCCTGCGTCAGGTTGACCGATTTTAGAACGGCAACAACGGCATCAATATCTGCCTGATTAATGTCCTGCTGTCCATAACGTATCATTTTCTTCTTTCTTTAAATTCAGCGGAGCCGAGGGCTCCTGATTAAATATCGGTAACCCACGGTTTTCCATGCGAGAATAAATCCAAAAGCGATATTAAGACCCAGTGGCACGGCTAGTGCGCCCACGCTTTCGCTCGCGCGCCATGCAAACACCATGAAGATGAGAACCGCTAGGATGTTGCCGGTGATGATCAGTTTGTCAGCGCCAGAGGCATACAGTGTGAAATGTGGAATCATCCCAAGCGCATTGAAAACCATGGCGGATAAAAGCCAGGGATAGAGGTAGGCGAGCTGCTGGTAGAGCGGATTGCCGATCCAGGCAAGCAGATAGGGCAGAGACAGCCAACTGACGGCGGCAAATCCGCATGAAAGGGCGATGGTGATATAGGCCATCCGCAGAGTGAGTTGGGCGACTGCCTGTTTTTCTTCGGCATGAAAATGTCGGATGATGGCCGGGAGCGCAAATGCAAATACACCGGCGTCCAGAAACGTCATCAAGGTGCTGGCGATACCAAAAAACAATATATACGCGCCCACAGTCGTGGTGTCAGTCAGTGCCTGTAGCCAGTAGCGATCGAAAGTCTGCAGCGACCTCAGCGCCAGGGTTCCAGCGAGAAATAGCAGGCTAATTCCGACCCCCTTGCGTATCCAAGGCCAGTCGATCTTGCAGCACCAGCCACCAAGTTGCATGTGCATGAGTTTCCATACGCCAATGACCAGCGCCAAGGCGCCGGTCCCCGTCCACAGCAGGTAGACCGTCGTGGCGCTGCGCGTGGCAGGTATGTATTCCATCATCATTACCAGCGCGATCGGCCAACTGCCTTGGCGGATGAAAAGCAGCACACTCGCGAAAACAGGTTGAGACAACGCGATAAGCAATCGGTTTATTTCTTGGTTCAAGTGCTCGAATGCCAACAGGGGCACATACCAAAACAGCATGGCAGACGTCCACTGCGCATAGGCATCGAGAAGCAGCACCGCAACTGGAATAAACGCGAGGTAGAGCAGGCCACACAAACTCGCTTGATTTTTTAACAATGCACCGCGCTGTGCGGCATCTGCCTTGATGAGTTCGCGGGTGGTATAGATGTAAAAATCGAGCCCGACGAAGAACAAGCTGTAGCCGATGGTAGCGGTAAACAGGCCATAGAGGCCGACCGCCTCCGGCTCCAGATACCTGGCTAAAAAAAAGATTAGCAGAAATCGTGCGGCAAGCGTCGCACCATGCAGCCCAATATTAGCAACGCGCAGCGGCATCCTCAGCTTTTCTGTGAGTTCAGACGCTTACCGTTCACCGAAAATCCCACGGCGGACCGTTTCGCGTAGCCTAAACGCCTTAGCCCTCTTGTGAGGGTCGGCAGTTGAAAGAACGCTTCTCAGCAGAATCCAGAGTACAAGCAATATCAGCGTTGCAGCCGCGGCACCTAGCGCAATGAGCACCTTCGCCGGGCTGGACTTGCGCTCCGGCGGCACCGCAGCGTCTACGACCTGAACTACGGATCCTTCCTTGCTTTCATCCACACGCGCGATTTCATACTGACGAGCAAACATCTCAAACAGGGCTTCCTGGTATTTGAACTCGCGGAACTTTGAGATGTAGTCTTCTGACATATCGCCGGATCGCGTTTGCCCGGCAGCGGCCTTGGCCAGCTGTTCACGCAACGCCTTGAGTTCGATCTGTGCTATGCGATATTCAGGTGCGCTCTCCGTCAAGTAACTGCGCATGCCCGCCAACCGGATCTCCTGAGCGGTCACCTGAGCACGGAGCCGGGCCGGGCCTTCCAGCGCGGACGCTGGCGTTGCGTTGAGCGCCGAGGTATCGACACCACTGCTGGCGAGACTCTGTTCCGCCCTGACGAGCGAATCCTTCGCGCCCGCTAGCTGCTTTTCGAAAAACACACGGCGCTGCTGCGCCTCGGTAATTGCGAGCCGGCTCAGCAGGGCACCGAGCTCTTCAATGTATTCGTTCGCAATGCGTGCAGCGAACACCGGGTCCGGATCGCTTGCGTTGACAACAATGATGTTGTCCTTACCGATGGTGATGACGCTGTTCTTCTTGAGTTTCGCCCGTGCGTCTTCGCGCAGCGTTTTCTCGTAGCGTTCCATCAGCTGCAGCTTATCCACCAGGGCATCGGCCACGACGCGCGACTGCAACAGCGAAACGAACTGCTCGCCCGGGTTTTTCAGCCCGGCAGCTGCGCCGGCCACTCCCCCGAGCGCACCCAGCGACTGCAGCATGCTGGCCGCCGCACTCTGCTGCTGCTGTGGCGGCAAAAATTTGGCAGTCGCGGTGAAAGTAGGGGTGATAAACAGCGCAATGCAGAACGCCAGCATAGCCACTACGATTGGCGCCAGCAGGAGCAGGCGCAGCCTGGCTGCCAGTGCCTGCAGGAGGTCGAGCAGGTCGATGTCGTTGTCGACGGTTACGCCGGGCAGCGCAGGATCTTTAGGGGGTACGTTGTTCATTTACAGATCCCGAATCACCTTAATCGCAGCCACACCCAAACCAAACTGGGAAAGGATCTGCGTCCAGTCCTTCAACTGGCGCGCGACGAAGTTGCGCGTAGTTTCACGGTCGAGTTTCTCAGGAACGACCAAGGCATCACCCGGCATCAGCTTCAGGCTGTCAAATCCTCCCCAACCAAACACGCCACCCGCGTTGTTCCTGCTCACGATGCTGCCATCGGCGCGCAGCACAAACATTTGGTCTGGATCGGCTTCTTCGCGCAGTCCGGCAACCTTGACGATTTCGCTGACTGTGCGCCCCGGACGGTAGATAAAGACATTTTCGTTATTGACTGCGCCCACGGCTGTCACGAAGCCAGGAGCGGCAGGCACCACAATGCGGTCACCATCTTCCAGGGGCAGTTCCGGCAAGGCCGCCAGAGTCGCATTTTCTGGATTCATTTCCAGCGCAATACGACCGTTGCTTTGGAGTTTGCGAAGCGAATCAAGCTGAGATTTAGCCAATTGCTGCTGTTGTTGCATCAGGGCCGCTTGGGATGCGGTGTCGCTTGAATTACGGTTGGCTAGCAGGAACAGGATCTGGCTTTGCTGCTGGCTCTCCAGGCGCCGAATCAGCATGTCCAGGTTTTCCTGCTGCTTCTGGCGGACGGAATTGCGGTCGATCGACAGACCGTAGACGTAGGCCTGAGGCGTCAGGCCGCCCACACGGCGCAGCAATTCGCCCATGGTTTCGCCGGGCTGCACTTCATACAGACCGGGCGCGGCCACTTCGCCTTCCAGACGGACCAAGCGGGTCTGGCGTTCCACCGGCAGCTTCAGGTCTTTCTGGCTCAGGATCGACACCACGTCGCCCGGCTGCAGCGGAAGGTTCTGCGATTCATCCTTCTGGATGATGGCCCGGCCCAGGTTGAAGGGGATGAGGGTGGTGCGCAGGTTGGTCTTGTCCAGCCGCTCGATCACCGCGTAGTCCCAGTTGATCTGGTCGACCATATTGCGATAGCGCATGTCCAGCGTACGGCCGGCGGAGCGAGATATCTCGCTCGTGCCCGTGCCTTCCGATGAGTTCAGCGGAGGCAAACCGTTTGCCTCGCGCTGGCGGTTGGCGGCAGCGCGCCCCTCGGGGCTCCTGTCTTGAGAGGAGTCGTTAACGCCGCGAATGGCCGCGGCCTGTGCTTCAGGCGCAAGGTTTTGCACCAACAGGTTTTTACGACGGTAGTAATCCGCGGTGATGAGAGCATCTTGCTCTGGAATCAGGTCGCGCACGCGCATACCTTCGAACCAGCGATAACGCAGGGGCGCCGCCACGTTGCCTTGCAGAGTGACGGCATTGGCAAACGCCGGGCTGATATTTAGCAGGGTAACGATGTCGCCGTCTCGCAGGGGTTGGCCCAGGCCTGCGGAGTCCAGCGCCAGATCCTGCACTTGGCGGGGCGGGTTCATCGAGGGAATCACGCGCTCGATGAGCGCCTTGCGCGATGCCGCCAGTACGGGCACGCCGCCGTTGAGCGACAGGATGTCGCCCACGGTGGTGGGCGCAGCGCCCGCATCGCCCTTCAGTTCATAGATGGCTGGCGTGTCCAGCGCGCCAGAGAAGGCCACGCGGGGGCCCGACGGAGGAATCACGATGACGTCGCCGGGTTGCAGGGGTACGTCGTGCGTCTTGTCTCCGCGGCCAATGAACTCGTACAAGTCCAACGTGGTAACGAGCTTGCCGTTGCGTTTCAGCTGGATGTTGCGCATGCTGCCCTGGGCGCTGGGCCCGCCGCTGGCAAAGAGGGCGTTGACCAGCGTGTCCAGGCTGGAGAGCGTGTAGGTGCCCGGCTGGCGGGCCTGGCCGACCACATACACCTGAATGCTGCGCAGCTGCGCGATGGTGGCGCTGACCTCGAAGTCTCGGAAGGTCTTGCTCAGGTTGTTGCGCAGAGTGGCCGCCACTTCAGAGGACCGAACACCAGCTACGGTGACCGGGCCCACACGGGGAATGCTGACTTGGCCGTTGCGGTCCACGACCAGTTTGCCGTTGTAGTTGATGCTGCCCCAGACCTGGACGTTCAGTTCGTCACCGGGCCCCACCAAATGGTCCACAGGCGCGGGAGCGGTGGCATCTGCCTTGTAGGCTTCGGGCTGAGAGAACAGGTCTTGCCCGTACAGCGGAAGCAGCAGGCCGGTCGCTTGCTCGACAAAACGCTGGAACTGGTTTGGTGGTTCGGCCGCACGTTGCTGCGTGCGCGATGGGCCATTTCTTTCATCGGCGCGTTGCTGGTCTGCCCTGCGACCCAGTTCAGCCTGATTCTGACCGCCTTCTATGTTGTTGAGATTGACGGGGCCGTTGGGGCCCGCAGTCAAGCCCGTCGTTCCCAGGCCCGAGGGTCCCATGCCGGATGGGCTGGTGTTTCCGGCGCCCATGGCGCTGTTTCCTATGGAGGACCCCGCCGCACCCATTGCAGATGTACCACCGCCTGCGCCGCCTCCAGACAAGAAGCTCGACCCGCCAGCGCCCCCGCCGGTAGTGCCCAAGCCTTGTGCTATCGCCACTGAGCCCAGTGAAAGAGATAGCGCTGCGAGTGCGAAGCGCTGGCCCAGCGTCTTGAAGCGTGAGGGTGAATAATTCATGTGAATGAAAGGGCTGTGTAAGTGAGTAATGGCAGCTCGAGGGCTACTCACAAATGCAAGAAGGGGGCGCCTGGTTAAAAAGTAGACGGCGCAAAAGCGCTATCCCGAGCGCGGCGAATGGTTTGTCCATCGCTTGGAGCGGGTGGATCATAAAGCACCTATAACGGCGGCCTTTCCTTTAGTTACAGATGTGCCATTGAATGCTAATTTGTCTGACAGCGTGCGTCTTACAGAAACCACTCGCGGCGTGTTGAACCGCATGGCCCGGGCAGGCCGGCCGCCGCTCCACACCTTACCGGCCGCTGAGGCCCGAACGGCCTATGAAGCGGGCGCCGGCGTGCTTGAAATTCCCAAGGCCGTTCTGCCCCGGGTGGAGGATCTGCAGATCCCCGCGCGGGACGGCACTGCGCTGGCGGCGCGGCTGTACGCGCCGTCGTCCGATGCGGGCTTGCCGCTGTTGCTGTACCTGCATGGGGGCGGGTTCACCATCGGCAGCATCGATACGCACGATGTGCTGTGCCGCGAACTGGCGCGGCTGGCCGGGTGCATGGTGGTGTCGCTGGGTTACCGGCTGGCGCCCGAGCATCGGTTTCCCACGGCGAGCGACGACGCCTGGGATGCCTTGGTCTGGCTGGCCGCGCAGGCGCACCAGCTGGGGGCGGACCCGGCGCGGCTGGCCGTGGGCGGGGACAGTGCCGGCGGCACGCTGGCGGCGGTGACCGCCATCCTGGCCCGCGATGCCGGCCTGCCGCTGGCGCTGCAACTGCTGATCTACCCGGGCACGACGGCCCACCAGGACACGCCGTCGCACCAGACATTCGCCCACGGCCTGGTGCTGGAGGCGCCGGCCATTGCCTGGTTCTTCGACCAGTAAGTGGGGCAGGGCCCGGACCGGGAGGACTGGCGCTTTGCACCGCTGCTCGCCCCCGATGTGGACGGCGTGGCCCCGGCCTGGCTGGGCCTGGCCGAGTGCGATCCGCTGGTGGACGAGGGTGTGCTGTACGCCGACAAGCTGCGGGCCGCCGGCGTGCCGGTGGACCTGGAGATCTACCGCGGGGTGACGCACGAATTCATCAAGATGGGCCGTGCGATTCCCGAGGCGCGCCAGGCGCACGCCGATGCGGCGCGCGCCCTGCGCAGCGCCTTCGGCCTGGAGGACGAGGCATGACTACACCGCCAAGCACCACGTTCGCCGCCCCGGACGGGGCCGCCCCGGGGCCGCGGCGCGCCCAGTTCCGCTGCCTGCACCGGCTGCGCGTGCGCTGGGCGGAGGTGGACATGCAGAAGATCGTCTTCAATGCCCACTACCTGATGTATGCGGATACGGCCATGGGCGAGTACTGGCGCGCCCTGGCCGTGCCCTACGAGTCCGGCATGGCGGCGCTGGGCGGCGAGCTGTATGTGAAGAAGGCGACGGTGGAATACCACGCGTCGGCGCGGCTGGACGACATCGTCGATGTGGGGCTGCGCTGCGTGCGCATCGGGCGCTCGTCGCTGCTGTTCGCCTTCGGCATCTTCGGGGGCGACCGGTTGCTGGTGTCAGGCGAGCTGGTCTATGTGTTTGCTGACCCGGCCACGCAGACCTCCAGTCCGGTACCCGCCACGCTGCGCGCCATGCTGGAGCAGTTCGAGGCCGGGCACGCGATGGTGGAGACGCGGGTGGGCGATTGGGCCACCCTGGGCCGCGATGCCGGTGCGCTGCGCACGGCCGTGTTCGTGCAGGAACAGGGCATCGACGCCGCCATCGAGGCCGACGACCGGGACACCACCGCCGTGCAC
>JAAIGE0100710085.1_pt1 | contig 25262 bp, 22 predicted proteins | sample 6487951 | NCBI WGS metagenome assembly JAAIGE01 (sample SAMN13974128, study PRJNA590717) | phyllosphere metagenome | biome: tomato field; feature: multiple bacterial spot infested tomato fields; material: tomato leaves; isolation source: leaves from tomato fields | host: Solanum lycopersicum ...
ACGCGGATGGTGCCGGTGCTGCGGGTCACCTGGTTGTCCAGGAAATCCACGCGACCGGTGTGCGGGAAGCCCTGCTCGCCGACCAGCCCGATCCGCACCGGCAACTCGCCGCCACGTTCGTCCGGGCGCTCGCCGTTGCGGGCCATCTGCGAATAGCGCAGGAAGGTGCCTTCGTCGGCATCGAAGTAGACGAATACCTTGTCCAGCGACACCAGGGTGGTCAGCACGCTGGCGCTGTCGCCGGCCGTGACCAGGTTGCCGGCGGTGACCATCGCACGCCCGGCGCGGCCATCGATGGGAGCGCGCACGCGCGTCCAATCCAGGTTGAGCCTGGCGGTGTCCACCGCGGCCTGGGCGGCCTGCAGGTCGGCATCGGCCTGATCGGCGGCGGCGCGGCGCTGCTCCCAGGTTTCGGTGGAGATGGCCTGCTGCTCGGACAATTTGCGTGCGCGCGTGGCTTCGCTACGTGCCAGCGTGGCCTGGGTGCGGGCACGCACCAGCGACGCGTTGGCACGCGCGAACTCGGCGCGGTAGCTACGCTCATCGATGGTGAAGAGCACATCGCCCTTCTTCACTTCTGCACCTTCGGTGTAGTTGACCTTGTCGATATAGCCGGACACGCGCGGACGCAGTTCCACGCTTTCCACCGGCTCGATGCGGCCGCTGAATTCGTCCCACTGGCTGATCTGCTTCATCAACACCGGCGCGACGCTGACGCTGGGCGGCGGCGGTGCGCCGGTCTCGGCGGCCTTGCTGCCGCAGCCGGCGAGCACGACCGCAAGCACGGCGCCCGCCAACACGGTACGCAAGGGAAAACGGAACGGGGTGGCGTTCGTGGTCATGGGGAAATCTCTCGGGTGGGGATGGGAAATTGCAGACCGGCCAGCCGGCTGGCCGACGGTGCGGCCGGCGGGCGACGACTCACGGTCACGATGGCTTGTCCGGGCTGGCCAGGCCCGGCAATCAGGGAAACAGCGGCGCGGCCGACGTCCACGGCGCGGATCCATTCCGGACAGGCGTCCTTGGCGCGGCCGGGCGTGCAGACCGGCTGCTCGACCGAGAGCAACTGCACGCGGACGCCCAACGGCTTGGCTTCCTCGTGCAACACCTGGGCAAGCATGCGGGTGGCTGAGGCCGCAACCGAACGATCGCCATGCGCCGACCAGGCGCGCAGCGCACACGGGCTGCCAAGCAGCAGATAGCGGCCGCCGCCGTCGACCTCGGCCAGCAGCGGCAGCAGGTGGCGGGCGGCAGCCAGATGCGGCAGCACGTCACGCTCCAGGCGACGACGCAGGGCGGCCACCGGCCGATCCACCAGCCGCCCAGCCTTGGGCGGGCTGCCCAGGCTGGCGATCACCGCGCCCAGCGGTCGATGCCGCTGGGCCAGTTCGGTGGCCAGGCGCTGCGCAGATGCATCGTCGGCCACCGATCCCTGCACGATGTCCAGCAGCGGGGAATGACCGTGCTGCGCACGCAGTGCATCCAGCTTGGCGGCGTCGCGCCCAATCACCACCGTTGGCATACCGGCGTCCAGCAATGCAGAGACGATGCCCATGCCCACGTTGCCCGCGCCGCCGATGACGGCCGTCTCGGATTTAACCATCCCGCTCATGGGATTTTCGCTCCCGAGATCGGGATAATTCCACGGCGCGCCCAGCGCGCCTGCAGTCCAGTCCGCTGCGCAGGCGCGCCGCCAGCCTGCCGCCGTGGCGAGCTGGAGAATTCGCGCAAGGCACTGTCGTACGACCGTTTTTCCGTGGAAATGACCGGATCGAAGGCGCTTTCGATTGCACTGCGCTGACTGGAAGACACGCCGAAAACGTTGCACAACCACATGGCCGTGCTCCTGCATGGAGGGGATGCCGCATAAGTTAGGCTTCAAAGCAGCACTTGATTAGTCCGGATTTAGGGGAATAATCGTCCCGCAAGCGGTCTAATCCCTCCTGACCCCCGGAAGGCATCCCATGACTCACGATCTCAACGACACCTTGATCTTCGTCAAGGTGGTCGAACAAGGCAGCTTCATCGCCGCCGCCAATGCGCTTGGCCTGCCCAAGACCACCGTCAGCCGCAAGGTGCAGGAACTGGAAACCCGGTTGGGTGCGCGCCTGTTGCATCGAACCACCCGCCGCATCGGCCTGACCGAAGCCGGCTCGGTGTACCACGAACATTGCCAGCGCATCGCGCGCGAACTGGAAGAAGCCGAAAGCGCGGTGGGACAGCTGCAATCGGGCCCGCGTGGCTGGCTGCGTTTTACCGTGCCGTATTCGCTGGGCATTACCTGGATCGCGCCGTTGCTGGGCGAATTCCACGCGCAATACCCGGAAATCCAGCTGGACATGCATCTGGGCAACGAGAAGCTGGACCTGATCGGCGGCGAAGCCGATCTGGCATTGCGCGTCGGCGCGCTGCCCGACTCCAATCTGGTGGCGCGCAAGCTCGGCAGCTTGCGCACCCAGGTGTTCGCCAGCCCCTCCTACATCGAACGCTATGGCGAGCCGCTGCATCCGGACGAATTGCAATTCCATCGCACGCTCGCCTTGCGCAAGAACCGCAACGTGCACAACAACCGCTTTTTCTGGTCGCTCAGCGACGGCAGCGATGTACGCGATTTCCCGGTCAATCCGCTGATGGTGGCCAACGATCCGGCCGCGCTCAACGGTGCGGTGTTGTGCGGCGAAGGCCTCTTGCTGACTGGCGATGTGATGGCCAAACCGTTCGTGCAATCGGGCCTGGTGCGTCGCGTGCTGGCCGGTTGGACCGGGCCTGAGGTGGACTTCAACGCGGTGTTCGCCGGCGGCCGATTGGTGTCGCCGAAAGTGCGGGCATTCGTGGACTTTTTGGTGACGCGCATGAATTTCGATGCGGATTACATGATGGCGCAGTGCCCTGCCCGCCTGGCCGCACAAAAGGCCGACAACGATGCGAAAGTCGAAGTGGGCGCAGACGCGGAGTTGCGTGCCGAAGGCAAGCGAATCTTGGAAAACGTCACGGCGTAGTGCCGGATCGACTGCGCCGGCGGTGGTTGCCGTCTGGCGCAGGCCATAAGTTCATCGATGCAACCCAGTGAATGCATCTCTGTCACCACACGCGTACAGCCGACGACAGCTCGGTCGCTTTGCAGATGATCTCACTACCGTCAGCGGTGAGTTGGGAAAGATCGAGACGTCCGTCGTGGCGTCGTTGGATGCGATCACCCGATGAGCGCAAAGCCGACTCGGTCGCGCGCGGTGCCCTCGCCGCTCGCGGGACACGCCGTCAACCCATCCATGGGGGCTCGATGGCGGCACCCATGCCGCCAACGGTTCCAAGCGGCGAGGACACCGCACCAGAACGTTGGTCGGTCGCGCGGAAAGCGGCCCATCGTAGGAAAGGGGATGGAGATACCTTCTCGCCTGAGCACCGCGAGCTAGCCGCGCCTCCTTGAATCGCTAGCGAACGCATCTATCGCTTGCACAAATACAGCGACCAACTCGATTGGTCCTTGCCCGCTCACCGTCGCGGGACCCTTGGCGGCATGGATGCCGCCACGGAGCTTATAGGGACGTACTTGCAGCGTATCCCGCGATGGTGAGCGAGCAAGGGCCCTGCAGCAACGCTCAGATCCGCGCTTCGAAGTTCCACAGTTACGCCGACACATTCGCGCCGATGACGTGAGAAAGATCGAGACCTCAAAGCCGTGCAGACCAGCCGTTCTAAATCCAAGCGATTGGTTCGCTGCTCTTGATCCACCATGCAGCAAAAAAACAGGCCGCTTTCGCGGCCTGTGTTGCGTACATCAGCACATCGCAGGTGAGTCATCCGACCCGCCACGATTCACTGCATCTCCTCAACGCATGCCGGTGTTGCTGGCCGCGCCTTCGGCACGCAACGGAATCAGGCGGATTTCGACGCGACGGTTCTTGGCGCGGCCGGCATCGGTGGTGTTGTCGGCAATCGGATAACGCTTGCCGGCGCCCATGGTTTCCATGCGCTCGCGCTGCACACCTTGCGCGGTCAGGTATTGCGCTACCGCGCTGGCGCGCTCTTCGGACAGGCGCTGATTCACCGCATCGCTACCGACGCTATCGGTATGCCCCACCACTTCCACCATGGTCTGGTTGTACTCGCGCAGGGTGGAGGCCACGCCGTTGAGCGCGGTGTAGAACTGCGGCTTCAATGCCGACTTGCCGAAGTCGAAGGTGATGCCGTCGGGCAGGTTCAGGCTGATGTTGTCGCCCTGGCGTTGTACTTCGATACCGGTGTTGGCGGTGCGCTCACGCAGCGCGCGCTCCTGGCGGTCCTGGTACTGGCCGATTGCCGCGCCGCTCAGTGCACCGATGCCAGCGCCGACCATTGCGTGCTGACGACGCTCGGTGGCGCTGTCGCCGGTGAGCAGGCCTGCAGCCACACCAATGGCGGTACCGATCAGCGCATTGCGGCCGGTCCGATTCTGCTGTTGCGTCTGCTCGCCGTATTGGTCGCGCTGCACATACGAGCCGCCGGTGGCACACGCGGACAGCGCAATGGCGCTGGCCAATGCAACGGCAAGACTCTTGGTGGCTGCTGGGGACATGGTGCTCTCCTATGGCCGGACCATCCGGCGCTCAATCGTGTGCGCGAGGATAAACAGGCCCACGCGACTGGCGCATGATGAAAACTGCCGCAACCCACGTGTAACGGGTGTGCCATTCAGGAAAACGTTTTCGGCGATGACGCGTGCACGTGCGCCGTCACATGAGCCAGCGCACGGCAGTACACAGGGCGCATTCCATGCCCTGTTTCGCTCATCAGACAGCGTTGCGAGCACCGTCCAGAAACAGGCACACGCGCATCGATCAGCAGCGACTAGGCGCGCGATTTCGCATACGCGGCCAACGCCGCATCGCGGCCCTCGGCCAAGCCGATGATCGGATTGCGCGGATACTCCGGTGCAAAGCGAGCCAGCGACAACGGATGCAGCCACGGCGCGAAGCGTTCCTTCACCGCAAGCTTGCCGAGCTCAGGTACCCAGCGCGTGATGTAGGCGGCCTGCGGATCGAACTTCTCCGCCTGCGTGACCGGATTGAACACACGGAAATATGGCGCCGCATCGGCGCCGGTGCCGGCCACCCACTGCCAGCCCAGGGTGTTGTTGGCCAGGTCCGCATCGACCAGCGTGTCCCAGAACCAGCGCGCGCCTTCGATCCAGTGGATGCGCAGATGCTTGCACAAAAAACTGGCGACGATCATGCGCACGCGATTGTGCATCCAACCGGTATGCCAGAGCTGGCGCATGCCGGCATCGACGATCGGAATGCCAGTGCGGCCCCGCTGCCAGGCCTGCAATGCAACCGGATCGACCGTTGCCCAATCGAATCCTGCAAAGCGCGGGTTGAGATTCTGGTTGGTGGTGTCCGGGAAGTGATGCAGCAAGTGATAGGCAAAGTCGCGCCAGCCAAGCTGCCGGATATAGGCATCGATTTCTGCGCCATTGCGCGCAGTGCGATGCGTCTCCAGGGTGCTGGCGATCCGCCACGGCGCAATTTCGCCGAAGTGCAGATGCGGCGACAGTTGCGAGGTGCCGACGCGATCGGGGCGATCGCGGTTTTCGCGATATCCCGACAACGCGCCGTCGATAAAGATCTCCAGCATTTCGTGCGCGCCGGCTTCGCCGGGCTGCCAGTGCTCCCAGAAGCCCTGGTCCCACTGCAGGCCCGGCACCAACTGCAGCGTGTCGAGCGCATCGGTCTTCAAGCTCGCAGGCAGCGGCGGCAGGCGACGCGGCGCGTCCATGGCGGCGGGCAATTGCAGCTGCGTCAGCGCATTGCGCCAGAACGGGGTAAACACCTTGTAGGGGCCGCCCTGCTGCGTGGACAACTGCCACGGTTCGAATAGCAGCGCGGCATTGCAGCTCTGCACCTCGATGCCGCGCTCGCGCAGGTCGCGCTTGATCTGCGCGTCGCGCGGCTGCGTGGCCGGCTCGTATTTGCGGTTCCAGTACACCGCCGCCGCACCGGTCTGCGCGATCACCTCATCGAGCACCTGCGCGCTGTTGCCGGAGCGAATGACCAGGCCGCTGCCGAGCGCGCGCAGGGCACCGTCCAGCGCTGCAAGCGAACGATGCCGCCAGGTGCGCGACGCGGCGCCAGGCGTCCATTCGCCCTCTTCGTGCGGCGCATCGATGTACAACGGAATCGGGTGATGCCCAGCATCGAGTGCGGCGCGCAAGGCCGGGTTGTCTTCCAAACGCAGATCGCGACGGAACCAGACGATGGCGTATGACATACGAGCTCGGCAGCAAACGGTGAGGCTGCGCAGCATAAGCCAGCGGGCGCAACGATGGCGCGATGCCGGGCGGTGGATGACCACCCGGCCGTTCCCCGGCAGCGCTTACTCGAAACTGCCCACCGAGTCGTGCGCCAGGTTGTCGAAGCGGGTGTACTCGCCGAAGAACTTCAGCTTGCACGAGCCGGTCGGTCCGCCGCGGTGCTTGCCGATGATGATTTCGGCCAGGCCCTTGTCCGGCGAATTTTCCTTGTTGTAGTAATCGTCGCGGTAGATGAAGACGATCATGTCCGCGTCCTGCTCGATAGCGCCCGACTCGCGCAAGTCCGCCATTACCGGGCGCTTGTCGGTGCGCGTTTCCAACGAGCGGTTGAGCTGCGACAACGCAATCACCGGCACGTTGAGCTCCTTGGCCAGGCCTTTCAGCGAGCGCGAGATTTCCGAAATTTCGGTCGCGCGGTTTTCGCTGTTGCCCGGCACCGACATCAGCTGCAGGTAGTCGATGACGATCAGGCCCAGGTCGTGTTCGCGCTTGAGCCGGCGGCACTTGGAACGCAGCACTTCCGGCGACACGCCCGGGGTGTCGTCGATGAAGATCTTGGTTTCCTTGAGCATCTTGATCGCGCCGGTCACGCGCGCCCAATCCTCGTCTTCCAGCGCACCGGTACGCAGGCGCTGCGCATTGATGCGGCCATTGGAGGAAATCAGGCGCATGGCCAACTGCGAGGCCGACATTTCCATCGAAAACACCGCCACGCCCTTCTTGGACTTGATCGCGGCGTATTCGGCAATGTTCAGCGCAAAGGTGGTCTTGCCCATCGCCGGACGCGCCGCCAGGATGATCAGGTCGGTCGGCTGCAGGCCGGCGGTCATCGCATCGAAATCGGTGTAGCCGGTCGGCAGGCCAGTGATGTTGCCGCCGTTTTCGAAGCGGTTGCGCAGCTCTTCGAAGGCATCCTTCAATGCCCCGGGCATGGCCACGAAGTCGGTGCGCCCACGCGCGCCTGCCTCGGCGATCTTGAACACGGCCTTCTCGGCCGAGGACAGCAACTCGACGCTGTCGCGCCCTTCCGGCTGAAAGCCGTCGTTGACGATGGTGGTGCCCACTTCGATCAACTGCCGCAGCACTGCCTTGTCGCGCACGATTTCCGCATACGCGGCGATGTTGGCCGCCGACGGTGTGGTGCTGGCCAGCTCGATCAGGTACGCACCATCGCCCACCTGCTCCAGCTTGCCCTGCGACTCGAACCATTCGCCCAGGGTCACTGCATCGAACGGGCGGTCCTTCTCGTTCAGTTCGCGAATCGCGCGGTAGATCAGCCGATGGTCGCGCCGGTAGAAGTCGTTTTCGGTGAGCTGGTCGTTGACGCGGTCGAACGCGTCCGGCGCCAGCATCAGGCCACCCAACACCGCCTGCTCGGCCTCGACCGAATGCGGCGGTACCCGCAACTGGTCCAGACGCGGCTCGGGACGATCGTAATCGTCGTCGTCGCGATCGCGACTGCGCTTGGAACGGAAACCAGGACGAGCGGACATGGACAAACAAACCTGACGCAGGGAGACGAGGGCAGGAAGCATAGTCATCGGCGCGGCCGGCGACCATGCACAACTCTGTGGATAACTGGTGTATAGCCGGTGCATCCACGTGCTACGCGCCGGCCGTCGCAGATGCCGAGACCCTTGCGCCGCTTGGGTTTCCGCCCTCGCCCAGGGCCCAACGGGGCGCCGCATTGACGTGCGGCGCCGCTGTGGTCAACTCAGCGCTTGAGGTGCCCGATCAGGCCCAGGAACTGGTCGATGAAGCCCTGCAGGAACTTGCGGCTGTCGGCGTTGGCGATCTGGTCGTCGGGCCCGAACAGGCCGTCCTTGTATTGCAGGAACACTTCCGGCTGGCCGAGCACCTGCATATCCAGATACGCCAGCACGTTACGCAAATGCTGCTGCGCGGTGGCAGTACCGATCGCGCCGACCGAGATGCCCACCACCGCCGCCGGCTTGCCGGCAAACGCGCTATCGCCGTAGGGACGCGAGCCGGTGTCGATGGCGTTCTTGAGCACGCCGGGAATGGAGCGGTTGTATTCGGGGGTGACAACCAGCACCGCATCGGCAGCGCGGATCTGCTGCTTCAGCCGCGTGCCTTCGGCGGGATAATCGCCGTCGCGGTCCTGGTTGTAGAGCGGGATATCGCCGATCTCCAGGTACTCGAACACGGCCTTGTCGCCGGCCAGATGCTCCAGCGCGCGTGCCAGCTGGCGGTTATACGACTCGGCGCGCAGGCTGCCGACCAGCACGGCAATGGTGGGCTTGCTCATGGGGAATGCTCCGTGGAAACAGGGCCCCACCCTACCCAGCCGGATGCTCAGGGCCGGTGAAACGCCGCCGGCGTCTGTAGCGCAAGCGGCAGTGCGTGCACGCGAGCGCGGCACCGTCCAGAGGGGATTTCGCCCACGCCGGCCCGTGTGCAGACCACAACCTACAGGTGTCAGCGCACCACGGCCGCACGCTGTTCGCGCCAGTGTGCCTGCCATGCCTGGAACATCAGCACCGTCCACAGATGCGTATGCCATTTGCGCTCGCCACCGTTGAAGTCGCGCCACAGGCGGGCCACGCTGTCGGCGGCGAACACGCCTTCGCGTTGCAGGGCGCCGTGCGCCAGCAGATCGTCCGCCCAGCCGTGCAGGTCGCCACGCAGCCATGCGCTGACCGGGGCGCCGAAGCCGCGCTTGCCGCGGTACACCATTGCGTCCGGCAGGTAGCGGCACAGCACGCGCTTGAGCAGATACTTGCTCACTCCATCGCGATATTTCAGCGACAGCGGCAGCGACCAGGCGAATTCGGCCACGCGCCAGTCCAGCAGCGGCGCGCGCGCTTCCAGCCCCACCGCCATGGTGGTGCGGTCCACCTTGCACAGCAGATCGTCCGGCAGGTAGGCGGCAAAATCGGCCAGCATCATCGCATCGGCCGGGGTGCCGGACCCATGCAGCGGGTCGGCCAGGCTGTAGAAACTGTCGGGTTCGGTGGCGCCGAGCACCACCGCGGCCGGATCGCGCCAGCGCGAAATGCGGTTGCGGTAGATGTCGCCGATGCCACGTGCACCGGCCTCGGCCACCAGCGCGGCCAGGCCGCCGGTGCGCGAAGATTCGCCATTGCGACGCGCTGCCACCGCCATCAGGCGACGCAGCGGGCCCGGCACCAGGCCATGCATGCGCCAATTGCGCAGTGCGCGCTGATACCGGCCATAGCCGAAGAACAATTCGTCGCCACCATCACCGGACAGCGCCACCGTGACCCCGCCGCGCGCCAGCCGTGCGACCAACGCCGTCGGCACTTGCGAGGCATCGGCGAAGGGTTCGTCGAACATGTCCGGCAGGCCCGGCACCACCGCCAGCGCATCGGCGCCGCTGACATACAGTTCGGTGTGGTCGGTGCGCAGATGCGTGGCCACTTCGCGCGCCAGCGGCGCTTCGTCGTGGTGCGAGCCTTCGAAGCCGATGCTGAAGGTGTGCACCGGCTGCGCGCTCTGCGCCTGCATCATCGCAGTGACGATGGACGAGTCGGTGCCGCCGGAGAGAAACACGCCCACCGGCACGTCGGCCACCATGCGCAGGGCCACCGCATCGCGCAGCACGCTATCCAACTGCTCTTCGGCCTGCGCGTCGGTACCGGTGAACGGCGTCGCCAGCGCGCGCTGCATCGCCTCGCGGGCGTTCCAGAACGGTTGCTGCGCCTGATCGGGACGATGCGCGGCTGCGCCGGCTGCAACGGCTTGCGCATCCATGCGCAGCACGCGGCCGGGCATCAGCTTGAAGGTGTGCTCGTGGATGCAGGCCGGCGCCGGGATATAGCCCAGCCGCAGCAGCAGCGTGAGCGCATCGCGATCCACGCCGTTGTCGAAATCCGGATGCTGCCACAAGGCCTTGAGTTCGGAACCGAACACCAAGGTGTCGCCGGCCCACCCGTAGTACAGCGGCTTCTTGCCGACGCGGTCGCGGGCCAGGAACAGGCAGTTGTCGCGCTCGTCCCACAACGCAATGGCGAACATGCCGTTGCAGCGGGTCAACGTCTCGTCCAGGCCCCACTCCACCACGGCCGCCAGCAGCACTTCGGTATCGGAGTGGCCGCGGAAGCGATGCCCAAGCGCGGACAGCGCTGCGCGCAACTGCGCGAAGTTATAGACCTCGCCGTTGTAGGCCAGCACGTAGCGGCCGTCTGCCGAGCGCATCGGCTGATGGCCGAGCGGCGACAGGTCCAGAATGCTCAAGCGCTGATGCGCCAGCGCTACGCCTGCCTGTGCATCGCACCAGGTGCCGGCATCGTCGGGGCCGCGGTGGCGCAAGGCGGCCCCCATCGGCCGCACCAGCGCATCGAGCTGTTCGCCATGTAGGCGCGGCGAGGCCAGCAACATTCCTGCCAATCCGCACATCGTCAGCGCTCCTTCCGGCCGGCCACGGGTAACCGCGCGGCGGCGGCACGCGTGACGCCTTGCATCCCCGCAAGCAGGCGCACGGCAAATGGCGATGGCGATGGCGATGCAAGAGAGCAGAGACAAGCGTCTGCCCGGCACGCAGCGGTATGGCCATCAGCCACGTGCAGATCGCGCAGACAGCTCATGCCGCCACCGATGCAGCTGCCGGCATCGGCACGAAACGCGGTAAGCCCTGCACGCGTTGTATCCACGCACCAATCGCGGGCAAGCGCTCCAGATCGAAACCGCCGTCTTCGGCGCAATGGGTGTAGGCAAACAGTGCGATATCGGCGATGCCGTAGTCGCTGCCGGTGAACCAGGTGTGCTGCTGCAGATGCTGCTCCATCACCGCCAGCGCCTGCTCGCCCCGCGCGCGCAGCTGCGGCAACTCGGCGCGGCGTGCGGCATCGCGCGGCGTCCACAGGCTGATGAACCGCGCCACTGCCACATATGGCTCATGGCTGTATTGCTCGAAGAACATCCAGCTCAATGCCTGCGCGCGCTGCCACGCATCGGTGGGCAGATACGGCGTGCCTTCGGCCAGCCAGAACAGGATCGCGTTGGATTCGGTCAACACGCGGCCATCGTCGCGCTCGACCATCGGCACCTTGCCGTTGGGGTTCTTGGCCAGATATTCGGGCGTGCGGGTCTGCCCGGCCACGCTGTCCACCTCGACCCAGTGATAGCGGCTGCCCAATTGTTCCAGCAGCAGGCGCACCTTGTAGCAATTGCCGGAACTGGACATGCCATGGACGGTCAACGGGGGACGCACGCTCGACATCTGGCTGGCTCCGCGGCAGCAACGAGGGGGCTGGCAGTGTCACAGCCCCGCGTGCCTTTGCAAAGCCCTGCACGCAGCAGCGGCGCACCGATGCCAGGGTTGCGTGCACTGCCGCGCCGACCTGCGTCAGGCCAAGGCCACCACCGCCACCGGCACACTCAACACCGCGATCAGGACGCCCAGTGCCGCCACCGTCAGCGCCCAGGCGCCGAACGCACGCGTGCGCGCACAGCCGACAGCGGCGGCCGCCGCCTGCACCGAGCAGACCGACCACCACAGCGCCCCCAGCATCAGCAGCAAGATGCATGTCGCCAGTTGCGCCATGCCGGCCGGATCGGTCGCGCCGGTGCGCAGCAATGCAACCTGGCCCTTGAGCGCGACCACGGCCGCCAGCAGGCATGCCAGCCAAGGCAAGGCGCAGCCGGCCATCGCCGGCAACACCTGCCCAAGCTGGGCGCCGCTGCCCATCCACCGCAGGATCTGCGTGAGCAGCACGCATCCCAGCAAGGCGATTGCAACCACGACAATGACCCCACCGGCCTTGGCCCATAGCGGCAGCGCGTACAGCCACACCCACGCCGACAGCAGCGTGGTCGCCGCAAACACTGCCCAGGCGCTCCAGCGCAACCGAGCATGCTGCGGCATCCGGGCCACGGTGGCATGTGGATCGAACATGATTCCACCCAGGCCACCGCCGCGCCACCAGAAAAAGCACGCCACCAGCAACGACACCAGGGCTACCAAGCCGGCCAGCGGGTAGCCGAGCGCACGCCAGTCGGGAGGCTGCGTGCGCCGCTGCGGCCTGAGATCGTGATTGAAGTACAGCAGGTCGCGCGCGCGTTCCATGTCGGCAGCCGCGCGCGCCACGCCATTGGCCGGAATACGGTCGGTGAAGCGCTGCCACTCGCCCACGATGACCAGCTTTCCCTCGCGCATCGCGATGCTGCGCGAAAAGCGGAACCACGGATTGGCGACCACTTGGGTGTCTGCCTCCACCTGGGTCGCCGGGTCGCTGTGCACGCGCACGGTCTGCCGCGCCAGCCGCGGTCCGCCCAGTGCCAGCGGGCTCTTGCGCGCCTCTTTCGGTAACGCATCCATCCATTCGCCAAGCTGGAACAACGGGAAACCCAGCTCATCGCCCTCCTTCGCTGGCCACTCCAGCCGATAGGCCTCGTGCGTGCGCACATTCAGCGGGTCGGCAGCGTCGATGCTTGGCACGCTCACCTGGGTCAGCGCGGTGTAGTACTGCTGCATGAATTCCAGATAGTGCTCGCCCACCGTCTGCGCACCATCGTCGTCGAAGCTACCGGCGACACGCTCGCCGCGGCCCTGGCGATAGATGGTGTCCACCGTGAAGCTTGCCCAGCGCTGCGGCTTGCGCAGCGAAATGGAGATTTCTTCGTTCACTTCGATCTGCGGCAACGCGGGCATCGGCGCAGGCACTTCAACCAATGTGTCCTGCCCTGCAATCACGGGCAATCCGCGCACGAACGGCAGTGGCCGCCGCTGTGCCAACGGGCCCTCTTCGCGATCGCGCGTGGCATCCACCCACACCTCGCCCTGCGGCAGATGCGCACGCACCACCACATGATCGAAGGCGTACGGACTGGGCAACCGCTTCTCCAGCCCATGCCCCTTGTCGCTGTTGACCAGCACCGGCTCGGCGCGGATGCCGGCCAGCTGCAAGAGTGCGATCAGCAGCGTCGCCTTGTCTTTGCAGTCGCCGTAGCGGTTGCGCAGCGTTACTTCGGGCGCGTGCGGGGCGTGCGAGTTTTCGCCCATGTCCAGGCCGACGTAACGGATCTCGCCCTGCACGAACGCCACGGCGCGCAACAACGCGCCCTGCGGGTCGTCGCTGCGCAACCCCAGGCTCTGCGCCATCTTGGCGGCCACCTGCGTCTGGTTGAATGCACGCGGATACAGCTGCGCCGCCCAGGCCGCCACCGCACCCCAACTGCCGGCGGTGGACACTTCGATCACGCCATACGGGTCCACATCGTCGGGCGCGTCTTTTTCTTCCTGCACCGCCGCGATATTGCTGGCCCCGATATCCAGTTGCGTCACCCCATCGAGCGTGCGCACGTTCCGGCCAAACCCCGGCGCGCTGATGCGCCACTGCAGCGGCATGTCGGCCCGATAGCGCACACGTACCCGGCGCTCGCCCAGCGGCACGCCGTAGCGCGCTTCGAACACGTCGTAATAGCCCTTGCCGAACACCGGATTGCTGCCACTGATGGTCACGCCATAGTCAACGCGATCGCCCACGCGCAGATCCGGCAAGGTGATCGACAGCGTCAGCGCACCATCGATCAGGCCGTTCTCCAGCCCGCTTTCGCGCCGCAATCTGGCGTAGTGCGCCTGCGTGCGCATATCGATGCGCTTGCCGGCGCGCCAGACCTCCAGGCTGTTGAGTTCCAGCTGCTGGTACTGCGGCTGGTAGTCGATGGAAATCTGCCCGGCTTCCTCCAGGCTCTTGGCCCGTTGCACGGTGTAGCTGAGCCGGCGGTAAGCCTGCGGCACGCGGCCGGTCAGATCGACCTGGTCGGACACCAGTTCATAGCGCAGCCCGGCAGCGCCAGGCACGTTACCGGGAACGGCATCTGCCACCACCCAGCCCGGCGTCGGCGCCATGCGCGGCGCCTCGTTGGCCCATGCCGGCACGATCCCGGCGCCGGCCAACAACCACATCGTGCAGAAGACGCCGCACAGGCGTCGCATCACATCCCTGCTGATCAAGCCCCACTCCTCGTCAAAACGCATTGAGTCCTGTCAGCGCACGGCCCACCACCAGCTGATGCACGGTTTCGGTGCCTTCGTAGGTGATCACCGATTCCAGGTTCAGCGCATGCCGGATCGCCACATGCTCGGTGGTGATGCCGGCCGCGCCCAGCAGGTCGCGGCATTCGCGCGCCACATCCAGCGCCATGCGGCAATTATTCCATTTTGCCAGCGAGATCTGCTCCGGCTGCAGCGTCCCGGCGTCCTTCAAGCGCCCGAGCTGCAAGGCGAGCAGCTGGGCGGTGGAAATCCGCCGCGCCATGTCGGCCAGTTTGATCTGCGCGCTTTGCGTGGCGGCCAGCGGCCGGCCGAACAGGATGCGCTCGCCGGCATAGGCCAGCGCCTCGCGCAGGCAGGCCCCCGCCGCCCCGATCGCGCCCCAGGCAATGCCGTAGCGTGCCTGGTTGAGGCAACTCAGTGGCGCCTTCAAACCGGCCGCCCGCGGCAACCGCATCTGCTCGGGCACGAACACATTGTCCAGGAACAGGCCCGAGGTGACCGACGCACGCAGGCTCATCTTGTGGCTGATGTCGTGCGCGCTGAAACCGGCGCTGTCGGTTTCGACCAGAAAGCCGCGCACGCCATCGTCGGTATGCGCCCAGATGATTGCCAGCCCCGCGATGCTGCCGTTGGTGATCCACAGCTTGGCGCCATTCAAGCGCCAGCCATCGCCCTCGCGCACCGCGCGGGTGGTCATCGCAGCCGGGTCCGACCCGCCCTGCGCCTCACTGAGGCCGAAACAACCGATGACCCGGCCGGCGGCCATTTCCGGCAGCCAGCGCTGCCGCTGTTCGTCGCTGCCGTAGGCGTGGATGGGGTACATGCACAACGACGATTGCACGCTGACGAAGCTGCGCAGGCCGCTGTCGCCGCGCTCCAGCTCCTGGCAGATCAGTCCGTAGCACACCGCGCCCAGGCCTGCACCGCCGTCGCGCGGCGGCAGGCTGGCACCCAGCAACCCCAGTTCGGCCAGTTCCGGGATCCACTCGCGCGGAAAGCGTCCGGCATCGAAGGCATCGCCGATGGCCGGCACTACCCGCGTGTCGGTAAAGCGCGCGACAGCGTCCTGCACCGCCCGCTCTTCGTCGGTGAGCAGCGCGCGTACATCGAACAGGTCATCGGGGCGCACCGGCATGTTGGCTTCCATCGCAAGCTGAAAGCTCGATTATCTGCCAGTTGCCGGCCGAACATGGCAGTGCACCCGTGCGGCAATGGCGCAAACGAAAAGAGCCGGCATTGCCGGCTCTTTTCTCACTGCTGCGCTGACTGCGCGGCGCGGCGGCTTACACGTTACTGCCGGGTGCTCAAACCGTCCTGGCGCACGTTGGAATCGCCCGCCGTCGATGCCATCTGGGTCACCAGTTGGCCATCGACCACCGGCAGCCGGTCGCTGGTGGGCTTGTCGTTCATGCGCACGGTCTTTTCAAACCCGTCGTAGCGGTAGGTGACGTCATAGGCCACCACGTTGTCGGCGTCGCCCAGCGAGATGCGTTCGCCCGGCTTGCTGTCCATGCGCATGGTGCCGGTGGTGCCGTCGGCATTGCGATAGGTCACGTCGTAGCCCACCACGCGCGAGGACTGCGAGTTGGCATTTTCGGTATGGCATTGACGCTCGGTGCGATCGACGACCCGGCCACCGACGTGGTTGCGGTCGATGCGGTTACCGATGAAGCCGCCACCCACCGCGCCTGCGGCAGTCGCCAGCTTGCGGCCGTTGCCGCCACCGACCTGATTGCCGATCAGGCCGCCGATGACCGCACCGGCCACGGTGCCGCCGACGTTACCGTCGCGCTCGGGCAGACGCTCCTGCACCACGACATCGCGGCACACCTCACGTGGCGAGGTACTGGTGGTGGTTTCGCGGATGGCGTTGCTGTTGATCACCTGCGCGTATTGCGGCTCGCGCTGGGTGATGGGAGCAACCTTGACCACATCGGCATATTCCAGGCCGCGCGGCGCCGGCTGGCCGTTGGCGACAAAATCGCCGGACGATGGGCGGTTATTCATGAAGGCGGCAGTGGCGACGCCTCCGACCAGCAAGGCACCAGCAGCGACCAGTATAGTTGTCGTATTGCTCTTCATTACCAGCTCCCTGCGGACGCACCGCGTTGTTGACGGCCGTGATTCCAGCATGGGAACCCTGAACGAAAAGGCGCTCGCTCATGAACACGACGGTTAAGCTCAGCTAGCGGTTACTTCATGCATCTCTAACAGCCGGAGCATTCGCATGCGAAATCCCTTGACCGCACGCGCGCTGGACTGGGCCAGCACGCTGCGATATCCCACCTTGTTCAAGTTGGCTGCGGCGATGTTTCTGATCGACGTGGTGATACCGGACCCGATCCCGTTCCTGGATGAAGTGCTCTTCGGCCTGACCACGCTGCTGCTGGCCAACTGGAAAACCCGCAAGTCGCCAATGCCGGCACCGGCGCGCCGCGACTGATGCAGTTGATCGACAGCCATTGCCATTTGGATGCAGGCGAGTTCGACCACGACCGTGCGGCGGTGATCGCGCGCGCGCGCGCCGCGGGCGTCATGGAGCAAGTGGTACCAGCGATCACTGCTGCCAGCTGGCCGGGCCTGCGTGCGGTCTGCGATCAGGCGCCTGGTCTCTACCCCGCTTATGGCCTGCACCCACTGTTTCTGGACCAGCACCGCCCCGAACACCTGGAGCTGCTGGCCGAGTGGATCGAACGCGAGCGGCCCTGCGCGATCGGCGAATGCGGCCTGGACTTTTTCGTCGACGGATTGGATGCGCAGGCGCAGCGCGCCTATTTCGATGCTCAGCTGCAGTTGGCCAAGCGATTCGACCTGCCGCTGATCGTGCATGCCCGCCGCGCCACCGAGGAAGTCATCGCCCGCATCAAGGCGATAGGTGGCCTGCGCGGCGTGGTGCACAGCTTTGCCGGCAGCCCCGAGCAGGCGCAGCAGTTGTGGAAACTGGATTTCATGATCGGTCTGGGCGGCCCGGTGACCTACCCGCGTGCCAATCGCTTGCGAAGGCTGGTCGCCAGCATGCCGCTGCAGCACCTGCTGCTGGAAACCGACGCGCCGGATCAGCCCGACGCCGGCAACCGCGGCCAACGCAACGAGCCTGCGTATCTGCGCACGGTATTGGACTGCATCGCCCAGCTCCGCGGGCAAGACCCTGCGCACATTGCCGCGCTCACGTCGGCCAACGCACGCAACCTGTTCGGCCTACGGCGCTGAGCGCAGCGTGCGCATCAGCGCGAGCGCCCGGTCAGCACGACAGCGCGCAGGCAACATCACGACGCCGCAACCGCCTCGGCTGCCGGCGCTGCGGCCTTGGGCTTGGGCTTGAGCAACATCTCCAGCGCCTTGCCCACTGCCACGAATGCAAAGGTGCCGGTGATATGCGTGGCTGCGCCCAGCCCTGCCCCGCAATCAAGCTTGAGCGTGGCATCGGCATCGAGCTGCGGGCGGATGCCGCAAACGCTGCCATCGGCCTGCGGGTATTTGACGTTTTCCAGCGAATACACCGCGGGCACGCCAAAGTAGCGCTGCGGGTTCTTGGGAAAATTGAATTCGCTGCGCAGCTTCTTGCGGATCAGCGCCAGCATCGCATCGTGCTCGGTGCGCGAGACGTCGCGCACGCGCACCAGCGTCGGGTCGGTGCGCCCGCCCGCCGCGCCCACGGTCAGCAGCGGCAACTTGCGCCAACGGCACCAGGCGATGGTTTCCACCTTGACCCGAAAGCTGTCGCAGGCATCGATCACCAGATCGAAGTCCTCACCCAGCAAGGTCTCGATATTGCCCGAGGTCAGGAAAGCCTCAACCGCGTCGGCTTCGATGTCCGGGTTGATCGCCACGCAGCGTTCGGCCATCGCGCGGGCCTTGTTGCGACCGTACTGGCCAGCCAGCGCCGGCAACTGCCGGTTGGTGTTGGACACGCACACGTCATCGGCATCGATCAGGCGGATGTGCCCCACCCCGGTGCGTGCCAGCGCCTCGACCACCCACGAGCCCACCCCACCCATGCCGACCACCGCCACGCGGCACGCCGACAGGCGCTCGACGGTGCCGACCCCATACAGCCGGTCGATACCGGCAAAGCGTTCACGCCATTGTGCTTTCATCGGCCTATTTTACGCGCCCCGTCCAGGGCGCGCCCACGCTGCCGCAACGAACGTTGCGTCCCAGGAGCCACCTCATGCACGCCCCGCCTTCCACCCAATCCCGCGCGGCCCGCTACGCCTTCATGCTGGTGCTGGGCCTGCTGATCGGCCTGGTCGCCACGGTCATGGTGGCCAACGCACTACAGGCGCGACGCGACCCGGTGCCCGACAGCCTGATGCAGATCATGGCCTACCAATTACGCGCATTGCGACCGGGCGAAGGCGTCGCCTGCGCGCCGGCGCAGCAACAGCGACGGCTGCAATCGCTGCGCCTGCTGGCCGACGAAGTCGAGCCGGCCTTCCCTGCGATTGGCGAGGACCGCCGCTTCGGCGAGCACGCACAGGCATTGCGTGCCGCGCTGGATCAGGCCCAGGGCGTAACGCTGACCGATTGCAGTCAACTGGGCCAACTCCACACCCGCATCTCCGATGCCTGCGAGGCCTGCCATCGCGACTTTCGCTGAGGTTGGATGAATACAACGCTCGGGTTTCGTTAAGCCTGCAGTGTCGCAGTTGGCAGGCCGTTCACCTGGACCATCACAGGATGGCGTCGCCGCGGCCCCGGCCGCCTTTTCAAACCACCCCGGAGAGATCTCATGAAAACCCGACTGCTCGTCATTGGCCTGGCTGCAACCGCGACCCTGGTTGGCTGCGCCACCTCGCAGCCCCAGTACGGCAGCTATCGCGGCGACCGCGGTTATGACCAGGGCTACTCGCAGACGCAGCGTTGCGTGGATTGCGGCATCGTCACCCGGATCGACGAAGTCGGCCCGACCCGCACCGCGCCGACCGGCACTGGCGCCGTGCTGGGCGGCATCGTGGGCGCGGTGGCCGGCCGCCAGATTTCCAAGGAAACCGGGGGCAGCACGGGCAACAAGAATGTTTCGGCCGTCGCCGGTGCCGCTGCCGGCGCGCTGGCAGGTAACGCCATCCAGAACAATGTCACCAGTTCCAGCTTCGATGTGCAGGTGCGCATGGACGACGGCCGCGTGATCGTGGTCAACCAGCGCGACCTGGCTGGCGTGCGCGAGAATGCGTACGTGCGCGTGGTCAACGGCAAGGTCGTGTTGCGCTGATCCATCGGCTCGGCGGCACAGACGCAGCGCCAATGCGTCGCCAGTTGGCAAGGGCCGCGGACAACACGGTTGCAGACAACAAAAAGGCCCGGTGACGGGCCTTTTTGTTGCGTGGCTGATGCGCTCCGCGCAACCGGCTCAGACCACCTGCACTGCATCGGCCTGCAAGCCCTTCTGGCCTTGCACGACCGTGAAGCTGACCTTCTGACCTTCCTTGAGACTCTTGAAGCCCTGGATCTGGATCGCGCGGAAATGCACGAAGACGTCTTCGCCATTTTCGCGGCTGATGAATCCAAAGCCCTTGGCATCGTTGAACCACTTCACGACACCATTTTCGCGTTCGATGTTGGACATCTCGACTGACTCCCTACGACACTGTGATGGACTAGCGGTGGTGGCTGTGATTGCAAGGAGGAAGCGAGGTACAAGGATGTAGCGGATCAGGCGATCTACCGCATCAGGCCACGATTCACGGTGACCTTTGCAAACAGCAGCGGCTGCAACTTAACCCGCACAAAATGAATTTTCAAGCACCTCTTGCGCCTTTTTGTCAAGCCTGAATTAGGACCTGCGTAACCCTCATGGACACTGCCGTCGTTTACTACGTCTTGGCCACAGCGCTGGTGCTGATCGGCCTGGCTGGGGTCATCCTGCCGGCCCTGCCGGGCCTGCCCCTTGTGTTCGCCGGCCTGCTGGTCGCCGCCTGGGCCGACCATTTCACCCACATCGGCTGGGTGACGCTGGTCGTGCTGGGGTTGATCACCGCGCTGTCGTACCTGGTGGACTTCCTGGCCACGCTGTACGGGGCGCAGCGGGTAGGTGCCAGCAAGCTGGCGTTATGGGGTTCGGTCATCGGGGGCATTGCAGGCATTTTCTTCATGCCGATCGGGCTGTTCGTCGGTCCGTTCGCTGGCGCCTGGCTTGGCGAGTATTACCAGACACGCAAGTCCGGCCAGGCCACCAAGGTCGGTCTCGGGACCTGGGTCGGCATCATGCTTGGCACCGCCACCAAACTGGCGCTTGGCCTGTGCATGCTGGGCGTGTTCGCCATCGGCTGGTTTTTCTAGGGCTCTGGAACGGCTCCACGGCGGTGCACGCGCTCCTAGTCCAGGACGCGCGTAGGAGCCACATGCGCTCACTCCGCTGACGCGTGGCAGCCACGCTCCATGCGCATACCCGCTCTACGGCAACACGTCGCAGGCACAGACTGAGCGACCGGATTTGATCGAATGTTATGTCGCCGTGTACACGCGGCGTATGCAGACGCGACCGTTAAGCTGCGCATCTCTGCGCCTGCCTGGCGCCTTTCCCTCGGCCAGACTGCCCATGTCCAAGCACCACACCCGCCCCCTGATGCTGATCGCACTGGCCGCCGCGCCATTGGCCCATGCGCAGGAAATCGCACCGCAGCCGGCCTCGCCGCAAGCCTGCACCTCGGTGACGTCCGATGCCGCTCGCCTGGCCTGCTACGACAAGGCACTGGGCTACACGCCGCAGCAAACCGCGGAGGCAGATGCCGCCGCGCAATTGGCCAAGCAGAAGGAGGCCAGGCCCGACGATACGCGCACCATCAGCCGGGTCGGCGATTTCTTCCGCGCCGACGGCCAGGACCAGCCGAAAGAAGAAGCCGTGGCCAATGCCGGCCGTGGCTCCTTGCTGGACCGCCGCTGGGAGCTGGCCAAGGATTCCAAGCTGGGCACCTTCCAGCTGCGCGGCTACAAGCCGGTATACCTGTTGCCGGCATTCTGGACCAGCGACACCAACCGCACCCCGCAGTCGCCCAATCCGGCCAACTCGGTCAACACGCCGCAACAGCTGGACAGCACCGAGCTCAAGTTCCAGCTCAGCTTCAAGACCAAGGTGGTGGAAGACCTGTTCGGCGACAACGGCGATATCTGGATGGGCTACACCCAGAGCTCGCGCTGGCAGGCCTACAACGCCGATGCGTCGCGCCCGTTCCGCGAGACCAATTACGAGCCCGAAGCGATGCTGGTCTTTCGCAACAACTACAGCATCTTCGGCTGGAAGGGCCGCATGAGCGGCATCAGCCTCAATCACATGTCCAACGGGCGCGCCGACCCGCTGTCGCGCTCGTGGAATCGGGTGATCCTGAACTTCGGGCTGGATCGGGAGAACTGGGCGCTGACACTGCGCCCGTGGTTCCGCATCAAGGAAGACCGCGCCGACGACAACAATCCTGATATCGAGGATTACATGGGCCGCGGCGATGCGACGCTGGTGTACAACAAGGATGGTCACGAATTCGCGCTGATCGCACGCCATTCGCTGCGTGGCGGCGACCGCTCGCACGGTTCGGTGCAGCTGGACTACGGCTTCCCCATCACCAACCTGTTGCGCGGCCATGTGCAGGTATTCGATGGCTACGGCGAAAGCATGATCGACTACAACCACAAGGCAACCTACATCGGTGTGGGCGTGTCGTTGCTGGAGTGGTTCTAAGCGCAGCTCACAAAACCACTGCGCTCACCGCCGGCCGCATGCGGCCGGTGCGCGGAATGGCATGTACGACTCGTACACTGCCATTCCTGTGCGCCATCCTCGTGGCTGGCGACTCCACTACGTTTTGTGAGCCGCTGTCGGCGCGGCGCCTAGTTGCGGCAACCCACGACCGGCGCTGATGTCAGCTGAATTCGCGTACGCCGTGGTCCCGGCGCATCATGCGCCGGAGTTAATCGACACGCCGCACTGAGTCAATCCAATCAAAAAGCCGGCATGCGTGCATGCCGGCTTTCTTGTTCTTTTAAACCCTGTCTGCAAGACACTTGGGACTCCCCACAGCTGCGGCAACACCGCTGTTGCCGCGGCTTTCTTGCAATCGACTCAGACGTCAAAAAAGTCCACCTTGCCGTCCTGCAAGGTGTAGTACGCACCGACCACGCGCACGTTGCCGGCACGCAATGGTTCGAGCAACGCAGGCTCCGATGCCGCGCGCAAGCGGTCGACGGTACGTTTGACGTTGGCCTTGACCGAGTCGGCCAGCAGGTCGGTACCGCCCTTGGCCTTGGCGGTCAGCACCGCCGGAACGATCGGCTCGATCATCGAGCCGATTGCGCCCGGGAAGAACGTGTTGTTCTCCACGACCGACACTGCCGCCGCCACCGCACCGCAGCTTTCGTGGCCCATCACCACCACCAGCGGCACGCCGAGCTGGCTGACCGCATATTCGATCGAACCGAGCGCGGTGGTGTCGACAGTATTGCCGGCGTTGCGGACGATGAACATTTCGCCCAGGCCGCGGCCGAACAGCAACTCCGGCGGCACGCGCGAATCCGAGCACGACACCAGGATGACGAACGGGGTCTGGCCCAGCGCAAGCTCCAGGCGGCGCTTGCTGTCGGAGATCACTTTCTTGGGGCGGTTTTCGACGAACGCGTTGTTGCCGTCACGCAGAATCTGCAGCGCCTGCTCGGCATTCAAATCGGTTTTCTTGGACGGCGCCGCGCGCAAGGCGAACGGCAGGGATGCGGCAGCGGCCGCGATCGGCGCGCAACAGGCGCACTGAAGCAATTTTCGACGCGATGCGGAATGCGACATGGACGAGCCCCCTGCTCTGTGGTTGGTGACGCGATCGTACTATGTGGCGGACGCGACCAAACGGGCCGGATGGAGCGTCTGCGATCAAAAGACGCAGTCCGCGGGCGCAGGTTCAGGTCCAGTCCGTCAGGCCCTCCCGGCGATAGGTTTCCTGGAACGCTGGGCGCGCCTTCATCCGCATTGCATGCGCCCGCAGCGCAGGCCAGGTATCGGTCGGCCGCGGCATGTTGCGCGACCAGCGCATCAGCATGGTCAGCATGAAGTCGGCCGCAGACACGGTTTTGCCGAGCAGATATGGGCCGTGGGCCTGCAGATGCGCATCGACCTGGGTCCAGGCCGCTTCGAGCTTGCGGCGGGCGTGCATCTGCGCCGCCTCGGCCTGCCCGGCCCCGGCCGGCTCGCTCGGGTAGAACCAGGCGCGGTACGCCGGCTGCAGGGTGTTGGCGCAGAAGAACATCCACTTGTAGTACGCCGCACGCTCCGGCGTGCCGACTGCCGGGGCCAGCCCGGCCTGCGGATGCAGATCGACCAGCTGCAGCACGATGGCGGCGGCTTCCGTGAGCACTTGACCATCGAGCACCAGCGTGGGCACCACGCCGGCGGGGTTGAGCGCCAGATACTGCGGCGATTTGTGCTCGCCGCGTTCGAAATCCAGCGGGTGCAGTGCGTGCGGAATATCCAGTTCGATCAGCAGCCAATGCACCACCAACGCTGCGGTGCTGGGGGAGTGGTACAGCGTGGCGACCATGCGGGCTCCGGGATCCGTAGGGACAGGCGCGCAAGGCGGGCAAAGCCTGCGCGACTCACGGCGATTGTCGTTGTTTTACCGGGCTGTCGAAGACCTGTGTGGTGCAATCACCGCTGCACCGGCGCGCGCACCGACATGAAACGCCCTCCACACGATGCCGCATGCGCGCATCGTCCCTGCAGCTCACCGGCACCGGCCACACCCGCGCAACGGCGGTGCAGCCGGCTCGATCGCCGCCGTTACTCCACCACCACCGGAATCTTGCCGATGCGCGACTGCCATTGCCGCGGGCCGGTCTTGTGCACCGACTCGCCGCTGGAATCCACCGCGACCGTCACTGGCATGTCCTTGACCTCGAATTCGTAGATCGCCTCCATGCCGAGGTCCTCGAACGCCAGCACGCGGGCGGCCTTGATCGCCTTGGACACCAGATACGCAGAACCACCGACCGCCATCAGGTAGACGGCCTTGTTGTCGCGGATCGCCTCGATCGCCGCATCGCCACGCTCGGACTTGCCGACCATGCCGAGCAGGCCGGTCTGCTCCAGCATCTGCCGGGTGAATTTGTCCATGCGCGTGGCGGTGGTCGGGCCAGCCGGGCCGACGACTTCGTCGCGCACCGGATCGACCGGGCCGACGTAGTAGATGAAGCGATTGGTGAAATCCACCGGCAGGGTTTCGCCGCGGTTGAGCATGTCGATCATGCGCTTGTGCGCGGCATCGCGGCCGGTCAGCAGCTTGCCGTTGAGCAGGATCACTTCGCCCGGCTTGAAGCTGGCCACTTCTTCTTTGCTGATGGTGTCCAGATTCACCCGGCGCGCATTGGTCGGGTTGTAGGTGAGTTTGGGCCAGTCTTCCAGCGACGGCGGATCCACCACGTCACCGGAAAGCGTTTGTTGGCCAGATGTTCGAAAAAGTCCAGTTCCGGCAGCAGGCCCTACACGCCGACCAGGGTCCAGCCGGTGGCCGCCTGCAGCACGCGATTGAGCGCATCGGCACGCACGCGGTAGGTGCGGCGGGTGCCCGGCGGCATGTCGATGGTGTGCTTGCGTACCTGGAAGTTGCCGTGTGCATCTTCCAGGTCGCTCCACATGCCATGCAGGTGAATCGGGTGCTGCATCTGTCCGAGCTGCTCCCGCAGATGACCCTCGGATGCCAGGGCGTCGAGGCCCCGGCCCGCTTCGCCCATCGCGAGGCGCAACAGCGAGACCGGCCAGATGACGAGGTTCACGCCGGCGTCGCCAAGGCGCATGCCGACTGCATCCTCGTCGCCGGCCATGTCGGCGGCACCGGCGCCTCGCCGCAGACCAGCGTCAAGTTCGCCGGCACGCCGTGGGAGATGGGCCTGACCGAGGTCAACCAGGTGCTGACCCTGAACGGCCTGCGCCATCGGGTGAAGCTGCGCACCGATGGCGGCCTCAAGACCGGGCGCGACATCGTCATCGCCGCGATCCTGGGGGCGGAAGAGTTCGGCATC
>JAAIGE0101137637.1_pt1 | contig 25250 bp, 17 predicted proteins | sample 6487951 | NCBI WGS metagenome assembly JAAIGE01 (sample SAMN13974128, study PRJNA590717) | phyllosphere metagenome | biome: tomato field; feature: multiple bacterial spot infested tomato fields; material: tomato leaves; isolation source: leaves from tomato fields | host: Solanum lycopersicum ...
CCAGCGGGCCAACCGCTCGGGCGACAGGGCCTCGCTGATCGTGCTGGCGAAGCGGGCGGCCCGTGCCGAAGCCAGGGCCCGACCGTCGAGATCGGTCGCGAAGATCTGGACCTGGGGAACGACGTCGAGGGTGGCCATGTGCTCGCGCAGCAGGATTGCCAGCGAGTACGCCTCCTCGCCGGTCGAGCAGCCGATCACCCAGACCCGGATCTGATCGTCCCGTCCCTTGTCGGCGAACAGCTTCGGGATCACGTCCCGCTCCAGGATCTCGAACTCCTTTGGGTCACGGAAGAACTGGGTGACGCCGATCAGGAGATCGTTGAAGAGCTCCTGGGCCTCGTCCGGCTGGTTGCGCAGCGCCTCGACGTAGCCCTCGACCGTCACCACCGAGAGAACCTGCATTCGGCGCTGGACCCGGCGCAGGAAGGTTCCCGGCTTGTAGCCGTGGAAGTCGTGACCGGTCCTGTTGCGCAGCACCCCTGCGATCGCCGTGAGCGCCGCCTTGGCGACGGCCGGGGTGGCAACGCCCTCGGCGGCGAGCTGGCGGGCGGCGGACGCCACGCGCTCGATGAGGTCGTCGAGGGACAGGACGGCGTCGGCCAGCGCCGCCGGGGTATCGCTCGAGGTCAGCTCGCCGGCCCTGGACTCGGCGGTCTCCTCGGCGAGCGTGAGGCCACCCGCCTCCTTGATCGCCTTGAAGCCGAGTGTCCCGTCCCCGGCAGTTCCCGCCAGCGCGACCGCGATGCTGCGGCCGTCCTCGTCGCGGGCGAGTGAGACGAGGAAGCTGTCGATGATGCCCCGTCCGCCGACCTCGTCCGCTGGACGCGTGCGGAAGCGTCCGTTCTGGACGTCCACGACGAGGTCGGCGCCGATCAGGTAGGTGCGTCCGGCCTCGATGAGGGCGTCGTCCCGGACATCCGCCAGTTCGAGCCCGGCCGCCGCCACGCGCCATCCATGGCGCGGGGCGGCTAAACCGGCATCCCTGCCGGTCTCCCCCCAAATCCCTGTCGAATTCCGGCCAGCGTGGTTTAACGGGGCGCCTAAGATCAAGATCAAAAGCAGATCAAGAGCAAGAGCGGCTCGCTTCGCATCGTGGAGTGTGTGGCCGGGCGCGGTCGACTGTGGGAGCTGGCTTGCCTGCGAAGGTATCGACTCGGTGTACCTGAATCACCGAGTTGACTGGATCGCAGGCAGGCCAGCTCCCACATTCAGGCCGTATTGCAGCCAAAGCCGGCAGTGGTTCAGCCGCGCTCGGGCTGGAAACGCACCACAAAACCGTTGAGGTTCTGCTGGCGACCCAACAAGTCGCGCAGGCGATCTGCCTCGGCACGCTCGATCAGCGGCCCGACAAACACACGGTTCTTGCCGTCGGCGCTGCGGATATAAGCGTTATAGCCTTGGGCACGCAGCTTTTTCTGCAAGGCGTCGGCACTTTCGCGATTGGCCAGGCTGGCCAGTTGGATCGACCAACTGATCGGCAGGCCATTAGGGTCGATGCGGCTCTGGCCCACATCCGGCTTGCCCGGTGCCGCAGGCTGCGGCGCTACCGGTTTGGGCGCTGGTGCCGGTGCGGCCGGCTTGGCAGCAACGGCCGGTGCTGGCGCCGGCTTGACCACCGGGACACTTGGCTGCACCGGCATCGAAGGCGCCTCTTGCGCGGCAACCTCCTCATCGGTGGGCACAGGCTCTTGCGGCAACGCCTGGGGCTCAGGCACCACCACCGGCTCGATCTGAACCTGCGGCACCACCGGCGCCTGGGGCGCGGCGGGGGCTTCAACCACCACTTGGCGCTGTTCGTCCTGGCGGGAAAACAGCATCGGCAGAAAGATTACCGCCAACGCCACCAGCACCAGGGCCCCGACCATTCGCTGCTTGTATGCGCTATCCAGTAATGCCATGTGCAGCTTCCTCCGTGGAGCGCCGGGCCAGCCATTCAAGCGCCTCGGCAACACAATAAAATGATCCGAACAACAGGATTTCGTCCTCGGCCGTCGCTACTGCGCACTGCGCCTCCAGGGCGGCAGTGACGCTTGCATACGACGTCACCGGCGCGCCAAGGTTCTGCAAGGCCGTTTCCAACTCAACCGTAGGACGGCTGCGCGGCGTATCCAGCGGCGCAACGGCCCACGACTGGACGCTGCCCAGCAGTGGCGCAACCACGCCGTCCAGGTCCTTGTCGACCAATAACCCGAACACCGCCAGGCGATTGCCCGCCAGCGGGGTACGCGCCAGACGCTGCGCCAGGTACTGCGCAGCATGGGGGTTATGGCCCACATCCAACATCAGGCTCAGGCGCTTGCCTTGCCAGTCGAAGGTTCGGCGATCCAGGCGCCCCACCACTTTGGTTGCCAGCAAGGTCGCGGCAATCTGCGCGGCATCCCACGGCAGGTCCAGCAACAGATAGGCTTGCAGCGCGAGCGCGGCGTTTTCCATCGGCAGGTTCAGCAACGGTAAATCAAGCAGCTCGACCCGTTGGCCACGTGCATCCTGCCCACGCCATTGCCAATGGGTCTCGCTGATATCCAGAGTGAATTCGCGACCGCGCAGGTAGAACGGGCAATTGAGCTCACGCGCCTTGTCGAGCAAGGGTTGCGGCGGGTCCAGGTCACCACACAGCGCCGGACGGCCCTGGCGGAAGATCCCGGCCTTTTCAAAAGACACCGATTCGCGGGTATTGCCCAAGTAGTCAGCGTGATCGACACCAATGCTGGTCACCAGGGCCAGGTCGGCATCCACCACGTTGACCGTATCCAGGCGCCCGCCGAGGCCGACTTCCAGCACGACCACATCCAGTTGCGCACGCTCGAACAGCCAGAACGCCGCCAGGGTGCCCATCTCGAAATAGGTCAGGGAAGTGTCGCCACGCCCGGCCTCCAGCGCAGCAAAGGCTTCGCACAGTTGGGCATCAGTGGCTTCTACGCCATTGAGTTGCACCCGCTCGTTGTAGCGCAGCAGGTGCGGCGAGCTGTACACGCCGACTTTGAGGCCCTGGGCCTGCAACAGCGCGGCGACAAAGGCACAGGTGGAGCCTTTGCCGTTGGTGCCGGTGACCGTGATCACCCGCGGCGCCGGCCGGCCCAACCCGAGGCGGGCCGCTACCTGTTGCGAGCGCTCCAGGCCCATGTCGATGGCGGACGGATGCAACTGCTCAAGGTAGGCGAGCCATTCGCCCAGGGTTCGTTGGGTCATAGGTTTGCAGGCACCGGCGGCACGACGATCGGCTCGACCTTAGGCGCAATGTACACAGGCGTCGGCAGGCCCATCATTTGCGCAAGCAGGCTGCCCAGGCGCGGGCGCAGTTCGCCACGCGGGATGATCAGGTCGATCGCACCGTGCTCCAGCAGGAACTCGCTGCGCTGGAAGCCTTCCGGCAGTTTTTCTCGCACGGTCTGCTCGATCACACGTGGGCCAGCAAAGCCGATCAGCGCTTTTGGCTCGCCAACGATCACATCGCCCAACATTGCCAGGCTGGCGGATACGCCGCCGTAGACAGGGTCGGTCAGCACGGAGATGAACGGGATGCCTTCTTCACGCAGACGCGCCAGTACCGCCGAGGTCTTGGCCATTTGCATCAGGGAAATCAGGGCTTCCTGCATACGCGCACCACCGGAGGCGGCGAAGCAGATCATCGGGCAACGGTTTTCCAGGGCATAGTTGGCAGCGCGAACAAAGCGCTCACCGACGATGGCGCCCATGGAACCGCCCATGAAGGAGAATTCGAAGGCCGAGACCACCACTGGCATGCCCAGCAGTTTGCCGCTGACCGAAATCAGGGCGTCTTTCTCGCCAGTCTGCTTCTGCGCACCGACCAGACGGTCCTTGTACTTCTTGCTGTCGCGGAACTTGAGACGGTCAACCGGCTCCAGGTCGGCGCCCAGCTCATTACGGCCGTCGGCATCCAGGAAGATGTCGATACGGGCGCGTGCGCCAATACGCATGTGGTGGTTGCACTTGGGGCAAACGTCCAGGGTCTTTTCCAGCTCCGGGCGATACAGCACCGCGTCGCAGGATGGGCATTTGTGCCACAGACCTTCAGGAACCGAGCTTTTCTTCACCTCGGAACGCATGATCGAAGGGATCAGTTTGTCTACTAACCAGTTGCTCATGCTTTCTTTTCTCCAGTACCGGTGGCTTGAACACAGCCCCGCGTATGCCCTTGAGCTAAATTCATATGTGGCGATGACACAGGCGGGACGGGGTCAGACGTTGGACCTGCCATTTCCCGCCCGTATCCTCAGCCTTCCAGACAACCTGCCAGCGCAGGGTTGCCACTTCGTTTCCGGGCCACCCACAGGCGGCGCCGGGCTGTTTTACACAGTGGTAGTTATGGACGGCGGCAGACTGCCAGCCGTCACATCCCACCCCTGCTGTTGCGCACGGCCTGCATGAACGCGCGAATCTTGCTCGGGTCCTTGATCCCCTTGCCCTGCTCCACCCCACCGCTGACGTCCACGGCATACGGCCGGACCTGCTCGATGGCCGCCTGGACATTCCCAGGCGTGAGCCCACCCGCGAGAATGACCGGCTTGCTCAACCCCTCGGGAATCAGCGACCAGTCGAACGCCTCGCCCGTACCACCGGGTACACCTTCGACGTAGGTGTCCAGCAGAATCCCGCGAGCGCCGTTATAGGCGGCGCAGGCTGCGGCAATATCGTCCCCGGCCTTGACCCGCAACGCCTTGATGTACGGGCGCTGATAGCTTTCGCATTCCTCAGGCGACTCGTCGCCGTGAAACTGCAGCATATCCAGCGGCACCGCATCCAGGGTTTCGTTGAGCTCACAGCGGCTGGCGTTGACGAACAACCCTACGGTGGTCACGAAGGGCGGCAACGCAGCGATAATCGCCCGCGCCTGCAGCACATTCACCGCCCGTGGGCTCTTGGCATAAAACACCAGGCCAATGGCATCCGCCCCCGCTTCGACTGCCGCCAGCGCGTCTTCTATGCGGGTAATCCCGCAAATTTTGCTGCGAACGGCTGACATGTCGTAGGAACCTCAGGGTTGGACCGAGAAAGTCCCGGATGGTAACAAAAGCTTTTCCGGGCGTCAGCCGCCAAGTTCGCTGAAACCGGTGAGGAAGTGCGGCCCGATAAAGCGTTCCGGCAGTTCGAACTCGTCGCGGTACTCCACATCCACCAGATACAGGCCGAACGGATGTGCCGTAACCCCGCCCGTGCGGCGGATGCGGCTTTCCAGCACTTCCTTGGCCCACTCCACCGGGCGCTCACCGGTGCCGATGGTCATCAGCACGCCAGCGATATTGCGCACCATGTGATGCAGGAAGGCCCCTGCACGGATATCCAGCACAATCATCTTGCCGTGGCGCGTCACCCGCAGGTGGTGGACTTCCTTGATCGGCGACTTGGCCTGGCACTGGCCGGCACGGAAGGCGCTGAAGTCATGCACCCCCACCAGATGCTGCGCGGCTTCGGCCATACGCTCGGCATCCAGCGGGCGGTGGTTCCAGGTGATTTCTTCATTGAGGTGCGCCGGGCGGATCTGATCGTTATAGATCACGTAGCGGTAACGCCGGGCGATGGCCTTGAAACGCGCGTGGAAATGCGCCGGCATGACCTTGGCCCAGCTGACACTGACGTCATGGGGCAAATTGATATTAGCGCCCATCACCCACGCCTTCATCGAACGCTCGGCCTGGGTGTCGAAGTGCACCACTTGGCCACACGCGTGTACACCAGCGTCGGTACGCCCCGCGCACATCAGCGACACCGGCGAGTTGGCGACTTTGGACAGGGCATTTTCCAGGGTTTCCTGCACCGTCAGCACTCCGGAGGCCTGACGCTGCCAGCCGCGATAGCGCGAGCCTTTGTATTCCACGCCCAGGGCGATGCGGTAAAAGCCTGCGGCCGCCATTTCGGCAGCCGCGTTATCTATATTTGCCAAGAACTGTGAGCCTGATGAGTTGCGCAAAGGCGGGCATTATAGGGCGTCAGGGTGCATGAGAGGGGGCTTTAATCTGGGGTTTTTGTGGCGAGGGAGCTTGCTCCCGTCCGACAGCGCAGCTGGAGCCGGCTTTTCAGGGGCGCTGCGCACCCCAGCGGGAGCAAGCTCCCTCGCCACAACAAGCCCGCTTCCACATTTTTCTGCGTCGGCCGTTAGATTCGGCCGAGCATTTCCTTGGCTTCGCTACGCTGACCCTCGTCGCCTTCGGTCAGCACTTCGGACAGGATGTCACGCGCGCCGTCAGGATCGCCCATGTCGATGTAGGCCTGGGCCAGGTCAAGCTTGGTGGCCACTTCATTGGTGCCGGAGAGGAAATCGAACTCTGGCTCATCCTCAGCGCCCAGCGCGGCATCTTCAGCCGTGAAGGAAGGCCCGATCGGTGGATGTTCCAGGCTCTGGGACAAGCGATCCAGCTCGGCGTTGACGTCGTCCAGCTCCGAAGCGAAGGCATCGGGCTTGGCCGCAGGCGCGCTCGGCTCATCTGCCAGCGACAGGTCAAAATCTTCCGGCAGGTCGAATTCGTCCAGCGCAGCCGGCGTCAGGGTCGGCGGCTCTACCGGCGGTACATCCTTCATCTGCCCTTCAAGGCCCGACAGGAAGTCGTCATCAGATTGCGACGCGGGCGGGTCCAACTGCAGATCCAGGTCAAAGTCCGACAGGTCCGGCGCATCGGCCTTGGGCTCGGTCTGTTGTTTGAGCAGCGATTCAAAGGTTTGCTGGTCTTGCGCGATGTCGGCCGGTGAGGCGGCTTCCAGGTCATCCAGGCTCAGGTCGAAATCGGTGTCGAAGGTATCTGCCTGCGGGGCGGGGGCCGGCTTGTCGTCGAGCAGGTCCTTGACGTATTGCGCATCCAGGGCCGCAGCAGCCACTGCGGCACTGACACCCGCCGCCAACACGGCCATGGCCGGGAAGCGCGCTTTGAGCTGCTCGACCTGGGCATGGTTCTCACCGTTGGCCACCAACTGGCGCTCCTGAGTGACGAACCCGTCCTTGTTGTTCTGCAGGCCATAGACTTCCATCAGCTTCAAACGCAGGTCGCTGCGCTTGGGCTCGCGTTTGATGGCTTGTTCAAGCACATCCGCCGCCTGGTTCAGGTGGCCACGGTCGATATGGGACTGGGCCTGGGCCAGGGCGTCGCTGGAATTTTCCTGAGCCACGGCAACCGCCAACGGCGCCAGCACGGAAGCGACCGTCGGCACTACAGCCGGCTCAGCCACCGGCGCAGGTGCTGGCGGCGTTGCGGTGTCGAGCTTGACGCTCGGCGGCGGTACTTCAAGGCCCTCGAAGCTGTCAGGCGGCAGGTCTTGATCGATATTGGAAACGAACCCAGGCTCTTCGGCCAACGCCCGCGCCATGCGCAGGTGTTTTTCTTCTTCGCGACGAGCATTGCGATGACGGGCCCACAGCAGCAGAAGCAGCAGCACCACCAGCAGGGCCGCACCGCCAAGGATGCCGAGCACAATCGGGTTGGTCAGCAGGTCATTGAACTTGCCTTCAGTGCTGGCCGGCGCGGCAGCCGGCTTGACCGGTTCAGGCGCTGGCGCGGGTGTTGCGGCGGGAGCCGCAGGCTCGGCTGCAGGTTCACCCGGCAACTGCGCGGGCATCGCGGCTGTCTGCGGTTCACCCGTTTGCGCCTGCAAACGAGCCAACTGGTCATTCTTCAACTGGATCAGCTTTTGCAGCTTGTCCAACTGGCTTTGCAAGTCGGCGGCGCGGCTTTTCAGTTCTTCGTTGTCGCGCCGCGTGGTGTCGAGCTCTTCCTGGGTCATCGCCAGCTTGTCGCTCAGGGCGCGGCTGTCACCGACGGTGCCCTTTGCGCCTTTCTTGGCAGCTTCGGCCGACACCAGGCTCAAGTTGTCCTTGGCCTGGGTGCTCGACGGCGCATTGCCGGCCTGGGTGCGTTTGGTCGCATCCAACTGCGGCTTGCCGGCCACTTGGCTCTGAGGGCCACGGCGGCCCTGGCGCCAGGCGGCGTTCTGCGCGCTCACTTCGGCAATCGCTTGCGGCTGCGCCAGGGCGGTGCTTTGCGTAGCGTCCGGCAGGCGCAGGACCTGGCCGGTTTTCAGGCGGTTGATGTTGCCGTCAAGAAAGGCATCCGGGTTAAGCGCCTGAATGGCCAGCATCGTTTGCTGGACCGAGGCGCCATTGCGGTTCTTGGCGGCAATTTCCCACAAGGTGTCGCGGGACGTGGTGGTGTGCTGGGCTGGCGTGCTGGCGGCAGGTGCAGTACTGGCCGGCGCGGTGCTGGCCGGCGCGCTCGCCGTCGGGGCCGGCTGGTCGAACTTGGACGGGTCGAGCAGCACGCTGTAGTCACGCATCAAACGGCCATTGGGCCATTGCACCTGCATGAGGAAGCGCACATAGGAATCGGGCAGCGGCTTGCTGGAGGTCACGCGCACCACGCTGCGACCTTCGGGGTTGATCACCGGGGTGAACGTCAAGTCATCGAGGAACGCCTGGCGATCGACACCCGCGTCCACGAAGGCCTGGGCCGACGCCAGGCTGGGCGTGATCTCGGACGCCGTGAGCCCGCCCACATCGCGCAATTCGATTTCCACCGACAGCGGCTGGTTCAACTTCGACTTGAGGGTCATCTCCCCAAGCTGCAGCGCCTGCGCCATACCGGAGGACAGCGCCGAGGCGGCCGCTATTGCTAACACCAGTTTGCGAACTTGAACCATAGCCTCATCCTTTGTTTGAACGCTTCCCGCCCTGCGAGAAGGTTGGTAACCGCTGCCATTAGGCATGGCGAGCCGATAGGTCACCGACGCGCTTGTGTTTCACTTGGGACCAAGCATAGCGCCTGGTTAGAATCAATCTACAAATTGCCGCCAAGTATCTTTTACACAAGGCCTTTTATCAACAACTGCGCCAGCTCCACGGCGTTCAGGGCCGAGCCTTTGCGTACGTTATCTGACGTCAGCCAAAGATTTAGTTCCGCCGGGTCGTCGATACCGGCGCGAACTCGCCCTACGTACACCACGTCCTGGCCAACGGCATCGCCTACGGCCGTGGGGTAATCACCCTCCTCCACCAGCTCGATACCCGGCGCAGCCTCGAGGGCGCGGTTCACTGCGGCCAGGTCGACCGGCGCGGCCAGTTGCAGCGACACAGTCAGGCTATCGCCGAAAAACACCGGGGCTTGAACGCAGGTGGCGGAAATCTTTAGTAAAGGTGTTTCCAGCACGGCACGCAGTTCGTGTACGAGACGTTTCTCCAGAGCGGTATGACCTTGGGCATCCGGCGTGCCGACTTGCGCCAGCAGGTTGAACGCCACTTGCCGATCGAAGAACGCCGGCTCCAAGGGGCGCACGTTCAACAGTTCGGCGGTCTGGCGCGCCAACTCGCTGACGGCCTCGCGGCCCTGGGCAGAGATTGCCAGGTTGGCGGTGACGCTGACGCGCTGGATGTCCACCACACCACGCAACGGCGCCAGCACCACCGCAAGGTAAGTGGCACAAGGGCTCGGGCTGCCGAGCTGAAAAGGTTTCTTCAACGCTTTCAGCACATGGGCGTTGGCCTGGGGTACCACTTGCGGCGCCTGCTCGGCGGGCAATGCGCCAGACAAATCGATCACCGCGCAGCCAGCGGCGGTGGCACGCGGGGCGAAGCTCAGGGTCACCGCTGGGCCTGCGGCGAAGAACGCCAACTGCACCTTGCTGAAGTCAAACGTGTCGACTTCTTTGACCCGCACATTCTTGCCCCGAAACGGCACCGAAGCTCCCGCCGAGTTGCTGCCCGCCAGCAGGTACAAGGTGCCCACCGGGAACTCCAGCTCTTCGAGGATCTGCACCAGGGTTTCGCCAACGGTACCGGTGGCGCCGATCACGGCGATTTCAAAGGTCTGGGTCATGGGATTGCCTCGGGCATTACGGGGGAGCGGCACTTTACCGGGTGGTGGCAAGTGAGGCAATTGGGCTGCTTTTTGCGGTGTGGTTGAGGGCCTCATCGCAGGCAAGCCAGCTCCCACATTTTGACCCGTGAATGTATTCAAGTGTGGGAGCTGGCTTGCCTGCGATAAGGGCTTCAAGGGCAACAAAAAACCCGCGCCTGTCACCAGAACGCGGGTTTCTGTTATTGCCTCAAGCGATCAACGCTCCAGCAAAATCCGCAACATGCGACGCAACGGCTCAGCCGCGCCCCACAGCAGTTGGTCGCCGACGGTGAACGCGCCGAGGAACTGGCTGCCCATGTTCAGCTTGCGCAGACGACCCACCGGTACATTCAGGGTGCCGGTGACCTTGGTCGGGCTCAGCTCCTGCATGCTGATATCGCGGTTGTTCGGCACCAGCTTGACCCAAGGGTTGTGCTGGCTGATCAGCCCTTCGATATCGGCGATCGGCACGTCTTTGTTCAGCTTGATAGTCAGCGCCTGGCTGTGGCAACGCATGGCGCCAATGCGCACGCAGATACCATCCACCGGGATCGGGTTCTTGAAGCGACCCAGGATCTTGTTGGTTTCGGCCTGGGCCTTCCACTCTTCGCGGCTCTGGCCGTTAGGCAGTTCCTTGTCGATCCACGGGATCAAGCTACCGGCCAATGGCACGCCAAAGTTCTCGGTCGGGTAAGCGTCGCTGCGCATGGCCTCGGCCACACGGCGGTCGATGTCGAGGATCGCGCTGGCCGGGTCAGCTAGTTGATCGGCGACAGCGGCGTGGGTCGCGCCCATCTGCTTGATCAGCTCGCGCATGTTCTGCGCGCCGGCGCCGGAGGCCGCCTGATAGGTCATGGCGCTCATCCACTCCACCAGGCCGGCTTCGAACAGGCCGCCCAGGCCCATCAGCATCAGGCTGACGGTGCAGTTGCCGCCTACGTAGTTCTTGGTGCCGGCGTCCAGTTGCTGGTCGATGACCTTGCGGTTGACCGGGTCGAGGATGATCACTGCGTCGTCCTGCATGCGCAGGCTCGAGGCGGCGTCGATCCAGTAACCCTGCCAGCCGGCTTCGCGCAGCTTGGGGAAGACTTCGCTGGTGTAGTCGCCACCCTGGCAGGTCAGGATCACGTCGAGGCTCTTCAACTCTTCAATGCTGTAGGCATCCTTGAGCGGGGCAATATCCTTGCCCACGGACGGCCCTTGGCCACCTACGTTCGAAGTGGTGAAAAACACCGGCTCAATAAGATCGAAATCCTGCTCTTCCAGCATCCGCTGCATGAGCACGGAACCGACCATACCGCGCCAACCGATCAGACCTACACGTTTCATCGCAACTACACCTTGTTAAAAAGTGGGCCGTCTTGCAGCAACAACTGCAAGCGGGCCCGAGAGATTACAGATTCCGCAGCGCGGCGACTACTGCGTCGCCCATTTCTTGCGTCCCGACCTTGGTGCAACCCTGGGACCAGATATCGCCGGTACGCAGGCCCTGATCCAGCACCAGGCTGACGGCTTTCTCGATGGCGTCCGCGGCATCGCTCAGGTTGAAGCTGTAACGCAGCATCATCGACACCGACAAAATGGTCGCCAACGGGTTGGCAATGCCCTGCCCCGCGATGTCCGGCGCCGAACCGTGGCACGGCTCGTACATGCCTTTGTTATTGGTGTCCAGGGACGCCGACGGCAGCATGCCGATGGAACCGGTGAGCATCGACGCCTGGTCGGACAGGATGTCGCCGAACAGGTTGTCGGTGACGATCACGTCGAACTGCTTGGGTGCGCGCACCAGTTGCATGGCGGCGTTGTCGACGTACATGTGGCTCAGTTCGACGTCCGGGTAGTCCTTGGCGACTTCTTCGACGATTTCACGCCACAGTTGGCTGGAGGCCAGCACGTTGGCTTTATCCACCGAGCAGACTTTTTTGCCGCGCACGCGCGCCATGTCGAAACCGACACGGGCGATACGGCGGATTTCGCTCTCGCTGTACGGCAGCGTGTCGTAGGCCTGGCGTTCGCCATTGTCCAACTCGCGCACGCCCCGTGGCGAGCCGAAGTAGATACCGCCGGTCAGCTCGCGCACGATGAGGATATCCAGGCCCGCTACCACTTCCGGCTTGAGGCTCGATGCGTCGGCCAGTTGCGGATAGAGAATGGCCGGGCGCAGGTTGCCGAACAGGCCCAGTTGCGCACGAATTTTCAGCAGGCCGCGCTCAGGGCGGATGTCACGCTCGATCTTGTCCCATTTCGGCCCACCCACGGCGCCGAGCAGCACGGCATCGGCAGCCCGGGCACGGTCCAGGGTCTCGTCGGCCAAGGGCACGCCGTGCTTGTCGATGGCCGCGCCGCCGATCACGTCGTGGCTCAGCTTGAAGCCCAGGCTGTACTTGCTGTTGGCAAGCTCAAGGACCTTGACCGCTTCGGCCATGATTTCCGGACCAATACCGTCGCCAGGGAGAATCAGAATCTGCTTGCTCATGGGTTCCTCATTTCATCAAGCGACCCGCCCGTGGGCAGGTCGGGAAAAATCAATCAGCGTTCGGCGAAGACCACCAGCACATCGGTGCTGAAGGTGCCGTCGGCTTGAATTTCGTAATAATCGCGTACTTCCTGGCCCATCGCCTTTTGCAGCTCAAGGATTGCTGCCCGCAGTACCTCTGGCGTGCGCATGCGCTCGACCCACGAGGTGTATTCCAGGCGCAAGCGCTGGCGGCTGCTGTTGCGTACGTGCAGGCCGGCCTCACTCAACTGGCGCATCCACTCGGCGCCGGAGTAATCACGCACGTGGCTGGTGTCGCGCAGCACTTCGACGGTTTGCAGGTAAGTGTCCAACAGTGGGCTGCCCGGTGACAAGACATCCACAAATGCCGCCACGCCGCCCGGCTTGAGCACCCGGCGCACTTCACGCAGGGCCAGGCCGAGGTCGCTCCAGTGATGGGCCGAGTAACGGCTGAACACGAAGTCGAACTCGCCATCGGCGAAGGGCAGCCGCTCGGCGGCGCCGTGCACGGTGCGGATGTTGGCCAGGTTGCGGTCTTTGGCGGCGGCGGCCACCACGTCGAGCATAGGCTGGGACAGGTCGTAGGCCACCACCTCTTTGACCAGAGGCGCCACGTGGAAGCTGACATGACCGGCACCGCAGCCCAAGTCCAGCAGGCGCGCAGCGCCCTGCCCGGCCAGTTCGGCTTGCAGCACGGCGAATTCGGTGCCCTGGGCGTGCACGGCACTGCTCAGGTAGGCCGAGGCTTGCTCGCCGAATTGTTTTTGCACGACTTGGGTGTGGGCGGTGGTGGTCATGGTGGCTTTCCTTGAGAGTTGTGTTGCTTGTACTGCCGCCTTCGCGAGCAAGCCCGCTCCCACATTTGATTGCATTTCAACTGAAGAAACTCGTTCGAATGTGGGAGCGGGCTTGCTCGCGAAGGGGCCAGTGCGGCCTACATAACGTCAGGCATCGCGAAACAGCCAAGGCTGGCTCGCCCGGTGCCGGGTTTCAAACGCAGCAATTGCATCGCCGTCCTGCAAGGTCAGGCCGATGTCGTCCAGACCGTTGATCAGGCAGTGCTTGCGGAAGGCATCCACTTCAAAGTGATACACCTTGCCATCCGGGCGGGTCACGGTTTGTGCGGCCAGGTCGACCGTCAACTGGTAGCCGACATTGGCTTCCACTTGCTGGAACAACTCGTCCACTTCAGCGTCGCTCAAGATGATCGGCAACAGGCCGTTCTTGAAGCTGTTGTTGAAGAAGATATCGGCGTAGCTCGGCGCGATGATGCTGCGAAAGCCGTACTCTTCCAGAGCCCACGGGGCGTGCTCGCGGCTGGAGCCGCAGCCGAAGTTTTCCCGGGCCAGCAACACGCTGGCGCCCTGGTAGCGCTCGGCGTTGAGTACAAAGTCCTTGTTCAGCGGGCGCTTGGAGTTGTCCTGGTAGGCGTAGCCCACGTCCAGGTAGCGCCACTCGTCGAACAGGTTAGGGCCGAAACCGGTGCGCTTGATCGACTTCAAGAATTGCTTGGGGATGATCTGGTCGGTGTCTACGTTGGCACGGTCCAACGGCGCTACAAGGCCTGTGTGTTGGGTAAAAGCTCTCATCGGGTTTTCCTCAGATCAATTCGCGAACGTCGATGAAACGACCGTTGACGGCAGCGGCGGCAGCCATGGCCGGGCTCACCAAGTGGGTACGCCCACCCGCGCCTTGGCGCCCTTCGAAGTTACGGTTGGAGGTCGAGGCGCAATGCTCGCCCGACTCCAGGCGGTCCGGGTTCATCGCCAGGCACATCGAGCAGCCCGGCTCACGCCATTCAAAACCGGCTTCGAGGAAGATCTTGTCCAGGCCTTCGGCTTCCGCCTGGGCTTTAACCAGCCCGGAACCTGGTACCACAATGGCTTGCTTGATGGTCGAGGCCACCTTGCGGCCCTTGGCGATCACCGCCGCGGCGCGCAGGTCTTCGATCCGCGAGTTGGTGCAGGAGCCGATAAATACGCGGTCCAACTGGATGTCGGTGATCGCCTGATTAGCAGTCAACCCCATGTATTTCAAGGCGCGCTCGATGGAGCCGCGCTTGACCAGGTCGGCCTCTTTGGCCGGGTCCGGCACGTTCTGGTCAACGGCCAAGACCATTTCCGGCGAAGTGCCCCAGCTGACTTGCGGCTTGATCTGCGCAGCGTCGAGTTCGACCACGGTGTCGAACACCGCGTCGGCGTCGGAGACCAGGTCTTTCCAGGCTTCGACAGCGGCGTCCCAATCGGCGCCTTGCGGCGCGAACGGGCGACCCTTGACGTATTCGACGGTCTTTTCGTCCGCCGCCACCATGCCCACGCGGGCACCGGCTTCGATGGACATGTTGCAGATAGTCATGCGGCCTTCGATGGACAGGTCGCGAATCGCGCTGCCAGCGAACTCGATGGCATGGCCGTTACCGCCGGCGGTGCCGATCTTGCCGATCACGGCGAGCACGATGTCTTTGGCGGTCACGCCAAACGGCAATTGGCCTTCGACACGCACCAACATGTTCTTCATTTTCTTGGCCACCAGGCACTGGGTGGCAAACACGTGCTCCACCTCGGACGTGCCGATGCCATGGGCCAAAGCGCCGAACGCACCGTGGGTAGAGGTGTGAGAGTCACCGCAGACCACGGTCATGCCCGGCAAGGTGGCGCCCTGCTCCGGGCCAATGACGTGGACGATGCCTTGGCGCACGTCATTCATCTTGAATTCGGTGATGCCGTATTCGTCGCAATAGTCGTCGAGGGTCTGCACCTGCAAACGCGAGACCTGGTCGGCAATGGCTTTGATACCGCCCTTGCGCTCAGGCGTGGTGGGCACGTTGTGGTCCGGCGTGGCGATGATGGAGTCGACGCGCCAAGGCTTGCGCCCGGCCAGTCGCAGGCCTTCGAACGCTTGAGGCGAGGTCACTTCATGGATGATGTGACGGTCGATATAGATCAGCGACGATCCATCATCGCGACGTTTCACTTCATGGGAATCCCAAAGCTTGTCGTAAAGCGTTTTGCCGGCCATCAGTCGGTCCTCATCAGCGGTGCTTCTATACGCCGGGCTTTTCAATAACCCTTTGGCTTGTGAGGCTGATGGTATGGCGCTACATTAAATAACTCAAATTCATATTTTTTATGCTTTGGATTACCAACTGGAATAGCACCATGGACCTGGCCAACCTCAACGCCTTTATCGCCATCGCCGAGACCGGCAGCTTCTCCGGTGCCGGCGAACGCTTGCACCTGACCCAGCCGGCCATCAGCAAGCGCATCGCCGGCCTGGAGCAACAATTGAAGGTACGGCTGTTCGACCGCCTGGGCCGCGAAGTCGGTTTGACCGAGGCCGGACGGGCCTTGCTGCCCCGCGCTTATCAAATCCTCAACGTGCTGGACGACACCCGCCGCGCCCTCACCAACCTCACCGGCGAGGTCAGCGGGCGCCTCACCCTGGCCACCAGCCACCATATTGGCCTGCACCGCCTGCCGCCGATCCTGCGTACTTTCACGCGGCAATACCCGAATGTGGCGCTGGATATTCAGTTTCTGGATTCAGAAGTGGCCTACGAAGAAATCCTCCACGGCCGTGCGGAAGTCGCGGTGATCACCCTGGCGCCAGAGCCCCACAACCTGGTGCAAGCTACCCGCGTGTGGAACGACCCGCTGGATTTTGTGGTGGCGCCCGAACACAGCCTGATCAGCAACGGCTCCGTCAGCCTGGCCGATATCGCCGGGCATCCGGCGGTGTTTCCCGGCGGCAACACCTTTACCCACCATATTGTCAGCCGCCTGTTCGAGGCCCAGGGCCTCACGCCCAATATCGCGATGAGCACTAACTACCTGGAAACCATCAAGATGATGGTCTCCATCGGCCTGGCCTGGAGCGTGTTACCGCGCACCATGCTCGATGATCAGGTGGCAAGTATCGCTTTGCCGGGCATACAGCTCAGTCGCCAGCTAGGCTATATCGTGCACACCGAAAGGACGCTGTCGAACGCTGCGCGGGCTTTCATGAGCCTGTTGGATGCACAGGTCGATCTGCCAGGGTTACCGGCATGACACTGTGTGGGCCAGGGGTTTAGGTCAAACCGCGCGGTTTTCTCAATGAGCCAAGGCCCTTTGATAATGCGCAACCCCGTTGACCCGGTTCCACCCCTGCCCCGCATCTACGCCCTGGACCCCCAAGCGGCGGAACAAAGCTGGGACAGCGCCCCGCAACTGCTGACGGCCCTCAATGCCGCGCGGCTGGGTGCCTGGTCCTGGGAAATCGACACGGGAAGAATCAGCTGGTCGCGGGGTACCCAGGCGTTATTCGGCTTTGACCCACGCCAGCCTCTGCCCAAGGACCTCGACTACCTCGACCTGCTGGCCCCGCAAGACAGTGCGCGGGTGGTGCGCGGCTTTCATGCGGTGCTCGCCGGAGAGCCGCTCGACCGCGCCATGCATCACCGCATCCAATGGCCGGATGGCAGCCAGCACTGGCTGGAAATCAGCGGCAGCCTGGTTCCCGACAAGGCCGGGCGGCGGCGCATGATCGGGGTGATCCGCGAGATCACTCACCAACGCGACCGTGAACACGCCCTCAGCCATTCGGAAAAACGCTTCGCCACCCTGTTCCACCTGTGCCCGAACATGGTGTTGCTGACGCGCCAGGCTGACGGCTTGATCAGCGAAGCCAACCAGTATTTCGAGATGCTGTTCGGTTGGCCGGTGGCCGATGCCATCGGCCGCACCACCCTGGAACTGGGCTTGTGGCGCCACCCGGAACAGCGTGCGCTGCTAGTCAAAGCCACGCAGCGCAAGGGTGAACCCATCACCATGGAAGTGCAGTTCTGCGCCAGCAACGGCCAGATCCATGACGGCACCCTCAGCGCGCAAAAGGTCGAACTGGACGGCGAGGCGTACCTGATCAGCACGTTCCTGGACACCACCGAACGTAAAAACGCCGAGCAAGCACTCAAGGACAGCCAGGAGCGCCTGGACCTGGCCCTGGATTCCGCGCAACTGGGCACCTGGGATTGGCACATCCCCAGCGGCATGCTTTACGGCTCAGCGCGTGCCGCCCAGCTGCATGGGCTGGAGCCCGCGCCGTTCCATGAGTCTTTCGAGGCATTTTTTGAAGGCATGTCCGATGAGGACCGCGAGGGCATGCGCCATGCGTACCGCAGTTTGCGCGAAGGCCCGGGCGGCAACTATCAGCTGACCTATCGCGTGCAAATGGAAGACGGCAGCCCGCGCTACCTGGAGAGCCGCGCACGCCTGTATCGCGATGAATCAGGCAAGCCCCTGCGCATGGCGGGTACCTTGCTGGACATCACCGACCAGGTCGAGCGCGAGCAACGGCTGACCGCCTCGGAAGAGAAGTTCGCCAGCCTGTTCCAGGCCAGCCCCGACCCGATCTGCGTCACCTGTTTGGAGAGCGGCGCCTTTATCGAGATCAACCCGGCGTTTACCCAGACGTTTGGCTTTACAGCCGCCGAAGTGCTCGACAAAAGCGCCGAACAAATCGGCCTGTGGGACGACTCCAGCAAGCGCCTGCAGCGCATCGAGCAGGTGATACGCGAACAGGCCCTGAGCAATGTGGCGATCGTGGTGCATCACAAGGATGGCCAAAGCCTGACCTGCATGATTTCCAGCCGCTTGATCAAGGTCAGCGACCAGCCATGCATCGTCACTACGCTGCGCGATATCACCCAGCAGCAACGCTCGGAAGCCGCACTCAAGGCCAGCGAAGAGAAGTTCGCCAAGGCGTTCCACTCCAGCCCCGATGCGATCTCCATCACCGAACGCGACACCGGCCGTTATGTAGAGGTCAACGACGGCTTTTGCCGCCTGACCGGTTACCGCACCGAAGAGGCCATCGGCCTGACCCTGTACCAGATCGGCATCTGGGCCGACGAGAACCAGCGCGCCGCACTGTTGGCCGAGTTGCAGATCAAGGGGCGCATTCACCACCTGGAAATGCTCTGGCGCAACAAGCGTAACGAGGTGCTGGCGGTGGAGGTCTCGGTGGAGCCGATCACCCTGAATGAAACCCCCTGCCTACTGCTGACCGCGCGGGATGTAAGCCTATTGAAGAATGCCCAGGCGCAGATCCGCCACCTGGCCTATCACGACCCGCTGACCAACCTGCCGAACCGGGCACTGCTGATGGACCGCCTGAGCCAGCAGATCGCCCTGCTCAAGCGCCACAACCTGCGCGGCGCCCTGCTGTTTCTGGACCTGGACCACTTCAAGCACATCAACGATTCCCTCGGCCACCCCGTTGGCGACACCGTGCTGAAAATCGTCACCGCGCGCCTGGAGGCCAGCGTGCGCATGGAGGACACCGTCGCGCGCCTGGGCGGCGATGAGTTTGTGGTGTTGCTCAGTGGCCTGGAGGGCACCCGCCAGACGGTCAGCAGCCAGGTGCAAGCGCTGGCCGATACCCTGCGCGAATTGCTTTCGGAACCGATGTTTCTCGACGGCCATCGGCTGCAGGTCACGCCCAGCATCGGCGTGGCGCTGATCCCCGACCATGGCACCACACCCGCCGATCTGCTCAAACGCGCTGACATCGCCCTGTACCGCGCCAAGGACTCCGGGCGCAACACCACGCAGATGTTCCACAACAGCATGCAAAAAACCGCCAGCGAACGCCTGCGCATGGAGACCGACTTGCGCCTGGCCTTGTCCCGCGGCGAATTCAGCGTGCACTACCAGCCCCAGGTGGATGCGCGCGGCAACAGGATAATCGGCGCCGAGGCTCTGGTGCGCTGGCAGCATCCACAATTGGGCGCGCAGTCGCCGACGGAATTTATCAAGGTATTGGAAGACAGCGGCCTGATCCTGGAGGTGGGTACCTGGATTCTCGATGAAGCCTGCGGCGCCTTTGCCCAGTTGATTGCCGACGGCTTGGTGGACCCGCTCAATTTCAGCCTGTGCGTGAACATCAGCCCCCGGCAGTTTCGCCAGAACGACTTTGTAGAACGGGTGGAGCACAGCCTCAAGCAACACGGCTTGCCGTTCAGCCTGCTGAAACTGGAAATCACCGAAGGCATCGTGATCCAGAACCTGGACGATACCGTGGTGAAGATGCGTCGCCTGAAAAAGCTCGGCGTGAGCTTTGCGATGGATGATTTCGGCACCGGCTATTCATCCCTGACTTACCTCAAGCGCCTGCCGGTGGACGCGCTGAAGATTGATCAGTCGTTCGTGCGCGATGCGACCCACGACCCCAATGATGCGGAAATCATCCGCGCCATTGTGGCCATGGCCCGCAGCCTGAACCTGGAAGTCATCGCCGAGGGGGTGGAAACCCTGGAGCAGCTGGCGTTCCTGCAAAAGCTCGGCTGCCACTTATTCCAGGGGTATTTGCACAGCCGACCGCTGCCAATCGAGGGGTTCAGGCGGCTGCTGGATGAGGCATACCCAGCAGGCGGCTGACTTGGTTCAAGTCCGTCTCGCGGCGCAGGGCGGTGAACAACTCCACTGCCTCCGGGTAGTTGCGCGTGAGCATCGCCAGCCATTGCTTCAAGCGGCCGGGCGCCTGCTTTTCCGTGAGTTGCGCCACCGACTGGCGCCAGAACTCCTGAAGCATGGGCTGCATCTGCGCCCAAGTCATCTCGACCACCTCTTCGCCGGCTTTGGCCGCCACAATCTGCCGGGCCAGATCGGGCCGCGCCACCAGGCCACGGCCCAGCATGATGTCTTCGGCGCCGCTGATTTCGCGGCAACGCTTCCAGTCTTCGACGCTCCAGATATCGCCATTGGCAAACACCGGCACCTTGACCACGTCCTGCACCCGCGGGATCCACTCCCAATGGGCCGGCGGCTTGTAGCCATCGGCCTTGGTGCGCGCATGCACCACGATATGCGCCGCGCCGCCCTCGGCCAGGGCCGTGGCGCACACCAATGCGCCATCCGGGCTGTCGAAGCCCAGGCGCATCTTGGCGGTTACGGGAATATGCGCGGGTACGGCGCGGCGTACATGCTCGACGATCTGGTTGAGCAGCTCCGGCTCCTTGAGCAGCACCGCGCCACCTCGGGATTTATTCACGGTCTTGGCCGGGCAACCGAAGTTCAGGTCGATGACCTCAGAGCCCAGCTCACAGGCCAGGGCGGCATTTTCCGCCAGGCACACTGGATCGGAGCCGAGCAACTGCACCCGCAACGGCACACCCGCCGCCGTGTGGGCACCGTGCAGCAGTTCAGGCGCGAGCTTGTGGAAATAGGCAGGCGTGAGCAGGCGGTCGTTGACCCGGATAAATTCGGTCACGCACCAGTCGATACCGCCCACGTGGGTCAACACGTCCCGCAGGATGTTGTCGACCAACCCCTCCATGGGCGCCAAAGCAATTTGCATGGAAAACACTCAACAAAAATCGTGGCGCAGTTTACTGGGTTTCCAGCGGCAACCGTTAACCCCCTGTCAGGGCGGGGCCGTAACCGTCAATAAACTCGGCGGGCATGCGCTTGGGCTTGCCGCTGGACAACTCAATGCACACGAAGGTTGTTTGCGCACGCAGCAGGGTCGCACCATCACGGGGGCGTACCAGCTGGAAACGACGGGTCATTTTCAGGCGTTGGTCCCAATCGACGATCCAGGTGGCCAGTTGTAATTCGTCGCCCTCATAGCCTGCCGCCAGGTAGTCGATTTCATGGCGCACCACGGCCATGGCGCGGTCCAGGCGGCGGTATTCGGTGAGGTCCAGCCCCAGGCGCTGGGAGTGGCGCCAGGCGCAACGCTCCAGCCATGAGACATACACCGCATTATTGGCGTGCCCCAGGCCGTCGATGTCCTCAGCCGCAACCTGCAGATCGATGATGAACGGCGTTGCCAAATCCCAGCCCATGCCTTGCTCCAGTCGATTGATGTCGGCGGGGCAGTGTATCAGGCGCTCTGGCGCTCCTGTAGACGGCAGCCGGCCAATAGGGCGAGTACAGCGTCGATCACCTGCGGGTCGGCGAGCACTTTCTGGTGGCCGCCCTGCTCCAGGCGCAGCAGGCGGCTGTCGAACCAGGCTTCGTGAATGGCTTGAGCCGCCCTGACCGGAACGAAGGTGTCGTCTTCGGCGTGGACGATCAGGCCGGGAATGTTCATTTGGTAGTGGGCCACGTCCAGGTGCTTGAGCGGCATGCCCATGCTCAACTCCACTTCCTGGATAAAGGCTGAGCGCGCCCGTGGCGGCAAGCCGACCATGCGGGTGAACCCACGCAACACATCCAGAAAGCGCGACGGCGCGGCAATGCTGACCAATGCCTGTGTACGCAACCCCAACTGCACCGCCAGCATCGCACTGGCGCCGCCCATGGAATGGCCGACCACCGCATACAGCGGCGGCAGCTCGGCCGCCGCCTCAAGCATGGCGCGGGCAAACAGCAGCACATGGGCTTCACGCCCTGGTGAACGGCCGTGGGCGGGACCGTCCAAGGCAATCACTGAATAGCCGTTGTCGACCAATGCCGTAATCAAGCTGGCGAATTGAGTGGGCCGGCCTTCCCAGCCATGCATCAGCAGCACCGCCGGGCCTTGCCCCCATCGCAACGCCGACAGGCCGAAACGCAGGGTAATGCGCTCCGATTGCGCCAACAACGGCAGCTCCCAGTCACGCGGCGGCAGATCGCGCGGGGTCATGAAGGTGCGACGCATCTTGCTGGCGACCGCATGCGGCGCAAGGCGCCCCACCGTGCCATTGAAACCACGAACCCAGGTCAATGCGCCCATCTTGCGTCCCCTTTTTCAGCGTACCGCCGACTTGGCCGCACGTATCACGCGATCCGATAACTCGCCCGGCCCCAGCGCCCGCGCCAGGGTCAGCCCACCCACCATCAAGGCCATGTCCGCCAGGGCCTTGTCGATCTCTTCGGGGCTGCCGGCCAATTGCGCGGCCATCAACTCGACGTGTTCGTTCAAGACCTCGCGAAAAGCGTCCGGCAAGCGCCCCATCTCCCCCACTGTCGCGGGCAACGGGCAGGCCTGGGTCGTGGAGTCGCGGTGCTTGCGTGACAGATAAAATGCGGCGACCAGCGTGCGGCGCTCTTGGCCGGTCAGTTGCTCGTCCAAGTCATCGATGGAGGCGCGGCGCTGCGCCAGTAGCTGGTTGAACGCTTCCAACATCAAGGCGTCTTTGCTTTCAAAATGCGCGTAGAAGCCTCCGACCGTCAGCCCCGCCGCCCCCATCACTTCGCCCACACTGGGTTCAGCCGGGCCACGCTGGATCAACGCCGCGCTGGCAGCCTGCAAAATACGTTCGCGGGTTTGCGCTTTTTTATCGCTCATCGAAGCCTCCGTCTCTCATGGGTTGAATATTATTACCATAATAATATTTGGCAAGCGACAAGCACGACCGCCGGTCAGAACAGAAAAATGAGTAATAAGGAGAGAATTGGCCAAACGCCAGACAAACAAAAGGGCCATTCAATAATTGAATGACCCTTAAAAATCCCGCAGAGCGGGTAATCGTGGCGTCCCCTAGGGGACTCGAACCCCTGTTACCGCCGTGAAAGGGCGGTGTCCTAGGCCACTAGACGAAGGGGACACAAACCTTCTATACAACTGATCAGCGCTGAGAACTGATCGATTCAAGGACGGTGTGGCCGGAACCTTGAACCTGTAAAATTGGTGGAGCTAAACGGGATCGAACCGTTGACCTCTTGCATGCCATGCAAGCGCTCTCCCAGCTGAGCTATAGCCCCGGATTTTTCGTCTCGCGACGCAGCAGACCTTTCGAGCTGCTTGTTGAAACTGGCGTCCCCTAGGGGACTCGAACCCCTGTTACCGCCGTGAAAGGGCGGTGTCCTAGGCCACTAGACGAAGGGGACAAAACCTTCTGTACATCTGATCAGAGCTGAGACCTGATCAATTCAAGGACGGTGTGGCCGGAACCTTGAACCTGTAAATTGGTGGAGCTAAACGGGATCGAACCGTTGACCTCTTGCATGCCATGCAAGCGCTCTCCCAGCTGAGCTATAGCCCCTCATCGGTGAGGACGGGGCGAATCTTAATGGCGGTTTGGAAACGTGTCAAATTTATTTTCAACAATTTCCAAAATTTTTTGCCGGGATAACAATCACTTACCGATGAAACCCCGGAAAACCGGGGTTTCGTGCCGCAAGCGGCCTGCTTAAGCGATAGCGCCCAGCAGCTTTTCCCATTCCTTGTTTTCTTTCTTCGACACACCACCAAGCAAATCAAGGGCTTGGCGCAGGCGGAAACGGGTCAGGTCCGGGCCGAGGATTTCCATCGCATCCAGCACCGACACCGAACTGGCCTGCCCGGTGATTGCGGCAAACATCAGCGGCATGGCATCGCGCAGTTTCAGCTCAAGGGATTCCACTACCGCCTGGATGGTCGCGGTGATCGCATCCTTCTCCCACTGACGCAGGCTTTCAAGCTTCCACAGGATCAACTGCATCAGCTGGCGAACCTGGTCACCGGAAAGCTTCTTGGACTCGAACAGCTTGGGATCGGGATTCACGCCACCAGCAAAGAAGAAACTGGCCAAGGGTGCGACCTGGCTGAAGGTCTCCACCCTGCCCTGCACCAGCGGCGCGATCTTCATCATGTACTCGGGGTTCAACGCCCACTGCTGCACACGGCTGGCAAACTCCTCCACCGGCAGGTCACGCAGCCACTGGCCGTTGAGCCACGAGAGTTTCTCGATATCGAAGATCGGCCCACCGAGGGAGACGCGGGACAGGTCGAAGTTGTCGACCATTTCCTGCAGTGAGAACTTCTCGCGCTCGTCCGGCATCGACCAGCCCATGCGGCCCAGGTAGTTGAGCATCGCCTCGGGCATAAAGCCCATGCGCTCGTAGAACGTCACCGACGTAGGGTTCTTGCGCTTGGACAGCTTGCTCTTGTCCGGGTTACGCAGCAGCGGCATGTAGCACAGCTGCGGTTGCTCCCAGCCAAAGTATTCGTACAGCAGAATGAGTTTCGGTGCCGATGGCAGCCACTCTTCGCCGCGCAGCACATGGGTGATGCCCATCAGGTGGTCATCGACCACGTTGGCCAGGAAGTACGTCGGCAAGCCGTCGGTCTTCATCAGCACCTGCATGTCCATGCGGTCCCACGGGATCTCGACGTCACCGCGCAGCATGTCCGGCACCACGCACACGCCTTCGCTGGGCACCTTCATACGGATGACGTGAGGCTCACCGGCCGCCAGGCGCGCAGCCACTTCTTCCTTGGACAACAGCAGCGCACGGCCATCGTAGCGCGGGGTCTCGCCACGGGCCTGTTGCTCGGCGCGCATCTGGTCCAGCTCTTCAGCCGTGCAGAAGCACGGGAAAGCATGGCCCATATCGACCAGTTGCTGGGTGTACTGCTTGTAGATGTCGCTGCGCTCGCTCTGGCGATACGGGCCGTGAGGCCCCCCCACGTCCGGGCCTTCAGCCCAGGTAATACCCAACCAGCGCAGGGCATCGAAAATCTGTTGTTCAGACTCACGGGTGGAGCGCAGTTGATCGGTGTCTTCGATCCGCAGGATGAACTCACCGCCATGCTGCTTGGCAAAGCAGTAGTTGAACAGGGCGATGTAAGCAGTACCGACGTGGGGATCCCCAGTGGGCGATGGCGCAATGCGCGTGCGGACGGTGGTCATGGCAGGTCTCGAATGGGCGATATAACTGAAAATTGAAACAAGGGGCGAATGGTAACAGCCTGGGTGATTTCTGGAAAACCGAGGCGCGGCCATCGCAGGCAAGCCAGCTCCCACATTTTGAGCGCATTCACAGATCAATGTGGGAGCCGGTTGCCCGCGATGAGCATAGGTATCTACACAACTTTGGGGATGACGCCGAACCTGTGGCGAGGGAGCTTGCTCCCGTCGCGGCCTGACAGCCGACGCTTATCTACCTGACGCGCCGCAGTCCAAATTTGGGAGCTGGCTTGCCTGCGATGGCGGCCTGACAGTCAACACCGTTGGACCGGGTACATATCCG
>JAAIGE0100166584.1_pt1 | contig 25197 bp, 20 predicted proteins | sample 6487951 | NCBI WGS metagenome assembly JAAIGE01 (sample SAMN13974128, study PRJNA590717) | phyllosphere metagenome | biome: tomato field; feature: multiple bacterial spot infested tomato fields; material: tomato leaves; isolation source: leaves from tomato fields | host: Solanum lycopersicum ...
GCGGGCCTGCCCACCGAAAAGACAGCTACCGATCTGGTTGGCGATACCAGTTACACCACCTATCTGGCCAACAAGAACAGCAACATGACCTACAGCCTTCTGGCCAATGCCAACGATGGCTTCTTCAATGTCATCAATGCCAGTAACGGGGTGCGGCGATACGCCTATATGCCTTCCACGTCGCTGGCTTCTCTGGCGACCATTTCTTCAACCAACTACGGCTCCGGGGTGCACAAGTTCACGGTTGATGGGCAGATTGCGGTTTTCGATACTCAATTATCCGCTGGCTCGGCATGGCGTACAGTCGCCTTCTCCGGTCTGGGAGCGGGCGGCAAGGCGTTCTTTGCGATCAAACTGTTTGAAGGGACCAGCAATACCCCCCAGGCAATGTGGGAGGTCAAGGCACCGGACACCTCCGACACCAATAACAGGTTCAACAACTTGGGTTACAGCTACTCCAAGCCTGATGTAGCGCGTATGGCCGACGGGACCGGCATCATGGTAGTGGGCAATGGCTATGGCAGTTTTACAGGCCGGGCGTCGCTGTTCGTGCTGAATGCCAATACAGGCGCATTCATTGCGGAAATCCAGACACCGCTTGTCGTCAGTGGCGAGACTGATAACGGCCTGTCCTCGGTCAAGCTGCGGGTCAACTCGCAGAACGTCGTTCAGGCTGCTTATGCCGGGGACCTCAAGGGGCGTATGTGGAAGTTCGACATGAGTGGTGCGGCGGCTTCCAGCTGGAGGGTCGCTTTCAATGGTACGCCGTTGTTCACTGCGCCAAGGGGAGCCAACCAGCCGATTACTGTACAGCCGCTGTTAATCGATCACCCGCTCAACGGCAAGCTGGTGTATTTCGGTACCGGTAAATTCAGTGAAACCACTGACAAGCAGACCAGCGCCTTGCAGGACTTTTACGCCATCTGGGATGGTGATGCCGGGTCAGGCAATATCGTTGAAGCCAACCTGCAGGCCCAGGCGGTCAATGGTTCGGTGACCGGCAATGGCAATACTTACTTCACTTCCACTACCAACGATGTGGACTGGGCCACCAAGAAGGGTTGGTACATGCCACTGGCAACCGCTGCGCCTTACCTGGGCGAAAGGATTATCTATCCTGCACAGACCTCTCGTGGCCGTATCATTTTCACCACGGCCTCGGTGAACTCCACCGACCCGTGTGAAAGTACCGGTACCGGGCGTCTGTTCGAGCTGGATGCCGCCACCGGCAGCATGCTCAATTATCAGGTGCTCGATACCAACGGCGACAATGACATTACCGCTGCCGACACCCTCGTTGCCGGCCTTGGCATCGGTACGGGGATTCCGGTGGTCGCTTCCATCGTGGCAGGCACCAACGGCAACAACGACAACAAATACCTGATCGACTCCAGTGGCGGAACGCCGGTCAAGCTGCTGGAGAAGGGCGGGAGTGCCAACGTCTTCCAGCGCATCATGTGGCGACAAATCCAGTAGGGAAGGTGATTCATGCGAGCAGTATCCAGAGGCTTTACCTTGATCGAACTCATGATCGTCGTGGCGATTGTCGGTATTCTGGCGGCCGTTGCTTACCCCAGTTATGTCGAATACACGAAGCGTACTCAGCGTTCGGCCATTGCCAGCCTGCTTTCGGAGCAGACCCAGACCCTTGAGCGTTTCTTTTCAAGAAATGGCACCTACGCCGGAGCGCAAGGTTTGAGTGGCGGTAATAGTTATTACAATATCGGCTCGGTCCTTACCGCCACAGGTTTCACCTTGACCGCCACCCCGACCGGCTCGCTCATGAGCGGCGATAAATGCGGTAGTTTTGTCATCACCAATACCGGGGCGATCAGCAATTCAGGCGCCACCAGCGGCGTGACAACCAAGGACTGCTGGGGGCGTTAACTCCTTTTTCTTTGCCTAGAGACCAAAATGCACAAGCAACATGTAGTGATCGTCGGCGGTGGTGTTATCGGGTTGTTGACTGCCTTCAACCTTGCCGCCGAAGTGGCCAGTGTCGTGTTGCTTGATCGCTCCGGCGTCGGTCAGGAGTCTTCATGGGCGGGTGGCGGGATTGTGTCGCCACTCTATCCATGGCGCTACAGCCCGGCAGTTACCGCCCTGGCTCACTGGTCCCAGGACTTCTACCCGCATCTGGCCGAACGCCTGTTTGCCCGGACCGGCGTTGATCCTGAAGTTCACAAGACAGGTCTGTACTGGCTGGACCTGGACGATGAGCAGCAAGCCCTGAACTGGGCGGTCCGTGAGCAACGACCGCTGAGTAGTGTCGATGTGTCGGCTGTTCACGATGCGGTACCGGCGCTGGGGCAGGGCTATTCACGGGCCATTTACATGGCCGATGTGGCCAATGTGCGTAATCCTCGTCTGGTGAAATCCCTCAAGGCGGCGTTGCTGGCCTTGCCCAATGTCGAGATTCGCGAGCAGTGTGAAGTCAGCGGGTTTGTTCGCGAGGGCAATATTGTTCGGGGTGTCAGCACGCCAACGGGCGATATTCTGGGCGACCGTGTCGTGCTGGCGGCGGGTGCCTGGAGTGGCGAATTGCTCAGGAGCCTGGGCCTGGAGTTACCCGTCGAGCCGGTCAAGGGCCAGATGATTCTCTACAAGTGCGCGTCCGACTTCCTGTCGAGCATGGTGCTGGCCAAGGGTCGTTACGCCATCCCGCGTCGTGATGGTCATATCTTGATCGGTAGCACGCTGGAGCACGAAGGCTTCGACAAGACGCCGACCACGGCTGCGCTGGAAAGCCTCAAGGCTTCGGCCATCGAATTGATTCCCGAACTGGCGAATGCCGAGCCCGTTGCCCAGTGGGCAGGGCTGCGTCCCGGCTCGCCCGAAGGCATTCCCTTTATCGGCCCGCTGGAGGGTTTCGAGGGGCTGTGGCTGAACTGTGGGCACTACCGCAACGGTCTGGTGCTGGCGCCTGCATCTTGCCAGTTGTTGACGGATCTGCTGCTGGGGCGTGAGCCGATTATCGATCCGGCTCCTTATGTACCGGGTTTTTCGCGAATGAATTCGCCACTATAAGAGCCAATTCATTCACGAACCGGGTTCAATCCAGCCCCAGCTTCTTCAACCGGTAACGCATCGATCTGAATGACAGGCTCAGGCGCTGCGCTGCCGCCGTCCGGTTCCAGCGGGTTTCTTCCAGGGCCTGCAGGATCAGTTTGCGCTCGATGCTTTCCAGATAATCTTCCAGATTATCGATATCGGCCAGATTGTGGCCGTCGTGTTCCTGAGGCGTACCGGACTCGGCCAGGCGAAGGTCCGAAGCGTGGATTTCATCGTTTTCGCAAAGGGTGTAAGCACGCTCCAGCATGTTTTCCAGTTCGCGAACATTGCCGGGGAAGCGATAGCTTTTCAGGGTTTCCAGCGCCTGTGGATGAAGACGTGCCGAGGCCTGGCCGCAGTTGGCGGCCAGACGTTGCAGGACGCTGTCTACCAGTTGGTCGATATCTTCGCGTCGTTCACGCAGAGGCGGTACTCGCAGCTCGATGACGTTCAGGCGGTAATACAAATCCTGCCGGAAGCGTCCGGCAGCGACTTCGGCGTTCAGGTCCTTGTGGGTGGCGCAGAGAATTCGCACATCCACGACCTGTTCCTGCTGACCGCCGACGCTGCGTATGGACTTTTCCTGAATGGCGCGCAGCAGTTTTACCTGCATGGCCAGCGGCAAGTCAGCGACTTCATCCAGAAACAGCGTGCCGTTATTGGCCGCCTGAAACAGCCCCGGCTTGTCTTCATGGGCACCGGTGAAGCTGCCTTTGCGATGGCCGAAGAACTCGCTTTCCATCAGTTCGGACGGGATTGCCCCGCAGTTGACCGGCACGAAGGGCTTGTCGATACGTGGCCCTTGCTCATGAATCAGCCGCGCGACCAGTTCCTTGCCGCTACCCGATTCGCCACTGATATAGATCGGTGCCTGACTGCGCGCCAGTTTGTCTATTTGCTTGCGCAGGGCACGCATGGGCGGTGAGTTGCCCAGCAGACGGCTGTCGATGCTGCGTTCTGCCTGGACGCCGGGGTGCAGGCGCAAGGCGCTGCTGACCAGTTCCCGCAGTCTGCTCAGGTCCACCGGCTTGGTCAGGAAGTCGAAGGCGCCGGCCTTGAGTGCGTGGATGGCCATATCCAGGCTGCCATGGGCGGTGATCATCGCCACGGGGGTCTGTGGGTAAGCCTGTTGAATATGCTGTACCAGCTCCAGGCCATTACCGTCAGGCAGGCGCATATCGGTCAGGCACATGTCGAATGCCTCGCGAGCCAGCCACTCGCGGGCCTCGGTCACATTGCGGGCGCTGCGGGTGTCGAGTTTCATGCGGCCAAGCGTGATCTCCAAGAGTTCACGAATGTCCGGCTCATCATCGACTATCAGAATCTTTTGCCGTTGGGTCATGCTCAGCTCAACTTGAACGGGTGAGCGAAAGTGATACGCATGCAGCTACCGCCCTCGGGACGAGGGGTGTAATCCAGATGCGCCTGGTTGCTTTCGCACAGTTCCCGGGAAAGGTAGAGGCCAAGGCCGGTACCTTTGCTTTCTGTGGTGAAAAAGGGCTCGAAGAGTTTGGCCAGATGCTGTTCGGAGACGCCCGGCCCGTCATCGAGCACTTCCAGGGTGGGCAGGTCGTTTTCCGGGTTATGGAACAGCTTCAGCCAGACCTGCGCCACATCATGCTGCTTGCTGCTGTAGCGCAAGCCGTTGTGCAGCAGGTTGGTCAGCACCTGATTCAATTGCTCCGGGTCCATGCGCGTAGTGAGCATGCCCTGGCCGAATTCGGTATGAACTTGTTGGCTGGCTGGCGCTGAGCTGCGAAAGTCTGCGACGAAGTTCTCCAGCCAGGTTCTCAGGTCGAGCAGTTCGGCTTCGGTTTCGCGGCGTCTGGACAATTGCAGGACGTTCTCGATCACTACATTGATGCGTCGCGATTGATCATGAATGATCTGCCCGAGTCGCCGGTCCGGTGCTGACAGCTCTTCCGATTCGTTGAGCAGTTGCGCTGCATGGCTGACAGCACCCAGCGGGTTGCGGATCTCATGGGCAATGCCGGCTGTCAGGCGGCCCAGTGCGGCAAGCTTCAGTTGCTGGGCCTGATGGGCGACCTGTGAAAGGTCTTCCAGAAAGATCAGCGTCTGGCGCTGGTCGCCACGGTTGAGTGCGGCAAAGCTGGGTTTCAGGATCGGGCCGATGGCGGAGGTCGATATGCTGCGCGGCGCCATGATGGGATTGATCAGCCATTGCCGCAGGCGATCCACCAGCTGTGGCGAGTATTGATCGATGACCTGACCGACCAGTTTTTCATGCCCCAGCAGGCTCAAGGCGCCCTGATTGGCCAGCAGCACCTGACGGCGTGAGTCGAGCACCAGAATACCGGTGTGCATGTGTTGCAGGATCAGGGCATTGAGCTCTTCGAGCTGGTCGACATCGGCGGCCCGCTGTTCGGCCAGCACTTCGCTCACTTGCATGCGGGCGGTCAGTGCCTGTACCAGCAGGGCAGCGGCAAAGCACAGGGCTCCCAGCGTACTGGCCTGCACATAGTCATTGGAGGCCACCGGGCTGATGAAGCTGATGTAGAACGTCAGGTAAATGATGCCGATGGCGGAGACGGCAGCAATCAACAGCCCGAGGCGACCGCGCAGCAGAACATTGCTGATGGCGACCGAGGCAATCAGCAGGTTGCCGATACCACTTGAAGTGCCGCCCGCGGCATAGAAGAGGCCTGACAGCATCACCGCATCGGTCACTGCCAGGCTGAAGAGCTGGACTTTGTGGCGGGGGCGCTCAAGCAGCACCACAACCAGAATGTTGAACACCAGATACAGCCAGCAGCCAGCCCGAAACAGGTTCAGGTTGGCCAGTTGCAACAGTTCGGTGTCCAGGTCGCTGGAGATCAACAGCACCAGCACAATGCCGATGGTCAGTCGATACAGGTGATACAGCCGCAGGATCCGTTGCGCTTGGGGGCTGCCGAGTGAAAGCGTCTCAGCGGTCACGAGTCGCGGGGCCTTCTAGCCTGTGCGCTTCGCTGCAATACCATTGTTGTTCCTGGCTCAATGCACGATCACGAGGAAGATGAACGCCACAATGGGCACAACGCACCATGGGCGATGCCGCAGTTTCTGGCGGATCTGCAGGTTTTTTTTGAGCAGGTGGGTTGAGCAGGCGCTTGATGAACCACACCGCTGCCGCGATCAACGCAACCCACATAATTATGCGAATCATGACTACCGAGCTTAATGATTGAAGAGTTGGCAGTGTAGCCAAGGAGCAGGCGGGCGGACAGGGTACAGAAGCGAAGTGGAAGCGAATTTATTCGCGAAGAGTCTGATATGCCCGAAGGAAATCCATCGCCTTATCGCGGATGAATCCGCTCCTGCAAATGTGGGGGCCACAAAAAAGAGGCCCGCAGGCCTCTTCGTTGTCATCACCGGTTTCAGTCGAACATGCCGAATGTCATGTAGCTGAACCAGGAGCGGCTTTTCTTGCCTTTCGCTTCTTCGGCTTCACGGGCCTGTTCATCCAGTTCTGCCTGGTTTTCCGGCAGCAATTCTTTCGGGATGGCGTCCTTGGCATCCTGGTACTGCTTCTGGATGTCCTGGTTGGCGCGGGTTTCGCCCGGTGGCAGAGGCGCGCTGCCATTGATCAGACCCAGAGTCGCTTTCGACAGCCATGTACGGTTGTCAGCTTCTGCCTCGCGAGGCGTGAACTGACCGTCAGCCAGTTGCGGATGGTTCGGGTAGTTGGCCTTCAGGACTTCGAGGCTGGTGGCTGCCAGTTCGTCGAGGTGCAGGCGCTGATAGGATTCGACCATCACTGCCAGACCGTCGCCGACCGAAGGCGTTTCCTGGAAGTTTTCCACCACGTAGCGGCCACGGTTGGCGGCGGCGACATAGGCCTGACGTGTCAGGTAGTAGTCGGCTACGTGAATTTCGTAGGCCGCCAGCAGGTTGCGCAGGTAGATCATGCGCTGCTTGGCGTCGGGCGAGTAGCGGCTGTTGGGGTAGCGGCTGGTCAGTTGAGCGAACTCGTTGAAGGAGTCGCGTGCAGCGCCCGGGTCACGCTTGGTCTGGTCCAGCGGCAGGAAGCGCGCCAGCAGGCCGACGTCCTGATCGAATGAGGTCAGGCCCTTCATGTAGTAGGCGTAATCGACATTGGGGTGCTGCGGGTGCAGGCGAATGAAGCGCTCGGCAGCGGATTTTGCTGCTTCGGGCTCACTGTTCTTGTAGTTCGAGTAGATCAGTTCGAGTTGTGCCTGATCGGCATAGCGACCGAACGGATAGCGTGACTCCAGCGCCTTGAGTTTTTCGGTGGCGCTGTTGTAGCTGTTGTTGTCCAGGTCGGCCTGCGCCTGCTGGTACAGCTCGACTTCACTGAGGTTCTCGTCGATGACTTCCTTCGACGAACAGGCCGCAGTCAGTGCGAGGATGGCGATCAGCAGCAGGTGTTTCACTTGCATGGCGGCTTGCGTCCCTATAACGGCCTGCTGTCTTGGGCGGGGCCGTCCTGTTATGATGAACGCCCCGCAAGACCCGCGGGGCAAAAGACGCCGTATTTAACCACAAGCGCGCTGCCGAAACCAAAGGCTAGCCGCCTTCTAGTCTGGCCATGTCCGAAAATATAGAACTTCGCGCAGAGGTGCCGTCCGAATTGGGCGGTCAACGCCTCGATCAAGTCGCCGCACAATTATTCGCAGAGCACTCGCGCTCGCGCCTTTCCGCCTGGATCAAGGACGGCCGTCTGACTGTGGACGGCGGTGTCCTGCGCCCGCGTGACATCGTTCACGGTGGCTCTGTCCTGCAACTGATCGCCGAGCAAGAGGCTCAGGGCGAGTGGGTTGCCCAGGATATCGAGCTGGATATCGTCTACGAAGACGACCAGATTCTGGTGATCAACAAGCCTGCCGGCCTTGTGGTGCATCCTGCCGCAGGTCATGCCGACGGGACCTTGCTCAACGCACTGCTGCACCACGTTCCGGACATCATCAACGTGCCGCGTGCCGGCATTGTGCATCGTCTGGACAAGGACACCACGGGGTTGATGGTGGTCGCCAAGACCCTCCAGGCCCAGACCCAACTGGTAACGCAACTGCAGAATCGCAGCGTCAGCCGTATCTATGAATGCATCGTCATCGGTGTCGTCACCGCTGGTGGCAAGATCGATGCGCCGATCGGTCGTCACGGCCAGCAGCGTCAGCGCATGGCGGTGATGGAAGGCGGCAAGCAGGCGGTCAGTCATTACCGTGTGCTTGAACGCTTCCGCTCCCACACTCATGTGCGGGTCAAGCTGGAAACCGGTCGTACTCACCAGATCCGCGTGCACATGGCGCACATCAACTATCCGCTGGTAGGCGATCCTGCCTACGGTGGTCGTTTCCGTATCCCGCCAGCGGCCAGCCCGAGCATGGTTGAGTCGTTGAAGACGTTCCCGCGTCAGGCTCTGCATGCCCGCTTCCTTGAACTGGATCACCCGGTTACAGGCCAGCGCATGAGCTGGGAATCGCCGTTGCCTGACGATTTCGTCTGGCTGCTGTCGTTGCTCAAGCAGGACCGCGAGGCGTTTGTCGGGTGAACGACTGGCTGATTCCAGACTGGTCTGCGCCTGCGCACGTCAGGTCTTGCATCACCACTCGTTCGGGCGGGGCCAGTCAGGCTCCGTTCGACAGCTTCAATCTGGGCGATCATGTGGGCGACGATCCGCAGGCGGTTGCCGGCAATCGTCGACATCTGTCTTCACAATTGAATGTGCAGCCTGCCTGGTTGCGTCAGGTGCACGGTGTCGCTGTGGCGCATGCCGACCCTTCTGCGGTGGCCGAAGCCGACGCAAGCTGGACCGACACGCCGGGTGTCGCCTGCACCATCATGACCGCCGACTGCCTTCCCGCGCTGTTCTGCAATCGAGAGGGCACCCGTGTCGCTGCGGCTCATGCCGGCTGGCGGGGGCTTGCGGCAGGTGTGCTTGAGGCCACGGCCGACAGTTTGAATGCCGCCCCTGAGGACATAATGGTCTGGCTCGGCCCGGCCATCGGGCAGCCTTCTTTCGAGGTCGGCCCGGAAGTCCGGGAAACCTTCATGGCGACCCATCCGCAAACGGCCGATGCCTTCATCCCAAGTGCCAATGCCGGGCGCTTCATGGCCGATATCTACGCCCTTGCGCGTTTGCGGCTGGCCGCCTATGGTGTTTTATCAGTCCACGGTGGCGGGCTGGATACCTTCACTGACCCGCGTTTCTTTTCCTACCGCCGGAGCGCCACCACTGGCCGTTTCGCCTCGCTGATCTGGATCGAGCAAGCCTGATTGCAGGCTTCTTCATGCAGCCGGCAGTCCGCTCCAGCATCAGGCTGACAGGCATCAATAAAGTCAAACTTGAAACCCGCAGAATCGTCCGCATCTAACGGACTATCCAGCAGGTTTTCGTTATAGGTGTGTTCATTGCTCCGGCCTGCTCTGAAGGAAGGTGACTAATGCGTATCGATAGATTGACCAGCAAACTGCAACTGGCCTTATCAGATTCCCAATCGCTGGCCGTTGGCATGGATCATCCAGCCATTGAGCCCGCGCACTTGATGCATGCGCTGCTTGAGCAGCAAGGCGGTTCCATCAAGCCTCTGTTGCTGCAGGTAGGCTTTGACATCAACAGTCTGCGCAAGGAGTTGAGCAAAGAGCTCGACCACCTGCCGAAAATCCAGAATCCTACCGGCGACGTCAACATGTCCCAGGATCTGGCACGCCTGCTCAATCAGGCTGATCGCCTGGCGCAACAGAAGGGCGACCAGTTCATTTCCAGTGAGCTGGTGCTGCTCGCCGCCATGGACGAGAACAGCAAGCTGGGCAAGTTGCTGCTCGGGCAGGGCGTGAGCAAGAAGGCTCTTGAGAACGCCATCAATAACCTGCGCGGTGACGGCGCGGTCAATGACCCCAACGTCGAAGAGTCGCGTCAGGCTCTGGACAAGTACACCGTCGATCTGACCAAGCGTGCCGAAGAGGGCAAGCTCGATCCGGTGATCGGTCGCGACGACGAAATTCGCCGCACCATTCAGGTCCTGCAGCGTCGCACCAAGAACAACCCGGTGCTGATCGGCGAGCCTGGCGTCGGCAAGACTGCCATTGCCGAAGGTCTGGCACAGCGCATCATCAATGGCGAAGTGCCCGACGGCCTCAAAGGCAAGCGTTTGCTTTCGCTGGACATGGGCGCATTGATTGCCGGTGCCAAATACCGTGGCGAGTTCGAGGAGCGCCTGAAATCGCTGCTCAATGAGCTGAGCAAGCAGGAAGGCCAGATCATCCTGTTTATCGACGAACTGCACACCATGGTCGGCGCCGGTAAAGGCGAGGGCTCGATGGATGCGGGCAATATGCTCAAGCCGGCTCTGGCCCGTGGCGAGCTGCATTGCGTCGGTGCGACCACGCTCAACGAGTATCGCCAATATATAGAGAAGGACGCTGCACTCGAGCGTCGTTTCCAGAAAGTCCTGGTGGAAGAACCCAGCGAAGAAGACACCATCGCCATTCTGCGTGGCTTGAAGGAGCGCTATGAGGTTCACCACAAGGTCGGGATTACCGACGGTGCGATCATCGCCGCTGCCAAGCTGAGCCACCGCTATATCACCGACCGCCAGTTGCCGGACAAGGCCATCGACCTGATCGACGAAGCCGCCAGCCGCATTCGCATGGAGATCGACTCCAAGCCGGAAGTGCTGGATCGTCTTGAGCGTCGCCTGATCCAGTTGAAAGTCGAATCCCAGGCTCTCAAGAAGGAAAAGGACGAAGCCGCGATCAAGCGTCTGGAGAAACTGCAGCTCGATATCGAGCGCATGGAGCGTGAATACGCTGACCTCGAAGAGGTCTGGGCTTCGGAAAAAGCCGAAGTGACCGGCTCCGCTCAGATCCAGCAGAAAATCGAGCAATCGCGTCAGGAGCTGGAAGCAGCCCGCCGTCGTGGCGATCTGAACCGCATGGCCGAATTGCAGTACGGCATCATTCCGGATCTGGAGCGCAGCCTGCAGATGGTCGATCAGCACGGCAAGCCGGAAAACCAGTTGCTGCGCAGCCGGGTGACCGAGGAAGAGATTGCCGAGGTCGTCTCGAAGTGGACAGGCATTCCTGTGTCGAAAATGCTCGAAGGCGAGCGTGAGAAGCTGCTGAAGATGGAAAGCCTGCTGCACAAGCGTGTAATAGGCCAGAGCGAAGCCGTGGTGGCCGTGGCCAGTGCCGTGCGTCGCTCCCGCGCCGGGTTGTCCGACCCCAATCGCCCGAGCGGTTCGTTCATGTTCCTGGGCCCGACCGGTGTCGGCAAGACCGAGCTGTGCAAGGCGCTGGCGGAATTCCTGTTCGATACCGAAGAGGCGATGGTGCGGATCGATATGTCCGAATTCATGGAGAAACACTCCGTCGCTCGCCTGATCGGTGCGCCACCGGGGTATGTCGGCTATGAAGAGGGCGGTTACCTGACCGAGGCGGTGCGTCGCAAGCCTTATTCGGTAATCCTGCTCGATGAGGTCGAAAAGGCCCACACCGATGTTTTCAACATCCTGCTGCAAGTGCTGGAGGATGGACGCCTGACGGACAGCCATGGCCGTACGGTGGATTTCCGTAATACCGTGATCGTCATGACTTCGAACCTGGGGTCTGCACAGATCCAGGAGCTGGTAGGGGATCGTGAAGCCCAGCGCGCTGCGGTGATGGATGCGGTCAGCACGCATTTCCGTCCGGAGTTCATCAACCGGATCGACGAAGTGGTGATTTTCGAGCCGCTGGCCCGGGATCAGATCGCTGGCATCACGGAAATCCAGCTGGGACGTCTGCGCAGCCGCCTTGCCGAACGCGAGCTTTCCCTGACGCTGAGTCCGGAAGCCCTCGACAAGCTGATCGCCATTGGCTACGACCCGGTGTATGGCGCACGGCCTCTCAAGCGTGCAATCCAGCGCTGGATCGAAAACCCGCTGGCGCAACTGATCCTGTCGGGCAGCTTTGTGCCCGGCTCCAGCATCACCGGCAAGGTGGTGGACGACGAGATCGTGTTTGGCTGATGGCTTCTTTATATAGCTGAACGCAAGGGCTCTCCAGATGAGGGCCCTTTTTCATCGCGGTAGCTGGCGGGACAGAAAATCGGGTTTGCGGGCGGTATGCAGGGGATCTGAAAAAAAATCGCAAATCATTGTCTTAAAAGCAATTTAGAGGGTTGACAGGTGTTTTTGAAAATGTAGAATAGCGCGCCTCAGAGACGTGAACGCAACGTTGCAAACGAAGCGAACAAGGTCGAAGAGGTTGAATTAACGAGTTAACAGCGAGTTGATTCAATGCAGTAAGTTGAATCTGAAATCCAACGTTCCGCGATAGCTCAGTTGGTAGAGCAAGTGACTGTTAATCACTGGGTCCCTGGTTCGAGTCCAGGTCGTGGAGCCAGATTTCACAAGGTTCAATGCAGTTTCAGTCGGGGTATAGCGCAGTCCGGTAGCGCGCCTGCTTTGGGAGCAGGATGTCAGGAGTTCGAATCCCCTTACCCCGACCATATTTGGGTCGTTAGCTCAGTTGGTAGAGCAGTTGGCTTTTAACCAATTGGTCGTAGGTTCGAATCCTACACGACCCACCATTTTTGGCTACAGAGTATCTTTGAAGCCGAATCTTATAGATCTGATGCCAGTTGTATCAGATCGAAGGCAGCTGGTTGAGGTGTCTTGATTTCAACGGGGTATAGCGCAGTCCGGTAGCGCGCCTGCTTTGGGAGCAGGATGTCAGGAGTTCGAATCCCCTTACCCCGACCATATTCAGCACGAAAGTAGTGGTTTTATAGCTACTCTCGATGCGACTCGAAAGATGCCTGGCTTTAGCTTGAACGCTAAAACCGGGCATTTTTCTTTTGTGCGTGATAAAAATCATCGCATGACGCAAGGAAGCACGGCCGTCGTTGCAAGCCAGAGGCGGCTACTTCATTTCCAGGTAAGGAATATTCATGAGCACGAGCTTACTCAAACGTCCCGAGTTTTTTGCACTGATTGCCGCGATCCTGAATGGCACCATCGGTGTTTTCACCCGTATGGGCTTCGCACACGGCGCAAGCTCCAATCAGATTGCATTCTGGAAGTGTTTCGGCGCTTTCCTTGTGATTGCCCTCTACTGTGCCGTCAACCAGAAGCGCAGACGCGAAACTCTGGCGTTGGCCAGCAAGTGGCCTCAATTCGCCTTGCTCGCGTTTCTGGGAATATTCTGCCTCTACTTTTTTGAAACCTGGGCTTTCGAAGAAGCTTCCATACCGCTGGTGGCCTTTCTGCTTTATGCCGCGGGTGGCATGACCATTATCCTGTCCGCCCTGTTTCTGGGGGAGCGAATCGGTCTGTACAAGATCATCGCTTTTGGCACCATTCTGGCGGGCGTCTACCTGATTCTGAGCTACGAAGGCGAGATCAGCGGCAGCTATCTCGGTATCACGCTGGCATTGCTGGGTGGGCTGGGGTATGCCTTGTTCATATTCAGTTCCAAGCTGATGAACATTGGCAGTGGCTTGCCGCAACTGGCCTGGCTTTTTGGTTTTGGTAGCCTGTATCTGCTGGTGCCTTTACTGAAAGAGGGCTTTGTCATCCCGGGGGGCATGGCTCTTCTGGCCATCGCAGCCCTGATATTGCTGCCAACCATTGGTGGCTTCTATTGCACGACCAAGGCCGTGGATGAAGGTGAGGCGAGTAAAGTGCAGATCATTGAAACCAGCGACCCGCTTTTTGCCACGCTCTTTGCATTTATCTTGTTTGGCGAGTCGCTGGGGTTTGTTGGAACCCTCGGAGCGCTGTGCATCATGGCCGGTCTGCTTTTTGCCCTGAAAAAGAACGACCCGCCTGCTCTTGTCGCCGCCAAGTAATAGATTTTTCACGAATGAATTCGCTCCTGCCCGGGTTCAATACACCGGTTAAAGTGGGAGCGACTTCAGTCGCAAATACCTGATCCAAAGCCCGCCTTCAAGCAGCCTGTGCTGCCCCCTCCATTCGCCTGCAGCCCGACTTATTCTTAGAGAAAGAAGTTATAAGGTTAGCTGCAGGAAAAATAAATCCTGAAAAAATAATACTGCGTTGTAATCTTTCTTTACAGAAATACTTGTAAGGCGATGTCTTTATCAGGGATCGCTTTGATATTCCATACGGTAATAAACTTGTTAAAAAATGGCAGTTGTCAAAAAACAGTGTGTCATTATTATCTGCCCTAAATTTCCACGAGAAATAAAACACTCCTGACGACACAATCAAACGGAGTTGAAACTCACCCATATTAATGGAGGATCCAAAAGGTCTGGAGTTTCTCGAAGGGCCAAAAGCCTTGGCGAGGGTTGCGATAATTCCTCAGCGGTTTTGCTGAGGAATTATCGGCAAACAGAAAGCATACAAGTTATCGGGTAGCGGGTGCCGCATTTTTTGATCTGCAAAACCAGACACCCAGCAAAGACAGGATAAAACCGGCAATTTGTACGGGCACGAGCCTGTCTCCGAAAATAGCCCATGCCTCCAGCGCAGCCAGTGGAGGCGCGAGTAGTAACAGGGATGTTGTTTTAGTCATGTCCCCGTTCCTGATCAGCCAGACCAGAGAAAGTGTTCCCAGTCCTGACAAGACCATAACGGCCCAGGCAAGAGAAAAGATGAAGTTTGCATTGAGGATCAGGTGTGACTCGCCAAGAGACAGTATCAGGATCAGTGATGTAAACGCCGAAAACAGGTTCTGCAGTGCCATGGAAGGCAAGAGTTCAGATGACCCGAGGGAGGTTTTTTGCAGGATGGTGCCAAGGGTTATCGAGAGCACGGAAAGCAGGGCAACCAGTAATACCCAGAATGAGTAATCAGGGTGGTTGCCTGTTTGAAATGAAGGCGAAAGGACGAGGGTGACACCGGAAAGTCCGATCAGGATACCCAGAGCCTGAAGGGGGGAGATTCTTCCCTTCAGAAAAGTGATCGAAATCACGACTGTCAGCAGTGGTTGCAAGGCACCCAGCAGAGCCATCAGAGCGGCGGGTAGTCCTTTTGAAATGGCCCAGTAACTTCCGCCCAGGTACAGCCCGTTGATCAGCAGACCTGCAACGATGTGTTTGTGCCACTCATTGAGTGGAGGCCATATTTTTTTGAATAGTGCAGAAACGACAGCGAACAACAGAAAGGAAAAAAAGAAACGAATGGCCAGGAAGATGTTGGGCGACGCGGAACCCACAATCATTCTTCCAACAATAAAGCCGGTGGACCAAAGGACAACAAACAGGCAGGAAACAATCAGGACCGTGTTGTTATGCAGCTTGGCTTTCAATATGTTCTTCCCTGAATAAATAAATTGGCAGGAGATTTTGAGTTCGACTTTCTGGAAAGTCAATAGTGTTTAAGGCGTGGGTGGGCACTAAGGCTGTCTGAGAAAGTTTGTTTTCAAAGAGCTTTATATTGCCCGCACATCCGGGCGGCTCTCGATCTTGGTATTAACTTTAATGAGGTTCACTATGGGTGCTTTTAATCTTGTCGATTTCTTGTCAGAAGTGAAGTCCGCATACGTCAGGGAAAGTTTTATTTCTCTGGACGGGGATGATGTCACGAAAATCGTAAAAGGACTGGGTGCCACGGATGAGGATCTGGAAAATCTCAAACGTGTCAGCGATAACCTGCCTCCTGATCCGACGTTGCCTTTTCGAGAGTCCAGGAATGGTCGTTTCGAACTGGACTTCGCCAACTCGAAAATCAACCGGATCGAGTTCCAGCCTTTCGTGCTTTCTGTTCAGGAAGACTTTGTACGCCACGACTCGGGGAAGATAAGAGAGTTCAGGGGGATTGGCGATGACCTGCAACTCAATCGTGCCTTTCAGGCATTGCTGCTTTTCAAGGCATTCTTGATCAAGGACACCTCGGTCACCCCAAGGCCAAGCCTTGATTATGATTCCACCAGTCTGGTTTCAACGGTTTTCAACCTACGAACCATCACGACACCGGAACTGCTGGGTGAGCCTGCGCTGGAAGGCGTGCATGCCGATGGCGTCGACCATACGATGACGACTCTGTTGGGCAAAGAGAATATTACGGATAACAGTGCGATCACCTTTATCCATGACAACAGGGAAAAGAATGGCACCCGCTGGAACGAGGTCAACCCCGAGTACCGTCGAGGGCAGGCACAGCACAAAAAGTTTCTGGATACATTGCTGATCGCCGATCACCAGAGAAAGCATAGCCTTTCGCCTGTGCATGCGGCCGTGAGCGATGCGCGGGCCACGCGGGACATGCTGATCTTCTTTACGCGGCACCCGACGAAGAAAGGGCATATTTCAAACCCTTATGACTCTTTCAATCCGCACAAAGAGATTCCTCTGTCGATCAATTACCCTGAATTCATTGCGTAGGTGTTTTCATGAGCCCCATCTGCCGAAAGGATGGGGCTGCGCTTTTTAGAAGAACCTGTGCCGACCTCACGTCGGCAAGTCGATACCGGGTAGTTCCAGATGTGAGCGCAGTGTATTGCCCGTATAAGCGGTGCGATAAGCGTTGCGCCGTTGCAGCTCCGGGATGACCAGATCGACGAAGTCCTGCATGCCTCCGGGAAGATGAGGCCACATGATCGCATAGCCATCCACGAGCCCTGCATCGAACCAGTCCAGCAACTGGTCGGCTACCTGCTGCGGATCACCCACCACTACACGATGGCCTGCTGCGCTGGCGACGCGTTCGATAACCTGTCGCAGTGTCATCTGTTCGCGTTGCGCCATGTCCCGAAGCAACTCGTAACGGCTTTTGATGCCGGGAACGGCAGCCGGGTCCAGCTCCGGGAACGGCCCGTCCAGCGGCCAGTCCGAAAGATCCACACCAATGAGCTCGAACAGCAGGGCTCTACCCACTTCGGGTTGCAGCAGACTTCCCAGTTCTGCCTGTTTCTCGCGAGCCTGTTCCTCGGTTTCACCGACGATCACCAGCACGCCAAGCAGCAGACGTACTCCTTCTGCAGGACGTCCATGGCGTTGCGCCAGGTGGCGGATGTCCGAGCCGATGCGCTGGGCTTCCTCACGGGTCTGGGCTGCAAAGAACACGGCATCGGCAGTCTGTGCAGCGAAGCTTCTGCCGACATCCGAAGCGCCGGCCTGGAACAGCACAGGATGACCTTGAGGTGAGCGGGGGACATTGAGCGGGCCTTCGACCTTGTAGAACCGGCCTTCATGGCGGATGGGAGTTACCCGTGCCGGATCGGCGAAGCGGGCGTTTTCCTTGTCACCGACAATGGCGTCATCCTTCCAGCTGTCCCAAAGCTTGCGGACTACGGCGACAAACTCTTCAGCGCGGGCATACCGCTCATCATGGGGTGGCAGGCTTGATCCAAAGTTACGCGATTCCGCCTCGCTGGCCGTCGTCACGATATTCCAGCCAACACGCCCGCCGCTGAGATGATCCAGCCAGGCGAAGGTGCGGGCAACGTTGAACGGCTGTGTGTGAGCGGTCGATACCGTCCCTACCAGACCTATATGTTCAGTCACACCAGCGATAAGGGCGAGGGTGCTGATGGGCTCAGCCCGAAAGGGAATGCCCTTGGCGATGTTTTTAAAGCCGTCTTTATCCCGATCCTGTGTCACAGCCAGAATGTCCGGGAAAAAGATCAGATCGAACAGGCCACGTTCGGCCAGTCGCGCGAAATCCTTGTAGTAAGCGGCACTGAGCACTTGAGACGTGCCGGCTTGTGGGTGGCGCCAGGAGGCAATGTGGTTTCCCCCAAGAGCACCGAATGCAGCCAGGTGCAGTTGACGTTGACTGGTCATGGTTTACTCCTTGTATGAGATTTCAACTAACGGCAACCTTGGCGCTCTGGCTATCGTGCTCCGGTGTGGTATTGCCGCAGATACGTGCGGATATCCGGTTGATGACCCCTTGCAGAACATCACTCATGACATAGTAAAAAGCGGCAATGAGTGCGTAGCACTGCCAGGGTGCAACGACCCGGTTGTTCACCAGTACGGTGGTTCTGAAGAAGTCGGTGATTCCGAGTGGATAAAGCAGTGTGGAGAGTTTGAAAACCACAATGGATATCGCGCCCAGCGCTGGAACACAGGAGATCAGTGCCTGGGGCAAAATGATGCGAAACAGTATTGTTCTGCGTGACAGGCCGGTGATTTCGGCGGCTTCGATCTGGAGTCGTTCGACACCTGCGACTGCACTGCGCAGGGCTTCGCAATAATAGCTTCCCCCGATCAGGGTCAGCGCCACGACGGCGGCCGATGCCGGTGTCACTCTGAAAGGTAATACCTCAGGCGATACCAGATAGGCCGCGCTGATAATGAAAAGCGGTGGTATGGCCTGAGTGCTCACAACAATGAAGCCTGCGATAAAACCCGGAAGGCCGCCTGCGAGTCGCAAGCCTGCCAGCAGTGCACCGAAGAGCAGCCCCAGCGATACGCCCGTCAAGGAGTAGATGGCAGTCGTATAAAGGCCATCCAGAAAAAACTGCCATGACGAGGCCAGTTCTTTCCAGACCGGATCGATCAGCGCCCATACCCCAAAAAAACCGAAGATGATCAGTAAGCGGTATCTGCCGATAATGGACAGGATGATGTTCATATCCTGTTCCTTAATCTTTTTTCCATGAAATAACCGGCAGCCATTATCGGTAGCGTCAGCACTGCATAGGAGGCCGCTGCCGCGAGGAAACCGCTCAGGTATTCGAAGGTTTGCGACTGCAGTGTTTCCGAGGCTCCGGTGAGTTCCACTACACCAATGAGCGAGACGATCGAGGTGTTTTTAATGATTTCTGCGGTCTGCAGCACCAGCGAAGGGGCGACCAGACGCAACGCTTCGGGCAGACGGATTGAAAAGGCGGTTCGCGACCATGACAGACCTGAACTCAAGGCTGCGTCTTCGTATTCGCCGGGAATCGCTCTGAGCCCTCCCGACAGGATTTCGGCGCAATAGCCGACTTGATGCAGTACCAGCGCAATCACGCCACACACCAGCGGGTTGAGTTGCAGAAGGTAAAAGCACACGAAAAGTTTGACGATCAGAGGGATTTTCATCGCCAGGTCTACATATCCCCGTGCCCATGCAGAGCGGGCGTGTAGCGCCAGGGCGACAGGAGCACTGAGGATTGCAGTGAACCCCAGGCTCATGACGGCCAACAACAGAGTCGTGGTAAAAGCCGAGGCGAACAGAGTGCTCGCCTCATCCCAGAAAGAGATCAATTCTCGATCCCGGGCTGCAGTCGGTATTCAGACCAGAGGGTGAACTCGGGTTTGTAGCCAAAGTGCTTTTCGTACAGTTCGGCAAACTCGCCACGGGCCCAGATTTTCTGGAGGGTATGGTTCAGGTAATTGCGCCAGAGCGAATCGTTCTGGCGCACGATGATTGCCTGCGGATCGGTAAAGAACGCTTCGCCAATCTTCAGACTGTCGCCATAGCGTTTGGCGTAGGCCTTGGCTGAAAAGCTGTTGAGCAATACGGCATCCGTCTGATTCGAGCGCAGGGCTTCAACGGCATCGCTGTAGTTGTCAAAGAACGTGACCTGGCCAGTCGGTACCAGATCTTTGAAAAGTTGGGCGGCGTAATTGTTCTTTGATGTCGAAACCCTTTTGGGCGGCGTGTAGCTCTTGATGTCGCTACTTTCATCGGCCCTGACCAGCGGCACCACATAGTCCCAGTTATAGACAATGGTGAAGTCCAGTACCTGTTCACGTTTTACGGTAGGAGTCGTCGAGCCGAACATGGCATCGATGTTGCCGTTCTTGATGGAGGGAATCTGCACCGCCCCGGAGATGGGCTTGAACTCGACACTCACATTCAGTTCTTTGGCAACAGCCCGGGCAAGGTCCGGAGCGAAGCCGACGCTCTGACCGTCTGCACCGATCTGGGCCATGGGCGGTGCGCTGGGATCTACGCCAATGACCAGTTTGCCGCGCTGTCTGACCTGATCCAGCACTGACACCGGATCGGCAGCGACAGTGGGCAGGGAAAGAAAAGAAGAAAGCAGCAGAATAGCGGCCCCCAACGCATTTTTTTTCATCGGCTTATTCCCTGTATATCGAGTAGTTGTCCTGGAATACAGTTATTCCGGCTGGTCGCTGTCATGTTGGTCTCGGTTCAATAACGGCATGGCGCAGAGTGCGTGATTAACGATGCAGAATACTTTCGATAAAACGAGCGGCCCGGTCAGTTTTCGGGCTGTTGAAAAAGTCCTCGGCAGGTTGTGTCTCGAGGTTTTTTCCATGATCGAAAAAGGCAACTTCATGAGCGACTTCCCGGGCAAAGCCCAGTTCATGAGTGGCGACGGCCATTGTTGTTCCACCCCGAGCCAGGCCGCGCATGACTTCAAGCACCTCGTGGACAAGTTCCGGGTCCAGCGCCGACGTGGGCTCATCCAGCAGCAGTACATCCGGCTCAAGTGCCAATGCACGGGCGATGGAAGCGCGCTGCGCCTGACCGCCAGACAGAGTGGCGGGCCAGGCTGTACTTTTATCGGTCAGACGAACCTTGCCCAGCGCCTCATAGGCTTTTGCTTCGGCATCCTGATGAGAAAGCTGTCTGACTTTGCGCAAGGCCAGCGTGATGTTTTCCATCACCCGCATATTGGGATAGAGCGCCGGTCGCTGGAAAACAAAGCCGATTCGCCCCCGCACTTCAGGTCTGCGCAAGGCTTCACGATCGATTGGAATGTCTCCCAGAAGCACCGAGCCCTGTGTGGACGGTTCAAGCCCGCTCAGGATCCGCAGTAACGTGCTTTTTCCACATCCACTGGGGCCGCAAAGTGCAAGAACCTTTCCTTTCTCAAGAGAAACGGACACGCCGTCCAACACGATTCTATCTCCAAAAAATTTATATAATTCTTTGGCCTCAAGCATTAAATAACTCCAGGGTGAAAAATTAAATATCCCCTGATAGTGTCAGGTAAGTAGGGTGTATGAGGGCGCTACAATAGGGTCGATAAGTTATCAGTCGCTAAAATGCTTTGCAAATAACAAAAGATTCTATTCTTAGAGAATAGGAAGAGGCGGTTTTTGAATTGTTGTAAAAAAACTTTACATTCATGTCGGTGCAGTCATATCTTCTCCGGGCTTGAAAGGTGAAAGGATTGTCTCTTTTGAGCGAGTCCACAGGTGCATGTGGTTTTATGGTAGAAAGAGAGCGGTAATTTACATGGCAGGTTATGAAGTGGGCATCAATGGAATGAAGGCCTCGCATCTCGGCGAGTCTTGTGATTTTGATTATGAGCTGAACCTGATAGGCGACATACTGACTCCTGTTCTGGGTGAGTATAACTTTTCGCTCGCCATTTATGATCATCACAGTAACATGGTGGTGTCTCGCGGTCTGGTATACATTCCTGCTGTTCTACCCGAGAGCCGGAAGGAAAACTCAGGCGTATTGTCCTCATCGGAAAGTCATACGCATCTGCTTTATTGGAGAATCCTGCCTGATCAGGTCGATATGTTTTTTGTCGTCTCGATAAAGAAGGATGGCTGTGCAGAGATCGATGAGAAAATCCTTTCGGTGGTGGGGCGTATCGGTATCCACTTTTTCGGACAGAATATCCTGCTCAACAGGTTTTCACTCTTTCTCAGGCAGTCCATTCAAGAGAGAGATGCTGTCAGTGGACTCATCGAAGATGGCTTGCTTGTCCTCGATCAGTCCGGTTTTCTCAAATATATAAATGAAGCCGGGAAGAAAATTCTCAGAATAGACGATGCGAAACGCCAGTTCCGCGACCTGCTCGGGTTTGAGCCCATTATCGGCGATGTTTTCACGCAAAAGCGTGGCTATGTAAACAAGAAGGTTGTCATTCGGCGAGGTGAAGAGGAAATCCCGTTGCTGGATACCGCCATCCCCATTGCAGATGATGAAGGCAGCATTGTTTCCGTTGTAAATATATTCAGAAGATTCTCCAAGGCTCCCAGCCCGGTTGATCAAGGCTTGCGCAAGGAGTCAGGCACAGGGTTCGACAAGCTGCTGGGAGCGTCCATTCTCTTTCAGGATGCTGTAGAGCATGCGAAGCAATATGCCGGCCTGAATGAGGTTGTGCTGATCTCGGGAGAGCCCGGCACAGGAAAAAGTACCTTTGCACAGGCGATTCATGGTGCTGATGAAGTTGCTCATGAAGGAATGCTGATTATCGACTGTCCTGTATTGTCGGCTTCCGAATTCAAGACAAGGGTTCTTTCTTGCGTAACTACGCAGGAGCAGGTCGGCAGGTGGGCGTTTCATCCGGATATTCTTCAGTGCCGGACATTGTTCCTTGAGGGTGTCGATGTTCTTCCCGTCTCTATACAGCTGTATCTTGTACAAGCCTTGAAAGAGTATCAAAAAATAGCCGGGCCCAAGATTATCATGTCAACCAGCGATGCGATGGCTGTCGTACTTCACGAACAGCGATTGCATCCAAAGTTGCTCGGGATATTGAGCCGCCACAATCTTGAACTGCCACCCTTGCGGAAAAGACCGAAAGACATAGAGCTTTATGCGGATTTTTTCTGGCGTGAAGCTCAGGTGCAGGAAAGCAAGAGAGTCACTATTCCTGTTCGTCTTTGCAAACTGTTGAAGAAACAGGAGTGGAGCGAAAATATTTCACAATTGAAATCGGTGATTCACAAACTGGTGACTGCTCCTCGTCGTTTCAAGTCCGAAGAAGAGTATGTCCAGGAGGTCAGTGATCTTGTCAGGCTGTCCGCTGTTTCCTATCAGGCTACCCGCCCGGATTTTGATCAGCCCTTGATACACGATGCCGAGAAACAGGCCATTTTTCTTGCGTTGCAAGCCATGAACTTTAACGTATCCAAAGCTGCACTGGCTCTTGGAATAAGCCGTCCCACACTGTATGCAAAAATGAAAAAGTACGAAATAAGCGCCTGAACCCAGGCGCTTATTCAAACTTGACGCTTACAGTTTAATGCAACTTCATCCGTGGCTCGGTTCCCTTGCCGATCTTGCTGCCCAGCATCAGCATCAAGGTGCGGAAAGCGCCATACAACGCCATCTGGTGCATGCGATAGAGCGAGATATAGAACATCCGCGCCAGCCAGCCTTCCAGCATCACGCTACCCATCAGATTGCCCATCAGGTTACCCACCGCCGAGAAGCTCGACAGGGAAATCAGTGAGCCGTAATCCTTGTAGGTGTATTCCGGCAGTGCCTTGCCTTCGATCCGCAGGCGCAGTGACTTGACCAGCAACGAGGCCTGCTGGTGAGCGGCCTGGGCGCGAGGCGGGACGTTGCGGTCGGTGCCTTTCTGTGGGCAGGCGGCGCAGTCGCCGAAGGCAAAGATGTTTTCATCGCGTGTGGTCTGCAGGGTCGGCAGCACTTGCAACTGATTGATGCGATTGCTTTCCAGTCCGTCGAGTTCATGCAGGAAGGCCGGGGCTCGAATGCCCGCTGCCCAGACTTTCAGGACCGCCGGAATGAACTGGCCGTTGGCTGTGACCAGACCTTCGGCAGTCACTTCGCTGACGGACGAATTGGTCAGCACGGTCACGCCCAGTTTCTCCAGGGTTTTATGTACCGGCGCGCCGATGCGCTCAGGCAGGGCAGGCAGAACCCGTGGCCCGGCTTCGATCACGGTGATGCGCAGGTTTTCCGGTTTGATCTGGCCCAATCCGTAGGACGCCAGCTCATGGGCGGCGTTGTGCAGTTCGGCGGCCAGTTCCACGCCTGTTGCGCCCGCGCCAACGATGGCCACGGTGATTTCCTGAGCGTTGTCGGCTTGTCCGGCGTGGGCGCGCAGATAGTGATTGAGCAATTGCTGGTGGAAGCGTTCTGCCTGCTTGCGACTGTCCAGAAACAGACAGTGCTCGGCCGCACCCTTGGTGCCGAAATCGTTGGTGGTGCTGCCAACCGCCAGTACCAGAGAGTCGTAACCCAGGCTGCGCGCAGGCACTAGTTCTGCGCCGTTCTCGTCCTGAGTGGCGGCCAGATGAATCTGGCGATTCTCACGATCCAGGCCGGTCATGCGCCCGAGCTGGAACTGGAAGTTGTTCCACTTGGCCTGGGCCACATAGTTCAACTCGTCTTCATAAGAGTTGAGCGAGCCGGCGGCCACTTCATGCAGCAAGGGTTTCCAGATGTGCGTCAGATTGGCGTCTACCAGCGTCACGCTGGCGGTGCCTTTCTTGCCCAGGGTTTTACCCAGACGGGTTGCCAGCTCCAGACCGCCAGCGCCTCCGCCAACGATGACAATACGATGAGTCATAAGGATTACTCGGAAGGTTTAAGGAATTCGGGGGTAGGAGCTCGATCTTCGCGAGCGCAAGGCAGCTCATAGCGTCAGATAGCTCAGTAAACGGCTCAGAAAGCCCAGGCCGATGACCACGGCAACCACCAGAACAAGGAGCAGCAATGGCCGGAAAGGCCTGCGCTCAACCTGATGCTGGGGGGCGTTGAGGTAGTGTTGGACACGTCTTTGGTCGTCCGGGTTCAGACGGCTGCTCATTTTTGCCTCTTGCAGACGTTGTCTGCTGTCAGTGCGTTATACCGCTGTTGGCTCCAATGGTTCGACTCGCAGCATGTCATCCAGTCGAATGATTCCGCTTTGTATCACTCGGGCGGTGATTCCGCCATGGCCGCGTACGGCCTGGAAGGTCCCGTGCCCCAGGCGTTGTTCGAGCCGTGCGCAGGGCTGGCACCAGCCGGTGGTTTCCAGAATGGCCTGGCCGACCTTGAAACGTCGGCCTTTGAGGCTGAACAGGTTGATGCCGCTGATGACCAGATTGCGGCGCAGGTCTTGCGGCACGATGGGGTTATCCACAGGTCTGCCCAGCAGCGAACTGACCACCGCCAGATGCTCCCATTGAATCAATGTCACCTGCCGGGCATTGCGCGGGCCGGGGCGCGAGTGATCACCGGTCAGCCCGGCTTCGCGCCGCGCTTCCACGGCATCCAGCTCGATCATGTCGAGGCGCGATTGCGGGCGCACGCCGATCCAGCGTACCCGGCCTTGTTGAGGCACATCGGCCAGCAGTTCTTGCAGGGAGCTCATAAACTGATTCCAACATCGAAGACGACACTGCGTCCCAGGTTGGTCCGCAGAAAGTCCGGGGCGCCCGGATGGGCAAACAATACTCGTGCGAAGGTCGGGCCGACCAGCGACAACGAGCGCCAACCCTGGCGCAGGTATTCAGTCGGTGGTGGAAAGTGACTGTTGAGATCCAGCACTTCACGCTTGAGGCTGGCAAACGCAATGATATCCAGCTCGCCCAGATTCAGGCCGCGCTCACGATAATTACTGGCCTTCTTGCTTAAC
>JAAIGE0100616602.1_pt1 | contig 25182 bp, 27 predicted proteins | sample 6487951 | NCBI WGS metagenome assembly JAAIGE01 (sample SAMN13974128, study PRJNA590717) | phyllosphere metagenome | biome: tomato field; feature: multiple bacterial spot infested tomato fields; material: tomato leaves; isolation source: leaves from tomato fields | host: Solanum lycopersicum ...
TAGAAGTTTTGGCACGCTTCACGCCGTTGAAGCCGATCATGATGCGGTCCAGCGCCTGACGCTTCACGATGGCATCGCGGATGCGGGTCTGAAAGTCCTGAAACTTCGCCCACAGGTCCAGCTTCGCGTAGGTGATGGCCGTATCGAAGTTGGTCTGTTCACACTTGTAGCTGATGTCCGACATATCCGTCGGATCGGTTGGCTCACGCTCTTTGGCACCGGTATCGGTGGTGCCTGCGATGGTGCTGCCGACGCCGAGGCCCAGTAGCTGACCTGACTGATCGGTCACGCCAATCACGTTAATCAGGGTCAGAAAGGCAGTGGACTGCTGAATGGTGTCTTCCAGCGTCTGCGCCACGGACGGCTCCACGCTGAACTTGCCGTGCAGCTCTTCCTGCTCAACTTTATAAATGCGCGCCAGCTGTACCAGAAAGGCGTTAAAGGCAAAACGGGTATTTTTTTTCATGGGGTTTACTGCTCCTTTAGCAGTTGGTCAGGTGTCCGGCTGGCGCGTTGCCACCCGGCGTGCGCGGGCGGAAATCTTTGCGGCCGTCTTCGCGCTCCAGCTGCGCTTTCAGCCCACTGAAATCAGCTTTCTGAGCGTCAAACTCAAGGACGCGCGTCTGCAGATCCGCTTCCAGCCTGTTCAGGCGTTCGATCTGCTCCTGAAGCGCCTTGTCGGTGCGGGTGCTGAACTGCTGCTGTTCGCTGGCAATCAGCTCAACCGCCTGATGCACGTCGCTGAAGCGGGCGGCATCGGTCTGCTGCTGTTTTGCAAACACGGCTTTGATGCGGGTAAACAGGGCGGGCTTTTCCTCCGGCACGTCTTCCAGCTCGATCACCGTTTCGGTCGCGGCGCTGAACAGGTTTTCAGGGTGCTGCTTGCGGTTTGCCAGCGGGTTCTGCTCTGCTCTGGCACTGAAAGCCAGCATTTCGGTGCCGAGGCTTGCCGGGTCGTCAGTGACGGCCAGACCAACCAGATAAGGTGCGTCGGTATCGGCAAACTTCAGGCTGATTTCCATCGACGTGAACAGCTTCTGCATTTTGCCGGTCATATCGATCAGATCATCCGACGGGGAAATCGTGGCAAAAAGCCCCAGCTTGCCTTTCAGCAATCCATCTTTGATTTCTTCCGTGTCCAGCGCATCAACGACACCGAACCGGCGGAACGGGCTATCCGGCGTGTAGCCCTTGATGTGCTCCATGTTGATGACGGCGGTATATACAGCCGGATCGTAATTTGCCGCCATCTGCTCAAGCCAGCTGCGCTCGATGGTGCGCCCGTCCGTGGTGGCACCTTCCACCCCGATGCGGAAACGCTTTGCTTTTTTTGCCATTGTCCAGGCTCCGTTGTGATAAATCGTTCTGAGGCCCTATGTTTGCGGCGAGGGGGGTAGCGAAACAACGCGCGGACGTTGTGCGGGAAACCACACAATGAGGGGCAGCAGAAAAGGCGACGGCGGGGCCGTATTTTGGCTGCATGAACATGACACCCGCCCCCGACGACCTCGATCCCCGCAGGCAGGCTTTACTGCTGTACTTTCAGGGATACCGCATTGCCCGCATTGCTGAAATGCTGGGAGAGAAACCCGCAACCGTTCACAGCTGGAAGAAGCGCGATAAGTGGGGCGACTATGGCCCGCTGGATCAGATGCAGCTGACCACCGCCGCACGCTACTGCCAGCTCATCATGAAGGAGCAGAAGGAAGGGAAAGACTTTAAGGAAATCGACCTGCTGGCCCGTCAGTCAGAGCGCCACGCCCGGATCGGGAAATTTAATAACGGCGGCAATGAAGCTGACCTGAACCCCAACGTGGAAAACCGCAACAAAGGCCCGCGCAAGCCCCCGGAAAAGAACCTGTTTACCGACGAGCAGATTGAGAAGCTGCAGGAAATCTTCCACAGCTCGATGTTCGGCTATCAGCGTCAGTGGTGGGAAGCCGGTAACAAGCACCGCATCCGCAACGTGCTTAAATCCCGCCAGATTGGTGCAACATTTTACTTTGCCCGCGAGGCGCTGATCGATGCGCTGACCACCGGACGAAATCAGATATTCCTGTCGGCCAGTAAGGCGCAGGCGCACGTCTTTAAGCAGTACATCATTGAGTTCGCAAAAGAGGCAGACGTTGAACTGAAGGGCGATCCGATGACGCTGAGTAACGGCGCGTGCCTGTATTTTTTAGGCACCAACGCCCGCACCGCGCAGAGTTATCACGGAAATCTGTATCTGGATGAATATTTCTGGATTCCGAAATTCCAGGAACTCCGCAAGGTGGCGTCCGGCATGGCCCTGCACAAGAAGTGGCGGCAGACCTACTTTTCCACGCCGTCCAGCCTGACGCACAGCGCCTATCCGTTCTGGTCCGGCGCGCTCTTTAACCGGGGCCGTGCGAAGGCGGACCGCGTAGACATCGACCTGACGCACCCGAACCTGTCACCGGGCCGCTTCTGCGATGACGGCCAGTTCCGCCAGATTGTCACCGTTGAGGATGCAGTGCGCGGCGGCTGTAATCTGTTTGACCTCGACCAGCTGCGCCTGGAATACAGCCCGCCGGAATACCAGAACCTGCTGATGTGTGAGTTCGTGGATGATCTCGCGTCCGTGTTCCCGCTGCAGCTGCTGCAGAAATGTATGGTGGACAGCTGGGAAGTGTGGAAAGACGATTTCGAAGCACTGGCGCTGCGCCCGTTTGGCTGGCGAGAAGTCTGGATCGGGTATGACCCGGCTAAGGGCACGCAGAACGGCGACAGCGCCGGGTGCGTGGTCATGGCTCCGCCCGCCGTGCCGGGCGGTAAGTTCCGCATCCTTGAGCGGCATCAGTGGCGCGGCATGGACTTCCGGGCACAGGCTGAGTCCATCAAAAAACTGACGCAGCAGTACAACGTGACCTATATCGGCATCGACTCTACCGGCGTCGGCCTGGGGGTTTATGAAAACGTAAAGGCGTTTTTCCCGGCAGTGAAAGAGTTTGTCTATAACCCGACCGTGAAGAATGCCCTGGTGCTTAAGGCGTTCGACATCATCAGCGGCGGGCGGCTTGAGTTTGACGCCGGACACCTCGACATCGCGCAGTCATTCATGGCCATCCGCCGCGCCACCACGGCCAGCGGTAACCGCCCGACCTACGAAGCCAGCCGCAGCGAAGAAGCCAGCCACGCGGACTTAGCCTGGGCGGCCATGCACGCGCTGGCAAACGAACCGCTGCAGGGTGAATCCGCCCACACACGCAACATCATGGAGATTTTTTAAATGAGCAAACGCAGGAACCGCACGCGCACGCAGCCCGTGCCGGATCAGATGACCGGCGGCCCGGCGGCAGAAGCGTTCACCTTTGGCGACCCGATCCCGGTACTGGACCGCCGCGAACTGCTGGACTACGTGGAATGCGTTGTGCTGGACAGGTGGTATGAGCCGCCGGTGAGTTTTGACGGGCTGGCGCGCACCTTCCGCGCCGCCGTACATCACAGCTCACCGCTGAACGTGAAGCGTAACATCCTGACCAGCACGTTTATCCCGCACCGGCTGCTCAGCGCGCAGGCGTTCAGCCGCTTTATCCAGGACTATCTGGTATTCGGCAACGCCTATCTTGAGAAGCGAACCAACCGCCTGGGCGGCGTGATTGCACTGGAGCCATCGCTGGCGAAATTTACCCGTCGCGGCACCGATTTAGACACCTACTGGTTTGCACAGTACGGCCTGACCACGCAGCCTTACCAGTTCACGCCGGGCAGTGTGTTTCATCTGATGGAGCCGGACCTTAATCAGGAAATTTACGGCCTGCCGGAATACCTGTCTGCCATCCCGTCAACGCTGCTGAATGAGTCGGCTACGCTTTTCCGCCGCAAATATTATCTCAACGGCAGCCACGCCGGTTTCATCATGTACATGACCGATGCCGCACAAAATCAGGAAGACGTGGACAACATCCGTAAAGCGATGAAGAGCGCGAAGGGCCCTGGCAACTTCCGCAACCTGTTTATGTATTCACCTAACGGAAAGAAAGACGGGATTCAGATCATCCCGTTGTCAGAAGTAGCGGCGAAGGATGAATTTCTGAACATTAAGAATGTGAGCCGCGACGACATGCTAGCCGCCCACCGAGTTCCGCCACAAATGATGGGGATTATTCCAAATAACACCGGTGGGTTCGGCGACGTGGAGAAGGCCAGCCGTGTATTTGTCCGCAATGAATTATCACCTCTGCAAAGAAGGATAGAGGAGTTAAATAACTGGATTGAGGATGAAGTTATAAAATTTAGCGATTATTTCATTTAAACTCAGGAAGATAACTCCGACAGTTTAAACTTTAACTTATTAACTAATCCAGTACATAACTTTTCCATTGAATCTGCGGCATCCCAAAGTTCTTGGGGTGTCACTTCATCACATTCCTCGCCATGCGCTATTCTATTTCTTTTTTTGAAAACCTCATCTATCACCCCAAGATACCCTATTCTTCTCCTTTTTTTCTTGGGGGCCCATTTAGATTCGATTATTCCTAAAATTTCATCTTTTTTAGTAAGGTCACCATTTACAATATTCAGAAGCAATGTACGTGTGGTTTCGTTAATCTGTGACTCATTGTTATACATACTATCTAAACTATAGTCAGTAACTGATAATTCATCGAGAATAAGAGGCAAATCAAAATTAGAAAAAATTCTTTCAATTGTATCGACTGTAGGATTAGCATTGGTTGCTGAAAGCTTTGCACTATCGATTATAATTGGCATGGAGCTTTGAACTTGATTGATGAGTTCGTTAAAAGGCTGTGTTTTATTGTGTTTAATTTTTTCAGCACAAGTCACAGTATGTTCAGATAACATTCGAAGTGGTAAAGATGAGGGAATTAAACCTGCATCGTTGATCTCATCAACGAACTCCTTGCTCATTTCCCTAATAAACCCTTCGAAGTAACCACTAAGTAATACTAAACCTGACCTAGTCATTGCGTTCAGTGCAACTACATCTCCTCCCGGCTTAGAGTTATCTTCAGCCATAAGTGCTAGCAATCTAATTTCGTCAAATTTTTTTGAGTATACCTGAACGCAATCCATTTACTAGCCCAACAGTTTTTCAGTTAAAGTAACACTTCTATTGAGAGCTGATGTCTTTTTAGAAGTCCCTTGGAATAGACTTTTCCAATAGGCATCAATCTGGAATACTTCAAAAGTCTTTCTACGTAATTCGTCTTTATGACCTAATTCGATAGCACGCGAAAACGCAACCATTTGTGATTCATAAATCGAACCATTAATTTTATTTTGATAAAATCCTTGCGAAGGATCAGCTTGATTCTTAGGCTTTCTAAATGCCACACCAACGCCTAAATTTTCGTAAATCAAGTCAACAGTTTTGTAGAATAGCTCTTGGATCTTCTCTTTTCTTTGCTCCGACACCCCTCTATTTTCTTCCATATGAATATTCAAATACTCTGAATAATTATCAGAATAATCGGACTCATTATTTAATTCTCTATACGCCAGAAACCTTAAGACAAGTTCAACTGATTTCATCGACTTATAATCTTGCTCAGGTAGAGATATTAACTCTTGAAATCTTGGATACTGAGCCAAATTTTTAAGTAGGTCATTATATGTTCCACGATAAACACAATTTCTGACTTCTTGATCTGAAAGCGAAGCACTGCCAGTATTTAACCGTTCAAAAACTTCAAACTTTAAAGCCTCATCTGATTCATTCAATACCACTATGCACCTAATTGCGCGCTTAGCAATATTAGATCTCAGTGTGCGATCAAGTTCCATGTACCCTTTATCGTTTATTTCTGAGATAATTTTTAATTTCTGAAGTTTCAGAGGTTCAATGTCAGAGTTAGGAAATAAACTCCCCACTTCGTTTGCTTTTATAAATCTAAAAAGCGATGTCAGTCTTTGCTGACCATCAATGACACTAAAGGAGCCATCCTTTTCCTCAGCCAAATATACGACCGGAACAGGAATATTAAGGGCAATCGATTCTATAAAGCGCGATGCTTTAATATCATCCCATTGATATTTTCTCTGATAATCTGGTTCTAATATTAAATCGCCTTCAATGATCATATCTACAAGTGTCCGCACTGCATAATCATAAGGCTGGATAACTACTTTCCGCTCTTTTATATGCTGATATGGCTCGTTACTTGACTCTTCATCAACATCATCAGGAATCATAACCCCTTGATTATTCATATTCTCACTCATATTTAACCTTAATGCTTCGGGAGTTTAGTATGAGAGTAAAACATAAAGGACCATTTAAGCAAATTGATTTGGAATACCTTGAATCATTACCCTCAGCGCGCGCTCGTACCCCCGCCACGCCTGCCCGCTTTATGCAGTGGTTTTCATGCAGCTGCATGACATAAGCAAAAGCCCGCCATTACTGGCGGGCCGGGGCATAAACGATCCTTCAGGGATCATGCGGATTCATGCGGCATAGACATGCACTCATCCGCACAAGGTCAGAATAGCGTCAGGTTGTTATCTTCCTGCAATGGTTTTGCATCTGTCGGGACGGAATTTTTCAGCTCCTGAAGATAAACCAGCCCCTGAGAAAGAGAAACCGGCTCATAAATTTCAAACCAGAAAACCCCGTCAAAGGTACGACCTAACCAGAAACCGCCGCCGTTCTCTTTTGGCCTCTGAAAGAAAACCAATCCGCCAGGCACATAATTAGTCAGGCTTTCGCCACGGTAAACTACCTGATAATTTGAATCGCTACCGGCCATCGCCTAACGCCTCGCAATGCTCGTTGTTCAACCTTGCCAGCGCCAAAAGTGAATTTTGACGCCAGCAACGTTATCAGTGTTGATACTGCCAGCTGTCGTCTTCCCACACCGCCTGCAGAATATCCATGACGTTCTTTTTCTCGTCATCCTGTCTGACGCCGCTCAATGTAACGCCATTTGCGCTGCCTTTGCGGATGCGGATATCAGTATCTGGATAAATGGGAAGAAAATTCTTATAAAGTTCGGCCTCAAGAGCTGAGAGGATTTCCGTGCTGATTTTTTGCTCTTTATTAATCATTATTTCAATACGCATAAGATCCTCTCAATGACGCTCTACTTCAGTGTTATAAGTTTTAGCTTTTCTAACCTCAGCCATTAACTCACTTGATAACTCGACTAACCAGTGAATAGCCATCTCTTTTTCTTCGAAATCGCAAGCGCCAAATGCAACTTTTTTAAGAATGAAATCAATGCGCTGGAGTTTAATTTCTTCCAGAAGATAATCACTCATTTGTCCTCCCTCGACTCAATAACTGTATATGCGTACAGTATAGTAAGAGAAAAAAAATGTGAAACGTTTTTTACGTTCAATCAGTAATTGTCTTAAAAAATTACTGCATCAACCCTTATTTCAACCCCCTAATTTGATTGAATAAAGCACTCACAGCATCATTTCACCGGCTTCGCTTACATGAATCCCACCTGAATCAGATCCACTTCCGCCACTTATCATCTTCCTGCAGCCGTCCGTTCTGGTAAAAAATGCGCATACCTGCCCCGGAATCCAGACTTCCGCCGGACAGAAGCAGATTTGTTTCTTTTTCTTCCCCGGTAAATCCCCTCACCTGCAGTTCCGCAACCAGAAGCGCCCGCTGATCATCGTCAATTTCCTGCTTATAACTCTGTTTCTGGCGCGGCTTCACCACCCGGAGACGCGCCAGCAGATCACGGCGCTGTTTTCTGGTCATGTTGTCGAAATCTGCCGGACCATACACAGGCGTTTCGCCCGGCTCGACAGTTTCAACTGACACCGTCTTACCCCCTGAAATGTTCAGTTTTTCATCAGGGGGACAGTTATTGCCACGAGTCCAAGGGGCGCAAGCGCCCTGATCGGCTGTCGCCTCCTGAACGTCAACGGCCTTACGGACCATTTTCCACTTTGTTGCGTGCGTGCAGATACGTCCCGCCACTAACGGGGACCAGATGCCATAAATGCGGGTGCCGTGATCGCCGTAAGGGGTCGGCTCGTCGTTAAGTTCGTAAGCAGTTCTGACGATATGGTGCTTGCGCGGAACCAGTACGCCCCCCTGTTTCATGATGTAAGTGGCAAAGCAGCCCACATCTGCGGCGGCCAGCACGGCGTCCAGCTGCGCGTTTTCAAGCACCGGCGCACCGGCCTTTTTATCGCTCTGATTTCTCAGCGCCTGACCGGCAAGCAGGCGCAGTTCCCGGTAAGCCTGGCGGCCCGGAATGCCAAAGAAGCGGAACTGCTGAACGCGGTGAAGTGACGCCCACGCGCCCACGTTCTCCGCGCTGTCGCGCAGTGATTTGCCCGTTTCTGCGCTGATTTCACCCGACAGGCCGCGCCCGTCGATATTCTTGCTCACGTATTTGGCGATGTAACTGGTCGGTGAACCTTTGCGCGGGTTGATCAGCTCAGACTTAAAGCGTGGCCCGGTATTGCTGCCAAGCTCTTCGCGGTCTTCGCGGATGGCAAATTTCCGCAGCAGCGCAGTGACTGAGCGGCGCTCTTTTTTGCGCATGAAGCAAAGCAGGTGCCAGTGTACGGTGCCGTCATGATGTGGCTCAGCAACCCGCACGCCATACCAGCGCATACCGGCTTTGTGCATGGCCTTGCGGAAGGCGGCAAACATATCGACCAGATAATCACTGCTCTGCCGAACGGTGGCCGTGGTCCACTTCGGATTGGGCCTGCCGTTGTTAAGTGTTGCGTGGAAGCGCGACGGGCAGGTGATGGTGTAAAATACGGCACAATCACCGCGCATTTCCGCGATAAGCTCCAGCCCCTTAACGCAGGCCATCATTTCATTGCGCCTGTGTGCCGGATTGCTGTTGCTGGCATTCACCACGTCTTCCATATCCAGCGTATCACCTTCATTGCTGACCAGTTCATGCGAACGGAAGAACTCCAGGCTCTTGCGGCGCTGCTCTCGCTTATGGATCACTGCTTCAAAGCTGACGTAGGGGGACGCTTTTTTGTTGACCAGGCAGACAGCACGCAGCTGCTCTTCACGCCATTCACAACGCAGCTGCCATAACTTGCGATACCACCAGTCCGCGCAGAGCATACGGGCCAGCGAGGGCGGGATCAGATCATAAGGCACGGGCTTGCGGCGGCGCTTTTTGCGGCGCAGGTGTTCAAAGGCCGGGGGGATTACGTCCAGGCGCATCGCTTCCGCTGCAACAGCTTCCCATGCCTGGCGGACCTGCTCCGGCTTCACGTCGTCACTGACGAACAGATGGCCGCTGGCCTTATCAAGACACATGCTCATGTGCGCAGCGACCAGTGTAGATAAACGCTTGACCTGATTCTGGTTCATTTCAGACAGCGCCAGCAGGCCATCAAGCCCGTCATGACCGGCCATAAAACGGAATGAGGCTGAAATCTGGCTTTCACGCACACAGGCCAGTCTCTCAAGGCAGGGGCGGATAGTTTCGCGCAGATAACGGGAATATGCCTGGGGCCTGCCGAGATTGTGGAAAAACTTAACGCGGTCCATGAGGGGCTTGCTGATGTGCGTAGGCTGGGCGCTGACATCGGCCACGATAACCAGATCGGGATTGTGTTGCTGCTGTTCGCGGGCCATCTTTGCCCGGCTGACAATTCTGTCCTGCACAATTTCACGCTGGACAGGATCGCGGGATTCGTTGAAAAAGTAGCGGTCCCAGACCTCATCACTCACTGCCTCACGGCGCAGTTGCTCCTGCTCATTATCCGCAGCATAGAGAGCGATCAGGTCTGAAAGCGCGGACACCGGCGCAACTTCCGCCGGGTCCATCTGTGGATTTATTGCCTTTTTAGGGGCATTCCACGGGTATGCGAAAACCTGAGCCATTACACCGCCAGACTCATATGACGCGCCGCGATGATTTCCGGTGCGCGCTTGCTTTCACCGGCGGCTACGCCAACAGAGCGGGCAGCAATGACTTTTGTCAGGCCAAAATCGCGGTAGATACTGCGTGTAAACAGGGTGTCGCTGTTTGAAACGATGACCGGGTTACGCTCTGAGACACCCAGCAGGATGCAGGCCAGGGAGTGCTGGTCATCATCGCTGAACCCATCGGTGTGATAAGCGGTGAATGTGCCGTGATACGGCGGATCGCAGTAAACGACATCACCGGCACGGACCATGCTCAGGGTGTCGCTGTAACCCTGGCATTCAAACGTGGCGCGCTGTGCCTTGAGGGCAAAGGCTTCGATTTCGGCCAGCGGGAAATAGGGCTGTTTGTAATGGCCGAAAGGATTATTGAATTCGCCTTTCTTGTTATAGCGGCAAAGGCCACGGTAGCCGTGGCGGTTCAGATAGAGGAATTGCGCCGCGCGCTCCAGCAGTGGCAGCCCCGCGTTGAAATTGAAGTCTTCGCGAACCTGATAATAACTTGCTTCGGTCTTGTTCTGGTTGAATAGTGAGGCCGCCACGACAATAAACGGGCGCGTATGCTCTTTAACCTGACGATAAAGGTTAATCAGATCGGGATTAACATCCGCCACCAGATAAGCCGGGTAATCAGTATTCATCATAACGGCACAGGAACCGGCAAACGGCTCAACAAGACGAGTGCCGGCGGGCAGGTGCTTAACCAGTTCAGGCATCAGGCCGGACTTGCTGCCGGCCCATTTCAGGATGGTCTTCATAATGCCGCCCCTTTGTAATGCACGCTTTTCAGCTCACTGATTTCTTTGCAGGTCACGCAGAGGGAAACGCCCGGCAGTGCGCGGCGGCGCAGTTCCGGGATTGCTTCGCCGCACGAAAGGCAGAAAAACTCACTCGCCCCTGCCGGGCGGTGAGTTGCGTTAGCCAGATTGCGCGCCAGTTCTTCCTGCACGCGCTGCTGTACCATGTCCATTGAATCAGCCATCAGTGCAGCTCCTGCGCCTGGTTCTCAAAACGTTCCGCCTCTTTGTCCAGCAACTCGATGATTTCCGCTGCGGACATTTCATTTTTACGGGCATGAATTGCCAGTGCGGCCAGGCGGATAGAAACGGACAGCGCATCATCAGAACGCTGCTCAGTTTTTGCCTTGCTCAGCAGGGCATTAAGCGCGTCGTCGTCAGCTTTAAAATTACGGGTCTGGATGTTTCGCATTTCTCTTTCTCCTGAATTCGGGCAAAAGAATGCCCGGCGGGTTTACGCCATTTAATTTCGTTGGGTTAATTAATTAGGTAACGTCAGATTCTTTGGAAATAAACTCACGACTGCTTTTAAGTGATTCATTGCGCTAATCAGCGCCGTTTTTTCGTCACTCGTCAGTTCACTGAAATCAACGCCGTGACGTTCTTTACTGATATTAGCCAGGAAGAAAATCGCGCTCAGTGCGCGGCCATTCTGTTCAGCCTGGTGATCGCGCTTATTACGCATGTCTGCGATAAAGCGTTTCAGTTCGTGGCTGCAATCGCCGTACATCATGGTGCGAAGTGCGGAGATATGATTAAGCGCACTGGCACGCTGCCCCGCGTTCATCTGAACAGTGATACTTTCAGCTTTGTAACCCATGATTCTTTCCTCTTGCCGGTTAATCCTGCCAGCAGTTCGGCCTGTGAAATTGCCGGGTGCCAGCGCCTGCCCTTATCTGCTGCAATCCAGCCGTGGCCGTATGCGTGGGACGGACTTTGCCGCTTCAGAAGCGGTGCTACTGAAAACGCCATAATTCACACCATCCCTATTGATGCACCGATACCGCTTAACACATCGGCGGTGCCTGACAGCGCAGGGTTTGAGTGAACGCGAGCCTGGACAGTCAGCGCCGCCAGCATCATGCAGCGAATGCCGGTATTAGCCGCTTCAATAATCCCACGACGGCATGAGGTGGTAATGCTGGCGTGATTAGCTGCACTGGCAGCAAGCGTTCCGACCTGCGCAGAGGCGTTAAGCACGTAAGCGGAAAACTTTTCTGCAGCATGTTCATTCACTGGAACGCAAGGCAGACAATGCAACTGCGCCAGCATCCCATCCATCAGCGTTGCATCTTCGGTCAGATCAGTCAGCAGCAGCACTTCTGTAACAGTCAGTTGATGAACCTGATCAGGGTTCAGTTTGTTGCGAAGCGTCTGCACTTTCATGCCCGCTTGCTGGGCCAGCTCCCGCATGTTGTGAGTCAGCGCAAATTTGCGGCAGGCGTCTTCATAGTGGTTATGGGTGGAAGTCTTAAAATCAAACATCGCTTTATATATCCCTATTCCGATATTGTTTTCAGGCGGCTCATGAAGTCCTCAATCGCGCACCAAACTCTTAGCTTGAGAACTTAACTTGATGCTCAGAGAGTGCATCGATTGCTAAAGCAGCTACGTTAATCAAAACAAGTTCACGCTTGCCATCTTTACGAAGGCGGTGACGGTAAGAAGAAAGACGGCCATCGCCAAGCATGAGATCGATGGTTTTCAAATCTAAGCCTGTAGCTTCGCTGTAACGCTCTTTGGTCATGTGTGGAACAAGAAGCGTGATTGAAATGTTGTTTTGCATCATGCAATACTCTCAATATTTGCCTATTGATATCTAATTAAGCCCAATCAGACCTAATTAGAACCCGATTTCGCACTTCGAGGCTAATTTAGATCTGATATGGGGTACTTGTCAAACTCAATTGAACCCTAATGAGAACTATGGACTTTAATACAGGTGGTCAGAAAGTGGTGCAAAGGCTTCTTGAGGCTTACGGCTTTAAGACGCGCCAAGCCTTATGTGACAAGCTCGGAGTGTCTAAAAGCACGATGGCTTCCAGATACATGAGGGATATATTTCCTGCTGATTGGGTGATTCAAGCATCAATCGAAACGGGGATTAATGTTGAATGGCTGGCCTTTGGTACGGGAGAAAAGTACGCAAATGAGAACCATGTGACTTCTAAGGTTCCTAGTGCAGTGCTTGAGGATGGAGAACTCAATCCTGGTGAACCACTGTTTTACGACAAGCAGCTTTATCCAGAGGATCTAAATTCACCTTGCGTGCTCTTTGTTGGCAAAGGCAGATACCTTATGGACCAAGGCATTAAAGACATTTGTGATGGCTTGTGGCTAATGGATATAGATGGCAAAAAGTCGATTAGAGAAGTGATGCGCCTTCCTCAGCACAAAGTGAGAATCACTAATGAATCAGGTAGCTTTGACTGCCCTGTAGCTGACGTGAAATTCATTGGTTTGGTCACTCTGGTAATGCACAAAGGCTAACTATGAGCGTGCGCAAACTTCCTACAGGGAAATGGATCTGTGAATGCTACCCTCAAGGGCGCGATAGCAAACGAGTAAGGAAAACTTTTCCCACCAAAGGTGAGGCTGTTGCATTTGAGCAGTACATAACAAATGAGTCGGCAAGTCGCCCGTGGATCATTGAAAAGAGTGATAAACGGACCATGCTAGACCTTGCTGAACTTTGGTACACCTTACACGGCCAAAGCCTGAGCGCTGGCTTAATGGTATATCGCAAGCTCAAGCACGTTATAAAGGCAATGGGAAACCCAAAAGCAACCGAGTTCACCGCTAATGATTTTGCTCATTATAGAAAAAAACGCCTCACCGGTGAGATTTTTTTAGACAAACGCTTTCCATATCCTGCAACCAATAGCACTCTGAATATGGACCATTCACATCTGAACAGCATGTTCAGCGAGCTAGGAAGGCTGGGTGAGTGGAATTACCCTAACCCACTAGAAAAGTTACGCAAATTAGTAACTACTGAGCGGGAAATGTCCTGGCTTGAGCAAGAGCAAATTTTAGAACTCATTGATATTACCGCCGCCCAGCTCACTTTGAACCGAGTGATAAGAGTCTGCTTGTGTACCGGAGCAAGGTGGAGCGAAGCACAGAATTTAAAAAGATCTCAGCTAAGCCCCTACAAAATCACCTTCACTAACACCAAAAGCAAAAAAAACAGAACTGTACCTATCGATCGGCAGTTTTACGACGAACTCGCAAAAATTAAAACGGAGTCTTTATTTGAAGATTGCCATTACGGCTTTCTGCGAGCGATTAAACAATCCTCAATCGAACTGCCTAAAGGTCAGATGACACATGTTTTGAGGCATACTTTTGCCGCCCACTTCATGATGAATGGCGGTAACATTTTAGTGCTTCAAAAAATCTTAGGGCATCATGACATCAGTATGACAATGAGATACGCACACTTTGCACCTGAACACCTTGAATCAGCTATCAGATTCAACCCTTTGAACATGGCAAAATATGGCGACGATTTGGCGGCAGAAATTAACAGTCCTTAGTATTCGTTAGATGTCATTAGGTTATTAACTAGTTGTTATCTAAGTAAATGCATGAATTTTATAGGTAAATATGAAAATCGGTCTGTTTTACGGTTCCAGTACCTGTTACACCGAAATCGTGGCGGAGAAAATTCGCGATTTCATCGGCGACGAGCTGGTCACGCTGCATAACGTTAAGGATGATGACCCGCGTCTGATGGAGCAGTACGATTTGCTGATCATGGGCATCCCCACCTGGGATTTTGGTGAGTTGCAGGAGGACTGGGAGGCGATCTGGACGCAGCTGCCCGCGCTGAATCTGCAGAATAAGATTGTGGCGCTGTATGGCATGGGCGATCAGATTGGCTACGGTGAATGGTTTCTGGATGCGCTCGGTATGCTGCACGATTTGCTGCAGCCGATGGGGGTACGATTCGTGGGCTACTGGCCTCTGGAGGGCTACGAGTTCACCAGTCCCCGACCGCTCACTGCCGATGGCACACAGTTTGTCGGCCTGGCGCTGGATGACGTGAATCAGTTTGAGGTGACGGATGAGCGCGTTGAGCAGTGGTGCGAGCAGGTGTTAACCGAGACTGCCGGACTGCTGTAACCCTCTTCAGCCGTTGCGGCCGCCAGCCACATACGGAGACGGCGCGGGATGCCTGGCAGAACCTGACAGGCCACGGGTCAGTCGACATGCGCGCTAATGCCTCTTCGCCGTTAATGTGGCGCCCTGCTGAAGCAGCAGGCGCGCAACGCCCGCCATTCGTCAGGCTGCATAGCGTCCTGCATCAGCCACCAGCGCAGCCTGTCACCCTCTTCGCTCTTCGCCACCAGCAGCACGCCCGCCGGTAACCAGCGCAGTGGCTGAGTGGGACGCCAGCGTTTTCCCTGCCAGATCCAGCAATGGACACTTTCCCGCTCCAGCGTCCCGCGCCGCAGCCTCAGCCGCCGGCAGACACGACCGCCCTCCGCCAGCAGCAGCAGGATCATTCCGCTCCGCAGCAGCTCCCCACCCACGGGCAGCGCCATCAGCAGCACGCCCGAGACGGCAGCCACCAGCCAGACGCACAGCACCCCGCACGCCAGCCGGGAGGGCCGCAGCTTACATTGCCACCGGGCCGCGCTCATGGTTGCGCTGCTGGATGAGATTGACCATCCGCTTAAGCTCAGGATCCTTTGGCTCGCCGTGATTCATCAGCCAGTTGAACAGATCGGGATCGTCACTCTTCAGCAGCGCGACAAAGACCTGCTTATCGGTGTCGCTCAGCGTGTCATACTCAAATTTGAAGAACGGCATAATCGCCACATCCAGTTCCAGCATGCCGCGACGGCAGGCCCACTGAATACGTGATTTATCATTAATATCCATGCATCAGTTTCCACAGTTCACAACGTGGCGCTTAGTGTAACCTGGTTTAATACGGCTCGCAGGCGCTGCGTCGCATGCTGTGCAACCTGCCACATTTCAGGCGGCCTCTTTGCAGGGTTATCACGCCTTTTGTGCGCCGTTTTCAGTAAACAGGTTGCATTGCCAGGCGGCTCTTTTAACATTGAAGACATTGTTCCGGATGAACCTTCTTACACAGGATATCTCCATGCCCACTTTTACTTTACCGCCGCGCCAGCCTGCCGCGTCGTCCCGTCTGCCATTAACCCTGATGTCACTGGACAGCTGGGCACTGGTTTCGATTACCGGTGCGGACAGCACTGCCTACCTGCAGGGTCAGTTAACGCTGGATGTCGCGGCGCTGGATGCCAATCATCACTCCCCCGCCGCGCACTGCGACGCCAAAGGCAAAATGTGGAGCAATCTGCGTCTGTTTCATCGCGGTGAAGGGTATGCCTACCTGATCCGGCGCGAACTGCGCGACACCCAGCTGGCCGAGCTGAAGAAATATGCGGTGTTTTCAAAAGTCACGATGACGCCCGACGATGAAGCACTTCTGCTGGGTGTGGCTGGTTTCCAGGCGCGTGCTGCCCTGGCTAACCTGTTTGAGGCGTTGCCTGACAGCGAGAAGCCGGTGATGCATCAGGGTGAAACTACCCTGCTGTGGTTTGCGCATCCGGCCGAACGTTTTCTGATTGTGACATCACCGGCCCAGGCCGACGTGCTGAAGCAGAAACTCAGCGAGGATGCACAGTTCAACGACAGCCAGCAGTGGCTGGCGCTGGATATCGAAGCCGGTATTCCGGTGATCGTTCCCGCCACCAGCGTGCAGTTTATTCCGCAGGCAACCAACCTGCAGGCGCTGGATGCCATCAGCTTTAAAAAAGGGTGCTATGCCGGACAGGAGATGGTGGCCCGGGCGAAATATCGCGGTGCTAACAAACGCGCCCTTTACTGGCTGGCGGGTAAGGCAAGCCATCTGCCTGAAGCCAACGCGCCGCTGGAGCTGCAGATGGGTGAGCGCTGGCGTCGTACCGGCAGCGTGCTGGCGGCTATGCAGCTGGATGATGGCACCAGCTGGATTCAGGTGGTGCTGAACAACGATCTGGAGCCGGACAGCGTGCTGCGGGTTGAAGGCGATGAAGGTGGTCATCTGACGGTGCAGCCCCTGCCCTATTCACTGGATGAGAACTGAGTCACCTTCCGGCCCTGACGTCACGTCAGGGCCACATTCGCGAAGCGTCAGCGTACATAGAAGTAGATGGCGCAGAAATGACAGAGTGAGCCGCCCAGTACGAATCCATGCCAGATGGCATGATTGTAGGGAATGCGGCGTGCCACATAGAAAATCACCCCCAGCGAGTAGATTATCCCGCCTGCTGCCAGCAGCCAGATGCAGGCTGGCGGCATAATCATGGCCAGCTGATAAACCACGATCAGCGACAGCCACCCCATACAGAGATAGGTCACCAGCGACAGCACTTTAAAGCGATGGGCAATGGTAAGCTTAAACAGAATACCGGCCAGCGCCAGCCCCCAGATTACCGCCATTAATCCATACGCCAGCGGCGTCCTGAGTCCCACCAGCAGAAACGGCGTGTAGGTTCCGGCGATCAGCAGATAGATCGCGCAGTGGTCGAACGTTTTCAGCCAGGGCCGGACCGGGCCATCGGGAATGGCGTGATAGAGCGTCGAAGCCAGAAACAGCAGGATCATACTGCCGCCATAGAGGCTGTAGCTGACAAAGGTCAGGGTATCCGCCTGGCGTTCGATGGCCTGATGAAGCATCAGCACCAGGCCAGCGATGCCTGACAGACAGCCCAGACCATGACTGATACTGTTGGCAATTTCTTCGCCGAACCAGTCGTCCGCTGCGGGTCGTGGTTTGTGAGAAAGTGTGGGGGTCATAAGTGTGTCCTGAACAGCGTAATCGCAGTGATAATATTCTCCAGCCGGGTTGATAACGATTTCAGTGTACACCTGTACGCTAAAATTATCTTATGAAATTCTGTAACCGTTAAACCGGCTGCTGAATCTGATAGACTGACCCCAGGTCAACCGTTCAACGAGTCATCCATGTTTTCGCACCGCGATCTCGCCCGTCTTAACGATCTGGAAATGCAGGTCTATCAGTTCATCATTAAACATCGTGAAGGCGTCAGTTATATGACCATCCGCGAACTGGCTGAGCAGGCGGGGGTCTCCACGACCACCGTGCTGCGCTTCTGCCGTAAGATGCACTGTGAAGGCTGGTCAGAATTTCGCATTCGTCTGCGCTTAGCCGAACAGCAGCATACGCCTCAGCTGAATACCGCCGGGGTGAGCGAGATGCTGAGTTTCTTTAACAGCATTAACAATCCGGCGTTTGAACAGCTCATCGCTCAGGCCGCACAGAAAATTGCTCAGGCTGAGCAGGTTTTCTTTATTGGCGTCGGCACATCAGGCAGCCTGGCGAAATATGGCGCCCGCTTTTTCTCTAACCTCGGTAAATTCAGCCACGCAATTGATGATCCCTATTATCCGATCAGTCCCGACCTCTATCAGAACGCGATTGCGATTATTTTATCCGTCTCCGGTGAAACCGAAGAGATCCTGCGTATTGCCAGCCAGTTCAGCCTGAACAAGTGCAGAATCATTGCGATAACGAATACGGAGAGCAGCTCGCTGGCGAAAATCGGCGATTTTACCCTCTGCTACCATGTGCCGATTATTCGTCTGGCTGACAATACGGATATTACGACACAGGTACCGGTAACCTATATTATTGAGGCGATCGGCCGCCAGCTGCGAAAATAAAACAGCCTGTTTTTCACAGGTAACAAACGCCATTTCTCGCGCGGTGTTATATCGTGACTTTCATTATTGCCTTGCTACACTCATCGCAATTTCTTTATCCGGAACGGAGTGAAACATGAGTGCAGAATTGCAGTTACCCAAAGACTTTCTCTGGGGTGGCGCGGTGGCAGCGCATCAGGTTGAAGGCGGCTGGGATCAGGGCGGCAAAGGAGTCAGCATTGCAGACGTGCTGACCGGCGGCTCACATGGTGTTGATCGGGTCATCACCGATGGCGTGCAGCCCGGCCATTTCTATCCGAACCATCAGGGCGTGGAGTTCTACTCTCACTATAAAGAGGATGTCGCGCTGTTTGCCGAGATGGGCTTCAGATGTTTCCGCACCTCCATTGCCTGGACCCGCATCTTCCCGAACGGGGATGAGCAGCAGCCCAACGAAGCGGGCCTGCAATTCTATGACGACCTGTTTGATGAACTGCTGAAGTATGGCATTGAACCCGTCATCACCCTCTCTCACTTCGAAATGCCTTATCACCTGGTTAAAGAGTATGGCGGCTGGCATAACCGTAAAGTGGTCGACTTCTTTGTGCGCTTCAGTGAAGTGGTGCTGAAGCGCTATAAAAACAAAGTGAAATACTGGATGACCTTCAACGAGATCAACAACCAGCGCAACTGGCGTTATCCGCTGTTTGGATACTGCTGCTCAGGGGTGATCTTCACTGAACATGAGAAGCCTGAAGAGGCGATGTATCAGGTGATGCATCATCAGTTTGTTGCCAGCGCAAAAGTGGTGAAACTCGGGCACGACATCAATCCGGACTTTCAGATTGGCTGCATGATCGCCATGGTGCCGGTCTACCCGTTCTCCTGCCATCCGGATGATGTGGCCCTGGCGCAGGAAGCGATGCATCAGCGCTACGTGTTCAGTGATGTGCAGATGCGCGGATACTATCCGGCCTATACCCTGAAAGAGTGGGCACGCAAAGGGTATGACATTCAGATGGACGCTGACGATGCCGAAACGCTGCGTCAGGGCTGCGCAGACTACGTTGGCTTCAGCTACTACATGAGCAACGCCGTGAAGACCGATGCCAGCGGCGTTGACGATCCGATTACCGGCTTTGAAGGCGTAGTGAAAAACCCGCATGTGAAAGCCTCCGACTGGGGCTGGCAGATCGATCCGGTTGGCCTGCGCTATGCCCTGAACGACCTTTATGAACGTTATCAGAAGCCGCTGTTTATTGTGGAAAATGGGTTTGGCGCGATCGATAAGCCGGGTGCCGACGGGATGATTAACGATGAATACCGCATCGACTATCTGCGCGCGCACATCGAAGAGATGAAGAAAGCCGTCAGCTATGATGGCGTCGAGTTAATGGGCTACACCCCTTGGGGCTGCCTGGACTGCGTCTCGTTCACCACCGGACAGTACGACAAGCGTTACGGCTTTATTCATGTGAATAAAAACGATGATGGCAGCGGCGACTTTTCCCGTGCGAAGAAGAAGAGCTTTGGCTGGTATCAGCAGGTTATCGCCAGCAACGGCGAAAACCTCTGATTCATTACTTCGCTCAGACGAAACCCGTTAACGCCCACCGGCAGCGTCAATGATGCTGCCGGTCACGTATGAGGCCGCTTCACTGGCCAGCCAGACGATCGCTTCCGCAACCTCCTCCGCTTCTCCGCCACGTCCCATCGGAATCGCACTGGCAAGCCGGTCTACTCTGCCTGGCTCGCCGCCGTCAGCATGCATCTCTGTATAGATGAATCCTGGCCGGACACCGTTTACCCGGATGCCCTGCTGCGCCACTTCCAGCGACAATCCTCTGGTCAGGGTATCCATCGCCCCTTTTGAGGCGGCATAATCGACATATTCGCCCGGTGCACCGGTGCGGGACGCCGCCGATGAAACGTTCACGATCGCCCCGCCCTGGCCGCCATGATGGGTACCCATCCGCTTAACCGCCTCCCGGCAGCAGAGAAAGGTGCCGATAACATTGGTGGCAAACACCTTTTGCAGACGCGCCGCATCCAGCTGTTCGGTGCGGCACTGCTGAAACAGAATACCGGCGTTGTTCACCAGCAGCGCCAGCGGTTCCGCCTGCTGATCGAGCTGCGCAAACATCGCCTTTACCGCCTCTTCATCCGCGATATCAGCCTGAATCGCAAAGGCTTCTCCGCCCTGCTGCCGGATTTGGCTGACCACCTCCTGCGCTTCTGCCTCGCGCTGGCGATAGTTCACCGCGACCCGATAACCGCGAGCGGCCAGCAGCCGCGACGTTGCCCGTCCGATGCCGCGGCTGCCTCCCGTAACCAGTGCCAGTTTCATACTGTTTCTCCATAAAAAAGGGCCGGAAACCGGCCCCTGGGGATGAAATTCTGCTGCCGCGATTTACTGATAGTCGCTGATCGGTACGCAGGAGCAGAACAGATTGCGATCGCCAAAGACATCGTCAAGACGCTTCACCGTCGGCCAGTACTTGTTGTGGCTGCCCGCCGGGAAGACCGCCAGTTCACGGCTGTAAGGGTGAGACCACTCACCGACAATTTCCAGCTGGGTGTGCGGTGCATTTACCAGCGGATTGTCGTCCAGCGGCCATTCCCCGGCCGCCACCCGGTCAATCTCGATGCGGATCGCCAGCATCGCATCAATAAAGCGATCCAGTTCGATTTTGCTCTCCGACTCGGTTGGCTCCACCATCAGGGTGCCCGCGACCGGGAAGGACATGGTCGGCGCGTGGAAGCCGTAATCGATCAGGCGCTTGGCAATATCCAGCTCGCTGATGCCGGTCTGCTCTTTCAGCGGACGAATGTCGAGAATACATTCGTGCGCCACGCGGCCGTCGCGGCCGGTATAGAGCACCGGATAGGCGGACTGCAGGCGGCTGGCGATGTAGTTAGCATTCAGGATAGCGACCGAGCTGGCCTGTTTCAGCCCCTCGGCTCCCATCATACGAATGTACATCCAGCTGATAGGCAGGATGGAGGCGCTGCCAAACGGTGCAGCGGAGACCGCGCCCTGCTGCGTCAGCACACCGTCGATCTGCACCACGCTGTGACCCGGCACAAACGGAGCCAGATGCGCCTTGACGCCAATCGGTCCCATACCCGGACCGCCACCGCCGTGCGGGATGCAGAAGGTTTTGTGCAGATTGAGATGCGACACATCCGCGCCGATATATCCCGGCGTGGTGATGCCGACCTGCGCATTCATGTTTGCGCCATCCAGGTAGACCTGACCGCCATACTGATGAACAATCTGGCACACTTCGCGGATGGTCTCTTCATAGACGCCATGGGTAGAGGGATAAGTCACCATGATGCAGGAGAGTTTATCACCTGCCTGAGCGGCTTTTTCGCGCAGGTCACCCAGATCGATGTTGCCCTGTTTATCACAGGCCACCACCACCACATCCATACCCGCCATCTGAGCAGAGGCCGGGTTAGTGCCGTGGGCTGAGCTGGGGATCAGGCAGAGATGGCGATCCCCCTCGCCGCGACTTTCATGATAGCGGCGGATCGCCAGCAGTCCGGCGTACTCCCCCTGCGCCCCGGAGTTAGGCTGCATACAGAGCGCATCATAGCCGGTGAGTTGCACCAGCCACTGTGAAAGCTGACCGATCATCTGCAGATAACCGGCGGCCTGTTCAGCCGGGCAGAAAGGATGCAGCTCAGCAAACTCCGGCCAGGTGATCGGGATCATCTCCGCCGCGGCATTGAGCTTCATCGTGCAGGAGCCGAGCGGGATCATCGCCTGGTTCAGCGCCAGATCTTTTTTCTCCAGGCTGTGCATATAGCGCATCATCTCAGTTTCGCTGTGATGACGGTTGAAGACCGGATGAGTCAGAATGTCGCTCTGGCGCAGCAGGCCGGCGGGAATAGCGTGGCCTTCGCTGGCGACTTCGCTGTCGAGTTTTTCCAGGTCCGGACGCTGATCGTCACCCAGCAGAATAGCGAACAGCGTCAGAATATCTTCGCGGCAGGTGGTTTCATCCAGCGTGATGCCGACCGCGTTGTGAATATCGCTGCGCAGGTTAACGCCAAAGCTCAGGGCGCGGTTCAGCACGGCGGCTTTATCCGCCACCTCGACCGTCAGCGTATCGAACCAGTGCTGATGGCGCAGCGTCAGACCGCCCTGCTGCAGGCCGGCTGCCAGAATCGTGGTGAAGCGGTGAATGCGTGAGGCGATACGTTTAAGTCCGGCCGGGCCGTGGAACACCGCATAGAGACCGGCAATGTTGGCCAGCAGCACCTGTGAAGTACAGATGTTGGAGTTGGCCTTTTCTCGGCGGATATGCTGCTCGCGGGTCTGCATCGCCATGCGCAGCGCCGTATTGCCTGCGGCATCGCGCGAGACACCAATGATGCGGCCCGGCATAGAGCGTTTATGCTCGTCACGGCTGGCGAAGAACGCCGCGTGAGGCCCGCCGTAACCCATGGGCACGCCGAAGCGCTGAGCCGAACCAAACACGATGTCCGCGCCCTGCTTACCAGGCGCTTCCAGCAGGACTAACGACATAAAGTCGGCGGCCACGCTGACGACCACTTTGCGCGCTTTGAGTGCGGCAATCAGAGCGCGGTAGTCGTGCGCTTCACCGGTGGTGCCCACCTGTTGCAGCAGCACGCCAAACAGATCGTCATGCTCAGGCGCTTTCTCTGCACGGTCGATAATCAGTTCAAAGCCGAACGTTTCTGCACGGGTTCGCACCACATCCAGCGTCTGCGGATGAATATCATCGGCAATGAAAAATTTATTCGCGTTTTTGAGCTTGCTGACGCGTTTTGCCATCGCCATCGCTTCGGCGGCGGCGGTCGCTTCATCCAGCAGTGAGGCGGAGGCGATATCCATGCCGGTGAGATCCAGCGTCAGCTGCTGGAAGTTCAGCAGTGCTTCCAGACGGCCCTGCGACACCTCAGGCTGATAAGGGGTGTAAGCGGTGTACCAGCCGGGATTCTCCAGCATGTTACGCAGGATCACCGGCGGGGTGATCACCGCACTGTATCCCATGCCGATCCAGGATTTGTAACGCAGATTCTGGCTGGCGATGGCTTTCAGTTCCGCCAGCGCCTGCTGTTCAGTGGCGGCTTCGCCTACCGCAGGCGGGCCTGGCAGTTGAATGTCGGCAGGCACAATGGTGCCGATTAACGCGTCCAGCGAACGGGCACCAATCGCGTCAAGCATCTGCGCCTGCTGCTCAGGTGAAGGACCGATATGGCGCTCAATAAAGGCACCGTTGTGTTCAAGCTGGCTGAGAGTCTGAGTCATTAGCAGTAAATCCTGAATCGGGCTGGGGAACCGGGGATCAAACAGAAGTCAGCGGCCTCTGCAGGAGGCCGCCTGACGATTACTCGTCGATGGAGGCTTTATAGGCATCCGCATCCAGCAGCGAGTCAAGTTCGGACGCGTCGCTGGCTTTCATTTTGAATAACCAGCCGCCTGCATAAGGCTCGCTGTTAACCTGCTCCGGTGAGTCGGTCAGCGCGTCGTTGACCGCCACAATTTCACCGCTGAGAGGCGCATAAATATCTGAAGCCGCTTTAACGGATTCCGCTACCGCACACTCTTCACCGGCTGCGAACGTCGCGCCCACTTCCGGCAAATCGACAAACACCATGTCGCCCAGTAGCTCCTGCGCATGTTCGGTAATGCCCACGGTGTAGCTGCCATCCTCTTCTTTGCGCACCCATTCGTGGCTGTCGCGGTATTTCAACGTATTCGGCACATTGCTCATTGGCCATTTCTCCTGAATAAAATTTACTGAGCGACCGGCTTACCGGCGCGGACAAAAATGGGACGGGTGACCTGTACCGGCATCTGGCGGTTACGGATCTCAACGATGGCGGCGCTGCCGACGGAAGCGGGGACGCGCGCCAGGGCGATGCTGCAACCCAGGGTCGGTGAGAAAGAACCGCTGGTAATGATCCCTTCCTGCTGCTGTCCCTGCTCATCCGTGAAACGCACCGGCTGCCCGTGACGCAGCACCCCTTTTTCCGTCATGATCAGTCCCACCAGCTTTTCCGTTCCGCGTTCACGCTGTAGCTCCAGGGCTTCCCGGCCAATGAAATCGCGGTCTGCTGGCTCCCAGCAGACGGTCCAGCCCATGTTGGCGGCCAGCGGTGAGACACCTTCATCCATCTCCTGACCATAGAGGTTCATCCCCGCTTCCAGACGCAGGGTGTCGCGCGCGCCCAGTCCGGCCGGTTTCACCCCTGCAGCCAGCAGGCGCTGCCAGAACCCCGCAGCCTCGCCTGCGGGCAGCGCAATCTCATATCCCGCTTCACCGGTGTAACCCGTTGTAGCGATAAACAGATCGCCCGCCTGCACGCCGAAAAAGGGCTTCATCCCTGCGACGGCCTGACGCTGCTCTTCGCTGAACAGCGTCTGCGCTTTCTGCTGTGCCTGCGGACCCTGCACGGCAATCAGCGCCAGATCATCGCGTTCGGTCAGCGTAATGCCGTAGTGCTGCGCGTGCTGCGCTATCCAGTCGAGATCTTTCTCACGGGTCGCGGAGTTCACGACCAGCCGGAAGAACGTCTCGCTCATAAAGTAAACAATTAAATCGTCAATGACGCCACCCGAGGCATTGAGCATCCCGGTGTAGAGCGCCTTGCCGGGCTGGGTCAGTTTTGCCACATCGTTCGCCAGCAGGTAGCGCAGAAACTCGCGGGTGCGCGGACCGGTCAGATCGACAATGGTCATGTGGGAGACATCAAACATGCCGGCGTCACTGCGCACGACATGATGTTCATCCATCTGGGAGCCGTAGTGCAAAGGCATCATCCAGCCATGAAAGTCCACCATGCGGGCACCGCAGGCCTGATGCTGTTCAA
>JAAIGE0101074296.1_pt1 | contig 25119 bp, 29 predicted proteins | sample 6487951 | NCBI WGS metagenome assembly JAAIGE01 (sample SAMN13974128, study PRJNA590717) | phyllosphere metagenome | biome: tomato field; feature: multiple bacterial spot infested tomato fields; material: tomato leaves; isolation source: leaves from tomato fields | host: Solanum lycopersicum ...
CCAAACCGAGGTTTGTGCGAGCGTCAGCGGCATTCGTTGCCCCGGTCCCACCGTCCGAAACTCTAACCGCCCCATTGCTCCCTTTCTGGACCAGTTTGCCGATCGCCGGAATGGTCACGCGTACGCCGTTGATGGTGACGGTGATGTTCTGGTTTGCTGAGGTGGTGGCGAACGTCTCCCAGGCGCCGATGTTCTCGTCGTACTCGTTGATGAGTTGAGACATGCTCTGCGCCAGGCCGTCGACTGAGAGACTATCAGTAACAAGAATGCCGTACTTCTGGCCGCTCAACGCCTGAGACGCGGCAGGCGTAACCGTCAGTGACGTCGCACTGTTGATGGCGGTGATCTGAAACATCTGTACCGGGTTAGAAAGAACAAACAACGTCTGGCCAACCCGAATCTGGCTGGCCGGTGCCGTCCAGTTCGTGCCGGTGCCGGTGGCTGTATTTCCGTTAATGGCGATGGTGCCAGTGTTATAAAGCATATTTTCTCCAGGCAATAAAAAACCCCGCCGGAGCGGGGTTTGTTCAAAACTGAATGGGTTAGTGACAGGTGGTGCTGGTGAACGTGTTGGCGCTCACCCATGACCAGTTAAAGGGATAACCGGCGCGGTACTGCGTCTGATTATTTTGCTTGCGGACTCCGTAGATCTGGACGCTGCTTTCCTGTCCGCCAACCAGGGCTGTTCCGGTGCATACAGGTTGCTGCTTCTCAATAACGCCAGCGCAACCGGAGAGCAAAACCGCCACCGCCAGGTAAAGAATCATGTTTTTCATCGTGGTTATATCCCAGGGCATTCACAAGGTTACACAATAACAATATGAATCAATGGGATATAATTGATTTGGTAGATCAATTATCCAAAATCGATCGTTGAAAACGATCAATCATAGTTGGCGCAGTTAATGGCCATAATCACGTTCCTCAGATTCGAATACGTAACGTTCTGAAGGTTGCCGCCGGGGGTTGTCTGCGGCCTGGCGAATATCCGCGTATTGCTTCCCTCAAGTTTTGCCATGCTCTTGTATATGGCCGAGTAGGGCTGCGGTTGACCGCCAGCCGATACAACCCCGGTAATTAGTCCCAGCATGGCAGGCATGCAGGCCCACTTCCCTGCCAGAGTTGTATTGATGTTGTATCCTGAGCTGGCATCCACCCCGGCGGTACCGAGGGTGACAACATCGCTCAGCGTGCGCGTTTCGTTTGTTAAAATCAGCGTCCCTGAAGCATCCCACACGGCCAGCCCGTAGTCTGGCTTTGTCTGCGGGAAAATAGAGAAAAAATAAACGTATGCTGTGCCGGTTGCATTCGGTCTGAGAAAATCAATCGTGATGGTGTTCCCGCTTATCGTCTGAGTGATTTCGACCTCAACCGTGCAATGAACGAAGGCGACAACGGGCTGACCTGCGGGGAATGTGTGCGTCACTTTGGTATTGAACCCCGATGTTCCCTGAAGTGCCGCTGTCTTTCGCGCCTGAAGAGCGATTGGCGAGCTGTTAGCGGTCACCCATACTTCCCCGCTCGTGGTCGTCAGTAAAACGCCATACTCCGCCATTTATGCCCTCTCGATCTGGAAAATGAGATAAGCCGCTGCCGCAGGCTCAGTCCCTGCTGAGTAGTCGGTATCGCCTACTGCTGACACTGTTGCTGTTCCCCCCGAAATGGTGATCTTCCTCCGACTCGTACCAAACTGATCGCCGTTCATGCTCTGAAAATAGGTCAGCCTGCAACCCGGTGGAAGCGCTACGGTGTAAGAGCCTGTTTTCTGGTTCTGGACCAGCTGGAGATAGCCACAAACGCTGACAGGCTTAACGCCATAGTTATTTACATTTCCTGAGGCGTCCCATGTCTGAACACCATATTCCGCCATCCAGTCCTCCTGAAAAAAAAGAGGCCCCGTAAGAGGCCACCCGTTACCATGTTCCCGTGATTCTCCCGATCTGCACCCTCAACACATTCCTGGAGTCCCGCACGCTGATTGTCTGGTTTGTCTGTTTCATGGACCCCTCACCAGCTGTCGAACCGTAGTTCTCAAACGTACCGCCCTTATCCAGCCTCCACCCGACTGAGCCAGCAATATAGTTATTGGACTGGATGTAGTTGCCGATCTTGGCGTTGCTGATGGTGCCATCACCTATCAGTGCGTCTCTGATGAACACCTGCCCGTTCTGAATAACGAACGGAAGCGTAACGGTCGCTCCGGCCTGGTGAGTAACGGCGAAGCGGTCAGCCAGGAAGATAACCTGCGACTGCATGCCGGACGGCGTATTCTCCACGCCTATCCCCATCCCTGCGGCGTAGTACTGACCATTGCTGGATAACCCGACCTTGATGCCGTACATCGCCTTCAGATCCCCGTTAACGTTCGCGATGGCCTGCGCGTTAGTGGTAATGGCTGAGGTATGTCCGTTGACGGTTGCCGTGATGCCGTTTATCTGCGTGGCCGTGGCCTGCTGATAATCCGAGAACGTCTGGTTCAGGCTGTTGATGGATGCCTTGTTCCCGTTGACGTCAGTCTGCAAACTCAGCAGCGAACGGGCCGTTGCCTCCTTCTCGTTGACCATCACCTCATCAATGCGGTCCAGCTGCGCGCTGTTACCGGCGACCGATGCAGACAGTGTTTTGCGCGCCGCCACCTGCGCCAGGTTGCCCTGAATAATCGCGATAGCGGAGTTCTTCACTCCCCCCGTCATGCCGTCCACAGACACGCTGATATTATCGATACGCTGACCCAGTGCGGTATCGGCCGTCGCCACTGTCTGCTCAAGCTCGCTCAGAGAAGAAGACACATCTCCGATCGTGCTCGACAGGTTTGTAACGCTGGTCTGCACCTTCCCGATATCCTGGGCATTTTGGGCGATTTCCTGCGCCTGTTGCGCCAGTTCGTCGTTGGCCTGTTTGATGTCGTCAGCCATGCCAGCAATTTTTTCATTGCTGTCTACCGCGTTCTCGATCAGGTCTTTGAACGTATCGGAGCCTTTCATGTCCTCCAGGATTGCATCGGTGATGTCGGATACATCGATGCTGGCCTGCCCGCGCACCCAGTCGGTCCAACCGCTCTGATTCCCGATCCTGTCGACAAGCCGTGCCTGGTACCAGAATTCCTGCCCCGCCTTCAGCCCCATTTGCTGATAAAGTTTCTGCGGATACGGTACAGATGCCAAAAGCATAGGATTCGAACCGTCAGCGGCAATGCTGTATTGCAGCTCAGTGCTCAGGGTGTCGCCGGTATTAGCCGGGAATCCCCAGGTGACGTTAATTCCGAATACGACGTCTTCGGAGGCCTTAAGCCCGACAGGTTTGGGTACATCACCCGCGCGTCCCTTCAGATGAGTAAGCGCGGAAGTTGCCCAGAGACTCGATGCACCGCCAGAGTTGATCGCCCGTACACGGACCAGATAATCACCCTCGAAGATGCCAGGCACTTCGATATTGCGAAGACCGGTCTCCGGTACGTTAACCCACTCATTGTCGCCGCGCTTCCACTGCACCCGATAGGCTATGACATCCGCCTGTGGTTTGCCGTTCTTGTCGGCCGGCGCATCCCAGGATGCCGTCAGGGTAGCCACTCGCTGCCCCTGGCGCACTGCGTCATAGCTCGCTACCACGATATTGGTCGGCTGGTTAACGAGGCCGGTTGGTATCAGACTGATTGGCGGCGTGTCCAGGCGGGCATTGTTGTCGACCGCATCATATTTTGATGCGTTATATTCGGCCCCGGTGATTGTGAAGGTGTTTTCTTCATCATCAAATCTCAGGTTCGTAACGCGGAAGTATTGCAGGCGTAACTGCCCGGCATCGATGACGAATACAGCATTGGGTAACGGCGCTGACGTGAAAGGTGTGGCAACCACCAGCTGCGTGCCGTTTACGGCCTGGATCACCCGGCTTTCAACGGTACCACCCTGTGTGCGGATCATCAGTGTGTCACCCGCAACGGCACTGGTACCCCGATCGGTTGTTACTGCCTTCAGCCCGGCGTGATATCCGGTTATACGCCCGCCATAAACACGCCCTGAAAGGCGTTCATCGGCAAATGCAAACACGGTACCCGGCACGTAGACATAGCCATCAAGCCCGGTCTGTAGCGTGATAATCCGGTCGAGTGAATTGGAGTACACAGCCCACCCGCCACGGCGCTGTGCTTCGCTCTCGCGCGTACAGCCGATTGCGGTGATCTGCGTCTGCTTAAACTTGAACTGCTTAACCAGGTCCGGGAACATCACCGCTGTTGTGCGGTCCTGGTAGTGATTGTCAGGGTCGCTGAAGTTAATCAGCGCGCTGGAGAAGCGGGTCTTTTCACTGCCGCTCGAGTAAACCGGTTTGCCCACCACCGAAGCGCGGGTAAGGATTTGCAGCTTCGACGTATCCGCCGGCATGTCCGAGACAACATTGAACATGTTGTTGCCCCAGAACGTCATTCCATTGAACCCTGCGGCGATGTCTTTGATAACCTGCCACGCATCAGCCTGCGACTGAATATAGACGTCAAACATGAAGCGCGGCTCGGTACCGTCTCCCCCCTTCCCGTCAGGTACTTTCTGATCGCAGCGCTGGGCGATACGGTAAAGCTCCCACTTATCCAGCATCTGCGCCGTGACGCGTCGGCCAAGTCCGAAACGCGGCTCAGTGAGCACATCGAACCAGATCCATGCTGGGTTATTCGTCCAGCCCCACTTAAACGTCCCGTCCCATGTGCCGCTATAGGTTCGGGCTATCGGATCGTAATTCGAAGGGATGCGGATAATACGCCCCTTCGGTTTACAGGAAACCTTCGGGATATTGTTGAACGATTTGGCGTTGAACGACACATACAGCAGCGCCGTGTGGGGATAACGCAGGCGCGCATCAATCACCTCAGTGATTGCCTGTACCTGCGTTTTGTTCTGCAACATCTGGCTGGTGCTGTCGTCGGTGTCGCGTACCACACGAATCTGCCAGCCTGTACTGGCTTTCGGAAGATTAATGCGATGAGTCAGTTCATAGAGAGAACTGAGTTTCTCTGTCACGGTTCTTGTCATGACCGTAGAGAACGCACCACCATCTACAGCAAGATCGATATGGTACTTTACGGTAGTGCCGACAATATCCCCGTCGTTTTCCTGCTGCTGCAAACCCGGAATACCAATGCGAACGAGCACAGCGTCAATCTGGGTGTTACTCAGCGCGCGCGTCCAAGGCGTGGCTTTTGTCAGAGATACGCCAACCGTAGTTTCGTTCTCCACTGCGGGAAAACCCGGAATCGGCGTCTGGGTCTGTGTTCCCGGCCGAAATTCCCAGGAAACGTTTTCAAAGTTCATCGTTCCGTCGGCGTTTCCCAGCGGCGTACCGTCCAGGAAAATGCTGGTCGCATCCAGACCACCAGCAAACTCACCTTCCCCGAGCGCCAGCAGCATGCGGCAGCGCGCCATTGACTGCGCCGAATCAGGTTGTTCTACAGGTGTGTGCTGCTTCTGGCTGCCACCCTTTGCACCAGTGATCGCTTCCATATTACATCCATAAAAAAAGCACCCGACTGGGTGCTTGATATTCAGAAAGGAGTTATCAGATGTCTTCGGCGACTATGCCAGCGCTGATGATGGCGCCGCCAATCTCGCGGACGCCATAGAGAAGCGCGACCGGGTTTCCCATCGCAAGGGTATTAACTGAGCCACCAAAGGCATAAGAGGGTTTATTGTCAGGGTCGTCTCGCCCCTGTAACCCTTTGGGCTGGGGCGAAAGCATTTGGTAAATACCGCCGGCCATCATTGACGCGCCCGACATGATAAGTCCGGCCCCAAATGTCAAACCTGCGCCCGTCCAGCCGGTTGCCACTCCAGTAATGACACCAGCAACAACCATCACGGCGCCGAGGATTGTCTGGAACATGCCAGCCTTCTTCGCCCCTTCCATAACTGGCGCTATGCGAATATCGCTATCGCCTGCCAGCCCCTGGAAGTCCTGCACGCCTATGTTGCGCTTACCGCGAAACACCGCGAAGGTCATGCCATTTTTTTTGGCATTCATCAGATAGTCTTCCAGCCCGTCGAAGTTGATACACAGGGCTTTGACCGCTTCGGCAGATGTCTGCACTGCCAGTTTGTGCACACGCCCGAACCGGGCGCCCAGGGCGCCATACAGACGAATAGTGGTTAAACGCGCCATGGCTTTATCTCCTGTGGCAGGTCTTTGTGACGAACGCAGATCATCGTGCGGTCTTTGAAATAGCCTCGGGCATACGGGGTAATACATGAAGGCTGGCCATAAAGGTGGTGGAGCAGTTCACCTTCTTCAGTGATGATGCCCGCATGGTTCCACTTATCGGAATCAACCTGCATGATGACCATACAGCCTGGTGCCGGATCGCACTCGACGAATCCTTCCCGCTCCCAGTTTTCGAAATAGAGATTGTCTGGGTACTGGCTTTCCCACCACGAGTAATCGACGCGAAAATCGTTCAGCGTGACGCCCTGAATGGCGTGCCAGTCCATAATCAGCCCCCAGCAGTCATTCGAGCCCAGGATAAACGGACGCCCAATAAGCGGCACCGCCTCCGGCATTATCTCGGCGTATTCATCGCAGTCAGGTGAGTAAATACCCCAGATCACGCCGGAGTTATTGCACTGCTGGCGGTCGAGATCGGACGGAATAGGCCGGGCACCGTCGCCCGGGTGGGAGTGGATGACGCGAATAATCGTCCCGATATCTTCGGCGTTAGCCCAGTGCTCGCCGTCGATGCGGAAATGCTCTGTCGGATTTTCGTGCGTATTCGGCACGGGAATGTAGCGTTGGCGACGGCCAGACTGAATAACGAAGCCACAGCACTCACGCGGGGATTCCTCCAGTGCATGCGCCCGGATAGCTGCCATTATGGTTTTATTCATTGGTACGTCCGGTTATCGGGTGAAGAGAACGGTTGCCGGGAAGCCACCGAAATCGAGGATTGCCGCGTCAGGGTCTGCCAGGCCAGCGCCAAATCGTTTACGGCAGTCACTGAGGCAACCGCCACACACATCAAGGGCAGGATCTGATACCTGATTCCCTTTCGCGTCGAAATACGCAGTGCCGTTATAGGTGCATCCATCGCCGCTGCGATACTGACCGCGCAGCGCCCATTCACAAAGCGATGTAATTTGTCGGGTGGGGATCACAAGACTCTGTAAATCGGCCGGGCTGCTGAGTGCCCAGGTAACCACCTCATCATCTTCGGAGGTTTTGGTGTCAAGCCAGAAGGTCTGAAGTGTGAACATTGACGAATCAGCTGTAGGGTTTACGCCACCAGGGTAATTTACGGCATCGAGATAGACCGCATAGGTATCGATAATGCTCACTTTGGCGTTAACCATGTCCTTAAATTGCAGGCACAGCGCAGTGATATGGCCGTCAAGGTTTGAGACGCTGAGAGTGGGCTCCGCCGCCTGGTCTGTCGATAGCTCCAGGCCTGAAACCTGAAACGGCCAAAAATCGTAGATATTGCCACCGAAGACTATTGGCTTGGGTCCAAGCTTTTCTTCATCTCCATTGGCAGCATCAATTTCTTCCTGCGTATGGGGGAAAGGTGCGTAATGGAATCGGTGGATCCCGCCACTGAACTCTGAGGCGTCAACTTCAACCAGGCGGACCCTGCCACCCGGCGCCAGCATAGCCGCCTGATCGACTAATGCCATTATGCGTACACTCCGTAAGCCCGTTTGATGGTGAACGTCAACTCAGCATATTTGCTGCTGATCTGCGTTTTACGAACCGAATCGGCTACGACGCGGTAAAGCCCCTTTTCTTCACCTGGCGGCGTAATGATGAAAGCCTTCACGGTATGAGCAAGGAGAAAATCACGAATCCTGTCCACTTCCGACTCGGTGCCTGTGTGCTTCATAGGCACCTGAATAGCCGTGGAGTTAATCCCGTTATCGGCCACCTGCTCATAGCCATCACCGAACTGCGCCGCGCGTACTGCCTGGCTATATTCAATCGCACCAGCACCGAGCTGCGAGCGCCAGCTGTATGTATCAACTGCCATATTTACTCCATAAAAAAAGCCCCGCATTTGCGAGGCTGTAATTCTGTTTGGTTACCGTGAGGGGGCTGGGTTCATTTCTTACCAGGAAATAAGATTACATTTGTCATGTCAGGCTCTTCATCAACAGCGTCTTTATATTGCCTGAATAATGTAAGCCCGCTTTCAAGTTCTGAGCAGAGCACTGTGCGATTACCATTAAATCCTTGAGGTGATACAAGGCCGATGTTTTCCATTAGTTCAACGAGTTGTCCTGCCCGGTTGTAACCTATTCGAAAATTTCGCTGAATGCCCGATATGGAAACCTTCTGATTGATAACAACCCACTCAATTGCGGGTTCGATCAAAGGATCATCAAAGTAACTATCCATAACCAAATTACTCCGAAGGGGTTGGGCCGCAGCGGCTGACATAAGAGTTTCCGTCGAGATCTATCCACGATTCATCTCTTCCATCGGAATAAATAGCTTTCTCTCCTACTTCATAACTCACGCCTTTGGAAAACATCCCTTTCGAGGTCATCTTTAGATGAACATAAAAAGGATGATAACCAACATACGCACCAAACCCATTTTTACCAGAGACTCTGCCACATACGAAACCACTGACAACATCCCCGGACTCCTGGTTTTGGTCCATGTTGAACCTAACCATTTTAAACTTGGCGCTATCAGGGTCCATCAACCCATTCGCAATTTCTTGCTGCCCAAGTTGTAGTGCTTTTTCCTCGGAAGGTTTACACGCAACAAGTGCGATGCAGGCTAAGCTTAGGCAAAGAATTTTTTTCACAATCATCCCCTGAGTATCATATTTTTTCTAATAATAACCAGGGGATATGAGATTGTAACGCGATGAGATGATATTACTTTTTCACAAAGCGCCCACCGATAGCACCATCATCCCTGATGGCTCGGATGATGCCTTCCTGTACGTATTGCTTCATCCTCTCCGCTAACGCCCGGGCTGCCGCATCGCCCCCCCCGCTAGTATTTGCTGTCGCGTTACCTTTGTTATCGACATAGATATCCACGTTGATTTGATGCCCAGAACCACCAGCGCCATCCGCCCTCACACCCAGACGCCCGGCAGAATCCCGAGTTAGCGGCATGATAGCTTCTTCACCAGCCTCTGCGAATACACCTCCCTTCGCAAACTTAGACGCCCCCTGGAAAGTAAAATACTGAGGAGAGTCGTATACCCCGTTAACGTACTTACTTAGCCCGGGCGAATCATAGACGCCGCCTTTAGCGTTAAAAGTTAGGCCAGCGGCAGCGTTAGCATATGCCCCCCCAGGGGTATTGCCGCCGCTAATGCCACCGCTTATCCAGCCCATTGCTGCCTGTACCGCATAGGCGACCAGCAACCGATTGGTCACTTCGGCGATCATCTTTAATATGGATTTGGTGAATTCTTTAAAGCTGGCTGTACCAGTTGTGACCAAGCTGGTTAGCATGTCGGAAAGGCCACTGAATGTGGATCCAGCCACGTTACGCATAGCTTCGAATGTGTTAGTTGCAGAATCCGCATAATCAGCCCATCCGCGCTTTGCTCCAGCCTGCCAATTACTGCGAAGTTCGTCTTCCTTCCGGTATGTCTCTTCCTGCTGAGCCAAAACTTTTTTTTGCGCGTCAGGATTGAAGGCATAGGTTTCAGACAAACGCTGACGTGTTGCCGCCCGCTCCGCCTCTCTGGTTGATGTCCCTTTAGCCGCTGCGTCAATTTCCGCTTGCTTAGCTGCCTGCTGCTGAGCAAATTTTGTTGCCTGATCGGCAAGGGTGTTCAGTTTCTGCTGTTTGGCAATCTGATCGCCCAGTGCGGCATTCATATCAGCTTGAGCGAGAATTTTATCCTTATTGGCGAGCAGTGATTTCTCATCAATGGTAAGCGCACGGCCTTTTGGATCATTTGCCGTTGACTCGAGAATGCTGATTTTGGAAATCAGTTCCCATTGCTGCTTACGCTGCTGGCTAATCACATCGTTGATATCACGATGTTCCTGGAGCGTTTTTAGCTGCGCTTGCAGAGCTAAAGTCTCAGCATTGTAAGTGTCGGTTGAGCGATCACCAGCAGACACCTTAACGGCTGGGGTTTTGGGCGTTTTATTTGGGTGAAACTGTTTGTTTATCGCGTCGACTGCCTGTTGGCGTTGTTGATCACTCCATTTATCAGGAGCAAGTGCGACATTTTTCCACAATTCAGAAAGGGCTTTACTACGTTTCTCTTGCCAAGTGGCAGATTGCTCGAGGATGCGGTTTCTATAAATCAGCGCATCAGTGCGCTTATTATCAACCTCTATACCTTTTTGAACAGAAACATTGATATCTTCCTGAAGCTGTGCGGCTTGCTGAAGTGGCCCTATCTGCGCCTTCAAAGCGCTTATCGCAGATAATTGTGCCTTCCTACGAGCGTCATATTCCTGATCATTACTGCTCGTATCATAGCTGTACCCATAGCCTTGGCGCTGCCGTTCTGGAAGCAGCGCCTTTTCTCGCTCAGCCAGCTCTGCCTGCATTTTTCGAAGCATATCATTTGGAGCATCAGGGCGACCGATATTCAGAAGCTCGTCCCACATCCCCTTGAGTGCTTTACTGACGCTGCCAGCGGCCCTCTCGATTAATCCCATATTGTCGAGGATTTGCTGGCTGCGCCTCTGCTCAGCCTGGCTGTAGGCTTTGGCTGCCGCTTCCGCTGCGTCCTCTTTTTCACCGCGCCGCTCCAGTGATGATATGTAGTCGTATTGCGAAGATGTCAGAAAGTGAAGGGTCGAATTAAGATCTTCTGCCGCCTTGGTTGGGCTGGCATATAGCTTTTGGAAGTTCTTAATAGTGGTATCTACAGACTGGCCGGTGGCCTCCTGCATAGCCAATGCCGCTCTTGTGACTGTCTCGAGCTGATCGGTTTTAAACGTACCGGCCCCAACCACCTCTGCGAGCGTACGAGCAGCTGCGGCTACTTTACCGCTTGAACCACCAATTTTTTGGGCCAGGTCTGCCAGTTGGCTCGCCGATCTAGCAGAATAATTCCCGGTTAATATGAGCTGCTTATTAAACTCCCCAGCTTCTTGGCTGCCTTTGTACCAAGCTACAGCTATTGCTCCAAGGCCAACCACTAGGCCGCCAATACCCACTGTCACCGGATTAATGAAACCAATCAGAGTGCGTAAATAATCGCCTACACCAGTCAGCGCGCCTTTCACTCCACCAAACTGGTCTTTAATCTGCCCGCCCTGTTGCAGCAGGATCAGGAACGGCGACTGACCGCCAGCCAGTTGCGTGGCGATATCGGTGAACTGTGCCGGAAGCGTACGCATCGCTGCGCTGTACTGGCCAACGGAGATTCCAGCGCGCCGGGCAGCAGCTTCCTGCCGGGATAGCGCCTCCGGCAGAACGTCAGCGACACCAGAGAGGCGTTCACGCGTCTGGTTAAGGATTGTGTTGAAGTGCTCAAACTGAGCGCCGTTGATACGCCCGGCTTCAAAATGGGCCACCAGCTGTGCGTGCTGTTCATCCAGTGAGTTGAACGCACGGATTGTCGGGTCGATGGAACCCAGCAGGTTCTTTAACGCTGCGGACTGCTTCTCTGCCGCCTGGGTAGCGGCTAATTCGGCCTGAGCGCGAGCCGCGGCTTCTCCGGTGTCGGTCAGCTTGAGACGGGTGTCGTCCAGGATTTTGTTGTAAGCCTGAAAGGTCTCGGTATCCAGGAAACCTTTGGCCTGAAATTTCCGCAGTGATTCTTGCTGCTCATCCAGGCGGTTTAATGCCTTGGTAACCGGGTCGATATTCTCCAGTAACCCTTTGAGCGCGTTCTGCTGCTCCTTGATACCTTCACTGCCCTGTTTCGCAGATTCAGCACCAGCGCGGAACACACTATTCAGATCATCGGCTTTATCTACGGCGCCCGCCGCCGCCTCGCCGAGCCTATCCAGTTCATTGCTGGCTGTTTTCAGGTCGGATACATCGGCCCGCAAAGTAATCGAGGCGATTTGGTCAGTCATTATTTCGTCTCCTTATGCATTACCTTGAGAGCCTCACTTTCCATAATCTGAAGGTCAGCCATGCAGGTCGCCGCATCCTCAACCCCGTGTAACTCGAACATCCAGGGGAGAACGTTATAATCAAGGCCGGTCGCCCCGCTCGCGCCGACGCGCCACTGAGTTGCCAGGGCAGAGAAGATGGTGAAAGACTTCCACACAGAGGGCAGGATCCCCACCTCTTCCTCCACGTCCTCAGGCGTCAAACCAAAAGCGCTCAGCTCCGCGAGCGTCGGACCCGGCGTATACAACGCTGCGGCGACCTGCCTCAGTTTTTTTCGCGAATCCCCATCAGCTCTTTGGTGTACGCCATGCCGATGCTGTCAAAAGCACGCGGATAGTTTTGCAGAAGGACAATAACGTTTTCGCGGTTGAACTCGTCCGGTAGAGCCCATCCTTCGACAATTTCCATGAGGTAGTCAGCTTGCGGCTCGATAACAGCCTTTTTACCTTCCGCAGCCTTTTGCATCTTCGCATCCATGGCACGCAGCTCTTCGAGCGTCTTATGGCGGAAAGTGAACGTCAGCTTGCCGTCTTCGGCGCCAGCGCGCGGAATGCTCGCGGTCACAGAAAAGGTTGGGTTTGGGATCAGGGAGAATTGGGTCATTTCGATTCCTTAAAAATGAAAAACCCGCCGGAGCGGGTCTTAAATTGGATAATGGTAATTGTACAACTCGCATAAAAGCCAACCTGCAATTAGCGGCTCTCAGCCTCTGAGATCTGTTGGTAACTACTTGTTATTTTGTCCATCAAAGATTTTTCGATTTCAAATGTGAAGCTTTCTCCAGTTGTAACACTGACAACGCATTTAAAATCTTTGGGGTTGGCATTTTGTTCTTTTAAACCCAATGCTATTTTTTCAATCCATTCAGAGCCACCATCAATATCTATCCAAAAAGTTGCCTGTTCCCCATAATCTAATTTTTGAGGCAGCTGCATTGATAATGGTGAGTGGAACGGTTGATAAAACGTAATATCTTTTTTGAATGTCCAATTTATAGCTGTAACTTTTACGGTATAAAGCGCAAGATTTGTAATAACAATCATCACCCCTTTCTTTTGATAGGGTCCTTGCCACGTTACACCAACATTTATACGGCAACTGATATGTGCCTTAGGCTTTTTTAGACCCAGATGCAAAGATACACACACTGCCAAAAAGGTCGCTATTCCAGCAACCCATGTACCTATCATTGACCAAAATGCCCAACTAGCAGCATCCTGAGCGGCCTTTAGAGTGGCCAACGCCATCACTTTCTCATCCATAAAAACCTCACTTTTTTGGATGAGTATATTCGAAAGCACTTTAACAGGCACACCGCGGAGAGCTGCTGGAACACCTTTGTATGGAGGTATATAAATAAGCCCGGCGTACCGGGCCTGATTGGTTAGCTGATCGTGACAGTACACGCAGCAGAGGTGATGGTTTTGCCCGCGGCATCGGTGACTTCACAGGTATAAACGCCAGCATCACCGGATGCGACGGACGAAATGTTGAACGTCGATGCGGTTTTGCCCGGAATAGCGGTGCTGCCTTTCTTCCAAACGTAGGTGTAAGGTGCTGAACCGCCCTTCATTACGACTGCCAGATCCAGCGCTGCACCTGTGGCAACCGACTTGGTGGCCGGCAGGTCAGTCAGGAACGCCAGAGGCGTCACGGATGAATCGGCGATCGGGTAAATCTGCATGTCCGATTCGAAGTTCATGCGCGCCTCGTTACTTTCCACGGCGTTGATTTCCGTGCGCGGCACGCGCTGGAACGATACTTTGGCTGAGTAGAAACGATCGGCTTTGCCGCGTGGGTTATGGAACCAGACCGCGGTGGTGTCGCTGGAGTCATCCAGGTCAATGAGGCGTTTGTAGATCGCCAGTTGAGGGTCATGTGCAAAGGTGTAAACCTGAACCACTGCGTTTTTAAACGTTGGGATGGTGCGCGCTTTGTCATCTTCCAGGAACTGCACGCTGATGGTCTGCTGGTCACCACCTTCAGTTGATAATGTCATCACCTGAGGCATGGTGATCCATGAGTCGATTTTGCGCAGCGTGCCCGCGCCAGTGCCTGCCGGGAATTTGGTGGTGTCGGTAGTATCGAATGCTTCCAGCACGATTTTATTACTGGTCACCGATTTTACACGCAGCACCATGTTATCGAGTTTTAACCAGCCGGAACTCACCTGAACTACGTCACCGGCCAGAATGCCGGAGGCCGATGCAACGGTCAGTTCGCATTCCGTCGCGTTAGAGGCTGCGGTAAAGGTGATTGGGGCTTGATAGGCCTTGGCCACGTTCACACGCGAGCCGTTAGGGATTGCGAATGCCATAGCACTCTCCTGAATTTAGGTAATAAAAAACCCGCCATCTGGCGGGTCAGTAGTCAGCGCGGTACTGCATGCTGACGGGAATGGTGTAGGTTATGGAGCCACTGGACCCGTTGGGCGCCGAGGTTGGCCGGTCCTGGATGGGGTGTCTCACCTGCGGCGGCCCGTTGATGTAAACCGTCAGATCACCGTCCACCAGCGGCAGTCCTTCAGGGAATGCATCTGCCACCGACTGAGCCAGCCCTCTCGCCTGAGTCACGCCTGAGCCTGCGGGAGTAATGATGTTTACCTGTAATATCCCCTGATAGGTACGCATCAGACCTTCTATGTCCTGACCTACAGTTTGTGCAGGTAAAACATAAACACGGGCGTATGGCGCATCCGGTGGATCGAATACGATATTCGGCCAGGCGATCGGCAAGCCGAGAGAGGCCGAGATTATGGCTACCCGGCTCTCCAGCAGGTCAGCTATTCGCATGGACTGATCACCGACCATTGCGTACCTCGCTCATTGCCTCTCGGAAATATTGCGCAGCATCCAATGCTGTCAGTCCGACCATGCCGCCGGGCGCCTGATTCGAATGACCATTCTCCAGCGCCTGGGCATATGGCAGGTTATTGGTGAAGTAAATCGAGTTCACCTGCCCCACCCGGAACACTTCGAGCACCGCCAGCCCGCGGGAGTTGGAACCCTGCCCGGAAGCGTCTGGGGTATCGTTTGTCTCTGTAGGCTGGCTGTCGAGCCCCACATACCAGTTATTTTTGAATCGCCCCCCGACATAACCCTCTGGCTTTTTAATGTCCATCGAATCGTTGACACGCAGGCCTCGCCTGAGCCGCCCTGCTTTTGTAAGGTTGGCCGGATCATCACGTAGCGCCGCGTTATGCTCTCGCACCGCGGTGTTATAGGCTGATGCCGTCTGGTTTACCTGCCAGGTTTCTGGCTGCCCGACAGGTGACATGTCCACCAACCGCCCGAGGATTTTGATACCCGTCCGGCGGACCGCCTCCTCAATCTCCTGCTTTGAACCATCTACGAACAACTGAATGGCAGCCAGGAACGGCTGATTTGCAGAACTGGTCATAATCAGGTCCTCAGCTGGATGTTGTAGGAGATCAGCACATCTGCGGGCTTAACCGGATTCGGCTGAACCACGCGCCACTTTTTGCCGTCGATATCAATGAGGTCGCCAATGCGCACTTCCGTTTCAAACGTGGCCGCCAGTTTCTTATCGCCCGTAGCAATCAGTGAACCGTCGATTTCACGCGTGGAGTATTCGGTGATAACGCCGGTAACGGTCGCAGTAATAGGCTCGGTGATAACCTCCTTCCCGTACTGATCGCGTGTGGTGGTTCCGCCGCGAGTCAGTTGGTAGGCTTTGCCGTTCTCCGTCAGGAGCCGCGTTGCCGTAGCGCGCATGCGGCGATAGTCGATTGCCATGCTACCCCCTTTCGATCCGGACCTGGTTGCCGCCCACCACAAGCCCGCGCAGCGAGGAATAGAACCAGGGGAATGATGGAGTGGCCTTATTCGTTCCCGGCTCGTACTGCACAGAGACGGCCCCCTGTACGCTCTCAGCTATGACCGCGCCGCCACCGGAGACCGACGGCGTGAGGTCGATCTCCTGCGACTCGATAGCCAGGCGGCATTGGGCATCAATCAGGCGCTGTGGAATAGCATCATCCGGCAGATCCACACCATCGAAGCGTACGCCGGAGCGCGGCCAGGATAGAGGCTGAGATGTGCTGGAGCGCTGACCACGCCAGGACCTTCCTTCCAGAAAGTCCATCGCCTGCATCAGCATCTGGCTGCATTCGCCATCTTCAGCAGGGATGGTGTATCCGCGCGCGGCGGCAAAGACCCGCAGGTCGGACACGCTGGCGTAGCTGTTAAAGTCCGGCGAATGGGGATCGGCAACCAGCATGGTTATTCCTCCAGACGCCAGTCCAGCGCCAGCCAGTTATCCACTTCAGCAGGGTGAACATCAGCGCACAGCGGACCGCCGGGGAACTCTGGGATATCACGCACCATGACCACCAGCTCAATACCTGGCTGTTCCTGCTGCTGTTCCTGCTGCTGTTCCTGCTGCTGTTCCTGCTGCTGTTCCTGCTGCTGTTCCTGCTGCTGTTCCTGCTGCTGTTCCTGCTGCTGTTCCTGCTGGGCAGGGTTATTATCAGCGGTCTGCTGAGCTGCAAGCTTTTCCGCATCACGCTGCGCGCGCTGCTCTTTTGTTAATCCGGCCATCGGGCCTCCTGAATAACAAAGGGGCCGAAGCCCCCTGGGTTAACCCATGATGATGGTGGAATGTTCAGGCTGAACGGAGGCCACCCCCCACGCCACACCAACCTCGTAACGCACCTGACGATACTGGCGGTACAGCGCGATCTGGAAGGTAATACCAGAGACCGGATCGGTTACGTTCATCACGTCATCAGCGGTATCGCCGCCTTTTGGCATGGCCGGGGTACGGCAAGCCAGCAGGAATGCATTACGGTCAAAGGCAACGTTTGGCACGAACTCGCTCAGCACAGTGACAGTTGCCTGATCTGCCAGATCCTGACGCAGGCCAGGTGCGCCGATGGTGATAGTCGAAGAGGTTGCCGCTACGACCATGTACTGGTTGTCATCGCCATCGAACTTCACTGCGGTCCCGGCAGCAATACCGCCAGTGCCAGCAGAGATAGCAATAATGATGTCGCCCTCTTTCTTCTCGCCATTGACCTTATAGCCCGCCGCCGTGCTTTTCGCGGTGCGCTTGATGTTGGCGGATTCGTGCAGGTTAAAGCCCATCACACGACCAATGATGCCTTCACGCAGCAGCTGATCGGTACCGGCTTCGTTCGCTTTGAACAGTACGGACTGTTTACCACGGATTGACGCCATCGCTTCGCCGCCCAGTACCATGCGCAGGTCAGTGGTTGGTGCGCCGTTATCAGTCAGCACCTGACGAGCGTTCGCCGCATCAGACAGGTCGTCTTTGACACTGAACGGTGTATCTTTTGGAGCACCAACAGCGCGGGAAGACTTATAAGCCAGCGATGCCAGGTCAGCATCCATTTCGTTGCTCAGTGCGCGGAACGCCTGAGAAAACTGGTCAGCCAGGACAATGTCATAAGTGCCTGATGGTCCGATGGCAAGCTGCTCTTCACCATTCCATTTGACCGGGGCCATTTTGGATTTGGTGATTTTCACGTCCACGGTACCAATGTTCTGATCACCGTCGTTTGGCGCGGTTGCCGCCGGAGTGATATCAACGGTGGTGGTTTTTGGTGCTACCGGTGCGGTCACGGTTTGGTCTTTGGCCGCGGCATCGGCTTTAGCGTTACGGGCCACCGCCGGGATAAAGCCCACCTGCTCACGGGATACGCGGTTCAGTGCCGTGTAGATGGTCGGGATCAGGCCAGTCAAAGTGTTGGACATTTATTTTTCCTTTCGATTAATCAACGATGCTCGTGCCGCCGCCAATCGCAGCCTGTTGTTCAGCTGGTGGCAGGGCGTCAAAAGCAGCGCGTTTCATGGTTTTCTGCCCAGCCTGATGCTGCGACTGGTGAGAACCACCGCCGCTGTTGCCGGACGCTTTGAGGATGTAGTCTTTCTGCGGGTGCGACTCGACCAGAGATTCCAGCGCTTCATCGAAGCTGGCCAGCTCGCCGGGCTTGGTGCGGGAGAACACCTTATTGCCCTGACCGTCGTAGGCCACAACCTTGCCGTCTTCGATTTTGAAGTTCTGCCCGAAGTACGAACGCACGAACTCACTGGGGATCGCCATCTTCTCGGAGATGAATTTGGAGCCACCGAAGCGGCCGCCGATCATCTCGTCGTAGAGTTGAGTTTCCAGTTGCTGGGTCTTGCTGTTCGCCTCTTCGAGTTGCTGTTGGAAAACTTTGGTGATCTCCGCCTTTACCTGGTCAACGGCACCAGCATCGATCAGTTTTTTCTGGTCGATTTTGGTCATCATTTCCAGGGCTTCGAGCGCCTTGGCCGGGTCGGTGATGCCAGAGAATTTCGCGAGATTGGCTTCCGCCGCTTCCTTCGCTTCACGGTGAGTTTTCGCCTCACCATTCAGGGAGGTGATTTTGGTCATCGCTGCGACCGCATCGAACGGGATTTCTTTGCCATCATCATGGATGTACACAGGCATACCGTTTTCAACGACCACATTTCCGTTAGCATCAAGTTTCAGTTTCATTGTTTTTGCTCCAGCCTTCCGGCCATACGTAATGGGTCATCCGACCCGGGCACCGCGTCGCATCCGCTCAGCGGCAGGCATAAAAAAGCTGCCCGGAGGCAGCCTGTTAGATAAATTCGATGGTTATGTGACCGCGCAGCTTGCGGGAGTAAATCTCACCCCGCTTTCGCTTGTGGATTCGTAGCGGGTGTGGATGAATACAGGCGATACCACGTTTGACATCAGCCCATACACAGCTCTTTATCTCATTGCCATTAACGAACACCCTTCGCCTTCCACGACCATCTCCAACGTAGTGAAAATCTTCGTTACGCATACCCTATTCCTCAAACGCCGACGCATCCACGCGGCGCAGTTCGTCCAGGGTCAGAAATTCCCCGGCATCATTGAACATCTCAGGCACGGTGATTTTGCCGTTATGCAGCATCCGCGCGCGCGTAACGCCCAGCACTTGCTCCTGCCGTGCGTACGGTTGCCTGACGAGCCATTCGGCATAGCTGGTATGCGATGGCACCTGTCCATCCATCGAAGCGCGTGTGGCGCCGCTCAGTTCGCCAGATGCTATCTGCAATTCCTCCCACGATTTAGTGATCAGAATTTCGCATGAGCGACAGCAGAAATGAATTTTGCCGGGCCCGCGCAGATATGGGATTGCATGGCCCAGCGGCTTACCATCGAGCGAATAGAGTTTGCGATCTCGTATGATGCACCACTGGCTGGTATGGGTGTCCAGCGTCGAAGACCACTGCTTGGCCTTTACGATATCGCTGTTGGCCAGTGCAAATTCCTGGCGCGCTGTAGCGGCCACATGGTTCACCGCCGTGCGGGTTACTACTGCAAGGTCACGACGTGAAACATTTATAACCCCGTCCTGGCGGTGGAGTTGCGGCGTGCCGGCGACTCGCTTCACAATCTGCTCGACGGTTTCACCCTGAAGAAATCCGGTGCGCACGGCACTGGTAATTTTTTCCAGCCGATCCGATTCGAGTTTCTTGCCCCACTCTTTCAGCAATCTCCCCTGAAAAGGTTGCGCCACCGCAGAGGCGTAGACCTGCTCTGGAGCAATGCTTTGCAGCGGGACGTGCTTAAGCACTTGGCCGGGAATGAGGCTGCTGAACAGGTCAAACTGATACCCGGTCTCATAATCAGCGTAACGAGTCAGTTCGCGCATCAGAGCAGCATTGACCGGTTCGTAGGCCTGCTGGTTTAGCTCCCGCACACCAGCCAGTAGCGATGCAAGGCGGCGCGCGCTGTAGGTGTCAGCGCGCTTACCCTCCAGCAGAACAAGCAGCCGGGCAGCCAGATCAGCATCCATCCTGTTAAGCAGTGCCACCATTCGTCGGGCTACGCCCGTCCCGTAGCGGGTCACGTAAAGTCCGTGAGCTATGGTCTCGTCCTGCAACCTGTCGTTTACCGAACGAGCCATATCACACCTCGCCCGGTGGCGGTTCAGTCAGAGATGCTGACTCAGCAAGCAACTCGCTCAGAACCACATCGGGATCCGCGTCGGCATCAATCAGGTTGAGTTTTTGCAGGGCTTTGATTGCATCGATACGGCGAAGGTCACCGCCCTGACGCAGCGACTGAATGGCCATCGCCGCTGGTGGATTAAACTCTTTCGACTCGACATCAAGCTCGGTGCGCACGTCAACGTTGCCGCCTTCCGCTTCACCGATGTACTCAGCCATGATTTGCAGGATATTGTCGATCGCATCTTCCAGGCTTGTCGCCATGGTGTAGAGCGGTGACTGCTCCTGCATTTTCTCTTCAGAGGTCTGGTCTACCGATTTAGTTGAGGTGTTTTCGGTGCGCAGCAGCTTCGCACCCGCCTGTCGCATCTGCTCCACCAGCTCTGCCAGCGACTCTTTGCCGGCACCGATGGAGGAACCTGTGTGCTCGACGTATTCCAGGCCCTGCCTTTGCCGATCGGAGAATGAAGTGGCAGAGGATGAGCCAATCACAAGTTCTTGCCCCTCCTCCAGCCCGAACACCGTGAGCAACGGCACTCTGGCGACGTGCAGGATGTTGTCCTGCTCGCTTTGACTCTGCCAGTGCTTGATATTCAGCAGAGCCATGTTGAGAAGCGGTGGTGAACCACACATAAACCCGGTGCGTTTGGTGTAGAGCGTGACCAGAGTGATATCCTGGCGGGATGTCTGCCACTCCTCGAATCGCGCCCAGTTCGCGGCACCGTCAGCATCTTTGGCCTTGCGGTAAATTTCCACCTTTCCGGGTGTCAGGTACCGGATTTGCTCGACCTTGGTCTGCCCGAAGTCGTCGCCGTCTTCGACCACAACCTCCTTGATACGCAGCGCAGTCAGCACCACTTTGCCGTCCACCATTTTCGACTTCCAGCCAATTACCTGGCGTGGATTAAGCATGGTGACATAGGGGCGCGCGCCGGTAGCTTTCTCTTCAGCTTTGGTTTTCACCTTTTCGGTGTCCACCCTGGGATAATCCACCAGCGCGTGGGAGAGGCCATACTGCATCGCCAGACCGAAGAATGCCTGCGCCCATACGTCCAGGCGCGTCCCTTCAAGGTCGAAGTTTTTCGCATACTCTCTCAGCTGATCCGGCACATTCTCGGCAAGCTTAATAGGCTCGGCAAATACACGCCCGATGTTTTGCTTAATGGTCTCTTCGTAGGCTGGCAGAAGCGTGGCCACGGCGAGGCGTTTTTTGTAGTCCTCTTTGTCTTCTTTCGGCCAGCGCGGTAGATATTGCTCGCCCAGCTGTCGCATATAGAGCGTGCCGCCCATCAGGGCATCGTTGATATCCCACGCCTCGACCATGTTCCCATAGTCCAGATTGGGTGTTGAGATGTCAGGCATGGAATTACATCCGTAGTTGAGTGACTTTTCCGGTCGGCTTGATGATCGGGAATTGCTTCACGATGAAATAGCCACCAGCATCATTGGGGTGATCGTTGTCGGCTGATTTATCTGGTTCGCCGTTTGCCGCCCATACCTGCTGCTCAAGGCTGTCGGTATAGACCGGGCAACGAGCAACATTCACTTTGTAGCGGCGCTCGCCGTTGCCATTGCAGAACATGGCGTTCATGGAGTTGATGCGATCCTTCACTGGCGGGTTGGCTGCGTTTACCACCACGCTGAATCCGGCCTGTTTGAGCTGCGCAATATCCGTAGCGCTGGCGTTATTGGACTTCCGTGAATCGCCGGAAGCATCCGGATAGATGTAAATCTGCCTGGAGGCAACATAGCGCCCGCCCTCGTAGCGCCAGAACTCTTCCTGGATACGCTTTATCATGGCCGGCGTGTCATAAACTTTTATCAATTCGCGAACGGCGCGCGGCTCGCCATTCCGAAGGACGTGGACGATGGCTGCCATTTTGCCAACGTTAAAGTCCATGCCGATATACAGCGGCTCGCCTGCCTGTTCTTCATCGGTGCAGTTATTCAGGCGTCGATCGAACTGGTGATAGATAGTGCCGCTGGTCAGGTTGGTGAAGCGCCCCCTCAGATACGCCTTAATCAACTCCGGAGGATAGGAGTTCATCAGCGAAGGGATGTAATCCGCGGGCAGGTTCTTCGCGTTATCGAAGGTGCTGGCCTGTATCAGACCGTACAGGGCCGAGAGCTCTGGTTTTTCACGCACCGCCTTCACGAACTGCTGGTAGACGAATTTAAACCCTTCTGGCGTGGTCGTGACGTCAATACCGTTACGCAGCCCATCAACCTTATAACGCATACGGGCAATGATTTTTCGCCACGCCTGCTGTGCTTTGGCAGCCGCCATAACGTCCAGCTCATCCACCATCGCGTTACCGATTTTGAAACCAACTATCGAGCCGGGCTTCTCCATTGAGCGGCAGATTGTGGTCCCGCGGTATCGTCGCCCCTCGTAGAAGTGAACCTCTTTGTTCCCCTCATTGATTTTGACGCTCAGCCCCCAGTCAAAGGCCACCTCTTCGATCGTCGGATAGAAGATGTCACGGATCTGCGGGTAAGTTGGCGCGAAGTAGCCCTGGTTGATTTTCGGGTGCTCCCACATGCCCTTACAGATGCCGCCACAACCCACCCACGTCTTACCGGACCCGAACCCGGCAACGTAGGCTTTGAATTTGTGCTGCATCGCGAGGAAGCGCGCCTGAGGAATGTTAAGTGTCGGGCTGATCCCCATCTTCCGCCCTCGCGTCCACTACGTTGATATTGATCTGCACTGGGGTCGGTTCGTCATCATCACCATCACCGGCCAGCTCTTTACGGAGTTTCTCAACCTCCAGCTGCCGGCGGTCGATTTCGATCTGCTGGAGACGCTGAGCGAACTCGCTATCCGCCAGGCCGAGTCGCTTCATTACCGCTTCAAACATTCGCTCACGGCTGATAGCGGTTATCTCGACGCCGTTCTTTCCGACCTTTACGCCGGAGTAAGCGAGTCTAGAAACTGCCGGAAGTTTACGCGTATCAGGGAAATACGGTTGACCAATGCCATCGCCGTTGCAGCGTGGGCAGGCTGGGTTAGGCTCACAATTATGGTCATAGCCATAGCCACCAACATCAGCGGGCTCGCGACTTTTCCGCTCAAGCGCTTCGAGTCGTTTCTCTTCGAACTCCACCATATCGCGCCATTGGTACTGGTGACCGAAGCCCCAGCAATAACGACACGCGCCGCGGCGATACTGCGAGAGCTGGTTTGCATCGAAGGTGGCCAGCTGCCACATCTGCGCAAGGACTTCATCGGCACCGCCAAGCGTGCGCGCTATGGAGGCTTTCTGCTGTCGTGCAATAGCCTGGGCAACTGAAGTTTTCTGAAGGAGTTGATAACCGATTTGTTCAGCGGATTTTTTGCTATAACCCGCCCTGATAGCTGCTTGTGTGGCGTTACCATCCTTCAGGTACTCCGCGACAAATAAGCGTTGCTGAGCAGTTAGTCCATCATCATCCATCAGCTCATTTGCGCTTTGTTCTTTCTGCGCAGTGCGCACTTTTTTCTGCGCAGATTTTTGCGCAGTTTGCGCAGAAGGTTTTTTGATATATCGACGGGCGGTAGCGTAGTTCAGTCCCTGCGCTTCACACCATTCCTTCGGTGATACGCCGGTTGCGGCATGTTCGGACAGGAACCGTTGCTGAAGCTCGCCCCAGTCCGGTTTTGCCATTCTCTCTATTCCTGTTTTAGATAACCATTATCAAGCCCACCAACAGGTGAGCTTTGTAATGGCTAGCAATCGTCGTCTGGCTTTGCCACTGCGCGACACGCAAACATGCAGGCCTTTTGCATTTCAGTTTTAGCCATTGCTGCCCAGCGTGGGTCTGCTCCTGTCTCTTTGGAGGTTTCCAGGAGATTAAGAAAATGTCGACTTACATCTTTCAGGCGATTCATCACCTCAATATCCCCTGGTGTTAAGGTGCGATAACCTTTTACGGTACTGCCGTCCTGCGGTTTTGCTTCACTCATAGAGTTCTCTTCTCGGTTGGTTTCTGGCAGTTCTTCTGCCACGCTTTGTTATGTGCCAGGATGTCGCGCTTCGTCTGCTTATCCAGGACATCCCAGTCGTGCGCTGTGCCGTAGATCGGTTTAACCCAGTCGCACGCCGTATCGACTACCTCAACCCTTACGGGTCCAGTTGTCCCGCAGCTCGCGATCAACATCGTCGCCAGGCATATGGTTAACAGTCTGCTGTACATTGCTGGCCTCTTTCGTTGCTTCTACCCGGCGTTCGGCTGCTGTGACCGTTGCCGCTGCGTTATCTTCGGTGCGCTGCTGGTCGGCTTGCGCTTCCGCTTTGCTGGTGCCGCGAATATGGCCCAGGCCAAAGGCACCGGCGATAGCGGAAATCACCAGTGCGGCCAGGCCGATTATCGTTTCGATACCCACACTCACCTCACACCAGAACAGATTTCGCCAGGTTAAACAGCGCGCGGCGTTTATCCAGACCATTACGTCCACCGTTGATAAGCAGCGTAACGCGCTCAACATCGCCGGAATGAAGCAGGCAACCGCGGGTGGCATAAAACCACGCAGCTGAACGCGCGGCGTATTCATCCTGTTCAAGCAGCTCCGGGTGTGTAACAAGGTCCAGTTTCAACGCGTGGCCACAACTGCAATAGTTACTCAGGCCGGTAACCTGTTTCAGCCCGCGACCGCGGTATTTCCATCCATCACCGGCAACCTGATTGCCCAGGTGTTTTTTTCCCCACTCACCGCCGTAAACCAGATTGGCGATCGCTTTCTGATTAGCCGGATGCTCTGCCGTTCTTCCTAGTGCGGTGGCCTGCTGTGGAGTGATGCGGTGGCTGCCGAACGTCGGCACTAAGTTTTCTGCCGCATAATTAAGATTTTCCACCACACGGGTAAATCTGGAGCTTTCATGCCCCATTTGGGCAATAAACATGGCCTGATCAAGCGGTGCGGTGATGCCGTATTGCCTCATAGCGGCGTCGATATGCGGAAACCAGCGCGCAGATAACCCGGCGCTGATACCAGCCGCCTTCTGAAATTGTGATTGGTTCATTAGTGCCTCAGATGATCAACCAGACGTGCAACGTTGCCTTTGACGGCCACCAGCACTGAAAGGAATATGATATTGGCCGCAATGGTGGCCCATGATGAATGCGGGTAAATCCCACA
>JAAIGE0100856162.1_pt1 | contig 25087 bp, 24 predicted proteins | sample 6487951 | NCBI WGS metagenome assembly JAAIGE01 (sample SAMN13974128, study PRJNA590717) | phyllosphere metagenome | biome: tomato field; feature: multiple bacterial spot infested tomato fields; material: tomato leaves; isolation source: leaves from tomato fields | host: Solanum lycopersicum ...
GTTGTTCATCGCGTCGAAATTGCCGATCTCCCACTGGGTCGGATAGGCGTCGGCGAACAGCCAGGCGCGCAACGGATTGCCCTCCTCGTCGAGCAGGTGCGCGCGGCTCGCGTGAGCGTCGACGAAGCCCGTCGCGGCACGCGGGACCTGGCCGCGCGGTTCCGCGGGGTGCCCCTTCCCGACGAGCTCGCCAACGCCGCCGATCTGCTGCGTGCGGCGGGCCTGACCGTCGACCTGCTCGTGGACACCGAGGCCGACCGCGCGCCCGCCGACGTGCTCGGACCCGTCGTCCGCGAGTCCACGACGAACGTGCTGAAACACGGTGGTGGGGTGTCGGCATCCCTCTCCCTCGCCCGTCACGACGGAGCGTGGGTGCTGACCGTCGAGAACGACTCGCGGGGTGCCGCGTCTGTCGTCGGCGACGGGGCGGGGCTGTCGGGCATCGCCGAGCGCGTGGGCTCGGTGGGAGGAACGGTGGATGCCACCCGCCTCGGCGACCGCTTCCGCGTAACGGTTCGCGTGCCCGAGGAGGTTCCCGCGTGATCCGCGTGCTCATCGCCGACGACGAAGACATGATCCGCACCGCGCTCGCCGCGCTGCTGCGACTGGAGGACGACCTCGAGGTCGTCGCCGAATGCCGAGACGGCGAGAGCGCCGTGACCGAGGCGCAGCGGCTGAAGCCCGACGTGTGCCTGCTCGACCTCGAGATGCCCGGGCTCGACGGCGTCGACACCGCGGCGAAGATCCTGCGCAGCGTGCCCTCGCGCTGCGTGATCGTCACGCGGCACGCACGGCCCGGCGTGCTGCGGCGCGCGCTCGGCGCCGGCGTCAGCGGGTTCCTCCCCAAGTCGCGGCCCGCGGATGACGTGGCGGCCGTGATCCGCGAGGTCGCGGCCGGGCGGCGATACGTCGACCCCGAGGTCGCGGCCGATGCGCTGAGCGATGAGCGGAGCCCGCTCACCGACCGCGAGCTCGACGTGCTGCGCGCCGGGGCGAGGGGGCAGACGGTGGCCGAGATCGCGGCGACGCTGCACCTGTCGGCGGGGACTGTGCGCAATCACGTGTCGTCGGTGCTCGGCAAGCTCGGACTTGCGAGTCGTCAGCAGGCGACGATTCATGCGCGGGAGCGGGGGTGGATCTAGGGGGTCGTCTCCCCGTGGCCGAATGGCGCGCTCGTCGCCGCGGGGTGCGCTCGCGACCCGTGTCGGTTCGATCCAGCGCGTCTGCGGACGCACGGTCCGGCCGAGGGGGTACTACCGCGGCGTGGGGCCCGGATCATGAGGCCCAGCGAGCCGCGTGATCGTACTGGCCGCGCCCGAGACGAGGCCGGACATACGCGACGCCGTGGACCCGTGAGACATGGTTCTCGACGAAGGCGCGAAGCAGCTTCACGGTGACGCCGAGCTCTTCGGCCATCTCGTCGGGACCAAGACCCAGCTCTTCGAGCCGGGCGCAGCGCTCGGGGTCAACGAGGAGCGCCGCCGCGTATGCATCGGCCTCGGCCTCGGCGTCCCCGTCGCGACCGCAATGACCGTAGAAGGCGTGGCCGAGTTCATGCGCGAGCACAGACGCCCGCTCGATGGGGGCGAGGTCGATGTCGTAGACGATCCGTCGCCGCTGGTGATCGTAGAAGCCGAGATAAGGGGCGGGGAGATGCGCCGCGTACACCTGGACCCCGAGGTGCGCCGCGTGCGCCAGGAGTTCTCGCAACGGTCCCCTCTCAGTCGTCTGTCGTCGTCCGCTCGTCGGTGTTCGCCGCGTCGCGGAGACCGGGCGCGGCCTGACCGATGTAGGGCACGTCGTCGGCGGTATCGAAGTTAGAGGGGGCTTCCGACATCGGGTCGAGAAGCAGACGCAGACCGTCTTCCGCGCTCAGCCCGCCGCTGTAGTCGACGAGCGCCGTGTCGACGAGTTCGCGCGGCGACACGCGCAGGACGGCGGCGATCCTCTCCAGCTCGCGGACCGTCGTCTCGTTGACGCCGTCCTCTCGGCGCTTCAGATTCGACAGAGCGATTCCGGTACGGGCAGACAGCTCTTCCCGGGTGACGTTGCGTCGTCCCCGGGCCCCCTTGATCGCGTTTCCCAGGTGCTTGTCGAACGCGTGGAGGGCTTTCGTCTGCCGTGCCATGCCTCCAGCGTAGGACAGGGGGCAGATCTGACCTCGTGGAGGTCACTTGCGGTAGTCGAATGTGGTCAGCTAGCATGCATACATGAACTCTGAATCGCCTGAGAGCCATCTGTCCCCCACGGGCGGAGCGGGTGGCCGCGATGACGACGAGTTCACGCGAACCGCCGAGACGACGGTGAGGGAGTTCCTGGTGGCCGGGGCGCGTCGCGGGCTCAGCGTGGAGCAAATGTTCCCGCAATGAACCTTGGCGCTCATGTCGAGCGCGCTCGACTCACCGAGGGTCGCCCACTCGGTTCGGAGATTCTCATCGGGGACCGTCCCGAAAGGCACATCAAGGGGGGCTTGTGAGCCGCTGGAGCACACTCGTCGTCGACGAGGCATCGGTCGATCGGTTGGGGGGCCTCGGCGCGGGCGAGATCGCCGCGCACGCCAACCTTCTGGCCGAGCGGCGCCTGCGGCCGCACGAGCTCTACGGGCGATGGGAACGGCAGCAGTGGTCGGCTGACGCCGTCACCCTCGAACGCGACCGCGAAAGCTTCGACACGCGCCTCCCGCGTGCGCTGAAGCGTCAGCTCGAGGCCACGATCTCGACCTTCATCGTCGGTGAGTACACGGGCCTCGACCTGCTCGCGCCCGTGCAGCTCGGCGCGCCCGCCGAGGAGGATCTGATCTTCCTCGGTACGCAGGTCGCCGACGAGTCCCGCCACGCGCGTCTCATGTTCCGCGTTGGTCACGAAGTGCTGGGATACGACTCCGATCCCGCCGTCATGCTCCGTCAGGCCTGGCGGATGGCGGAGCAGGAGCACCGGGATCTCGCTCTGATCGAGGGGGAGATCATGCGCGCGAGCGTGAGCGCCCCGCGCGACTACGAGAAGTGGCTACGCTGCGTCGCACTCTTCCATCTCGTCACCGAGGGGGTGCTGGCCGTCAGTGGGCAGCGGTCCATCGTGCGCGCGCTCGGCCGTACCGACCTGCTCCCCGGCATCAGGTCGGCTTTCGCCGCGATGTGCCGTGACGAGTCGCGGCACATCAGCTACGGATTGCACGCTCTTCGTGTCGGCATCCAGGAGGGCTACGCCGAGGCGATCTACGACGTGCTCGAACGGGTCATGCCGCTCGCTGTGATGATCACCGACCGGCTTCAGCCCACATCGGCCTTTCTCTCTGCCGCATCTCACGACGAACGTGCGGCCAGCCAGACGGGGACGGACTCGTTCTTGCGCGGTATGCGGTCGATCGGAGCGGATCCCGCATTCACCCGCCATGTCGTGGCGAAGGCACGGGCGATGGCCGCGGCGAAGGTACGGGCGAGACCTGCAAATATCCACCGCGGCGAGACAGCCGCGCCGTCCGAAAGGAACGCCTCATGAACCGTGACGTCGTGATCGATGGGCTCCGCGGATTTCTCGCCGATGCTCTCGACCTCGCGCCCGAAACCATCGGCGAGCACAGCACACTCTTCGGAGAACTGGACGTCGATTCGCTCTCGGTTCTCGAGCTCGCGGTGTTCTCCGAGGAGCATTACGACGTCGACCTCGAGCCCGTTCTGCGCGACGCGAACGCCGCGGGAGAGCGGGACGACGTCACGCTCGGATGGCTCGCCGACCGCATCTGCGCCACCGCTTCGGCCGGAACCGCGGCGTGAGGTCTGGATGAACCCCCGAGTCGCCGCCGCGCCCCCCGCGTTGTGCGCGACTCGTCCTGCGATCACGGAAGGGAGGTGACGACATGCAGGCGATCCTCACCCTTCAGAAGCTCGAGGCGGCCGACGACGCTTCGGCCCTGGCTGCGAGCACGGTCAGCAACCACTGCATTCGCTGACCGACACCTCGATGAGAGGCGCCCGACCACGGGAAGGAGAAGAAGAGATGTCGATTCTCGAACTGCAGCGACTCGAGACCGTGCGCGAGAGCGCAGAGGGTCTCGCCGCCGTGAGCAGCATCAGCAGCCACTGCTTCTAGCAGCCGGTTCGTGACGCTCCCGACGTCACGACGGGGCACCCGAAGCCGGGCGTTTGGCGGCAGCGGTCTCTCTGCCGCCGAACGTCCGGCACGACACACATCCTCTGAGACGGAGAAGAGCATGACGCACAGCGACGACGACGTGAAGACCTGGATCGCAGAATGGCGGCTGTGGGGAGGCGTGTCGTTCGTCGTCGCGCTCGTCTGGGTCGTTTGGAGCGTCTTTCGCGGCAGCTTCGACATGTACTGGCCCCTCGGCGTCATCGTCGTGTGGGCCGTCGTTTTGCTGCTCGCCCCGCTGTGGCCGTCGAACCGGCGGCGCGACCCGTCTTCACGGAGCGTCGCCGACGAGGATCGCAATGCCTGAGCGGGTGGTCGTGACCGGGATGGGGGTGGTGACTCCCGTCGGCGCCGGCGTGGACGAGTTCTGGGCGGCACTGCTGGAGGGACGAAGCGGAGTGCGCACGATCGAGAACCTCGACGTGGGCGAGCTCGCCACGCGCTTCGCCGCGCAAGTCGAAGACGCCGCATTCTTCGCGCAGGTCCCCGCGAAGACACGACGGCGGGTCGATCGATTCGTCGCGATGGCTCTCGCCGCGGCCATTCAGGCCGTCGCGCAGAGCGCGCTCGGCGCGCACGCGGATCCGAATCGCCGAGGCGTCTGCGTGGGCACCTCCGCCGGACCGCTCACGACCACCGCCGAATCGAGCGTCGCCCTGCACCATGGCGGCTCGCGCGAGCTGCGCCGACGCTTCCCCTACCTCGCGACCAGTGGCTCGACGGGCGCCGCCGCGGCCGAGATCGCCCGGTTGGTCGAGGCGCGCGGCCCGTCCCTGACGGTGTCGTCCGAATGTGCCAGCGGTGCAAACGCCATCGGAGTCGCGACGGCGATGCTGCGCGCCGGGGTGGCCGACGTCATGGTGTGCGGCGGGTCCGATGCCACCGTCACACCGCTGTCGATGGCCAGCATGGCGGTCGTCGGCGCGCTATCCGAAAACAACGACGCTCCCGCGCACGCCTGCCGTCCTTTTGACGAGAACCGCGATGGATTCGTTCTCGGCGAGGGCAGCGCGATGCTCGTTCTCGAGACGCACACCCACGCGCGAGCGCGCGGTGCGCGGGTGCTCGCCGAAGTGCTCGGATACGGTGCCGCGACCGACACCTTTCATCCGACCGCGCCCGATCCGGACGGACGCGGGGCCATCGCGGCGATGCGTGCGGCGCTCAGCGATGCCGACCTCGACGCCACCGCGATCGACCTCTTCAACGCTCACGCCACCGGCACGCATCTCAACGATGCCGTCGAGCTCGGCGCATTCCGCGCTGTCTTCGCCGAGGCGGCATCGGCGATCCCCCTCTACGGGATCAAGCCCATCACCGGCCACACGATCGCGGCCGCGGGGGCGGTCGAAGCGGTCGCCCTGATCCTGTCGCTGCGCGAGGGCATCGTCCCGGCCACCGCGAATTGCGAAGACCCGATCGATCACGATCTCGACATCGTGCGCGGTGAGAACCGCCACCTCCGTGCCCGTCGTGGCATGTCGACGTCGTTCGGCTTCGGCGGCCAGTGCGCGGCCCTCATCTTCTCGGCCGTCGATGCGCCGAGTGAGGCGTCGGCGTCCGCCGACGAGCACAACCCCGCCGTCGGTCCCCTTCCCACGGCGGATGCCGAACAGACGACGGTCGCGCATGAGAGGGAGGCCTTGTCGCGATGAGGGAACTCAGAACCCGCCTACGTGCCGCCGGCCCCGCGGACGCACAGACACTCGCGGAACTGGCCGACCGCACGAACGCCGGCTCCCGTGCAGGCATCCGCGACGCCGCAGCAGTCGACAGGGATGCCATCGCGCGCGCGATCGTCGGTGATTCGGTGCACTACTTCATCGTCGCAACCCAGACGGGCGAAGACATCGGCTTCGCCGAGTGGCGATGGGTCGGCCAGCGCGTCGCCCGCAACGTCTCGATCGGCGTCGTCATCAGCGATGCATCGCTGTGGTCGCAGGGCTACGGCGCGGAGGCCATCGACGCAGTCATTGAGGAGCTGTTCTACACGCACGACGCGCACCGCGTGGAATTCGTCACCGCCATGTCGAACGTCCCGATGGTGAACATGCTCGCGCGCCGCGGCGGGCCGGTGCTCGACGGCATCCTTCGTCAGTACTACTACGTCGACGGGCAGCGTGAAGACGCCTTGATGTGGAGCATCCTCCGCGCCGAATTCGACGAGTTCAGCGCCGACCTGACCGATCGCGTGCAGCGCAGAAACGACCGGACACAGCTCGTCGAACGTTCGCGCGAACGGATGATCGAGTACGTCGCCTCGCCGGAAGCGACCGCCGTCGGCATCCTCGCCGCTCGCGAGGAGCGGGCGTGAGCGCCCTCCGCCGCGCACGCCGGGCGAACCTCGATCTCTTCCTCATCGCGGATCGGCTGCACTTCGACGACCCGCTCCGGCTCGACAGCACCGGTTCGCCGCATGCGCGTGAGTACGAGGTGGCGCTGCCCGATACCTGGCGGCGCTCGAGCGGCCGTGAATGGGTGACGGCTCTGCCGCGCGGGTGGGAGGGACCGTCGCAGGGGTGGAAGATCCATGTCTCGGCGATTCCGCGCACTGCTCACGCAATTCTCCGCGCCGTCGTCGACTACTGCGTCGCCGAGGACCTCGCCTTCAAGTACCTCCGATCGGAAATTGTCCTGCTCGTGCGGGGTGGTAAGTACGCCTCGCGGAGTTCGAGTGGGAAATTCATCACCCTCTACCCCCGCGACGAAGCCCAACTCTTCGCCGCCGTCGACGCCCTGCAGGAGCGAATCGGTGGGGCGGAGGGACCGACGATCCTCAGCGACCTCCGGTGGCGAGACGGGCCGATACACGTGCGCTACGGCGGATTTGTCGAGCGCTGGTGCGAAGACGAAGACGGTCATCGTGTGCACGCGATCGAGTCACCCGACGGCTCCCTCGTGCCCGACCGGCGGCTTCCTTACGCGGTGATCCCCGAGTGGGTCGAGGTTCCCGCCCGCTTCGGGACCGCCGAGCAGGGAGCTGACGACCTCGCCGCCTGCGCGTACACCTTCGACGAAGCGCTGCACTTCTCCAATGCCGGGGGCGTGTACCGCGGTCGGCGGCGCTCCGATGGCCGACGCGTGGTCCTGAAAGAAGCACGACCTCACGCGGGGCTCGACGGCTTCGGAGCGGATGCCGCAGAGCGCCTCGAACGCGAGCACGAGGCGCACACGGCTCTCGCGGGTCTCGACTCGGTGCCCGCGCTGCTCGACCTCGTCCACCTGGGCGGGCACACGTTCCTCGTGTCCGAGTACGTCGACGCCGACACATTGCAGCAGTGGGTGGCGACCCACCATCCCGGCATCCGGGCGGGATTCCCCGACGACGGCGAAGCCGTCGCGGCGTACACGCGGGAGGCGCTCGCGATCCTCCGCGGACTGACCGAGGCCGTCGCAGCCTTCCACGACAACGGCTGGGTGCACGGAGACCTGCACCCCGGAAACGTGCTCGTGAGCCCCGACGGACGCGTGAGCGTCATCGACTTCGAGCTGGCCACGCCCTTCGACTCGCGCGTCCCGGTGGGCTTGGGGTGCCCCGGGTTCGAGCGGCCCGACCGCCGCCGCGACGAGCCGATCGGCGTCGCCGACGATCACTACGCCCTGGGGGCCTTCGCGCTCTGGCTCTTCCTGCCCATCGCGATCGCGCTTTCGGTCGACGCCTCGCGTGCCGCCGCGCACGCCGAATGGGTGGAGAGGATCTTCGATCTTCCCCCCGCCTGGCGGGCTCTCGTGCAGCGAGGTTACGGCCGCTTCGCGGAGTCCGCCGCACCGACCCGGCTGAGCGCGCCCTCGCTCGTGCGCGCCATCCGGGCGTCGGCGACGCCGGAGCGCTCCGACCGGCTCTTCCCCGGCGACGTCCTGCAATTTCTCGAGAACGGGGCTCAGTTCGCCGCTGGGGCCGCCGGCGTGCTGTGGAGCCTCGATCGACTCGGAGAGGACATCCCCTCGGCATGGGCCGATTGGCTGGAGGGAGCGGCCGAGGACGTGGTCGATCCCGGACTGTTCAGTGGATGGACGGGCATTGCAGCCGCCCTCGATGTCTGCGGCCGTCCGGGGCGGGCATCCACCTTGCTCGAGAGAGCGGCGGATGAGATCTCGCCGTCAGCCGACGCGACGCTTTACAGCGGCCGTGCGGGTGTCGGATTGGCGGTGATCGGTGCGGGCGGACGCCTCGACCGCGCCCTGCGCCTCGCCAACGGCATCCTCGACGCGCGCGTACCATCCACGAGGACCCCCACGGGCCGTGCGGCGGGACTGATGGACGGGTGGTCGGGGGTGGCCGTGTTCCTGACCGCCCTAGCGGTGGCCACGGGCGAGGAGCGCTACCTCGACGAGGCGGAGGAGTGCGTCCGGCGAGATCTGCGCACCTGCGTCGAGGGGCCCGACGGTGCCCTCCTCGTCGAGGAGCGCGGGATCCTCTATCCCTACCTCGCTCATGGCTCGGCCGGGATCAGTGTCGCCGCCGCGCGCATGGCACGGGCCGGTCGTTTCTTCCTCACCGAACGCCAGATCGACGGCCTCGTGCGGGCGTCGAGCCCGGCGATCGTCATCGAGCCCGGCATCTTCGACGGCCGGGCGGGGCTGATGCTCGCGCTCGACGAACTGCACCGCGCGGGTCTGGCCGACACCCGCGCCGTCGTCTCTCGACACGCGCTCGCACTCGACTTGCACGCGGTCGCCTATCGCGAAGGGCTTGCGGTGGTCGGCCGAGGCCTGTCCCGGGTCTCGATGGACTTCGCGACCGGGTCGGCGGGGATCGCGACGGCACTGTCGGCGGTCGCGAACGGACGTGGCGCGTTCCCCTTCTTCGAGGCGCCGGTGGGGGCGACTGCCTGACCATGCGATCGCTCTTTACCGCCTTCGTGAGACCGTACGGCGGGCGGCTCGTCATCATCGTCGCGACCGCCCTCGTCGCCGTCGGGTGCGCGCTGGCGCAGCCGATCGCCGCGCAGACACTCATCCGGTCGGTCGAGACGAACGGCGCCTTTGCCGCTGCGCTCGGCGTGCTCGTCGGAATCACTCTCGTCGAGGCGCTCGCCGCAGGCGTCCACACGGCGGTTCTCGAGCGCACCGGAGCCCGGGCCGTCTTCGACGTGCGGCGTGGCTTGGCCGATCGCATCCTGCGGTGGCCGGTGGAACCTCATCGGGACGAGCGGCACGGCGAACTGATCAGCTTGCTGACCACCGACACGGCGCAAATTCATACGATGCTCGTCGGAGGGGTCTTCGAACTCCTCACCGCGGTCGTGCTGGCGGTCGGCGCGTGCGCGCTCATGGTCGTGATCAGCCCGCTGCTGTTCACGGTCACGATCGTCGCGATCCTCGGCTCGTCGGCGGTGGTCGGAGTGGCTTCCGGTCGGGTGCGGGCGTTGAGCCGGTCGAGCCAGGACGCGACCGCCGCCATGGGGTCGGAGCTGGCGAGCTCTCTGCGAGCGATCCGGACGATCCGCACGGCCGGGGCGACGCAGCGCTATATCGACCGCCTGATCGAACCCGCCGCCCGTGCCAGGAACGCCGCCGTCGCCTTGGGCAACCGGGTGGCCATCGTCTCTCCGGTCGGGCAGCTCGCCACACAGGGCGCCTTCTTGAGCGTCGTGGCGGTCGGCGCGATCCAGGTGATGCAGAGGGCGATCGCGTTCGCCGACCTGCTGGCGTTCCTGATGTACGTCGTCCTGGTGCTCTCGCCTGTCGAGAACGGCTTCCGCGCGATTCCTGTGCTCCAGCGTGCCAGAGCGTCCTGGGATCGGATCGTCGCCGCGATGGAGGTGCCGGTCGAAAAGCCGCAGCTCCTCGAACCGCGCGACCGCGGTGAGCGGCGCGTCACGCCGCCGGCACCGGATTCGATCCACTTCGACGGAGTCGACTTCCGCTACGGAGAGGGGGCGGGCGGAGTCTCGGATGTCACCCTCACGGTGCGGGCGGGGAGCCTGTGCGCCCTCGTGGGCGCGTCGGGCAGTGGCAAGTCGACGATGCTCGACCTCCTCGCACGACTGCAGGAACCCGACCGGGGGCGCATCCTGCTCGGCGACGCCGACCTGACGGGTATCGGCCGCCGAGAACTGAGCCGTCGAGTTGCCTACATGGAACAGAGCGCCCCCGTGATCGACGGATCCCTCGCCGAGAACCTGCGCCTGGCCGCGCCCGACGCCGCCGACGACCAGGTGCGGCTCGCGCTGTCGGATGTGGGCCTGGACTACCTCATTGACGAGGACCCACGCGGCATCGATACCCCTCTCGGGGAATCGGGACGCGCGCTCTCGGGTGGCGAGGCTCAGCGCATCGTCCTGGCTCGGACGTTGCTGTCACCGGCCCCGATCGTCCTCATCGATGAGCCGACGTCGCGGCTCGATGCCGAGTCCGAGGCCCGTGTCACCGCCGTCATCGACGCCCTCGCCGGAAAGAGGACCGTCCTGGTGGCCACGCATCGACTCCGCTCCATCGTGCGTGCCGACCAGGTGGTGTACCTGCGCCGGGACGGCACGATCAGCACCGGAACGCACTCTCACCTCGTCCGCACCTCCCGTTCGTACTCGCGCCTGGCCGCTCTCTCGCTGGCCGGCTGACCGGCTCACACACGAAGGACATCATGTATACGACCGCAGTTCCCCGCAGGGCATCGTTCGCTACCCCGGAACGGCTCTGCGAGCTCGCCGACGTGATCGAGGAGCGGCGGGCCGAGGTGCTCGCCGTCCTGACCGAGATCTCGACGAGGAAAGCGGCCGAGTACGAGGTGGACGCCGCCGTCGCGGCGCTGCGCGGGGCCGAGGCGGAAGTCGCCGCGTACCGTCCACCGCGGGTCTCGATGATCGCAGTCTTCCTCCCTTCCAACGTGGTGCTCTACTCCTACGTCCTATACGCCCTCGTGCCCTCGCTCTACGCCTCGCGCATCGTGATCCGGCCCGCGTCGCACGTGCGAGGGACGGTGCAGCGCCTGCACGCTCTTCTCGGCCCCGCGCATGGGCTGGCGATAGAGATCCGCGACGAGACCCAGCGCCAGTTCGTCGAAGAGAGCCTGCCCCAGGCCGAGGCCGTCGTCTTCGCCGGCGCGTACCAGAATGCGGAGCGCGTGCGTGCCCGGGTCCGTCACGACCAGGTGCTGTTCTTTCTCGGCTCGGGGATCAATCCGATCGTCGTGACCGCCACCGCGGATCTCGAGTGCGCTGCCCGGGCGGTCGCCGACATCCGGCTCCTCAACTCCGGTCAGGACTGTCTCGGACCTGACGCCATCTGGGTGGAGCGGTCCGTCGGGGGCCCGTTCCTGACGGCGCTCGAGGACCGGCTCGCGCGCGTGCGTTATGGCGCCTACGCCGACCCCGCCACGGATTACGGACCGATCTGCTATCCCGGCATCGTCCGCGACATCGCTGGCTACTTTCACCGCCATCAGGACCGTATTCACCGGGGCGGTCGGATCGACTTCCGTTCCCGCCACATCGAGCCGACCGTCGTGCTCTGGGACGACGCGACGCTCATGGAGGTCGTGGAATTCTTCTCGCCCGTCTTCAACGTCGGTCTCTACGACGACGAAGAGACGGTCGTCCGCGCCCTGGACTCGTCCCACTATCGCGAGCGGGCCATGGGGGCGACGGTCTTCGGCGCGACCCGTCGGCTGGCGTCGGCGCTTTCGCGTCGGCACACGCTGACCGTCGACGAGACGCTGCTCGCCGTCGACGACGGCAACGCGCCCCTGGGGGGACGCGGCCCGATGGCCAACTACATCGCGGTTGCCGGCGGCATCCACCCCGAACCCGTCCTCCTGTCGAAAGGGCTGGCCGAGTATCTTCCCGGGACCGGGACCGGGACCGCTGCCCGCGTCCAGGAGCGCGGAGCGTGAGTGGTTCGACGACCGCGTGGGAGTTCGTCGCCGACGAACTCGCTGCTCACGGAGTCGACAGGGTCTTCGGCCTGCCCGGCGACGACATGGCGATCCTCGGAGCCCTGGACGCCCGTGGTATCCGGGTCTCGCTGGTCCGCGATCAGCGGCACGCCGTCTACCAGGCGATCGGCTACGGGCGAATCTCGGGCCGGCCCTCGGTGTGCTTCGTCGGTAAGGGGCCAGCGCTCACGCACACCGCCACCGGCCTTCTTGAGGCGCGCTCGATGCGGCATCCGCTCATCCTGTTGAGCTCCGGTGTTCCGCCGGAGCGCTTCGGGACCGGCGCGTTCCAAGAGCTGGATGCCGTGACGGTCTTTCCGGGTCTGACCGTCGGCGCCATTCGCGTCGATTCGCAGACTCTGTCGACGGGCATCGCCGAGGCCTTCCGCCTGAGCGGAGGACGGGGTCGTGGTCCGGTGGTCGTCGATGTGCCGGAGGGGCTGTCGAGCGCCGCGGCCGAAAGACGCCCGTCGAGGTCGCCGCGCGACGCGCGCGCTCAGCGGGAGGTCCGCGTTCCGGCTTTCACCTGGGATGCCGAGCGACCGCTGATCCTCGTCGGCGGGGGATGCGCCGAGCCCGGTGTCGGCGCGCGCATCCTCGCCCTCGCGGAGCGTGTGGGCGCCGCGGTGATGGTCACGGTATCTGGGCGTGGTCTGATCGACGAGACGCACCCGGCCTTCCTCGGCGTCAGCGGCCTGTACCTGCCGTCGCGGGCGCGCACTCTTCTCGGACTCGTCGACGTGATCGTCGCGCTGGGGACGCGGTTGGAAGAGACCGCGACTTTCGGGTGGGACACCGCGCTGGCCGAGGGATGCCGCATCGTGCAGGTGCTCGACGACGAGAGCGACTTCGTCGCGGGGTGGGCGAGCGAGCGGATCGTCGCCGACGTGGGTGCCGTTGTGCGCGCGTGGCACCGCACCTCACCGATCACGGCCCCCGCTCGAAGGTGGTTCGACACTGTGGCCGGCGTGCACGCGGCGCTCCTCGCCGACCCACGGCCTTCGGCGATCGCGGGAGCGACGCCGCGCGTGCGGGAGGTGCTGCGTGAAGTGGACGCCGTCGTGCCGACCGCGCGTGTCAGCCTCCACGAGAACGGTCTGCAGGACATGTGGTCGTACGTCTTCCCCTTCTGGGTCGTACGGGCGGAGGCCGCCTGCATCGCGCCCAGTGAGCAGACACCGCTGGGCTTCGGCATGGCGGCAGCGTGCGGTGTGGCGGCGATCGACCCGCGTCCGGTGGTCGTCATCGGTGGTGATGGAGCGTTCTGCGCCGTCGGCGCCGACCTCGCGGGCTTCGCCGAGGTGACAACACCCGTGCTCGTGGTGGTGCTCACCAACGGCGGTTTCGGCTGGCTCGAAGCGAACCGGCGGCGAGTCGGGGCGCCGTTTCCGATGCTCGGCAGTCGTCGGGTGGTCCGCGGCCTCTGCGCTGCCTACGAGATCGACCACGTCGGATGCGATGACGCCGCCCTTCTCAGCGATGCGGTGCGCCGTGCCTGGCGGCTCGCCGAGACGGGGCGCGCGGTCGTGCTCGAGGTCGACGTCGCGCTCGATGACGTGCCGCCCGGGTTCGAGGACCTCGCGGGCGATTTCCCCGAGCGTCGACCGGCTCGAGGAGGGACGTGCGAGTAGTGGATGCCATCCTCTTCCCCGGTCTCACTCCGGCCCGTCACCGCAACGTCCGTCGCTTCCTCGCGACCTCGCGGGCCGCGCGGCGCCTCTTCGACGAGTGCAGCGAGGCCCTGGGATACGACCTCGAGCAGGCCTATGCCGCCGCCGACATCTACGACTGGGAGCCCTATCAGGCCGCCTTCCTCGCCATCAACCTCGCCCTCGTCGACTGGGCCCGCGAAGAGATGGGTCTTCGCGGCGAGGTGATCTGCGGGCAGAGTTTCGGAGGATTCGTGGCTGCGGTCGCGGCCGGTTGCCTGCCGCTCGCGGAGATGGTCTCGCTGTTGTCGCGGAGTACGAGGGCCGAGAGAGCGGCCTTCGCCGCGTTCGACGCCGAACTCGCGTGCATCTTCTTCGCTCGTGTCCCCGATGACGATGTCGGGAAGATCGTACGGGCGGCCGCCGAGCCGAACGGCTGGGCCGAGATCTCGGTGCGCGCCGACCGAGGGGTCTACGCGGTGTCGGGAACGGGGGACGCCGTTCGACGCATCGAAGACGCCGTTCGCGCGCGACGCGGAATGGTGTTCTACACGATCGACCGGGCGGAGCACTGCCCGCGGATGGCGCCCGTTCGCGAGCGCGTCGAACGCGAAGCGTACGCCGGCGTCGTCTTCGCCGACCCGATCGTGCCCCTCGTCTCCGACGTCACGGGAGCGGTGCTCCGCTCTGCGGAAGAGGTGCGCAAGGATCTGCTCGACGGCTGGACGCACCCGACGGTGGCGGCGACGCTCTACGACGGACTGGAAGCACTCGGAGTGAGTAGGCTCATCGTCCCCGGGCCGTCGTCGGCCTTCCGTCGCCACGGTGACGGTCGATTCGAGACCGTCCCGATCTCTCCCGCCTCGGTCTCGGAGGCACTGCGGTGACCGCGCGAACGGTCGTGATCGCGGGCGGTTCGCGAGGCATCGGCGGTGAGGTCGCGATGCGTCGGGCCCTCGCGGGCGACCGGGTGATCGTCGGCTGCCGCGAGAAGGGCGCGCGCGCTCACCGCCTCTCGGAACAGGTCGTCGCCGCGGGTGGACGGGCTCTCGACGTGCGCGTCGGGGACCTGCGTTCCGCCGCCGTCCGACGAGAGCTACTGCGCGGGGTCGACCGCGTCGACGTGCTCGTGCTCGCCGCCTCAGGGGGCATGGAACAAGGTTGTGGTGAGCGCGACGCGCTCGCGCTCAACCGGGATGCGCTCGTCGCTCTCGTCGAGGAGTCGCTTCCTCGGATGGCCCACGGCGGCGTGATCGTCTACCTGACGAGCCACCAGGCGCACTTCAGCCGCGACGTCGCACCCGAGCCCGAGTATGCGCTCGTCGCGGCGACCAAACGGGCCGCGGAAGACGCGCTCCAGGCTCTCGGCGGACGCATCGCCGCGGCCGGTGCTCGGGTCGTGACCGTCTCGGCCGACGTGGTCGTCGATTCCGCCACGACGCGGCTCATGGAGCGGCTGCGGCCGGGGTCGACCGATGCACGACGTGCTCAGGTCGGGACCCTGCCCACCACCGCCGACGTCGCCGGGGCGGTCACCGACGCGATCGAGAATCCGCGACCGAACGCCGCCATCGTGTACCACGGCGGTGCGCGCTGGTTTCTCGAGCAACGACAGGCATCTTGTCCGCGGATCCGGCGGATCGCGGGCGAACCGATCTGCGCGGTCGGTCTGGTCCGCGCCGTCCGCGATCATCTGGAAGGCCGAGGGATCACGGCTTCCGATCGAGTTCTGGTCTGCGACGCCTCCACGCCCGAGACGGCGCTCGTCCTGCTCGCCGTGATCGCGACGGGAGCATCGGTGGTCGTGCTCGATCCGGGATCGCCCGCCGTCGAGGTCGCCGACATCGCCGAACGGACTCGATGCTCGGCCGCCGTATCGTCGCTCCCGCTCGCTGCCGTGCCCAGGCTCCTCGACCTCGGCGCGGCCGAAGCCCTCGTCACGTCCGCCGACGCGCCACCCGACTGCGCCTGCGACGGATCGGCCGAATCGATCCTGCACCCCTGGGCCGATCGGGTCGACGGGCTCCTGCTGTGGACATCCGGTTCGTCCGGACGGCCCCGCGGCGTGGTCCGATCCGGAATGTCCGTGCTCGAGAACGTACGGGCAACCGTGGGTGCGATGCGCTACCGGGCCGACGACGTGTTGCTGCCGCTGCTGCCGATCAGCCACCAGTACGGTCTCTCGCTCGTCATCGCGTGGTGGCTCTCGGGCTGCACCCTCGTGCTGGGCAACCACCGGCGCCCGGTCCAGACGCTCGTGTCAGCGCGTGCGCTGGGAGTCACCGTCGTGGATGCCGCGCCGCCGGTCATCGAAGATGTGCTCGGCGCCATCGAGGAACGGGGCATCGACGACGTCGCTCTGCGGGTGCGTATGTGGTGCGTCGGGGGATCCCCGCTGCGGCCCTCGCTGGCCCGACGGTTCCACCAGGTCACCGGACACGTCCTCCTCGACGGTTACGGCTCGACGGAGCTCGGCAACGTCGCGCTCGCGACGCTCGAACACCCGGAGGGCCTGGGCCTCCCGCTACCCGGTGTCGACGTGGTGGTGCGCCACGCAGACGGTTCGCCGGCATCCAGCGGTGAGATCGGGGAACTGTGGGTGCGCTCTGCGTACTCCTTTTCCGCGACGATCGGCGACGATCGGCCGACGGAGATGTCGCGGGGCTGGTTCCGCACCGGTGACCTCGGCGCGATCGACGACCGGGGCGTCCTCCGCGTGATCGGGCGAGCGGGGGCGGTGCACCGCGGCGGCTTCACCGTGTACGTCTCCGGCATCGAGAGCCGAGCCGACGAGGCAGGCGTCCCCGCGACGGTGATCGCGCTTCCCGACGAACGGCGGGGTGCTCACCTCACCGCGTTCATCGAAGACGACGGCTCGACCCGGTCTCGCTGGAGCGATCGCCTCCGATCGGCGCTGCCTCCGCAGGAATGGCCCAACCGCGTCGTCGTCCTGCCTCGCTTGCCGCGCCTCGGCAACGGCAAGGTCGATCGCGCGCGTCTGACCCGGGAGGCCGAGGACGGTCGGAAACTCGCGAGAAAGGGTGCTGCCCGTGCCGGCTCGTGAGCAACGGTGGTCGTCGGTGCGTGTCGCCGCCGCACTGACCCGAGGTCCCGCGGATCTGCTCGACTTCGTCGTGCCGCTCTGGGCGGGCATCGCCCTGCACATGGACGCAGCGGCCATCGGGCTCCTCGTCGCGGTCGAACTCGCGGTGTCCTGCGTCGCACGCCCGATCGGGGGACTTCTGGCCGATCGCGCCGATCGACGTTTCGTCGCCGCGATCGGCGCGGCCGTGTACGGACTCGGCGTCGCAGGGTATGCCCTCGCGACGCCCGACGCGGTGGGGGTCGCGTTCGTCGCCGCGACCGTGAGCGGTCTGGGGGGCTCTCTGCTGTGGGTGGCGGTGCGGGCGATGGTCAGCGAGCAGCACGTCGCGGACCCGGCGGCTTTCGCGCGCCTGATGGCCGCGGAAGAGACCGGCGCCTGGGTGGCATTCGTCGTGGGGCTTTCGGCCCTCGGCATGGTCGGATACTCCTGGCTCTTCCTGATGGCCGCCCTCGCGTGCGTGATCGGGGCGGTGGTGCTGGCGCGGATGCCGGCGGGTGCCACGCTCGCCGCACATCGATTTGGGCGACGACGCGCAGCGCTGCGTCGCCTGTCGCCGCTGGTGATCGCCGTCGTGGTCTCGATGGCCGCGGAAGCGGGCCTGGGAGTCCTCGTGCTGATCCACCTCCAGAAACACTTCGATCTCGGCGTGATCGAAACCGCCTGGGTCTTCCTGCCCGGGGCGATCGCCCTCGCGGTGCTGCCGAAGACCCTGCACGGCGTCGTCGTCCGCGTCGGCCGACGCCCCGCGGTGCTCACTGCGGGCCTGCTCAGCACCGTCTTCGCAGTCGGATTGGTGTGGGCATCGAGCCCGGTGGTGATCGGCGTTCTCTGGGTGCTGAGTGCTGCCGCGTGGGCCGTGATGATCCCCGTGCAGCAGGCTGCCGTTGCAGAGTCGGTGGACGCCGTCCTCTTTGGCAGTGCGATGGGCGTATACGAAGCGGCGGTGCTCGCGGGCGGAGCGATCGGTGCGACCCTGGCGGGCACCGCCTACGCGTCGGGATCCTGGCAGATCGCCTGCCTCGTCTTCGCGGGCGTCGCCCTGCTCGGCGGGCTCGCCGCGCCCTCCGCGCTGCGGCTCATGGGTGTCGCCGATCGTCCGGTGCCGGCCGCCCCCGAAGCGGGCGGAGCGACGTGAAACGGGGCGCGCCGTTGTGCTGGGTCGGCGTCAGCACGCGCACGGGGCTCGTGGAGCGGGCCCGGGCCTCGGCACCCCTCTTCGAGGGTGATCCGCTGGCTGTCGAGGTCTTCGCCGGCGACGCCCGTCGCGCCAATCAGGTCGCCGTGCGGCGGTGCCTGGAACTGCTCGCACCGGCCGTCGGTCCGACGTACGCCGCTGTGGACCTCCTCCTCGTCTTCGCCGGCGCCTTCGCTTCGGCGTGGGCGCATCGCCTCGTCGACGCCGTCGTCGATGAGGCGCGGCGGGTGCGACCCACCGATTCGACGAACATGGAGACCTCCGAGCCGATCCGGGCCGCCCTGGCCGGCCTCGACCTCGGGCGCCCGCGGTCTGCCGTCGTGCTGGCATCCGCGTACGATCCGGCGCTCGTCGGCGCACTCAGCGCGGGATCCGAGTCGGTTGTCGTCCTGTGCCTCGGGCTCCAAGGGACGGAGCCCGAAGACTGCGACGTCTTCGCAGCGCTCATCGGCTCTGCGGGGGGCGCGGAGGCGGGCGATGACTGACGTCGTACTCTCGGGATGCGGACTCGTGACGGCCTACGGACTGATGGCCGGCCGCGGTGTGCCCCCGTTCCTGTCGGGGCTGTATGCGGGGCGGCGCCCGGCGGTCGGGGCCACCGCCGACGGAGCCACTCAGCCCATCGACCCTGGGGTCGTCGAGGGCGTGGAGCCGCGCGCGTGGCTCGCCTCGGCGGTGGGTGAGGCACTCGCCCAGGCGGCGTGGCCCGACGGGGCGCCGTCGCCGCTTCTGCTGCTCGCGGGGCAGGCCCACGCCTCGTCGCCGACGGACGATCCGCTGTTTGCGCCGGCGAGCGTCACGGTCGACCATCGCCGATGGGAACGGCCGCTCGTGGTGTCCCACGCCTGCGCGAGCGCACTGTTCGCGGTGCATCTCGCCGCCCGACTGATCCGCGGCGGGAGCCACGATGCCGTACTCGTCGCCGGGGTCGCCGTGTGCACCCCCGCCTCGAGCGAGAGCCTCCGCGTGGTTCGGGCGATCGGGACGCCGCCGCCGCGCCCGTTCGATCGCGCACGTGACGGAATCCTGATCGGGGAGGGCGCCGGTGCGGTCCTCGTCGAGCGGGCGTCGGCCCTGGCGGCTCGGGGCGGCGTCCCCCAGGCCGAGGTCACGGCGTCGATCGCGCAAATCGGAGGTCGGTCCCCAGCGGCCTCCGACGCCGACATCGTCCACGACGTCATGACGCGGGCGCTCTGTGAAGCCGGAGCGCCGCGCGTCGACTACGTGCACGCCCACGCCACCGGAACGCTCCAGGGCGATGCGGTCGAGGTCGGGGCCCTCGCCCGACTCGCCCGCGAACACGGGATGCCGCAGGTCGTCGTCTCGTCCCACAAGGGCGCCCTGGGCCATCTCCTGCACGCGTCGGCTTTCCCCAGCCTGGTGGCCGCCGTCGCCGCCGTGGCTGGCGGGCCGCTCCCGACCACCGTCGGCCTGCGCGCGCCGCTATCGGTGAGCGGCGTGCTGCTGCCGACGGAAGGTCCGGCCGTGCGCCCGGTTCGACCCGTGACCCATGCCCTCGTGAACGCCTTCGGTTTCGGAGGCAACAACGCCACCGTGCTGCTGGGACGCCGCGCGCTCGACCACCCGCTCGGATCGCTTCGATCCGGCTGATGAGGAGTACCCACCGTGTTTTCGCTGACGAGGCTGAGCCTCGCCAACCGTCTCGTTGTGGTGCTGGTGTCGGCGTTCATCGTCGTCGCAGGCATCGTCGCCGCCGCCGGACTGCGACAGGAACTGCTCCCCTCGGTCCAGCCGCCGAGTGCATCGATCGTCGCGACCTACGCCGGGGCGTCCCCGGCATCCGTCGAGAAGGCGGTGACGGGTCCGTTGGAGGATGCCGTTCGGGCGGTGCCGGACGTCGACACGGTCACCTCGACCTCCAGCTCGGGAATCTCGCGCATCACCGTCGGGTGGGCGTATGGACTCGACGCGAAGAAGCTGATCCAGGACCTGCGGTCCGCGGTCGCAGCGGTGAATGCGTCGCTGCCCACAGGGGTGACGGTCGAGACGTATGCCGGATCGACCGACGATCTTCCCGCCCTGCAGCTGGCGGTAACGTTCACCGGCGGTACAGGCGAGCTGGGCGAGCGCGTGAGGCGCACGCTCGTCCCGGCCGTGAAGGCTGTCGCGGGTGTTCGCGACGTGACGCTGACAGGGCTCGACGAGGAACGTCTCGTCGTGACGATGCGGCCCACCGACGCACGGGCGAAAGACGTCACCAGCTCGCAGGTGCAGAGCGTGCTCTCCGCCGCCATCGCGGTGACCTCGGCCGGCACGAGCCGTGACGGCACGACGGTGCTCCCGGTCGAGGTCGGCACGGTGCCTACCTCCGCCGAACAGGTCGCGGCCCTGGCGATCCCGACGGAGAAGGGTCCGGTCTCGGTCGGCGATGTCGCCGATGTGGCAGAAGAGAAGGTGCCTCCGACCTCGCTCGCCCGTGTGAACGGCGACCCGGCCCTGACGATCTCGATCACGAAGGCGCCGGAGGCGAGCGTGGGCTCGTTCTCGCACGAGGTTGCTCGGGTCATCGAGGCGGAACGGGCCGCACTGGGATCCGGGGTGAATGTCACGACCGTCTTCGACCAGGCGCCTTACATCGAGCAGTCTCTTCACGACCTCACCACCGAGGGAGCGCTCGGACTCGTCTTCGCGATCGGCGTGATCCTGGTGTTCTTGATGTCGGTGCGAGTCACCGTCATCACGGCGATCGCCATCCCCTTGTCCCTCCTGATCGCGATGGTGGGTCTGGCCGTCGGCGGCTACTCGTTGAACATCCTGACCCTCGCCGCCTTGACGATCGCCGTCGGACGCGTCGTCGACGACTCGATCGTCGTGATCGAGAACATCCAGCGGCACCGCGGCTCCGGCGATTTGACGGCACCACGGATCGTGGAGGCGGTGCGCGAGGTGGCCGGTGCCATCACGGCATCGACCCTCACGACCGTGGCCGTGTTCGCGCCGATCGCGTTCGTGTCGGGCATCACCGGCGAATTGTTCCGGCCGTTCGCGGTGACGGTGACGATCGCCCTCCTGGCGTCTCTCCTGGTGTCGTTGACCCTCGTGCCGGTGCTGGCGTCGTGGGTGATGCGACAGCCGCCACGGCCCATTTCGCTCGAGAGGAGCGCGGCGCGGCGAGCACGCCGGGCCGCCTGGGAGGAAAGGGAGGCGGCTCGTCGCCGAACGGGGCGGAGCGTCCCCGCGCTCGACGGGGTCGACCCATCGGCGGTCGATGCGGCCTCCCCAGCCGCCGTGGCTCCCACCGGCGCGGGGGTGCGCTCGTCCGCCGTCGTAGAATCCGCGGCATCCCCGCCGGGGATCGCGGCCCGCGAGCCTCTCGACCGCCTTCAGGCTGCGTATCTCCCGGTCCTACACCTGGCCCTGCGCCGTCCGATCGCCACCCTGATCGTCGGTGCGCTCATGTTCGTGATGACCGTCGGTGCGTCGGGGGCGCTCCGACAGGACTTCCTCGACGACGGCGGGGGGAAGCCGACCGTCGTCGTGACCCAGACCATGCCGCCCGGCACCTCGCTGCAAGCAGCGAGCGATCGGGCGGCCAGAATGGAGAGCGTCGTGTACGCCGACGCGGACGTGACCACGTTGCTCACGACCGTCACCGAAAGCGCTGCGTCGCTTACGGTGATCCTGGTGGAGGAGGCCGACATCGACACCACGATGGTCCGGCTCCGGGCGGAATTCGCCGGCCTGTCCGACGGTCAGATCGCGGTGCAGAGCGCGTCGGGGACGGGCGGCTCCGACCTCGCCGTCACGGTGTCCGGAAGCGACGAGGGCGCTCTGGCGGCCGGCGCCGAGCAGGTTCGCGCCGCTCTGGCCGATCTACGCGATCTCGACGATCTCCGCAGTGATGCGGCTGTCGATCAACCGGTCCTCTCGGTGACGGTCGACCCGCAGCGCGCCGCGCAATACGGCTTCACGCAGGCAGAGGTGGGACAGGCGATCGCCGAGAGCCTCCGCGGCACGAGCGTCGGCACCATCGATGAGGGAGGGCGCGCCCGTGAGGTCATTCTCCGTGGACAGGCGAATGATGCTTCGCCGGAGCAGATCGGCGCTTTGGAGCTCCCTGTCTCCGCCGTGCAGCAGGCTGCCGCGCAGAAGCGCGCCGCGGACCTCCTCACCGCCGCGCAGGAGGCCCAGGGAGCGGACGCCGCTGCCCAGCAGGACAAGAGCCTCACCGCTCAGCTCGCTGAGGCGCGCTCCTCCCGTTCTGCCGCGCAAAGTCAGGTGACCGAGCTCACCGCACAACGGGATGCCGCGGTCTCCGCGCCGCCGCCCGTGTCGGGGGCGTGGCCGGCGCCCGACCCGCAGCTCGACCCACTCGAAGCGGCAACCCAGCAGGCGGCTGCCGCTCGAGCGGGTGTGGACGCGCTCGCGAACACCCTGGCCGAGGCGCAGAGGCAGGAGCGGATCGCTCAAACCGAGCAGGCGATCGCCCAGGCCCAGCAGTCCATATCCGCACTCGGGGAACAGATCGACACTCTCATCCGCACAGCTGACGAGACGGCGATGAGGCGCGCCCAGGCATCCGCTCTCGCCGACCAGCAGAAAGCTCTCGCCGATGTGAGGGCCACCCCCATCCAGGTACGCGACATCGCTACCGTGCAGAGGTCGGCCAGTGTTTCCACTATCGCCCGTAGCGATGGCGTCCGCGCGATCACGCTCTCCGCGACGCCGACCGGCGACGATCCGACAGCGGTTCTGCACAATGTGCAGACGGCGCTCGGATCGCTCGACCTCCCTGACGGTGTGACCGCCCGTCTCGGCGGTGCCGCCACCGAGCAGGACGAGTCGCTCACCGAGCTCCCACTGGCAATGCTCGCCGCCATCGGCATCGTGTTCCTGGTCATGGCCGCGACCTTCCGAAGCCTGGTGCAACCGTTGATCCTGCTCGTCGCGATCCCGTTCGCCGCGACCGGAGCCGTCCTGTTGCTCTTGGTAACGGGAACACCGCTCGGGGTTTCCGCGATGATCGGCATGCTGATGCTCATCGGCATCGTGGTGACCAATGCCATCGTTCTGGTGGACCTCGTCAACTCCCGTCGAGCCGCCGGCGACGACCTCACCTCGGCGGTGATCGACGGAGCGCGACTCCGCCTTCGTCCGATCCTCATGACCGCGGCTGCCACGATCTTCGCTCTCGTGCCGATGGCCCTCGGCCTCACCGGCAGCGGCGTCTTCCTCTCCCAGGCGCTCGCCCTGGTCGTGGTCGGCGGCCTCGTGAGCTCGACGCTCTTGACGCTTCTGCTCGTGCCCGTGCTGTATTTGCTGGTGGAGCGACGAAAGGAGAGGCGTGCCGTCGCGAAGCGCGCGGCGAGACCCGATGCGACTGCCGAGTCCGCGTGAGCCATGTGACCGGCCTGCCCTCGATGCCGGGGCACCCTGAACGACTCGGTCGGCGAGGCAGCTTCCCATCGAAGGGGGTCGCATGTGGCGAAGAGATCGGGCCGCACGTGATGACTGGCCTTCCGCGCGCTTCACCCGGGAGAGAGGTGGTCGCTCTTCATGCACTCACCCGCGGGCGAAATCCCGACGGGTGGGAGCGACGATTCGCGACGTCGGACACTCTCAGGACGATCGCGGTGACAGTGGGCCCCTAGCATGCGAGCACGCGAAATTCTCCCTCTGGCCGTCGTTTCAGCAGAGAACGTCCGTCGGTCCCCGAACAGCGGACGCCCGAGACGGAGCGGGCATCATCGCCCGGCGTCGTGGACCGAGTCGATGCGCGCTTCCGTATCGCGGCGTGGCTCGTCATCGCTCAAGGTGTGGTGATGGAGCTGGGTGCGCTGCTGGCGCTCCCGGTTCTCGTGGTGACCGGCCTCGATCAGGGTGACGTCGGCGATCGTTTCCCGTTCGCTCTGCCATATCTTCAGAACAACCTCTACCTGCTCATGATCATGAGCGGCATCTTCGGAATCCTCCGGGTCCTCGGGGGTATCGGCATCCTGCGTGACCGTCTCTGGGGTCTCGGAATCACCCTTGTCATGTGCGTCGTCACCCTTGTCCTGATGGTCTTCATGCTTCCGGCGGGTATCGCTGATGGTGTGCTGTCCGGCGGGGCGCTAGTGCTCATCGCCTTCGCCTGGTTCGGCTCTCGCCCCATCTCCACGCGGAGGTACTCCGAACCCTGAGTGGCGGTCGTCAGGCAGCCGCACCTCGGTGGGACGTCAGGCGGCCGTGCCTCGTCGACGTCGGAGCCGCGTGAACGGTGGTCGCGCCGTGGGATCGGATCGGCGTCAAGAAGAGCGACGCTGCCGATCGCCCCGTGGTGGACGCGATGGCGGGCTGACACCCGACGGTCAGTCGACGACCGCGGCCACCGCCTCGATCTCGACCAGCTGGTCGTCGTAGCCGAGGACGGTGACACCCATCAGCGTGCTCGGTACGTCGTGGTCGCCGAAGGCGTCACGCACCACCTTCCATGCCGTGACGAGATCCGCCTGACGGGTGGATGCCACGAGCACGCGTGTGCTGATCACGTCGGTGATCCCCGCGCCCGCTGCTCGCAGGGCGCCGGTCATCGTTTCGATGCACTTCGCCGCCTGCGCCGCATAGTCGCCGATCCCGGCGGTCGAGCCGTCGTGGTTCAGGGGACAGGAGCCGGCGAGGAAGATCAGCCGGGCATCCGCGGGGGCGGTGGCGGCATACGCGTACTCCGCCGCGTCCGACAGTGCGGTCGCGCGGATGAGGGTGACGGCGGAGGGCATGGCGGTCCTTTCACGACGGATGTGGTCAGCGGGTCGGGCCGCAGGCGCCGGCGAACGTCCGTGCATTCGGGCTCGGCGAATCGGCCGTGACCCGCGTGTGCGCGTCATCGCACGCGCGCCGCCCGACGAGGCCGACCGCAGAGATGGATGCCAGCACGACGAGCGTCGCGCGCAGGTGCGGGCGAGGGGTCATGCCCTCCAACCTGGCACAGGTGGTTCGAGCCCGAGCCGATGCGATCGATGCCCTCCCATCGGAGGGGCAAGGGTCGGGGGCCTCCAGCCCCGTCTAGTAGGGTTGTCGACTGGCGAAGATCTCTTGATATCGAGAGAGTTCGCCTCCTCCCACCACCGATCGCCCAGCGAAGGATTGTCCGTGGATCTCTACGAGTACCA
>JAAIGE0100482843.1_pt1 | contig 25086 bp, 24 predicted proteins | sample 6487951 | NCBI WGS metagenome assembly JAAIGE01 (sample SAMN13974128, study PRJNA590717) | phyllosphere metagenome | biome: tomato field; feature: multiple bacterial spot infested tomato fields; material: tomato leaves; isolation source: leaves from tomato fields | host: Solanum lycopersicum ...
GGGCGGGCTCGGATGGACGAACGACGTCGCCTCCGGGTTCGAGTCCGCCGTCTTCACCCACGCCGGCGAGGCGTCGACCGCGCGGCTGAGCGCGCGCGGCGAGGGGAGCATCGCGATCCAGATCGTGACGCCCCACGGCAGCGAGAGGACCTTCGACGGCGAGGCGCCCCTCGACCAATCGATCGCGTGGCCCGACGCGCCGCTCGTCGTCTTCTCGGTCGAGTCCTGGGACGACGTGGGCTGGAAGCTGGAGTTCCCGCCGTCACCGTCACCGTCACCGTCGCCCGGGGCGACGCCGTGAGTACCGCGGATGCCCGGATCCGGCGCTTCTCGACCGTCACCTGGCTGGCGGGGTCGGCCGTCGCGGTCGTGCTCGCCTTCGTCCTCGTGCCCTTCGTCGGGGTCAACCCGCGGACGGGGGACCTCGTCCTCACCGACCCGAACCGCTACGAGTACTAACCGTGGGACGACCCCGACGCGCAGGAGGTGCAGCTCGACGGCGACGAGCTGAGCGGAACGGCCGCGAGCGGCTTCGTGGAGCTGCCGCCGGGCGACGACGTCTGGGTCGTCGGCCCGCTCACGAGCGGGACGGACGACTACCTGAACGTCTACCAGCAGGTCGACGCCACCGCGGGCCTCGACGACGACCGCCCCGAGTACATCGGGCTGGTGAGCGAGAGCCGGAAGATCGCCGTCGTGTCGGCCGAGACGGGCGGCCGGCTCTGGTTCGCGCCGCGCCTCACCGACTGGACCGCGAGCGTGAGTCGAGAGACGCCGACACCCATCGAGGGTGGGTCCGCGACGGGCGACGGTCCGGCGTTGCTGTCGTACGACGGCGACGCGCTGAGTGCCCGCTTCGCCTTCGAGGGGGACGGCTTCTTCACCGTGGATGCCGCCTTCCCCGGCGAGATCGTCGACCTCGTGAAGGGCGTCGACGACGTCGACACCCGCGCATCCTGGCCCGCGCAGGGACGCGTGATCCTGCGCGTCGACACCGACGAAGGCGCCGGGCGATGGACCATCACGCTGGACGAACCGGCATCCGACACACCATGACCACCGAACGAAAGGGACGGACGTGACCTTCGACGCCACGCTGGACGCCGCCTTCAAGGCGCGATTGCCGCTGCTGTACCTCGAGACCGGCGAAGAGGTCCGCGCGATCGCCGCGATCACCGACGCCGCCCACGCGCAGCGCAACCGCCGCGCGGTGTGGACGTGGACCTCGGCGCTCGGGCTCATCGGCCCCGACGGCAAAAGCGTCTCGAACACGACGAACCCCGCCCGCGCGCTGCAGCACGCCGCCGGCGTGACCGACCCGAGCGTGTTCATCTTCTGCGACCTGCACGCCTACTTCGGCGGCGAGCACCGGCAGGGCGATCCGGCGATCGTGCGCACGGTGCGCGAGACCGCGCTCGAGTTCCGGCACGGCGACGTCTCGCGCACGCTCGTCATCACGGCGCCCGTGCGGGTGATCCCGCCCGAGCTCGACGAGCTGACGCACCTGTTCGACTTCCCCCTGCCGACGGCCGACGAGATCCGGGACCTGCTCGACACGATGATCGACAACAACGCCCGCGAGATCCGCGTCGCCGCCGACGACGCGGCCCGCGAGGCGCTCGTCCAGGCGGCGCTCGGGCTCACGATGGCCGAAGCCGAGAACGCCTTCGCGCGCGCGATGGTCAACGACGGACGCCTCAGCGCAGACGACATCGGGGTCGTCCTCGACGAGAAGCGCCAGGTGGTGCGCAAGTCCGGGGTGCTGGAGTTCGTCACCGCGAACATCGACCTCGACGACGTCGGCGGTCTCAACAACCTCAAGCGCTGGCTCGAGCGTCGCAACGGATCGTGGCTGCCGAGCGCCCACGAGTACGGCCTGCCCGCCCCCAAGGGCGTGCTCATCACGGGTGTGCCGGGCTGTGGCAAGTCGCTGACGGCGAAGGCGACGGCGGCCTCGTGGGGGCTGCCGCTGCTGCGCCTCGACATCGGACGCATCTTCTCGGGTCTCGTCGGCTCGAGCGAGCAGAACCTCCGCACCGCGATCGCGACCGCCGAGGCGGTGGCGCCCTGCATCCTGTGGGTCGACGAGATCGAGAAGGGCTTCTCGAACACGACGGGGCAGGGCGACTCCGGGACGACGGCCCGCGTGTTCGGGACCTTCCTGACCTGGATGCAGGAGAAGCGGCATCCGGTCTTCGTCGTCGCGACGGCCAACAACATCGACGCCCTGCCGCCGGAGTTCATGCGAAAGGGACGGTTCGACGAGATCTTCTTCGTCGACCTGCCCACGGCCGTCGAGCGCGAGGCGATCTGGTCGCTGCAGCTCGCCGCCCACGCGACGCCCGCGAACGGCCTGCGCGCGGTCGCCGAGGACCGGGGTGCCGTCTCGTCGCTCGTCGCGGCGAGCGAGAACCACTCGGGGGCCGAGATCGAGCAGGCCGTCGTCGCCGCCCTGTACGAGGGGTTCGGCGGCCGCCAGGCGATCACGGCGGACGTCGTGAACCGGGTCGTCGAGACGATGATCCCCCTCGCGGTGACCCAGGCCGAAGAGGTCCAGCGCATCCGCGCCTGGGCCGCGCAGCGCGCCGTCCGCGCGACCGGGGCCGAAGACCTCGACGCGCACGACACCCCCGCGGGCGGGGAGGATGCCGACGGCATCCTGTCGTCGCGTCGCGGCGGCCGGACCGTGGACTACTGAGGAGGACCGGGATGAAGAAGCTCGTCGTGCAGCTGCGGGCCGACGGATCGGTCGCGGCCGAGACGTTCGGTATGACGGGGCCCGAGTGCCTCGACTACATCGAGCAGCTCGAAGCGCTGCTCGACGCCGAGACGGCCTCGTCGCAGTTCACCGAGGACTACACGCGGGTCGCCGCCACGGCCGAGGACGAGCTGCGGCAGGAGGACCGGGGCCGATGACCCTCGTCGAATCCCGCGGCGTCGGCGGGCGGGCGAGCCTGCTCGGCACGACGCCGCCCCCGCCCGGGCAGCCGGAGCTGCGCTGGTCGCGGTTCGTGCCCGCGACGGCGGCGGAGGGTCCGGGTGTGCGGGCCGCGGTCTGGGTGCAGGGCTGCGCCGTGCGCTGCCCCGGGTGCTTCAACCCGCACCTCTGGGCGACACGCGGCGCCCGCCTGGGCGATCCGGCCGAACGGGCCGCGGAATGGGTGGATGCCGCCGTCGCGGCCGGCGCGGAGGGGATCACGCTCCTCGGCGGCGAGCCCTTCGACCAGGCCGACGCGCTCGCCGTCGTCGCCGAGGCGTTCCGCGGCGCCGGCCTCGGCGTCATGGCGTTCTCGGGCTACACGTTCGACCGGCTGCAGGAGTGGAGCCGGGACCGCCCGGACATCGCGCGCCTGCTCGCGGCGACCGACCTGCTGTGCGACGGGCCCTACCTCGCCGGCCTCCCCGACACGCGGCGGCCGTGGATCGGGTCGCGCAACCAGGCGATCCGCGCCCTCACCCCGCGCTACGCGGCCGAGGTCGAGCGGATCGCGCGCGACGGCGGCGGTGACGCCCTCGAAGTGCGCATCGCCGCCGACGGCACCGTCGCCGTGAACGGATGGGCGACGGATGCGGCGCTCGCCGCCCTGCTGGACGATCTGGGTGTGCGCGGCGACCGCGCGGCATCCCTCAGGAAGGAACCCTCCCGATGAGCATCTCGTTGATCCTCGTCCCCGCCGCCCTCGCCGCCGCGGCCGCCCTCGGCGGCACCGGTGTGCTCGGGGCGGTCGCGCAGAACCGGGACGCGTCGACCGAGCCGGGTGCGCCGCCCGCGGCCGTGCCGATCGCCGTGCAGACGCGGATGAAGGATGCGAACCTGCTCGCGGCGGCCCTCGCCGACCTCGGCGCGACCGGCACGTCGCTGGTCGACGGCGAGCTGACCGCGACGATCGACGGGCTCGAGCTCGTCATGTCGCGCACCGAGGACGACGTCTGGGGCGCGCACCTGTCGCGCCTCGACGGGCACGAGGTGACCGAGGCGGACGCGGCCGAACTCATGACGCGACTGGATGCCGCCTACGCGCGGCACGTGCAGCAGGCGGTCGCCGAGCGCATCCGCGCCCGCGCCGACCAGGCCGGGTTCGAGCTCGTCTCCGAGACCCGTGACGAGGACGACACCGTCACGATGGTGCTGAACGTGCGGGAGAACGCGTGAGCAGTCCGACCCGCGAGGCGGTGCCCGGGTGGGGCTGGATGCTGGGGGTCAGCACCTGGCTCGTGCCGGTGTTCTTCGGGCCGGGGTTCGCGTGGATCGGCTTCCTCATCGTCGGCGCCGTCTCGCAGCGGGGGGCCGCGTACGTCGCCGCCCTCGCGAGCGGCGTCCTGGGGTTCACGATCGGCGTCGAGGTCTGGGGCGGGTTCACCGACATCGTCGCCGCGATCGTCCATCTCGCCGGCATCGTGGTTGCTCTCGCCCTCAACCCGGCGTGGCTGCGGACCCTATGGGAGCGTCGCGTCGCGGGGAAGGACAAGAATCGCCCCGCCGTGTGGCGGCGCGCGGCGGAGCCCGCCGCGGCGGCATCCGCTCGTCCGACGCGGAGCAGTCGCCGGGGCTCGAAGCGGGCGTCGAAGCCCGCGCCCGAGCGCGAGACGACCCGCACCGCGGAGGCCGTGGGGGCGACGTCGGCGGATCTGCTGCAGCCGCGGGAGGCGGTCGAGCCGGTGGATGTGCAGACCGCGTCCGCGGACGAGCTCGCCGAGCTGCCCGGGATGAACCGGAGCAAGGCGCGACGGGCCGTGCGGGCGCGGACGAAGGAGAACGGGTTCGTGTCGCTCGAGCAGTTCGGCGAGACGGCGGGGCTGCAGCCGCACGAGATCGTCCGCTTGCGAGCGGCGGCGACGTGCTCGCCGAGGCCGCGGGGAGAGCGTCGCTTCGGTCGACGCGTCGACCTCTGACACGTTCCCGGTAAACGTTGCATTCCACCCGGCGAGGGCGGGAGGATCGGGGAATGTCCGCATCCCCCCTCGAGCCGCTCGACCCGGCATCCCTTCCGCCGCGCGTCGACGTGAGCGACAACTCCGCCGCCCTCGCCGCCGTGCAGGCGGTCATCGACGCCGGCCCGTACGACGCGACGTGGGAATCGTTGCGGGGCTACGAGCCGCCGCTCTGGTACCGCGACGCGAAGTTCGGGATCTTCATCCACTGGGGGATCCCCTCGGTGCCCGCGCAGGGCGAGTGGTACTCGCGGACGATGTACCTCGAGGCCGACCGGGCGTTCGCCCACCACCGCGAGACCTACGGCCCGCACCGCGAGTTCGGGTACAAGGACTTCATCCCCTCGTTCACGATGGACCGCTTCGACCCGGCCGAGTGGGCGGAGCTGTTCCGCCGGGCGGGTGCGCAGTTCGTCGTGCCCGTCGCCGAGCACCACGACGGCTTCGCGATGTACGACACCGCGCGCTCGCGGTGGAGCGCGACGCAGATGGGTCCGCGCCGCGACGTCTTCGGCGACCTGATGACGGCGGTCGACGAAACCTGGATGGTGCGCGGCGCCTCGTCGCACCGGGCCGAGCACTGGTTCTTCATGAACGGCGGGATGCGGTTCGACTCCGACGTCCGCGATGCGCGCTTCTCCGACTTCTACGGTCCCGCGCAGCGCGAGGAGACCGCCGCGAACGAGCTGTTCCTCGAGGACTGGTTGCTGCGGACGGTGGAGATCATCGACCGGTACCGGCCGCAGGTGCTGTGGTTCGACTGGTGGCTCGAGCAGCCCGCGTTCGAGCCGTACATCCGGCAGCTCGCGGCGTACTACTACAACCGCGGTCACGAGTGGGGCCGCGGCGTCGTCATCAACTACAAGTGGACGGCGTTCGCCGAGGGGACCGCGGTCTACGACATCGAACGCGGCGCGATGGGCGGCATCCGTCCCGACGTGTGGCAGAACGACAGCTCGGTCGGCAAGACGTCGTGGGGGTGGATCGAGGACCACGACTACAAGAGCCTCGACGACCTGGTCGGCGAACTCGTCGACGTCGTCGCGAAGAACGGCAACCTGCTGCTGAACATCGGGCCGAAGGCCGACGGCACGATCGCCGATCACGAGCGGGAGCTGCTCGAGGGGATCGGCGACTGGCTGACGGTCAACGGCGAGGCGATCTTCGGGTCGCGGCCGTGGCTGATCCCCGGCGAGGGGCCGACCGAGGTGGTCGCCGGGTCGATGATCGACGACGGCTTCGCGCCCTACACGTCGGAGGACGTGCGCTTCACGACGCGCACCGACGTCACCGGCGACTACGTCTACGCGATCGTGCTGCGGTGGCCCGAGGACGGCGTCGCGACGATCCGTTCGTGGGGTCGGGGGAGCGGCCTGCTGGGTCGGCGCATCCGCGAGCTGACGGTGCTCGGCGCCGGAGCGGCCGAGTGGTCGCAGGACGTCGACGCGCTGCGCGTCACGCTCCCCGGGACGCCGACGTCCGAGGTCGGTGCGGTCGTGAAGGTGTGGCTCGAGCCCGAGCACGTCCCGGCGCGCAAGGACTTCCTGCACGGCTGAGCCGCTGCGCCGCCCGCGATACGCTCGACGCCGGAGGAATGATGACCGACCCGAACGCCCAGCTGCAGACCCTGCGATCCAGCATCGACAACATCGACGCCGCCCTCGTCTTCATGCTCGCCGAGCGATTCCGCTGCACGAAGCAGGTCGGCGTCCTCAAGGCCGAGCACGGGATGCCGGCATCCGACCCCTCCCGTGAGGAGCAGCAGACCGCGCGCCTGCGCCGTCTCGCCCTCGAGGCCGACCTCGACCCCGAGTTCGCCGAGAAGTGGTTCAACTTCGTCGTCGCCGAGGTCATCCGGCACCACACCGAGGCCGCCGAGGAGCGCTGAGCGCGGGCGTTCGCGGGTGCGCCGGCGTTCGCGGGCGACGCTGCACACCTCACAACCTGCGGCCGTGTGTCGTCATTCTCCTGAGACGGCCGAACGGCCTGCGGCGCACGGGGCGCGAGGTGGCGTCTCGGAGAGGCGCGAGATGTCGCTGGAAGAGTCGGAAGTGGTCGCACCTGAGGCCGGCGGGGATGTTGTTCGTGAACGCCGCCGGCTGGTGTCCTTGGCGTACCGGATGACGGGAACGCTCGCAGATGCGGAAGACGTCGTTCAGGAGACCTACATCCGCTGGTACCGGCTGACTGAACAGGAGCGGGATGAGATCCGCAGTCCGGCAGCGTGGCTGACACGGGTCGCCAGTCGTATCGCGCTCGACGTGCTCACCTCAGCCAAGGCTCGTCGCGAGAAGATCACGGGACAGTGGCTTCCCGAGCCCATACCCTCCGACCTCTTCCTCGGCACGGGGACCACCTCGGACGCCGCCCTCGGGGCGATGGAGGATCCGCTCGACCGGGTGACCCTCGATGATGCAGTGAGTACCGCGCTCCTGATGGTTCTGGAATCGATGACGCCTGCAGAGCGAGTCGCCTTCGTGCTGCATGACGTGTTCGGTACCCCGTTCGATGAGATCGCAGCTCTGGTGGGCCGTTCGTCCGAGGCCGCTCGTCAGCTGGCTTCCTCCGCACGGAGGCATGTCCGCGAGCGGCGCAGGACGGTGGTCTCCTCCGACACGCATGACGATGTGGTTCGGGCGTTCCTGTCCGCGAGTCGGGGAGGCGACATGCGCCTGCTCATGGCGACCCTCGCGCCGGAGGTGGAACTGCGTGCGGACGGCGGCGGAGTGGTCAGCGTCGCCCCCAACGTCGTATCCGGGTCGGACAGGGTCGCGCGCTTCCTCGTGGGCGTCATGCAGAAGCAGCCGGAGCTCATGTTCGAGGAGCGTCGGACCGCAGACGGTCTGGGATACGCGATGACCCTGAGGGGTGAGCTGTTCGGGATCGCCAGCTTCCACGTCGAAGGAGATCGGATCACGGACGTCTGGCTCGTGCTGGATCCTCACAAGTTGAGTGAGTGGGCAGCGCCCCGCTCGTCGAGGAATGGACTTTCATGAACGTTCACGCACCCTCCGCTCCTGCCGCTGCGAGAGACGACCACCGCGTCGGCGGGATCCAGTTGGCGGCTCTGATCGGCTCCATCGCCATCGCTGCGGTCGTCGGCACGTGGGCTTACTTCTTCCCGGAGCATTTCTACAACCATTTTCCGGCCGTTCTCGGGGAGTGGATCTCGCAGGACGGGCCGTACAACGAGCACCTCATCCGCGACCACGGTGCCCAGTACTTCGCTCTCGGAGCCGCCAGTGTCTTCGGTCTGTTCTGGCACTCCCAGATCGGTTACCGGCTGCTGGGCGTCGCCTGGACCGTGTTCGGCGTACTCCACTTCGCCTATCACGTCACGCATCTCAGTCACATGTCCGCATCCGACCAGATCAGTCAGGTCATCGTCCTCGGCTTCGCTGTCGTGCTCGGAGTGGGCCTTTTCCTGTCGCCCCGCCGTTGACGCCCGAACAGACTCATCCTCCACGCCTCGGAAGCGTGGAGGATGGGCCTGTCCCACGTGCGGATCACGTCATCTCGGCGGGTGGGACCGCTCAGTTCGCGAGCGGGATGCCGCGGATCGGGTACCGCGTCCTCCCCACCCGGTACTCGCCGCGAGGCACCATCGCGTCCTCCGCGCCCGCTGTCTCGATGGTGACGACGTCTCTGCTGTCGCCCGCGGCCGCGAGCGTGCCGCGAAACAGATCGTCGAGATGGAACAGCTCGGGCCCGGCGATCTCGACCTCGCCGAGAGGGGCGCCTGACAGCACCACTTCAACCAGCAGGGCGACGAGTTCGTCGAGCTCCACCGGTTGGATCAGATCGCGCGGAGCGAGAACCACGCCCTCCGCAGTGTATTGATCGGCGAGAACCGGGATGTAGCTCTGGAATTGCGTCGAGCGGACGATGGTGTACGGGATCGCTCCCGCCTTCAGCGCGCGCTCCTGCGCCACTTTGCCGACGTAGTAGCCGACATCCGAAGCGTCGCCGTCACCGACGCCCACGATGGACAGCAGGACGTGGTGCCTCACGCCGGCGGCCGCACCGCCAGCTGTGAGTGCGCGGGTCGTGCCGTCGAAGAAGCTGACCGCGCCGTCCTCATCGAAACGGCTGGTGTTCAGGACGTTGACGATGGTGTCCACGCCCTCCATGACCTCCGGGACTCGCGTGCCCTCGATGTAGTCGACCCCGTCAGCCAGGCCGCCCGACACCACCTCGACGCCGTGTGTCTCGAGAAGGTCCGCAACCTTCGATCCGACGCGTCCTCGCCCACCGGCGATGAGAACTCTCACTTCGCTCACTCCTCCACGGGTGGCCGTTCCACCCTCTAGATGCGTGACGACGGCACCGCCCACGATGTGAGGTTCGCGGATGCAATGGATCCGCGTCGACACGCCGACGCAGCGACGGATGCCGCGGCGCGTCGCGCGGCATCCGTTGCATCCCGTGACGGCACGGCGCTCACACAGCGGCGGCGGCGAAGTCCATCTTGGTGATCCGGCCCTGCTCGTCGATCCAGAACTGGTACTCCAGCTCGACGACCCCGCCGGGGAAGTCGCCCTCGAGGCGGTACGAGGCGCCGACCATGTCGTCGACGGTCCGAGCTCCCAGCAGGGTCACCGTGGTCGTGGAGAGGTCGATCGTGTCGTCGATCCAGGCGTCGATCTCGGCGCGGCCGCGGTGCGTGCGGACGGCACTGGTCACCGGTGGGACGAAGGGCGCGGGCAGCGCCATCGCGGATCGCCTGCGGGAGCTCGGCGCAGACGTCTACGTCACGGCACGATCGATGCCTGACGGGTACGAGTTCCCCGACCGGTTCATCGCCGCGGACACCACCACCGTCGAGGGCGGCGCTGCGGCGGCCGGCCGCATCCGGGATGCCGGCGGTGTCGACATCCTCGTGCACAACGTCGGCGGCGCGTCGACTCCCCCCGGGGGATTCGCCGTCATCACGGATGAGCAGTGGCTCACGGAGCTGCAGCTGAACCTGCTCGGTGCCGTTCGTCTCGATCGTGCCCTGCTCCCGGACATGATCCGCCGGGGTACGGGGGGTCCTGCACGTGACCTCGATTCAGCGGGAGCTCCCGCAGTACGAGTCGTCGCTCGCGTACGCCGCGGCGAAGGCCGGTCTGCGCACCTACAACAAGGGGCTGGCGAACGAACTCGGCCCGACGGGCGTTCGGGTGGTGGCGGTGAGCCCGGGTGGGATCAGGAATGAGGCGTACGACCGATTCGCCCAGCAGATCGCGGAAGCGAACGGCATCACGCGCGAGCAGGCGGATCAGCGGGTCTTCGAGTCTCTCGGCGGGGTTCCGATCGGTCGCTTCGCCGAGCCCCACGAGATCGCCGATCTCGTCGGTTTCCTGGTAAGCGATCGCGCGTCGGCTATCCACGGTGCCGAGTACGTGATCGACGGGGGCACGGTCCGCACGGTCTGACGCAGCGCGGGTGTTCGCGGATGCAATGGATCCGGGGCGACACGCCGGGGCTGCAACGGATGCCGCGGCGCGCCGCGCGGCATCCATTGCATCCCGTGACAGCGACCGGTCACGCCGAAGTCGACCAACCCGTCAGGACGAGGGCTTCGAGGGGGAGGAGTGCGCCGCCTGCCGCCACAGCGTCGCCGGCGAAGCGGGTCTTCGCCAGTGTGTACTGGGAGGCGGGACGGCGAAGCGTATGACGCTTGATGGCCGCGTCGATGTCGGATTCGTAGTCGGTGAAGAGCCGTTCGCCGACCCATCCGCCGATGAGCACCTTGGTCGGGTTGGTGAGGTTGATCAGGTTCCCGAGGGCGGCGCCGAGTTCCTCGACGACGTCAGCGACGAGTGCACGGGCGCGGGGGTCGCCGGCACGCTCGGCATCCACGAGGGAGGTGATCGCGTTCCACCCTGTCCCGCTGACGTCCGCGCCGGTCTCGACCCATCGGCCGATGATGGCATCGGCGCCCAGGTACGCTTCGACGCAGCCGCGGTTGCCACATCGACACGATCGTCCTCCGACCTGCAGGGCCGTGTGGCCCCACTCGCCGGCACCGGAATGGCTTCCGGTGGCGATCTCGCCGGCATTGATGATGCCTGCGCCGACGCCGCGCCCCAGCATGGCGACGACGGCGTGGTCGGTGTGCTTCGCATTGCCCAGCCAGAGTTCGGCGCGGGCGAGGAGCTTCGCACCGTTGTCCGCGAAAACCGGCACATCTCGCTGCGGACAGAGATCCGCCACGCTCACGGGATCCCAGCCGAGGCTCTGCGCATAGAGGGTCTGCACACCGGCGGCATCCGTTTCGACGATGCCTGGCAGTCCGAGTCCGATGCCGATGAGTGTGCCCCAGCGCTCGATGTTCCGTGCCTCCAGGGCCTCGAGAGCGGCGTGGATGTCGGCGGCGATCAGCGCTGGTGACTCTTCCCGCTTGCCGCCGCGGAACTCGCGGTCGATCCGGTTCATGGCGAGGTCGAACACCTCCGCGGCGATCCCGCGTTCCCCGACGTCGATCCCGACCATGATGGCGCGCTCGGCTCGCGGGCCGACGACGGCGATGGGCCGCCCGCCTTGTGACGAGCGGCTCCCGCGCTCTTCCACGAGCCCCTCGTTGATGAGCTCGGTCACGATGTTGGCCGCGGATGCCGCCGAGAGGCCGCTCGCACGTGCGATGTCCGCGCGGGTCGTCTCCTGATCGAGGATGATCCGCTTGAGGACGACGGCGCGATTGCGCTGTCTCAGCGCGGTTGTCGTTGTCGACGCCTCTGGTACGAGGAGACCGGCTCGAGATTCTGCGCGTCCGTTCACGATGAGTCGACGATACTTGCTCGGCGGTGTCGCCGGTGTCTCGACGCTCGTCATGGATGCACGGTGATGCTGCGTAGGCGTGCCGACCCTGTCGCGCGGACGACCACCTCGCCCTCACCCCAGCTGGCAGAGAGCTGTTCGGCGTTGACGGCGTCGATGACCCACTGGCCGGGCTCGGTCTCCAGAGGGAAGCGCAGTGCCTCATCTCGGGCCAGAGGGATCTCGAGGGTCTCGTCAGCCGAGTACGGCTCGCCGGCCGTGTGGTGCCAGCGTGTCGTCTCCCCGAGAGCATGCAGGTGGCGGGTCTCGTTTCCCTCGAGAGGGGCGTGCGCCCAGGCCGGGATCTGCAGGGGGGTGCGCCCGAACATCGCATTGATGACCGGCGTGTTCTCGACGCAGTGGGGCAGTGCCACCGCGTCGAGGAACTCGGTGAGCACGTCCCATGCGACGTCGGCCTCGGGGGAAGCCATGGGATCGGCGATGAGGTGCCACCGGTCGGGCTTCGGGGCCGAGACGGGAGACGTGCGGGTGGCGAGCTTCTTCCAGGGCCAGAAGTTCCAGCCGATCTCATGCCGCTCGTAGAGCCGGTGGGCGGTGTAGATCCACTCGGGCGTGTTCTCCCCGCCCTCGCCCATGTAGATGGGGAGTCCGAGTCGTTCTCGTGCCGCGAGGTACTCGTCGATGCTCGATTCATCCGGCGGGCACCAGTATCGGTGGAACTGGAGCGCTGAATTGGGATCCCACGCTTCGGTGAAGATGTCCCAGTTGGTGGCCCAGTGTGCTCCCTCGTACATGAGGAGGTGGTCGGGGTCGATCCTCCTGATCGCTGTGGTGAGGTCGCGGTAGAGCTGAGCGAGTTCCGCGGCGTACGTGTGCTGCCACTCGTTCGGGAGCGGTTCGTTGAGGAGGTCATAGCCGAGGACAACGGTCTCGTGGCGGTAGCGACGGGCGATCTCCTCCCACAGCCGGATGGTGAGCCCGCGCCAGCGTCCCTCCATGAACAACTCGGGCTTGCCGTTCGGGGAGTCGTCGATGTTGGTGCCGGTCTGACCGCCGGGTGCGCCGTGCAGGTCCAGCAGAACCCAGATCTCGTGGCGCTCACACCACGAGATCAGGTCATCGATGCGCTGGAATCCCTCTTCCAGAAACGTGCCGTCGTCGGTGATCAGATACCGGGAGTTCAGGGGGAGGCGAACGTGGTCGTGACCCAGCTCGGCGATGCGGGAGATGTCGGCCTCCGTGATGAACACGTCGCGGAAGCGCTGCCAGAACAGGTGGGCGCGGTCGGAGCCCACCAGATGCTCGATGTGCTCCTCGATCTGTCGTGGTGAGCTCATGTCGTCTCCGAACTTCCACATGTACCCCTCGGGAAGGAGCCAGTTGCCGAGCCCGACACCGCGGAGGACCAGAGGGAGGCCCTCCCCGTCGACGAGGGTGTCTCCGCGGGCGTGGACGAAACCGTTGAATCGGGTCATGAGATCTCTCATTTCAGGCCGGACAGGGCGAACCCCTGAACGACGTAGCGCTGGAAGACGACGAAGACGATCAGAATCGGGATGACCATCACTGTGGCCGCCGCCATCTGGAGTGACGGATTGGTTGCGATCTGCTGATTGAGGAGGGATACCCCGACCGACAGCGTGTACAACCGCTCGTCGTTCGCGAGGATCAGCGGCCACAAGAAGCTGTTCCACCCTGCGATGAAGGTCAGAACCACCTGCACAGCGAGGATGGGCCGCGACATCGGCAGGATGATCCGGAAGAAGATGCGCATCTCCGACGCCCCGTCGATGCGGGCGGCCTCGATCATCTCGGTCGGGATCGTGGCCATGAACTGTCGGAAGAGGAACACGCTGAAGCCGCTGACCAGCGTCGGCAGCGCGATCCCGATGAGCGTGTTGGTGAGTTTCAGGCCGTTCAGGATCAGGTAGGTCGGGATCATCGTCACCTGTACCGGGATCATCATCGTGATCAGGACGAGGAAGAACAGCGGCTCGCGGCCTCGAAAGTCGAACTTCGCGAATCCGTACCCGGCCATCGCCATGAGGAGCAGGCCGACCATGCTGATCAAGACGATCGCGACCGTGTTGACGAGGTAGCGACCGAAGTCGAGCTCCTGGAACAGTTGAACGAACCATTCGAAGGTCGGCTGCTGGGGGAGTGGCTGTGGGGGGTAGGCCACCGACTCGCTGCGGGGTTTGACGGAACTGAACACCATCCAGAAGAAGGGCAAGGCGGTGATCAGTGCCCCCAGCGCGAGGGTCACTCCGACGACGACGGTCGTCACGCGTGAGGACCGGACGGGCCGACCACCGCGCGGGCGTCGGTCTCCCCGGACGGCGGAACGGAGCTCAGGTTCGAGGGCGAGGGGCTGCCTGAGATCAGTAATCGACATCGGCTTTCCTTCCGCGGAGCTGAATGAGCGTGACGGCGGCGATGATCACGAACAGGACGACGGAGCCGGCGCTCGCGTAACCGAACTGACTGGCGGAGAAACCGGTCTGGTAGAGAAAGAGAGACATGCTTGTCGACGCTCCGAGCGGGCCGCCCTGACCCTTGGTGAGGACGAATGGCTCGTCGAAGAACTGCAACCAGGCGATGATCGTGGTGATCGTCACGAAGAAGATCGCGAACCGTAGGAGAGGGATGACCACGGAGATCGTCTTCCGGAGTTCACCCGCCCCGTCGAGGCTCGCAGCCTCGGTGTACTCCTTGGGAACACCTTGGAGTGCGGCGAGAAAGATGATGATGTTCAAGCCGGTCCCGCGCCAGACGGCGACCAAGACCAGGGAGACCTTCACCATGACGGGGTCGCTCAGCCACTGCACCGGCGGCGCGCCGACCAGTGAGAGCAGGTAGTTGAACAGCCCGAATTGCGTGTTGTACAAGTACCCCCACACGAGGGAGATCGCGACGATCGCCGTGATCGCAGGGACGAAGTAGAAGGTGCGCAGCGCCTTGAAGAACCAATTGTTCGATCGATTCAGAAGCAGAGCGACGACAAGCGAGAGGATGACGACGGAGGGAACGCCGAGGATCGCGAAGATGCCGGTGTTCCCGAGCGCCTGCCAGAATGCACCGTCGGCTAAGAGCGTGGTGTAGTTGTCGCCGCCTACGAAGCGGATGAGGGCCCAGTTGCCGAGACCGGCCAGGTTCATATCGGTGAAGCTGACGAGCAATGCGACCAGGATCGGCAGCACTCCGAAGGCGAAGAGCAACACCATCGCTGGTGCGATGAGGACATACGGGGCGGACCGCGATTTCATGGTGTCTCCGAGCGGGTGTGAGGCGGCGGCATGATCGAGCGCCGCCTCACACCGGGGGTGATGACTAGTTGACGGAGGTGTCGCTGGTCGTGTCGAAGAGGTTCTGCAGCGTGCTCTGCTCGTCTGCGCCCGTGAGGACGATGGCGTTCAGCGCGTCGAGGAGCGCCTTGCCGGTCTCGCCGTCCCAGTTCGGTACCAGAGGCAGGATCTCGGCATTCTGGAGCTGTGTTGCGTACACGCTGGCGAGCGGATCGGACGAGAAGGTGTCGTCTTCCAGTGCCGCCTTCACCGTCGGCAGCTGGCTGTCGATGCTGTACCACTCCAACTGCGTCTCCGCCGCCGAGAGGAAATCGAGCAGCTGCAACGCCCCGTCCTTGTTCTTCGTCGCCCCCCACACGCCGAGGTTCGACCCGGCAAGGAGCGAGGTGTTGTCGACGGCGGACGGGATCGGAGCAACGGCCCACTTCCCGTCGAGGTCCGGCGCGGCGGCTTCGATGGCGCCGGCGAGGTAGGGACCGGACACCAGCATCGGAGTGGACCCCGAGGTGAATCCCTGGGTCTGATCGAAGTCGCCGTTGGTCGGCACGGACCCGTCCGCGTAGAACCCGGTGTAAAGGTCCGCGGCCTTCTCGAACTCGGGGGTGTCGAAGTCGATGGTGCCGCTCTGGCTCACGATCTGTCCACCCTGGCCCCACGTCATGATCACGGGCAGACTCGAATCCCACTGAGGGATGTAGTACCCGTACTGCCCGTCGCCACGGCCCGCGAGCGCTTTGGCGTCCGCCCGCAGCTCATCCCACGTGGTCGGCGCTTCGGTGATCCCGCTCTCGGCCAGGATGTCCGTCCGGTAGTAGAGAACTCGCGTATCGCTGACCCAGGGCACACTGACCACATCGCCGCCGATGGCGGTGGCGTCGCCGGCGACACCATCGATGAAGTTGGCCGCTGCCAGATTCGGATAATCGGCGAGGGTGCTCTCGTCCAGTGTCATCAGTGCGCCGGAGTCCGCGAACGTCCGCAGCTTGGAGATCCCGATCTGCACGATGTCGGGCCCGTTGCCCGAGGCGACCGCCGTGGTGAACTTCTGGTCGATGGCATCCCAGGGGATCGCGACGGTGTCGACGGTGATGCCGCTGTCCTCCACGAAAGGCGCCACGAGCTTCTCGAAGTTGGAGGAGCTGTCTCCCATCACCCAGACGGTGAGGGACGTGGCTCGACCGGCGTCCCCGTCGCCGGGGCTCGCGCTGGAGGAGCATCCAGCAAGGGCGGCCAACGCGACGACGGTGACCGGCGCGAGGAGCGCCGAGCGTGATCTCTTCATTGAGGTTCCTTTCGGAGTGATGCAGGTGGCACCGCCCGGGATTTCTGGTGGTGACAGATGATGAACGTCTTCGGTCGCAACTTACAATAAGTCGTAGACAAAGCAGCCGCAAGGCCCAACAATGGACCCGAATCCGCGCATGGAGGCGCGGCGATCGAGGAGGATCCATGAAGAACCGATGGTTGGCGGGGACGCTCGCCACAGCGATCGCGACGACAGCACTCGTCGGCGTCGCTCAGTCCGCGCATGCGGCGCCCCTGACGTCAGCTGATTTCCTGAAGGTCAGCGGCAATGTGCTGAAGAAGAATGCCGGAACAGGAGCGACGATCAACCTCCGCGGAACGAATTTGGGCGGCTGGCTGACGCACGAGGACTGGATGTCCCCGCTCGGCGAATTCGGCTTGGACCGCGCGGGCTGGACCGCGACGGCCTCGGGTGGCAATGCCGCTCTCGCCATCGACGGCGACGACTCGACGCGATGGACCACCGGGGCCGCGCAGTCGGGCGCGGAGTGGATCAGTATGGATCTCTCGGCAGTGACACGGTTCAATCGCGTCGCATTCAATTACACCAACTTCGCCGGTGGCGACTACCCGCGTGCATTCAACGTTCAGGTGTCGACGAACGGCTCCACCTGGACCACGGTCTACAGCGGAGCCGGGAACAGCTCGAGCAAGGTCGTCACGGCCTCGTTCGCGCCTACGACGGCGCGCTACGTGCGGATCAACCAGACAGGTTCGGCGGGCGACTGGTGGTCCGTCGGTGAGCTGAACATCTTCAACGATGCCGCGTCGTTCAGCCGCACCCAGTGGACCGCGTCCGCTTCCGGCGGCACCTCCGCTGCCGCACTCATCGACGGCGACGTCAATAACCGGTGGACGAGCAACGCCGCGCAGTCTGCCGGCCAGTGGGTGCAACTGAACCTCGGCGCGAGGATGACGATCAACAACGTCATCCTCGACACGCAGAAGAACAACACCAGCGAGGGCGACTACCCGCGCGGGTACACGGTACAAGTGTCGAACAACGGCAGTACCTGGACGCAGGTGGCCGCCGGCGCCGGCACCTTCAAGGCGACGAACATCAACTTCACCCCCGTGTCCGCCCAGTACGTGCGAGTCAATCAGACGGGCACCGCAGCGCAGTGGTGGTCAGTCGGCGAGATGTCCGTCGGGCTCAATCCCGACGACTACAACCTGCAGCTCAGTCTTAACGCCCGGTTCGGCGCCGCCGGAGCGCAGAACATTCGTGACGCGCACGAGAACACCTGGATCACGACGGCGGACTTCGACAACATCGCTGCGCTCGGACTGAACTTCGTGCGGCTTCCCATCGGCTGGACAACGATCCTGAACACCGACGGCACGTTCAAGGCCAACCCCTGGGCGAAGATCGACTGGACCATCGACCAGCTCAGCCAGCGCGGGATCTATACGGTCCTCGATCTGCACACCGTCCCGGGCGGTGGCTGCCCATGGGGCAGCTGCGGCCGTATCGGTCCGAACCCGAATGGATTCTGGGGCACCGCCGACTACCAAACGTGGACCGAGAACATCTGGAAAGCGATCGCTACTCGCTACAACAACAACCCCGCTGTCGCCGCGTACGACCTCATCAACGAACCCCTGGTCGACTTCAACGAGGATGGCGACGATGTCACGCAGAAGAGCGCCCTTTACGACCGCCTGTACGACGCGGTTCGAGCGATCGACCCCAATCACACCATCATGATGGGTGCGTTCTTCGGGTACTCCGCCATCACCCCGCCCTCGACCTACGGCTGGACGAACGTGATGTACGAGCTCCACCCCTACGACATGCCGAACCAGAAGGACTGGAACGCGCAGAACCAACTCGTCACGAACCAGCTCAACGACCTGCCGGGGCTCCTCGCGAACCCCGGAGTACCGGTCCTATTCGGTGAGTACTCGCTGTACTACTACGACGACGTCTGGGCTCGGTGGATGGCGGGACTCAACGCTCAGAACCAGTCATGGTCGAACTGGACCTACAAGGTCAAGGGTGGCGACGCCGACGGGCAGGGCTACTGGGGCTTCTATTCGAACAACCCCGCACCCGTGCCGGTGATCAACAACGACAACTCGGCCACGTTCATCCAGAAACTGCAGCGGTTCAACACCACCGCGTTCACGAGGAACGATCGAATGGCGGCGACCGTCTCGAGGTACTCAGGCGGGCTGAGCACCTTCAATCCCGTGCAGATCAGCAAAGCCGGCTGGGTCGCCACGGCATCCAGCGCCGGTGTGGGTGGATCACCCGCCGGCGGGATCGACGGCAACAACTCCACCCAGTGGAACACCGGCGCCGACCAGGCCCCCGGCCAGTGGTACCAGATCGACCTCGGCACGAGCCGGACACTCGCCCAGGTGACGGTGCAGACCCCCAACAGTCAGCGTGACGACTACCCCCGCGGATACCAGTTGCAATTGTCATCGAACGGCACGACGTGGACGACGGTCGGCACGGGTATCGGGTTCGGCTGGAAACGCCCGATCACCTTCACCCCGCAATCTGCGCGCTACATCCGGATCACACAGACCGGAACCGCCGCGAACTGGTGGAGCATCGACGAGGTGACCGCGTACTCCAGCTACTGAGACCGGGGTGTGTGAGCCAGCTAACCCCGCACCTGGCTCACACACCTCCCGCTCAGACCCGCTGCACCCGCAGCCAGCGGAACCCGTGCGCCGGCAGCTCGAGCCCGCCCGACAGGTCGACGCCCTCGCCGGTGACGACGTCGGTGGCGTCGGCCCGGAACCCCGAGAGGGTGTCGGCCTCGACGACGACCGCGGCATCGCCGACGTTCGCGAGCACGAGCACGACGCCCTCGCCGATGCGCTGGAAGCCGACGACCGACGGATGCGGCGTGTGGAACGGCGTCAGCGGGATGTCCGCGAACTCCGGCGTCCGCCGCCGCGCCTGAATCAGCGCCGTCAGCCGGGCGTGGATGCGGCCCGCCACCGTCGACGGGTCGTGCCGCGCCGCGAACGCGACCGGGTCGGCAGCCGGTCGGTGCACCCACCGGCTGTCGCCCGCGTGGGCGGGGTCGTCGCGGTAGCTGTAATCGTTGAGCTGACCCAGCTCGTCACCGAGGTAGAGCAGGGGGATGCCGCCGGTCGACAGCGCGAGCGCGTGCGCAAGGATGACGCGGTCCTCGCCCCCGGGGTCGCCCGCCTCGACGCCCGCGAGCGACGCCGTCGTCCCCGTCACCCGGGCGTCGCCGGTCTTCGGGTTCTCCTGGAAGGGCACCCCGCGCGAGAACGTGCCGGGGAAGCGGCCCACGTAGAAGTCGTTGAGGAACCGGCGGTGGGAGTAGCCGTCGATGCCGAGGGTCGCGGCATCCTCGTCGGCGAAGGTCCAGCCGATGTCGTCGTGACTGCGGACGTAGTTCACCCACGCGGTGCCGGCGGGCAGGGCGTGACGCTCGTCGAGCGCCTTCTGCAGCAGGCGTCCGTCGCGGGTCGCGAGCGCTTCCCACCCGAGCGCCATCTGCAGGGGGTTGTAGGAAAGCTGGCACTCGTCGGTCGAGATGTAGGTGATGACCTCGTCGGGGTGCACGATCGCCTCGGACTTGAAGAGCACCGACGGAGCGCCCAGCGACAGCACCTGGTTGAAGGCGCGCAGCAGCAGGTGCGCCTCGGGCAGCGACTCGCACGTCGTGCCGAGTCGCTTCCAGATGAAGGCGACGGCATCCATCCGCAGCACCTCGACGCCCTGGTTGGCGAGGAACAGCATTTCGCCCGCCATCGCGCGGAACACCGCCGGGTTCGCATAGTTGAGGTCCCACTGGAAGTGGTAGAACGTCGCCCAGATCCACCGGCCGTCATCCAGCTGCACGAACGCCCCGGGATGGTCGTCGGGGAAGATCTCGCGGACGGTCTCCTCGTACCGGTCGGGCATCGTCCGGTCGGGGAAGATCAGGTAGAAGTCCTCGTACCCCGGCTCCCCCGCGACCGCCTTCTGCGCCCACTCGTGCTCGTTGCTCGTGTGATTGAAGATGAAGTCGACGACGAGCGAGATCCCGGCCTCGCGCAGGTCGGCGGCGAGCTCAGCGAGGTCGTCCATCGTGCCGAGCTTCTCGTCGACGGCGCGGTAGCTCGACACCGCGTACCCGCCGTCGTTGTTGCCTTCGGGCGAGGCGAACAGCGGCATGAGGTGCAGATAGGTGAGCCCGAGTTCGCGGAAGTAGGGGATGCGATCCCGGATGCCGCGGAGCGACCCCGCGTACCGGTCGACGTAGCAGACACCGCCCAGCATCCGCTCCGACAGGTACCACTCCGGGTCGGCCGTGCGCCGACGGTCGAGCGCCTTCAGGTCGTCGGGCCGGTCGCGCCAGCTCGCGGCGGCCGACGCGACGACGGCGGCCAGCGCCTCGCGGCCGTCCTCGCGCTCGCCGTAGAGCTGCCGGAACAGGTCGTGCAGCACGGGCAGGGACTCCTGCAGGCGGGCGTCGAACGCCGCATCCGGTCCGCCGAGTTCGGCCCCGACCGCAGCCCTCGCGGCCTCGAAGTCGGTCGTCGGATCGGGGCTCAGACGTGCCATGGTGCTCCCAGCGTCGGGTCGGTGTTCCGCATCGTAGCGCGGCCGGGGACCGCGAGTGCGATCCCCGGCCGCGCCGGTCACGAGGGCTCCGTCACGCGATGGCGCGTCGCAGCATCCCGTACGAGAGGGCGGCCAGCAGGGCGCCGACCAGCACCATCCCACCGGTCACCGCGATGGGCGTGAGCGAGCCGAAGAAGGCGAACAGATCACCCCACGCCCGCAGCTGCCCCACGAGCCACATCGCACCGATGAGCACGAAGCCCAGCGAGACGAGCACGACCGTGAGGGCGAGGTTGCCCCACCGCTTGTAGACGGTGGCCGCGCAGAACCCGACGACGAAGAACAGCATCGCGAGCCCGAAGAAGAACAGTCCCGCGACGACGGGGCCCTGCGACCAGACCCACGGCAGGTAGAACATGTAGCCGCCGAGGCCCCAGCCGTCCGTCGCCTGCTCGATGAGCCCGCCCACGATGAAGAGGGCAGCGAGCACGAACGACGTCAGTGCAGCGGTGAGCAGGGTGCCGAGGTAGAACTCGCGCCGAGTGACGCTCATGGCCTGCGAGAACGGGAACGTCAGGGTGAGGGCCTGCACGCCGACGACGCCGAAGTACCACAGCGGTGCCTGCGCGCCGCCGCCGAACATCTGCGCGTCGGCGCCGCTGCTCGAGATGAGCCCGAAGATCGCGAGACTGATGAGGAGCGTGCCGCCGAGGATGATCAACGGCACCCAGATGTAGGTGGCGCGGTTGACGAGCTGCATGCGCACGACGTTGAGGGTGCGGTTCATCGGAGTGCTCCTTCGTCGGTGGTGGCGGCGTTCTGGGTCTGCCGCACGATGAGCTGCTGCAGTGAGACGGGGGTGACGTCGAGACCGGATGCCGCCAGTTCGGCGCGGTCCGCAGCGGTCAGCTCGCCGATCACCGTGGCGCTCGTGACGCGGCCGAGGGTCTCGCGGTGGATCACCTCGCGGCCGGCGACGAACGCCTCGACGGCCGCGGAATCGCCGACGACCGTGGCGGCCCGGCCGCGCACGGACTCGGTGTCCTCGTCCATGACGATCCGGCCGCCGTCGATCACGATGACCTTCTCGAGCAGGTTCGAGACCTCGTCGATCAGGTGGCTCGACAGGATGATGGTGCGCGGGTGCTCCGCGTAGTCCTCGAGCAGCCGGTCGTAGAAGATCTGGCGGGCGACGGCATCCAACCCCAGGTACGGCTCGTCGAAGAAGGTGACCTCGGCGCGGGCCGCGATGCCGATGATGACGCCGACGGCCGAGAGCTGACCGCGGGACAGCTTCTTGATGCGCGTCTTCACGGGCAGCCGGAAATCGCGGATGAGCTTGTCCGCGAGCGCCTGGTCCCAGTGCGGGTAGAACAGCCGCGCGATGCGGAACGCGTGCAGCGGCGTCGCGTCGTCGGGATACTTCTGGCTCTCCCGCACGAAGCACATGCGGCTGAGCACGGCCGCGTTCTCGTAGGGCGACTCGCCGAACACGCGGACCTCGCCCGCGGTCGGGAAGTTCTGCGCCGTGAGGATCGACATGACGGTGGTCTTGCCGGCGCCGTTGCGGCCGAGCAGCCCGTAGATCGAGTCGCGCTCGATGGTGAACGAGATGTCGTCCACGGCGGTGGTGTCGCGGTAACGCTTGGTGAGGTTCTTCACCTCGATGACGGCGGTCATCGTGCGGTTCCTTTCGTTCCGGATGCGGTGGCGCGCTCCGTCAGCAGGCGCGCGAGGTCGTCGGGGCCGAGGCCGAGCTTGCGGGCTTCGGCGATCAGCGGGTCGAGGTAGCGGTCGGCGAAGGCCGAGCGCCGCTCGGTGAGCAGGAGTTCGCGCGCACCGTCGGCGACGAACATGCCGATGCCGCGTCGCTTGACCAGCACACCCTTGTCCGTGAGCATCGTGATCCCCTTCGCCGCGGTGGCCGGGTTGATGCGATGGAAGGCGGCGAGCTCGTTCGTCGACGGGGCCTGGTCCTGTTCGGACAGGCTGCCGTCGATGATCGAGTCCTCGATGCTCTCCGCGATCTGCAGGAAGAGCGGGCGTCCTTCATCGACCATTCCGACTCCGCGTTGTTCGTTGGTTAGTTACATGAGTAGGTAACCACTGAACCCGAGGAGTGTCAAGAGGGCCGTGCGGCCGGAATCAGGCGGAGCGGACGGCCTGCCCGAGCCGGCGCACGATCTGCTCGAGGATCGGCCTCGGCGTCGCGAAGATCAGGCGGGTGAAACCCGTGCCGGCCACGCCGCACATCGAGCCCTCGGTGAGGGTGACGCCGGCCTCGCGGGTGAAGAAGTCCGCGGGGCGGTCGCCGAGCCCGACGGCGCGGAAGTCGATCCAGCCGACGTAGGTGCCCTCGGGCTTCGGCATCCAGGCGCCGGGGATCTCCTCGGCGAGCAGGTCGAGGAGGGTGTCGCGGTTCTGTTCGAGGTAGGGCACGAGGTCGGCGAGCCACGGGTCGCCCTCGCGGTAGGCCGTCGCGTTCGCGATGGCGCCGAGGTTGCTGGTGCCGTGGCCGGCGAAGGGGCCGAGCTTCTCCCATGTCTCGCGGTCGGCGTCGCTCGTGAGCACGAGCTGCGCGCACTTGAGCCCCGGCAGGTTCCACGCCTTCGACGCACTCATCGCCGTGATCGTGTGCTGCGCCGCGGCGGGGGAGACCGTCGCATAGGGGGTGTGGGTGGCGCCGCCGTAGACGAGGGGCGCCCAGATCTCGTCCGAGAACACGCGGCCGCCATTGCGCTCGACGACCTCTGAGATCGCGACGAGCTCGTCCCGCGAGAACACGCGCCCCACCGGGTTGTAGGGGTTGCAGAGCAGAAGGAGGCCACCGCCGTCGTCGAAGGCGCGCTGCAGCGCGTCGAGGTCGAACTCGTACCGACCGTCGCGGACGGCGAGCGGCACCTCGATGACCTCCCGCCCGCGCATCGGCGGCACGAAGAGGAACGGCATGTACGACGGCGTCGGCACGATGATCTTCGATCCGGCAGCCGAGCAGTGCTCCATCGCGAGCTCGAGACCCATGATGACGTCGGGGATCGGCTGCACGTCGGATGCCGCCACCTGCCACCCGTACCGACGCGCGACGAATTCGGCGGTCGCCGCCGAGAGATCCGCCGAGATCCCCCGCGGCATGTACCCGAACGATCCGGCATCCACCGCGCGGTGCAGGGCGGCCGTGATCGTCGGGTCGATCCCGAAGTCCATCTCGGCGACGAACGCGCCGAGCGTCCCGTCATCCGCCGACCACTTGGTGGCCCCCGTCGAGCGCAACTGCTCGATCGTCGTGCCGTCGATCCGTCGTGCGAACTCGCTCATGGCGCTCCTCTTCTCGGGCTCTCCTGATTCTGGCGGATCCCCGACGCCGTGTCGTCGCCCCGGCGCGCGCGTGATACCGACCGTCGGCGATTCATGCAACCCGATGGATCGATTTGATCCCGGTCAACGATCTTCGTTAGCGTCGAGGTGGGCCCTGTGCCCTCGACGACCAGTCCGCGGCCGCTCGAACCGACATCCCGTGGTGTCGGCGACGGGCGGGCGTATGGTCGGCGGTCTGGACGACGAGCCCGATGTTCGTCGTCGGAGCGCTGCACTCGAGTGACGTTTTCGCTCGTGCGGATGCCGGTGATCGCCACCCGGGCGCTACCTATGCGGACGCGTGCGCGCCCGCCGAGGGAAGCACGTGACAACTGCCGCTGTCGAAGCGAAGAACCTGTTCAAAATCTTCGGACGCAATCCCGCCCAGGCCGTCAAGCGCCTGCAGGCGGGAGAGCGCCGGGACGCCGTCCGCGATGCGGGTACCGCCGCCGTGATCGACGCGAGCTTCCGCGTCGAGAAGGGCGAGATCTTCGTGATCATGGGCCTGTCGGGGTCGGGCAAGTCCACCATCATCCGCATGCTCAACGGCCTGCACGACGCGACCGGCGGGGAGGTGCTGGTCCACGGCGAGCCGATCACCGGCATCCCGGCCGCGAAGCTCCGCGGCATCCGTCGCGAGCGCATCGCGATGGTGTTCCAGCACTTCGCCCTGCTGCCGCACCGCACCGTCGCCGCCAACGTCGCCTACCCGCTCGAGCTGCAGGGCGTCGGCAAGGCCGAGCGCCTCGCGAAGGCCGAGGAGATCCTCGCTCTCGTCGGCCTCGAGGGCTGGGGCGACAAGCTGCCGTCGGCGCTGTCGGGGGGCATGCAGCAGCGCGTCGGCATCGCCCGCGCGCTCGCCGCCGACACCGACATCCTGCTGATGGA
>JAAIGE0100520740.1_pt1 | contig 25062 bp, 19 predicted proteins | sample 6487951 | NCBI WGS metagenome assembly JAAIGE01 (sample SAMN13974128, study PRJNA590717) | phyllosphere metagenome | biome: tomato field; feature: multiple bacterial spot infested tomato fields; material: tomato leaves; isolation source: leaves from tomato fields | host: Solanum lycopersicum ...
AGGCGGGCAGTGTAGCACAGCGGTAAAAGCGGGAGAGGGAGAAACCCGCGGCACGGACCGCGGGCAGGGGGTTACTTACGCTTCGTCTTCCCAGGCTTGGCACGGGCAACCGCTTTCTGCCAGCCCGCGTAACGCAGGTTGCGCTCAGTGGTTTCGATGCCAGGGCGGAATTCGCGTTCCACGACGGCTTTAGCACGCACCTCGTCCAGATCGTTCCAGAAGCCGACGGCCAGGCCTGCCAGATAGGCTGCGCCCAGCGCCGTGACCTCACGCACTTCCGGACGTTCAACGCGGGTGCCGAGAATGTCAGACTGGAACTGCATCAGGAAGTTGTTCGCGACAGCGCCGCCGTCAACGCGCAGCGACTGCAGGCGGGTGCCGGCGTCGTTCTGCATCGCTTCCAGTACATCGCGCGTCTGATAGGCGATCGACTCCAGCGTCGCGCGGATAATGTGGTTGGCATTGGCACCGCGCGTCAGGCCGAAGATAGCACCACGGGCATAGGGGTCCCAGTAAGGCGCGCCCAGGCCGGTAAATGCCGGCACCATATAGACGCCGTTCGTATCTTTAACTTTCAGCGCAAAATATTCTGAATCGGTGGAGTCGTTGATCAGCTTCATTTCGTCGCGCAGCCACTGAATCGAGGCGCCGCCGATAAATACGGCACCTTCCAGCGCATAGTTCACTTCGCCACGCGGGCCGCAGGCGATAGTGGTCAGCAGGCCGTGGGTAGAGGTTACCGCTTCAGTACCGGTATTCATCAGCATAAAGCAGCCGGTACCGTAGGTATTTTTCGCCATGCCAGGCTGTACGCAGAGCTGGCCATACAGGGCCGCCTGCTGATCACCCGCAATCCCGGCGATCGGAATACGCGTGCCGCCTTTACCGCCAATGTTGGTCTGACCATAAATTTCAGAAGAGCCTTTAACTTCCGGCAGCATTTCGCGCGGAATGTCGAGGATCTCCAGCATGCGTGCATCCCACTCCAGCTTGTGGATGTTATACATCATGGTACGCGAGGCGTTGGTATGGTCAGTGATATGCACACGGCCCTGCGTCATCTTCCAGACCAGCCAGGTATCCACGGTACCAAACAGCAGCTCGCCGCGTTTCGCACGCTCGCGTGCGCCTTCGACGTGATCGAGGATCCATTTCACTTTGGTGCCGGAAAAGTAAGGGTTAATCACCAGACCCGTGGTGTGCTGGATATACTCTTCCAGTCCCTCTTTCTTCAGCTTATTACAGTAGTCAGCGGTGCGCGGATCCTGCCAGACAATGGCATTGTAGATAGGTTTGCCGGTCTCTTTATCCCAGACGATGGCGGTTTCACGCTGGTTAGTGATACCGATAGCGGCGATCTGATCGGAGTTAATGTCAGCGTGTGCCAGCACTTCCACCAGCGTTGAGCTCTGTGAAGCCCAGATATCCATCGGGTCATGCTCAACCCAGCCCGCTTTCGGGTAGATCTGCGTAAACTCACGCTGTGAAACAGCAACGATGTTGGCGTCATGGTCGAGTACGACGGCACGGGAGCTGGTAGTACCCTGATCGAGCGCGACGATATATTTTTTATCTGGCGTAGTCATAATAATGTCCTGATGATTAAGAGTGAAACTTACGCTTTACGCTGTTCAGCGCGCGCTACAGGTTTTTCTGTTTTGCTGGTTTCTGCGATGTTTACCGGCAGGTGGCGACCAATCAGCGCACGATAGCTAAAGGCACCCAGACATGCACCCACCAGCGGACCAAATACAGGCACCAGGAAGTAAGGAATATCTTTGCCGCCGGTGAAGGCTACGTCACCCCAGCCAGCGATAAAGGCAAACAGTTTCGGTCCAAAGTCACGAGCCGGGTTGAGCGCAAAGCCGGTCAGGGGACCCATTGAACCACCGATAATAGCAACCAGCAGACCAATCAGCAGCGGCGCCAGCGGGCCACGCGGTACGCCATTGCCATCGTCAGTCAGCGCCATGATAACCGCCATCAGTACGGCTGTGATCACCATCTCTACCAGAAACGCCTGACCGACCGTGATGTGCGGATTAGGATAAGTAGAGAAGATACCCGCCAGGTCGAGGCTCTGCACGCTGCCACGCACCATTTGATGGCTCGCTTCATAATCGAAAAACAGATTGTAATAGAGGCCGTATACCAGTGCAGCGGCACAGAAGGCGCCGGCAACCTGCGCCAGAATGTAAGGTAAAACTTTACGCCCTTCAAAATTAGCAAACAGGCAGAGCGCCACGGTGACCGCCGGATTGAGATGCGCGCCGGAGACGCCCGCACTCAGATAGACCGCCATCGAAACAGCCAGACCCCAGATGATGCAGATTTCCCACTGACCGAATGCCGCACCGGCCAGCTTCAGCGCAGCCACACAGCCCGCGCCAAAAAAGATAATCAAACCGGTGCCGAGAAACTCGGCGATACATTGACCTTTGAGTGTGTTCGTTGTCTGACTCATAATGGAATTCCTGAAGCGAGGTTAAATGTTATCAGTTTTTGTTCTCAATCCCTGAGTCGCCCAGCGCTAATGTAGGGTTGATGTGAATTTATCGTTAACGAACATAAACGAGAAATAGCGAAATTGAATTCTGTGTACTGCGTCATAAAAATGCGCGTTTTCGCGTCTTTTACCTTTCTTTAAGGCCAATTAATCTGCCTCTTAACGCACTTAGCGCATCATGACTGGCAACGGGTTTATTTTTTAAGCATTAGCTGAAAAGTGTTACAGACTGGCCGCCAATGCCCCGTGCCGCTGGACTTGCCGGGTTTGGCTACATACAATCGGGACAACATGGCTGTATGCGTCTTTATTGAGGCAGCTACAGCTTCATCAACGCCTTGCGAGTTTTAGGAGAGGTCAGAACGATGTCATTTGAAGTATTTGAGAAACTGGAAGCGAAAGTACAGCAGGCGATTGATACCATCACGCTGCTGCAAATGGAAATTGAAGAGCTGAAAGAGCAGAACAATACGCTGAAAAACGAAGTGAGCCAGGCTTCCGGCAATCAGGACGCGCTGGCGCGTGAAAATCAGCATCTGAAGGAAGAGCAGCATGTCTGGCAGGAACGTCTGCGGGCACTGCTGGGAAAAATGGAAGAGGTTTAAGCACCTGCGCTTAAACCTGCGGGTGCTCAGGCACCCGTTTTTGTTTGCGGTTTACTCAATATCAAGCGCATCTTCTGACAGAATGATGCCCGTGTTATCCGCATAGAGATGATCGCCGGAGAAAAAGGTTACGCCGCCAAAGTTTACGCGTACGTCGCTCTCACCAATGCCTTCACCGGCCGCCCCAGCGGGGATAGCGGCAATCGCCTGGATGCCAATTTCCAGCTCTTCCAGTTCATCAACCTGCCGCACCGAGCCGTAAACGACCAGACCTTCCCACTCATTTTGCGCCGCAAGCCGCGCCAGCTGGGCATCCACCAGCGCACGACGTACCGAGCCACCGCCATCTACCAGCAGCACTCGTCCACGCCCGTTCTCTTCCAGCAGGTCGTAAAGCAGGCCGTTGTCTTCAAAACATTTGACTGTGGTAATCTGCCCACCGAATGAGGTGCGTCCACCGAAGTTGGAAAAAAGTGGTTCAACCACATTCACTTCTTCATGGTAGATGTCACAGAGTTCAGATGTATCGTATTTCATAAGGATGCCGTCTGTTTGCCACAGGAAAGATAAGTATATCGCTATCTGAAGAGTGTTGGCAAAATCATCACCGGCAAAAAGCAGCGCCGCATCAATATGCTGCGCAAAAAAATGCCCGGCGCAGTGGCCGGGCAGCAGAAACGATCAGAAGGGTGTTACAGGATGAAGCGGCTGAGATCTTCGTCTGCGACCAGTACATCCAGATGCTTGCCGACATACTCAGCGTCGATGGTAATGGACTCACCGTGGCGATCGCTGGCGTCATAGGAGATATCTTCCATCAGACGCTCCAGTACAGTATGCAGGCGGCGTGCACCGATATTTTCAGTGGTCTCATTAACCTGCCAGGCTGCTTCAGCAATCCTGCGGATACCATCCTCGGTGAAGTCCACATTAACGCCTTCCGTACCCATCAGCGCTTTGTACTGCACGGTGACGGAAGCGTTAGGCTCAGTAAGGATGCGCTCGAAGTCGTTCACGGTCAGCGCCTGCAGCTCAACGCGAATCGGCAGACGACCCTGCAGTTCCGGGATCAGATCGGACGGGCTGGCTACCTGGAATGCGCCGGAGGCGATAAACAGGATATGGTCGGTTTTAACCATGCCGTGCTTAGTCGAAACGGTACAGCCCTCAACCAGCGGCAGCAGATCGCGCTGCACGCCTTCGCGTGAAACGTCCGGACCAGAAGACTGGCCGCCGCGCTTACAGATTTTGTCGATCTCATCGATAAACACGATACCGTGCTGCTCTACCGCGTCGATAGCGTCCTGCTTCAGCTCTTCCGGGTTAACCAGTTTTGCCGCTTCTTCTTCAATCAGCAGCTTCATGGCATCTTTGATCTTGAGCTTGCGCGGCTTCTGTTTCTGACCGCCCAGGTTCTGGAACATGGACTGCAGCTGGCTGGTCATCTCTTCCATGCCCGGAGGTGCCATGATCTCTACGCCAGCCGGCGCGGCGGCAAGGTCGATCTCAATCTCTTTATCATCCAGCTGGCCTTCGCGCAGTTTTTTGCGGAAAGACTGACGCGCAGCTGATGGCTCGGCGTTCTGCTCTGGCTGGCCCCAGTTGTTTTTAGCCGGTGGGATCAGCACGTCGAGAATGCGCTCCTCGGCCATCTCTTCAGCACGATATTTATTCTTTTCAATCGCCTGGCTGCGCACCATTTTGATGGCGGAGTCGGTCAGATCGCGGATAATCGAATCGACCTCTTTACCGACATAGCCAACTTCGGTGAATTTTGTCGCTTCAACTTTAATGAATGGGGCGTTGGCCAGCTTCGCCAGACGACGGGCAATTTCGGTTTTACCGACGCCGGTCGGGCCAATCATCAGGATATTTTTCGGGGTCACTTCGTGGCGCAGCTCTTCGTCAAGCTGCATGCGGCGCCAGCGGTTACGCAGCGCAATGGCAACCGCTTTTTTAGCGCCGTCCTGGCCGATGATAAAGCGATTAAGCTCGCTGACAATCTCGCGTGGAGTCATCTCAGACATGATTCAGGTCCTTACGCCTTAGACGGTAATTCTTCGTAGTTAATATTATGGTTGGTGTAGATACAGATATCGCCGGCGATGTTCAGCGCTTTCTCAACAATATCGTGTGCACCAATGTCGGTATTTTCCAGCAGCGCGCGTGCCGCTGCCTGGGCGTAGGGGCCGCCGGAGCCGATCGCTATCAGGTCGTTTTCCGGCTGAATAACATCGCCGTTACCGCTGATGATCAGCGAAGAGTTCTCATCCGCTACCGCCAGCAGCGCTTCAAGACGGCGCAGCATGCGATCGGTCCGCCAGTCTTTTGCCAGCTCAACCGCGGCTTTAACCAGATGACCCTGATGCATTTCCAGCTTACGCTCAAACAGTTCAAACAGGGTAAAGGCGTCGGCAGTGCCGCCCGCAAAGCCCGCAATCACTTTATCGTTGTAAAGACGACGCACTTTTTTGACGTTGCCTTTCATTACGGTGTTGCCAAGCGTTGCCTGGCCATCACCACCAATAACGACCCGGCCGTTGCGTCGTACACTTACTATTGTTGTCACGGGCAGACCCCTTGTTGCAGTTGAAAAAAGACACCGCGCACCCGGCGCGGCGTATCATGCAAACAGATATGGGGTGGGTTAAGAAGGTTTCAACCCCTCAGGGCGATGGGGTTTGTCTTAATTCGGCTACGCCTGCTCCCGGCGGTAGAGTGAGGCCGGGAGCAGGGCTCAGGCTATCAGGGCAGGGCGAGCGGAATACAGCTGCCGTGACCGGAACTGTGCAGCCGCTTCACGGTACTGTCAGCTTTACTCCGATCTTTAAACGGACCAATCACCACGCGATTCCAGCCGCCGCCGGTCGTGATACGGCTTTCAAAACCTTCAAAAGCGAGACCGGCGCGCACAGATTCCGCCTGATCGCTGCCTTTAAAGGAGCCACACTGCACCATCCAGCGCTGTGTGGAGGCTTTCTCTTCCGGCTTCACTTTGGTGGTTTCTGGTTTTGCCTGCTGTACCGGTGCCGGTCGTTCAGCCTGCTGCTGCTGCTGGCGCTGCTGAGCCTGCAACTGCTGCTGACGCTGCTGCTGTGCCTGTATCTGCTGCTGACGTTGCTGCTGCTGTACCTGCTGACGCTGTAATGTCTGCTGACGCTGAGCCGGCGTCTGCTCGTTCCACGGCACTTCGTTCAGCTGCGTAGGCTGCTGGCGCATATCCGCCTGCATCTGCTCCAGCAGCTGGCGCTGTTCATCGGTCAGCTGCGTCTGCGACTGCACTTCGCCGCCGGCTGAAGGCTCAGTCGGTGAGGGAACCGTAATTTGCCGGTTTTCCAGCTCTTTGATGTATTTCCAGCGCTCTTCCGGCTTGGGCGGCAGGCCATTACCACTAACTTTATGATTCGGGATAACCGGCGTCTCTTCTTTTTTATGGTGCGCGATGAACCATAAACCACCGGCAAAAGTGACCAGTACTGCGGCAGCGAGCACTACCATCAGTTTCGATATACCCGATCCGCCTTTGCTTTTTTTGCTGCTGCTGCGACCGGCGGGTTTTTTGCGACGCGTCCCTGTTGAACGCCCGCGGCCTACATAATCTCTCTGTGCCACTTTCGTCCTGATACCTTCAAAATGCCTGCGGGCGTAGACCCTGAACAGTGTGAGTTGCAGCCAGCCTGGCTACAGCTTGAAAAATGACGGGTATAAATGAGGTGTAAACCGCCCGGCAATGAATGCGCCATGTTACTCAAGGGTGCGAACTTTGACCAGCAGAGTCTGCCTTCAGAATCTGCTGAAAATGTGCAGTGCGGCACGTGTGACCTAACGCTTTTTAGCCGGTGCTGTACTGCCGCGCACGCGCAGTTCTGCATCCAGCAGGCGCGAACCATTATTTACCCGCTTGCCCTGCAGCTCATCCAGCAGCAGCAGCATCGCTTCGCGGCCAATATCAAAGCGCGGCTGCGCCACGGTAGTCAGGGGCGGTTCGTAATAGCGCGCCAGCTCAATATCATCAAAGCCAACGATGGAGAGATCCTGCGGAATGCGCATCCCCAGTTTGCGCGCCTGATTCATGGCACCCAGCGCCATCAGATCGCTGTGACAGAATAGCGCTTCCGGGGGCTGCGGCAGACTCATCAGCTGTTTCAGGGCGCGGGCACCGGCTTCAAACGAGAAATCACCGCGTACGATAAACATCGGTTCAACGGGGATGCTGCTGCGGCGCAGCGCCTGAATATAACCCTGCAGCCGATACTGGCTGAGCGGAACCGCTTCAGGCCCGGTAATACAGGCGATACGACGATGCCCGAGCTGCAGCAAATGGTTAACGGCTTCAAACGCCGCGGTCAGGTTGTCAATGTGCACGGTGGGCAGCGCCATCTCCGGCGCGAATTCATTTCCCATAACCATGGGCGGCAGGCTGCGCAGCGCTTCAGGATCGGCGTCAAACGGCAGCTGTGAACCCAGCAGCACCATGCCGTCAATCTGTCGCGTCAGCATCAGATCAAGAAAGGTTTTTTCCTGATGATCCTGATGCGCGCAGTCGCCAATCAGCACCAGGTACCCCTGCTGCGCGGCGGTGACCTCAATGCCGCGGATAATTTCGCTAAAAAAGGGATCGCAGATATCGGGCACAATCACCAGGATAGTCCGGGTTTCATTGCGTCTGGCATTGCGCGACAGGCCATGCGATGCATAGCCTGTCGCAATGACCGCCTGCTCGACTTTTTGCCGGGTTGCGGCTGACACTTTCTCCGGATTCATCAGCGCCCGGGAAACGGTCGCCGTAGAGACGCCTGCGTGCTCAGCCACATCTTTCATCGTGGCAGCAGATGAAGTTTGCTTCGGGTCCAACGTGTTACTCCTGGCGTGATACAGCGTACAATTTGTCTGCAAGGGCCGGTCCTGGCCGGGTGATCCTATTGATAACGCATTGGCGGGCAGGGCTGTTACTTAATTTGCATAAAAACTGTGACTTGTTCGACTTTTTTCGATCTGGCTCGCAGATGCGGATGCCATCAGCTCTCGCCGGGATCGATATCCAGCGTCCATTTTACTTTGCGTGCAGCGGGCAATGTGCTCAGCAGCGGCAGCGAACTGCTTAATAACTGCTGCAGGCGTTTGCGTGACGGATGCTGCAGCAGCAGCTGCCAGCGCCACCGACCGCTGCGTTTTGGCGCCAGCGCCGGCACCGGGCCCATCAGCCAGGTGGCTTCATCTTTCAGCGGGCTCGCCTCCAGCAGATTACGCAGCTGGACGAGAAAAGCGGCAGCCTGCTGATTATCCATATCTTCGGCACGAAATAGCGCGTGGCTGGTCCAGGGCGGCAGCTGCACCGACTGGCGTTCAAGCAGCGCCTGGTCAGCAAAGGCGAAGTAGCCGCGATGCAGCAGCGTCTGCAGCAACGGATGCTCCGGATGGTGCGTCTGCAGCAGTACTTCACCCTGTTTGCCGGCGCGTCCGGCGCGACCTGCAACCTGGGTATAGAGCTGCGCGAAACGTTCTGCGGCACGAAAATCAGCCGAGAAGAGCGCGCCGTCAACGTCCAGCAGCGACACCAGCGTAACATCAGGAAAATGATGGCCTTTTGCCAGCATCTGCGTGCCCACCAGAATACGCGCGCCGCCGCGATGCACATCCGCCAGATGTTGCTCCAGCGCACCTTTACGGCTGGTAGTATCACGATCGATGCGCGAAACCGGCACGTCCGGAAACAGCGTGCCCAGCTGCTGCTCCAGCTGTTCTGTGCCTACGCCAACCGGCATCAGATGGGTAGAACCGCAGCCGGGACACTGCAGCGGCAGCGGACGCTGGCTGTCGCAATGGTGGCAGCGCAGCTGGCGGTGATGCTGGTGCAGCGTGTAGTAGCTGTCGCAGCGCTGGCATTCCGCCAGCCAGCCGCAGTCGTGGCACATCAGCGCCGGTGAAAAGCCGCGCCGGTTCAGAAACAGCAGCACCTGATTATCCGCCTGCAGGTGCTGGCGCATTTTACTGAGCAGCGCCGGCGCCAGACCACCCTTAAGCGGCTGTCCTTTCAGATCGATCAGCTGCTGCAAAGCGGGCTTTGCATTACCGGCGCGCTGGGTGAGATTAAGCTGCCGGTATTTGCCGACGCGCACGTTATGCAGCGTCTCCAGCGCGGGCGTGGCCGAACCCATGACAATCGGGATGTTCTCTTCATGTGCACGAAACACCGCCAGATCGCGGGCCTGATAACGCCAGCCCTCCTGCTGTTTATAGGAGCTGTCATGCTCTTCATCGATAATGATTACGCCAGGCCGCGCCAGCGGGGTGAACAGCGCAGAGCGCGTACCAATAATAATCGCGCTTTCGCCGCGCCGGGCGCGCAGCCAGACCGCCAGCCTTTCGCTGTCATTCAGCGCAGAGTGCAGCACATCAATCGGGGCATCAAAACGTTCCCGGAAGCGCGCAATGGTCTGCGGCGTGAGGCCAATCTCCGGCACCAGCACCAGTGCCTGCATGCCGCGTGACAGAATGTTTTCCAGGATAGTGAGATAGACCTCGGTTTTACCGGAGCCGGTGATCCCGGCCAGCAGCCACGGAACGTAGCGATCGTCTTCCGCCCGGATAGCCCCGACGGCCATGGCCTGATCGGTATTGAGCCGCAGACGCTCGCCTTTAATGGCAAAATGCGTCCGCCAGTCCGCGGCAGATGGCGCATGCTCGCGCAGCTCGCACAGCCCTTTGGCTCTGAGCGCCTGCAGAGCGGCGTCGTTAAAGCTCTGTTCGTTTACCTGATGACGATAGAGCGGTTGCTGACGCAGCGCGGCCAGCGCCTGCTGCTGCTTTGGTGCACGCTTCAGACTTTCCGGCGCCACTTCCCGTCCGGCCTCCGTGATCGCCCACTGCCACAGCGGCGCTTCCTGTGCCGGTTTCCCCTGGCGGAGCAGAACCGGTAACGCATGACTCAGCACTTCCCCGACGGGTGAATGATAGTAACCGGCCGCCCAGTTGAGGATGCGCCACAGCGCGGGCGAAAACAGACTGCTGTCATCCAGCACGGCTTCTATCGGTTTCAGCTGCTTCAGCGGCAGATCGCTGCTTTCGGTCACGCCGGTCACAATGCCAGTCAGCTTACGGTTGCCAAAAGGCACGCTGACGCGACTGCCGGTTGCCGGCTGCGCAGCGTCAGCAGGGAGCAGATAATCAAACAGGCGCGGTAGCGGGACGGGCAGGGCAACCTTTACGACGGACATTGCGATCTCTATCCAGTTCTGTAATCAGGGACGGTAGTGTACACGCTGGGGCCGCAGGCGTGTATGGCTGAGCAATGTTTGCCTCGGGCGGTTAAATTCTGTATACTATGCCGCCTCTGGTGAGATAGCTCGTCAGAGATACATATAATGTTCAACTGCGTGTGGTGCTGTGCAGGTTCGCCTGGCATGGAGAGCGACACGGCCTTTTATGAGGTTTTCCCATGAAACAAGGTATTCACCCGAAGTACGAAGCAGTGACCATCACTTGCTCTTGCGGTAACGTGATCAACACCCGTTCTACCATGAACCACGACCTGAACCTGGACGTGTGCGGCAAATGCCACCCGTTCTATACTGGTAAGCAGCGTGTTGTTGACACCGGCGGCCGCGTTGATCGCTTCAACAAGCGTTTCAGCATTCCGGGCAGCAAAAAATAAGATTTATTTGCCGCCGGGTTATCCCGGATGCAAAAGAAAACCCAGCCTCGGCTGGGTTTTTTTATACCAGAATTTAATATTCCCAGCTATCCGGGTCGATGCCCATCTCGCGCATAATCTGCTTCGCTTCTTCCGGGATCTCATCGCTGCGCTCTTTGCGCAGGTCAACGTCGTCGGGCAGAGGCTGACCGGTAAACGCGTGCAAAAAAGCTTCACACAGCAGCTCACTGTTCGTGGCGTGACGCAGATTGTTCACCTGACGACGTGTACGCTCATCGGTTAAAATTTTAAGCACTTTCAGCGGGATAGAAACCGTTATTTTTTTAACCTGCTCGCTTTTTTTACCGTGCTCAGCGTACGGGCTGATATATTCGCCGTTCCATTCAGCCATGAGTTACCTTAATTAATAAAAGTGTTATAGGGGATGATCCGTGGATTATGCCCGATTTTTGCGTGCCTGACCGCCTGCGCCGTGGATTTTGTGCTTCAGCGCCGCGTTAATGAAGCGCATGCGCTGCTCAGCAGGCAATAACCTATAATTTTAGCGGTTATTCGCTCTGCGCTCAATCTATACGCAAAGACATTTAGATGTCCAGATGTATTGACGTCTGTTAGCGGAATGTTATCCTGTGGGCACTTTACCCCTCTTCAGGAACAGCAGAGCCCATGACGCGCAAACAGGCAACCATCGCAGTACGCAGCGGTTTGAATGATGACGAGCAGTATGGCTGCGTAGTCCCGCCGATTCATCTCTCCAGCACCTATAATTTTCTCGACTTTAATGAGCCGCGCGCCCACGACTATTCGCGCCGCGGCAATCCGACGCGCGATGTGGTACAGCGCGCGCTGGCTGAGCTGGAGGGCGGGGCGGGTGCCGTACTGACAAATACCGGCATGTCTGCAATTCACCTGGTGACCACTGTATTCCTGAAGCCCGGCGATCTGCTGATCGCACCCCACGACTGCTATGGCGGCAGCTACCGCCTGTTTGACAGCCTCAGCAAGCGCGGTGCTTACCGTGTGAAGTTTGTCGACCAGGGTGACAGCGCAGCGCTGGCCGCAGCGCTGGCCGAAAAGCCAAAACTGGTGCTGGTGGAAAGCCCGAGCAATCCTCTGCTGCGCGTAGTGGATATTGCGGCAATCTGTCAGGCGGCGCGCGCGGCGGGTGCCGTCAGCGTGGTGGATAACACCTTCCTGAGCCCGGCGCTGCAAAATCCGCTCGCCCTCGGGGCCGACCTGGTGATCCACTCCTGTACAAAATATCTCAACGGCCACTCTGACGTGGTGGCCGGGACGGTGATTGCAAAAGATCCGGCCGTTGCCACCGAGCTTGCCTGGTGGGCCAATAACATCGGCGTGACCGGCGCGGCGTTTGACAGCTATCTGCTGCTGCGCGGTCTGCGGACGCTGGCACCCCGCATGGCAGCGGCCCAGCGCAACGCGCTGGCGATAGTGGACTATCTGAAGCAGCAGCCGCTGGTGAAGAAGCTGTATCATCCTTCTCTGCCGGAAAATGCCGGTCATGAATATGCGCGACGTCAGCAACGCGGCTTTGGCGCCATGTTAAGCTTTGAGCTGGATGCAGATGAAGCGCGGCTGCGTCGTTTTCTGAAAGCGCTGCAGCTGTTTACGCTGGCGGAGTCGCTGGGCGGAGTAGAGAGCCTGATTTCACATACGGCCACCATGACACATGCCGGCATGTCTGCGGAAGCACGCGCAGCCGCCGGCATCTCTGAAACACTGCTGCGGGTCTCCGTCGGCATTGAAGATCACGAAGATTTAATTGCCGATTTGGATAACGCCTTCCGAATCGCAGCCGGGGAGTAATCATGACCAGTACAGCAGGCGCGGGAACGCCGACGAAGCAGCTGCATAAATTTGGTGGCAGCAGCCTGGCGGATGCCAGCTGCTACCAGCGCGTAGCGGCCATTATGGCTGATTACAGTCAGCCAGGCGATCTCATGGTGGTCTCTGCCGCAGGCAGCACCACGAATCAGCTGATCGGCTGGCTGAAGCTGAGCCAGAGCGATCGCCTCTCGGCGCACCAGGTGCAGCAGACGCTTCGCCGCTACCACAGCGAGCTGATTGCTGCGCTGCTGCCAGCGGAGGCGGCCGACCGGCTGACTACCCTTTTTATCCGCGATCTGGAGCGCCTGGCGGCGCTACTGGATGGCGCGATAACTGAAGCGGTATATGCAGAAGTGGTCGGGCATGGCGAAATCTGGTCGGCGCGGCTGATGGCTGCGGTACTGAGTCAGCGCGATGTTGACGCCGCCTGGCTGGACGCACGTGATTTTCTGCGGGCGGAGCGCGCGGCTCAGCCGCAGGTGGATGAGGGAAAATCCTGGCCGCTGCTGCAGGCGCTGCTGGCGCAGCATCCGCATAAGCGTCTGGTCGTCACCGGTTTTATCAGTCGTAATGAGGCAGGTGAAACCGTGCTGCTGGGGCGCAACGGTTCTGACTATTCCGCTACCCAGATCGGGGCGCTCGCGGGTGCGGGGCGCGTGACCATCTGGAGCGATGTGGCTGGCGTCTATAGCGCCGATCCACGCAAAGTTTCCGATGCCTGCCTGCTGCCGCTGCTGCGGCTGGATGAAGCCAGCGAGCTGGCGCGACTGGCGGCGCCGGTACTCCATACCCGTACGCTGCAGCCGGTCTCCAGCAGCGATATCGATTTACAGCTGCGCTGCAGCTATCAGCCTGAGCAGGGTTCAACCCGTATTGAGCGCGTGCTGGCCTCCGGCACCGGCGCGCGTATTGTCACCAGTCACGACGATGTCTGTCTGGTGGAGATCCAGCTTGCTGAAGGTCACGATTTTGCTACGCAGCAAAAAGAGATCGATCAGCTGCTGAAGCGCGCCCAGCTGCGTCCGCTGGCAAGCGGCCTGCATCCCGATCGTCGCCTGCTGCAGCTCTGCTATACCGCAGAAGTGGTTAACAGTGCCTTTACGCTGCTGCAGGATGCGGCGCTGCCGGGCCATCTGCAGCTGCGCGATGGCATGGCGCTGGTGGCGCTGGTGGGAGCTGGCGTAACGCGCAATCCGCTGCACAGCCACCGTTTCTGGCAGCAGATTAAAGATCAGCCGGTTGAGTTTGTCTGGCAGTCAGAAGAGCATATCAGCCTGGTCGCGGTGCTGCGCACAGGACCGACCCGCCATCTGATTCAGGGACTGCATCAGTCGCTGTTTCGCGCAGAAAAACGTATCGGCCTGATGCTGTTCGGAAAGGGCAATATCGGCGCGCGCTGGCTGGAGCTGTTCGCCCGCGAGCAGGAAACGCTCTCCGCCCGTACCGGCTTTGAGTTTGTGCTGGCTGGCGTGGCTGACAGTCGTCGCAGCCTGCTGAGTTACGAAGGGCTGGATGCCAGCCGCACGCTGGCTTTTTTCGACGATGAAGCGCAGGCGCTGGATGAGGAGTCGCTGTTTCTGTGGATGCGCGCGCATCCGTTTGATGACCTGGTGGTGCTTGACGTAACCGCCAGCGCGCCGCTGGCGCAGCAGTATCTCGATTTTGCCAGTCACGGTTTTCACGTGATCAGCGCAAATAAAGTGGCTGGCGCATCAGACAGCCAGAGCTGGCGTCAGATCCGCGATGCCTTCGCCAAAACCGGGCGCCACTGGCTTTATAACGCGACGGTCGGTGCCGGTTTGCCGGTTAACCACACGGTACGCGACCTGCGCGAAAGTGGCGACTCAATACTCTCCATCAGCGGAATTTTCTCCGGCACGCTGTCGTGGCTGTTTTTGCAGTTTGACGGCAGCGTTCCCTTCAGCGAGCTGGTGGATCAGGCGTGGCAGCAGGGGCTGACTGAACCCGATCCGCGCGTCGATCTCTCCGGGCAGGATGTGAAGCGCAAGCTGGTGATCCTGGCGCGTGAGGCGGGCTACGATATCGAGCCGGATCAGGTGCGGGTAGAGTCGCTGGTACCAGTCGACTGTGAGGCGGAATCGGTTGATCACTTTTTTGAAAACGCAGACGAGCTGAATAACCAGATGCTGCAGCGCTACGAAGCGGCGCAGGAGCTGGGCCTGGTGCTGCGTTATGTGGCGCGCTTTGATGCCAGCGGTAAAGCCCGCGTCGGCGTGGAAGCGGTGCGGCCTGAACATCCGCTGGCAGCGCTGCTGCCGTGCGATAACGTCTTTGCCATTGAGAGCCGCTGGTACCGCGATAATCCGCTGGTGATCCGCGGACCCGGTGCCGGACGTGATGTTACCGCGGGTGCGCTGCAGTCGGATCTGAACCGTCTCGCCCAGCTGCTTTAATCCGGACTGCTGCAGAGAGAATAAAAAAGGAGCCTGAGGCTCCTTTTTTTGTATCGGCTAACCGGTGTTGCGCATGCCGGCGGCCACGCCGGCGATGGTTACCATCAGCGCCTGCTCAACCCGCGCGTCCGGTTCGTCACCGCGTACTTCCTGCGCACGGGCGCGCAGCAGCAGCTCTGCCTGCAGCACGTTCAGGGGATCGGTATACACGTTGCGCAGCGCAATGGATTCGGCAATCCACGGCTGATCCGCCATCAGATGCGCATCATTTGCAATGGTCAGCACCGCTTTAATATCCGCTTCCAGCTGGTCGCGCAGCTGTTTACCCAGCGGCCAGAGCGCTTTATCAACCAGGCGCTGATCGTAATACTCTGCCAGCCACAGGTCAGCTTTGGAGAAGACCATCTCCAGCATCCCGAGGCGGGTTGAGAAGAACGGCCAGTCGCGGCACATCGTTTCCAGCTGATCCTGATGACCTTCATCCATCGCTTTCTGCAGCGCCGCGCCGGCGCCGAGCCAGGCTGGCAGCATCAGACGGTTTTGCGTCCAGGCAAAAATCCACGGAATGGCGCGCAGGGATTCAACGCCACCGGTCGGACGACGTTTAGCCGGACGTGAGCCCAGCGGCAGTTTGCCCAGCTCCTGCTCCGGTGTGGCAGAGCGGAAGTAGGGAACAAAGTCAGCATTTTCACGGACGTAGCCGCGATACATGGCGCAGGAGTGCGCAGAAAGGCCGTTCATGATCTCCCGCCACTCCTGTTCAGGCTCCGGCGGCGGCATCAGGTTCGCTTCCAGAATGGCCCCGGTATAGAGCGAGAGGCTGGCGATGGTGACTTCCGGCAAGCCATATTTAAAGCGGATCATTTCGCCCTGTTCTGTCACGCGCAGGCCACCTTTAAGACTGCCCGGCGGCTGAGAGAGCAGTGCAGCGTGCGCAGGCGCGCCGCCACGGCCAATGGAGCCGCCGCGACCGTGGAACAGCGTCAGGGTAATGCCCGCTTTTTCACAGGTTTTAATCAGCGCGTCCTGCGCCTGATACTGTGCCCAGCTGGCCGCCATCACGCCGGCATCTTTTGCCGAGTCGGAATAGCCAATCATTACCATCTGTTTGCCGTTGATAAAGCCGCGATACCAGTCGATATTCAGCAGCTGCGTCATAACATCATTGGCGTTGTTCAGGTCATCCAGCGTTTCAAACAGTGGCGCGACCGGCATAGCGTACGGAATGCCCGCCTCTTTCAGCAGCAGATGAACCGCCAGCACGTCAGAAGGCGTTTTCGCCATAGAGATCACGTAGGCCGCGATGGAACCCTGCGGCGCTTCGGCGGCGACTTTACAGGTTTCCAGCACTTCGCGCGTGTTGTCGCCCGGCTCCCACTGGCGCGGCAGCAGCGGACGTTTTGAATTGAGTTCGCGGATCAGAAACGCCTGTTTGTCCGCTTCTGACCAGCTTTCGTAGTCGCCGAGGCCGAGATAGCGCGTAACTTCCGCAATCGCTTCGGTATGACGGGTGCTCTCCTGGCGGATGTCGATGCGCACCAGCGGAACGCCAAAGCATTTTACCCGGCGCAGCGTGTCCAGCAGCTGGCCATTAGCGATAATGCTCATACCACACTGCTGCAGCGACTGATAAATAGCAAACAGCGGCTGCCAGAGCTGCTCATTGGAGACCAGCAGATCGGTCGGGCGCGGCAGGCGTTCGCCTTTCAGGCGCTGCTCCAGATATGCCTGCGTGTTCATCAGCTGGCTGCGCATGCGTTTCAGGATCATGCGGTAAGGTTCAATTGCGTCCGGATCGCCGCACATTACGCGCACTTCGTCGCTGCACTCCGACATCGACAGCTCAGAGATCAGCACCCCTACATCGCGCAGGAAGAGGTCGGCTGCTTTCCAGCGGCTCAGCTGCATGACGTGGCGGGTAATAGGTGCGGTCACGTTCGGGTTGCCGTCACGATCGCCGCCCATCCACGACGTGAATTTAATCGGCACAAAATCCACCGGCAGCTGAATGCCAAACGTCTCTTCAACCTGCTCATTCAGTTCACGCAGAAACGCGGGAACGCCCTCCCACAGGCTATTTTCCACGACGGCGAAGCCCCATTTCGCTTCATCGACCGGGGTAGGGCGATATTTACGGATCTCATCCGTATGCCACGCCTGCGCTACCAGCTGGCGCAGACGGCGCATCACCTGATTGCGCTCATAATCGGTGATATCAGCGTGATCGAGCTGCTCCAGGCAGCTGTTCACTTCGCCGAGCTTGTGGATCAGGGTGCGGCGGGTAATTTCAGTCGGGTGTGCGGTCAGGACCAGCTCCAGCGACAGCTCTTCAATCGCCTGACGGATAGCCATTTCGCTGAGATCGCTATGCTGCTTCAGGCGCTCAAACGTCTTTTTCAGCAGCTCCGGATGGTTAGCGCCATCGCCGCTGCGTGAAATGGTCTGATACTGTTCAGCCACGTTAGTAAGGTTAAGAAACTGACTAAAGGCGCGGGCCACCGGCAGCAGCTCATCGTTAGAAAGGTTCTGCAGCGTTGACAGCAGCTCCCGGCGATGAGAGTCATTGCCTGCACGGGATGACTTAGAGAGTTTGCGGATGGTTTCCACCCGATCGAGAATGTTCTCTCCCAGTGCATCCTTTATCGTATCCCCGAGCAGTTTGCCGAGCATACTGACATTACTTCGCATTGCGGAATATTGTTCGTTCATTTGACCCTGACACCCTTATCGTCTTTTAACCCCTCTGGACCCAACCAGCGGGTATAACATCATCTTTTATCTAGCCACGATTTGTGAACTCCGTCAATTAGCCTGAACTGACGAAAACAGGCAGCTAACGTGCGGAAAGTGATAAGTTTTATCGGGGATAGAGAGAGATAAGTTATTCTTATCAGCAAACACCGGATAATGACGGGGCATTTTGCTGATTAAACAGTGAAATGCCCCGCAGATTATCTATCAGTGACAAAAATGCTGCACAACCTGCGTGATCAGGGCGTGAGTTGGCTTAATAAATGCGGTATCGATAAATTCATCCGGCTGATGCGCCTGCTCGATTGAACCTGGCCCCAGCACCAGCGTCGGGCAGATCTGCTGAATAAAAGGCGCTTCGGTACAGTAGTTGACCACTTCCGTCGGCACGCCCAGCAGCTTCTCCACCACCGTAACCAGTTCATGATCGGCCGGACACTCATAACCCGGAATAGGCGGATGCAGTTCGCCTACGGTCAGGCGGCCAGGCCAGCGGGCGCTCACCGGTGCCAGCGCTTCATTCAGCAAGCCATCCAGATCGTTCAGGCTCAGGCCCGGCAGTGGCCGGATATCCATATGCAGTTCGCAACAGGCGCAGATGCGGTTAGCCGCGTCACCACCATGAATATGACCAAAGTTCATAGTCGGATAAGGAATGGCAAAGCCATCATGGTGATAGCGCTCTTTCAGGGTATGGCGCAGCTTCATCAGTTCTGTAATAGAGGCGTGCATCAGCTCAATCGCATTCACGCCGCGCGCCGGATCGCTGGAGTGGCCTGACTGGCCCTCAATGCGGATAGCGTGTGAAAGGTGGCCTTTGTGGGCGCGCACCGGTTTGAGCGAGGTAGGCTCACCGATAATGGCGCAGTCGGGGCGCAGCCGGGCTGACTCAGAGAAATATTTGGCACCTGCCATCGTGGTCTCTTCGTCAGCGGTCGCCAGCACATAGAGCGGTTTTTTAAGCGTAGTGACGTCAACATCGCGCAGCGCATCGAGAATAAAGGCGAAGAAGCCTTTCATATCTGCCGTGCCCAGCCCGTAAAGTTTATTGTCATGTTCAGTCAGGACAAACGGATCGCGTGTCCAGCGTCCGTCATCAAAGGGTACGGTGTCAGTATGACCCGCCAGCAGCAGTCCGCCTGCGCCTTCACCGCTGCGCGCCAGCAGGTTGAACTTATGTCGCGTGCCCGGCACCGGCTGAACTTCAACGCTGAAGCCCAGATCGCGGAACCAGCCCGCCAGCAAATTGATTAAACTTTCGTTGCTCTGGTCAAGCGCGCTGTCGGTTGCGCTGATTGACGGTGAGGCGATCAACTGGCGGTAGAGTTCGATAAAAGGTGGAATTTTTGACTTCACTGTTGACGGTCCTTAGGTTAGGATGTATCAATATTCATGCACTAATAGTGAATAAAAATACATTAACGTCGTCTGCATGTGAACTGAAAAAAGCTGCAAACGGCATCGTGGGCAACGGGGCAATGCCGCGACCCGATACGTGTGACTGTAATAAGGTATACAGCCTGATGTTGAATACGCTGATCGTTGGTGCCAGTGGTTATGCTGGCGTAGAGCTTGCCACTTACCTGAATCGCCATCCGCATATGAACATAACCGCTTTAGCGGTTTCAGCGCAAAGCCCGGATGCCGGAAAATTGCTCTCCGATCTCCATCCGCAGCTGAAAGGTATCGTGGATCTGCCGCTGCAGCCGCTGAGCGATCCGGCGGCGTGGGCAGAGAAAGTAGATGTGGTGTTCCTCGCGACGGCGCATGAAGTCAGCCACGATCTGGCACCTGAATTTCTGAAAGCAGGCTGCGTGGTCTTCGATCTCTCAGGCGCCTTCCGGGTCAACGATGAGGCGTTCTACACCCGCTATTATGGCTTCAGTCATCAGCATCAGGCGTGGCTGGATAACGCGGTATATGGTCTGGCCGAATGGAATCACGAACGTATTAAAGAGGCCCAGTTGGTGGCCGTGCCTGGGTGCTATCCCACCGCAGCGCAGCTGGCGCTGAAGCCGCTGCTCAAAGCGGATTTGCTGAATGACGCGCAGTGGCCGGTAATCAATGCCACCAGCGGCGTCAGCGGAGCCGGGCGTAAAGCCAGCGTCGCGACCAGCTTTTGCGAAGTGAGCCTGCAGCCCTACGGCCTGTTTAACCACCGTCATCATCCGGAAATAGTTGCCCATCTTGGCGCGCCGGTTATTTTTACCCCGCATCTGGGTAATTTTCCCCGCGGTATTCTCGCAACCATCACCTGCCGTCTGAAAGCGGGCATTACGCAGCAGGATGTGACCGATGCGTTTTATGCGGCCTATCACGACAAGCCGCTGGTGCGCCTCTATGACAACGGCGTACCGGCGCTGAAAGCGGTAGTGGGCCTGCCGTTCTGCGATATCGGTTTTGCCGTACAGGATGAGCATCTGATTGTAGTCGCGGCAGAAGATAACCTGCTGAAAGGCGCGTCATCACAGGCGATTCAGTGTCTGAATATTCGTTTCGGTTTCCCTGAAACACTCTCTCTGATTTAACGGACGGATAACGTAACCATGAGCAATCCACTGATCATTAAACTGGGCGGCGTACTGCTGGATAGCGAAGAAGCACTGGCCCGGCTGTTTGATGCGCTGCTGGCGTACCGCAATGAGCATCAGCGTCCGCTGGTGATTGTGCACGGCGGCGGCTGTCTGGTCGACGAATTGATGAAAAAGCTCGCGCTGCCGGTGAAAAAGAAAGATGGCCTGCGCGTTACACCCGCCGATCAAATCGACATTATTACCGGCGCGCTGGCGGGCACTGCGAATAAAACGCTGCTGGCGTGGGCAACCCGTTACGGCATTAATGCTGTCGGGCTGTGTCTGGGCGATGCCGGACTGGTCAGCGTCGCGCAGTTTGATGAAGAGCTGGGGCATGTCGGGCAGGCCACGCCGGGCAACCCTGCGCTGCTGAATACGCTGCTGAATGCAGGCTATATGCCGGTTATCAGCTCAATTGGCATCACTGCCGGCGGAGCGCTGATGAATGTGAATGCCGATCAGGCAGCGACGGCGCTGGCAGCCACTATCGGAGCCGATCTGGTGCTGCTCTCTGACGTCAGCGGCATTCTCGACGGCAAAGGCCAGCGCATCGCTGAAATGACCGCAGCGAAAGCGGAACAGCTGATTGCGCAGGGCATTATTACCGACGGTATGATTGTTAAAGTCAATGCTGCGCTGGATGCGGCACGCACGCTGGGCCGTCCGGTCGATATCGCCAGCTGGCGCCATGCTGAGCAGCTGCCCGACCTTTTCAACGGCGTGTCGATTGGCACCCGGATTCTCGCATAATCAAGGATTAAGACATGAGCACGCAAAACATTAAAAAAATCGTTCTGGCCTACTCAGGCGGCCTCGATACCTCAGCCATCATTCCATGGCTGAAAGAGAATTACGGTGGCTGCGAAGTTGTGGCGTTTGTCGCCAATATTGGTCAGGACCCGGCCGACCTGGAAGGCGTTGAGAAAAAAGCGCTGCAGTCGGGCGCATCTGAATGTCACGTAGTGGATCTGCGTGAAGAGTTCATCAGCGATTACGTCTATCCGGTGCTGCAGACCGGTGCCCTGTATGAAGGCACCTATCTGCTGGGCACGTCAATGGCGCGTCCTATCATTGCTAAAGCGCAGGTTGAACTGGCGCTGAAAGTGGGTGCTGACGCGCTGTGCCACGGCGCAACCGGTAAAGGCAACGACCAGGTGCGTTTCGAAACCACCTATACCGCGCTGGCACCACAGCTTAAAGTTGTTGCGCCATGGCGCGAGTGGGATCTGCGTTCGCGTGAGGCGCTGCTCGACTATTTGAAAGAGCGCAATATCCCGACGACCGCGTCGCTGGAGAAGATCTACAGCCGCGATGAGAACGCGTGGCATATCTCCACCGAAGGTGGCGTGCTGGAAAGTCCGTGGAATGCACCGAATAAAGATTGCTGGGTATGGACCGTGGATCCGCTTGAAGCGCCGGACCAGCCGGAAAATGTCACCGTGACCGTTGAAAAAGGCTGCGTGGTTGCCGTAAACGGCGAGCAGCTGAGCCCGTTCCAGTGCCTGGAAAAACTGAACGTACTGGGTGCTAAACATGGCGTTGGCCGGATCGATATCGTGGAAAACCGTCTGGTTGGCATCAAATCACGCGGCTGCTATGAAACCCCTGGCGGTACCATCATGGTAAATGCGCTGCGTGCGGTTGAGCAGCTGGTTCTGGATCGCGACAGCTTCAAATGGCGTGAGCAGCTGGGCCAGGAGATGTCTTACGTGGTTTACGATGGTCGCTGGTTCGCGCCGCTGCGCCAGTCTATTCAGGCGGCGGCGGCATCGCTGGCTGAAGAGGTCAACGGCGAAGTGGTTCTGCAGCTTTACAAAGGTCAGGCTACGGCGATTCAGAAGAAATCGGCTAACAGCCTCTACTCAGAAGAGTTCGCCACCTTTGGTGAAGATGAGGTGTATGACCATCGTCACGCGGGCGGCTTTATTCGCCTGTTCTCCCTCTCTTCGCGCATTCGTGCGCTGAACGAGCAGAAGAAGTAAGCACGCGGCAGCAGTTATATAAGGGCGGCTCAGGCCGCCTTTTTCAACACGATTTCAGGAGCAAGCAGATGGCACTTTGGGGCGGACGGTTCTCGCAGGCAGCAGACCAGCGGTTTAAACAGTTTAATGATTCACTGCGTTTTGATTACCGCCTGGCGGAGCAGGACATTACCGGCTCTGTGGCGTGGTCAAAAGCGCTGGTAACCGTGAACGTTTTAACCTCAACGGAACAGCAGCAGCTTGAAGCGGCGCTGAACGAGCTGCTGGCGGACGTACGCGCGAATCCGTCACAGATCCTGGAAAGCGATGCAGAAGATATTCACAGCTGGGTCGAGGGCAAGCTGATCGATAAGGTCGGGGCGCTGGGTAAAAAGCTGCATACCGGACGCAGCCGTAACGATCAGGTTGCCACCGATCTGAAGCTCTGGTGCAAAGAGCAGGTTGCCCTGCTGCTGGACGCGACGCGTCAGCTGCAGAGCGCGCTGGTGGCGACGGCAGAAGCGAATCAGGATGCCGTCATGCCGGGCTATACGCATCTGCAGCGCGCGCAGCCGGTTACATTCGCCCACTGGTGTCTGGCGTATACCGAAATGCTGGCGCGCGATGAGAGCCGTCTGCAGGATACGCTGAAGCGGCTGGATGTCAGCCCGCTGGGCTGTGGTGCGCTGGCCGGTACCGCTTATGAGATTGACCGCGAGCAGCTGGCAGGCTGGCTCGGTTTTGCTTCGGCAACGCGTAACAGCCTGGATACCGTATCCGATCGCGATCATGTGCTGGAGCTGCTCTCCGACGCGTCAATTGGCATGGTGCATCTGTCGCGCTTTGCAGAAGACCTGATTTTCTTTAACACGGGCGAGGCGGGCTTCGTCGAGCTGTCTGATAAAGTCACCTCAGGTTCATCGCTGATGCCGCAGAAGAAAAATCCGGATGCGCTGGAGCTGATTCGCGGTAAATGCGGCCGTGTCCAGGGCGCACTGACCGGCATGATGATGACGCTGAAAGGCCTGCCGCTGGCCTACAACAAAGATATGCAGGAAGATAAAGAAGGGCTGTTTGACGCACTGGATACCTGGCTCGACTGTCTGCACATGTCAGTGCTGGTTCTGGATGGTATTCAGGTTAAACGTCCGCGTTGTCAGGAAGCGGCTGAACAGGGCTACGCTAATGCCACCGAGCTGGCAGACTATCTGGTCGCGAAAGGCGTGCCGTTCCGCGAGGCGCATCATATTGTGGGAGAAGCGGTCGTCGCGGCTATCCAGCAGGGTGTGGCGCTGGAAGCGCTGAGTCTGGCTCAGCTGAAGCAGTTCAGTGACGTCATCGAAGAGGATGTCTATCCGGTGCTTTCGCTGCAGTCCTGCCTCGACAAGCGTAACGCGCGCGGTGGTGTTGCGCCGCAGCAGGTAGCCCAGGCGATTCGCGAAGCACAGGCGCGTCTGCAATAGCCGCTCCCGGACGCTGGCCGGTTTGATATGCCATAAAAAAAGCGGGCTTTATAAAAAGCCCGCCAACCTCTGGCTTCGGAATTGCATATTTTTATAGGCACATCATCAGCGTACCGGCACTCCCCGCCAGCACAGTGATTGGGTTCAGCAAAACAGATTTGCTGCGTAAAAAGCGTTTTTTGTAAAAGCGTTCAGCCCCGGCACATGTTCAGCAAATAAATAAATTTCTCTACAAATGCATGGGCTTAAATCAGTGAGCGCTATTATTCCCGTGCACAGCTTGATAGGGCCAATCGTTCGTTGCTATTCTATCTATCGCCACGGGCTATCGTGGTTTGGAGGATATTAATGAACATTCGCGATCTCGAGTATCTGGTTTCACTTGCGGAACACCGCCATTTCCGTCGCGCTGCTGATGCCTGTCATGTCAGTCAGCCGACTCTGAGCGGACAGATCCGCAAGCTGGAAGATGAACTGGGCGTCATGCTGCTGGAACGTACCAGCCGTAAAGTGCTGTTCACCCAGGCAGGATTACTGCTGGTTGATCAGGCGCGAACCGTACTGCGTGAGGTTAAGGTGCTGAAAGAGATGGCCAGCCAGCAGGGTGAAGCGATGTCCGGACCGCTGCATATCGGACTGATCCCCACGACCGGCCCCTATCTGCTGCCCAATATTATTCCTATGCTGCATCAGACTTTCCCGAAGCTGGAGATGTATCTGCATGAAGCACAGACTCAGCAGCTGCTGGCACAGCTCGACAGCGGGAAACTTGACTGCGCTATTCTGGCGCTGGTTAAAGAGAGTGAAGCCTTTATTGAAGTGCCGCTGTTTGATGAGCCCATGAAGCTGGCGATCTACAAAGATCACCCGTGGCACGATCGCGATCGCGTGCCGATGTCCGATCTGGCGGGTGAAAAACTGCTGATGCTGGAAGATGGTCACTGCCTGCGCGACCAGGCGATGGGCTTCTGCTTTGAGGCGGGTGCGGACGAAGATACCCATTTTCGCGCCACCAGCCTGGAAACGCTGCGTAATATGGTGGCGGCCGGCAGCGGCATTACGCTACTGCCTTCACTGGCGGTGCCTAAAGAGCGCGTGCGCGATGGTGTCTGCTATCTGCCCTGTTATAAACCGGTACCGCAGCGCACTATCGCGCTGGTTTACCGGCCAGGTTCGCCTCTGCGCAGCCGCTATGAGCAGCTGGCAGAAGCAATCAAAACCCATATGCAGGGCCATTTTGACGCCGCGTTAAAACAGGCGGTTTAATCCGTTCAGCGCGGCTACACG
>JAAIGE0101107126.1_pt1 | contig 25022 bp, 32 predicted proteins | sample 6487951 | NCBI WGS metagenome assembly JAAIGE01 (sample SAMN13974128, study PRJNA590717) | phyllosphere metagenome | biome: tomato field; feature: multiple bacterial spot infested tomato fields; material: tomato leaves; isolation source: leaves from tomato fields | host: Solanum lycopersicum ...
CCCGGAACACCGACCCCCACATACTGACCGGAATGGTGGTCAAAATACTGGTGGCTTCGTTACTCAACAGCGGTGAGGTAGTCACTTTGGCAACATCATTCGCAAAGACTTGAATGGCCATGCAAAGCGAAGCAGTGGTACGATTGTACTGATTGCGCTTGAGCGCCTCCGATGCCTTGATCAGCTCTTTGACCAGCTGCTCCCAGGTGCGCGGAATCCGACCACGTGCCAGATACAGCGGTTCACGCGGATGGGTGTCGAGTACGACCGTCCATTCAGAATCCTTGCCGTACATGACCCAGGTTTTGGTGTACAGTGTACCTTCAATCACCTGTTCGCGGCTGATCGTGCCGGGGCTGATGAGGAAGCGGGTGTGGTATTTCAACCCCTCTTGCATCTGGATGATGGTCAGGTGTTCACCCACCGGGCGATACTCCAGCGCCAGTTGGCGCAGTGTTCCTTCCGGCCAGGTATTGACCGTTGCCATCAGATGTGGGTTTTGGCTGACCGTATACTCGACCATCTCGATGTCACGCGGATGATCGCGCACGATCTGTTCGTACGCGGCGTACATGAGGTCGTTGGTGTGGAACTGTGCCTCGGGACTGACCTGCAGACCGAACAGGCTACGGGGAGCGCCAGAGTTTTTGGTGTTGACTTCGAACATGACAAATTACCTTTTGAGTAGGGTGGGTGACACGGTGTGGTATGGTGCCTAGGTGGAACCTGCCTAGGCGCAGGGTAATGCGATTATGCCTCGCCTTCATCGATGATGAATTCGACCTGATGTTCCAACTGCCAGGCTTTCCAGTGATCGACATCCATCTTGAGTAGCGTCAGACCGCCGCGTTCGACCGTTTCAACCTGGTTTAAATTACCCGGTGCATCGCAGTTCTTCTCCATGGCACATATCTCACCCCAGGACTGGGCGATGCCAAAACTCAGTCCGTTGTTTGCTTGAATGCACAGCGTCATCCACGTACAAATCAAGGGCTCAACCATTTCCACAGGGATGCCGGAACTCGTGCTGGCGTATGTCAGCAGCTGGACATGGGTCGGCGCCAGCATCCCGTCAGGTCCGGGTAAGAAAGGAAGGTAGCGCATTTCGAAATTGAGTAAGATTGCCCAGCCAGTTACTTCGGGTGACTTACCTACGATGACCAGACTGTTGGCATCACCGAAGACTTCAAAGCTTTTCATGTTCCAGATCCTTGCATTCAGTAGAGGGATTGCCCAGGAGACTGCCTGGGCGCAGGAGTGACAGCCATCAGGCGTCAGGGTAATGCTCGGCAACCAACTGATTGTATCTGGCCGCCTGCTTCGCTTCGCGGTAATACTGCTCAAACAAATCAACCAACAGTCGCTGACCCGGCCAGGTCACTTGGTCCATCTGCGCAAGCAGCTGATCGATCGGACCGCCTGTCCGCAACAGCCTGATGCTGTCATGTACCACGGTGATCTGTTCCATCTCAAGGGTCGGGATGGGCCTCCATGACGAAAAGGTGTTGGTCAGCGCTGTCCGGACTTGAGCGTCCGGGCAGTTGAACTCCTTGACGATTGCCATCAGCTCCAACCGCAATTGATCACCCTTGAACGGTACCATGGCAGTACGGTGATGCAATGGGGCGCGAGGGTGGTCGTTGTAGGTCACCTCCCAAGTCGTGGGCATTCCAGGTCCGGCATACAGCTGCCATTGCTTACGATGGGATTCCCTCGGATGCAGGGTCGTGCGAATGACCTCCCACGGATTGACCTCCCAGCGAATTACCGAAAGCGAACCGGGGTTGCGGTCGATGACCTCCATCCCAGAATCCGCCTCCATGAAGCAGCTCAAGGTACGCCCCGGTCGCCCACCGGCGATGTCCAGCCGCACCGCAAACCCCGTACCTCTGGAGTAAGTAGCCATGGCCGCATAGAGCTCGGCAAACGCGGCCGGATGTTCAAAGGTCGTGGACTTCGGCCCACTCACCAATCGCAGGTAGGGGAAATCGATATTGAAACCGGGGCAGGTTTCAAGTACAAAGGCGGAACTGGTCATGCGGGTAACTCCAAGGTTAGATAGTGCTGGTCGGGGGTGTTGTTGGTACGGTGAATCAGGTTCAGTTACAGGTACGGCCGGTGGGTTCGACTTTACAGTGGGTCGCCAGCCACTTGATCATGGCTGGCTGTACCGCACCGACCAGGGTCGAGTCCTGGTTGATGCAGATGCTGGTGCAGCGCAACAGCGGATTGAGCACATCACGGTTGGACAGATACGGTACCCACGCCACGATACTCAGCTCATCGATTTCGGTGGGCTGGGCTTCGAAGGTACAGGTGATGACAGCCTGGTCCTTGCTCATCGTGCAATCCAGGCGATGGAAGAACGGGTAGCGATCCAGGAACTGCGCATCAAAGCGCGGCGGGTATGGATAGGCGTTGATGTTGCGGGTATTGTAGATCCGGTTCCACTCGGCCAGGCGCCGGAAGTACTCGGGACTGTCTTCGGGCGTACTGACCGGCTCGGTCAACACCGCCGAGATCACCCGCTTGCCGCGCGCCGGTGTTTCTTCAGCGGCCTCTTGCGAGGTAGCGTCGACGTGCACCATCGGCGCATCATTGTCTTCGGCTTCGGCTTTCCTGCTGCAACCACCAATGGCAGCGCACAGCAAAACTACCACTGTCAGCGATTTGTAAATGGACATAGAAATTCCTTTTGGAGTAAACAGCGGGGGAGTTGTAAATGGGTGGCAGGGAACGCTGCTGACGGAGAGTCCCCTGTATGGGGCTTTAGGTCACCAGGGGCATCAACAGCGCCCCTGCCATAGGGGATAGACGGGACATTGCTACCTCCAATGGACTTCGGTGGTGTGAACTCAATCGAGCAAAGCTAGCTTTTCGGAGCTACCGTCAGTGAAGTGATATGGGTTTCAGATTCGTTTATTTCGTATTTCTATTGGCCAGTTCACCGGCCATAAACCCCCTAAAGACCGAGGGGCCTTTAGGGGACTTAAGGAATCAGAGTTTGGCCAGGTGGCCGACGTAGGTCTCGCGAGAGGTAAAGGTGTGCACGCCGTAAGCCTCCAGGGCAGTGACGATGGCATCGGTGGTGCCTTGCGTATCATCGCCGCTAATGGGCAATGCCGCTGCCACGACTTGGTCCGGGTTCTGCAGCGATGCAGTCACCAGCGCCTTCAACGTCGCCTGGGCGCTCGCATCGCCTGTGGCCACACCGGCCACATCGATCAGGTAATGGTGCACGTGACCGGTAGGCACGGACTGGGGCAGGAACTCGGCCATCTCCTCGCGCAAGGAGGTCAGCGTTTCCAATTCCTTGGAACGCTGCAGCTGCTGGGATTCCAGCGCCAGGGTCTTGCCCGAGAACGAGCGGGCTTCATCGATCAGGCCTTGTGCATAGCCTTCCAATGCCGGTGCACTCAGCAGCGTATACCGCTGCGGTGGTCCGTTATGGATCACATCCAGAAAACGCTTTGCAGTGTTACGCATGGGATGACACTCCTCATGTCAATGTAGGGTTCATAGGGTAAGGCATAGAAGCCAAAGCAAAAGCTAAAAGCTTAGAGCTAATAAGCCTACCTACCTACAGAGAGTTAGGTCCGACAGTAAAAAAATACTCAACGTCATGAAGATGTAGAGGAGGTGTGACAAAGATGTGAAGGCGAGGCCAGCAGCCCCCTTCCACCAACCATCCTCGGCTGATGAAAGGGGGCGAGTGCCTTACGGCCTGGCGCGGTTGAGCGCATCGACCTTGGCTTCCAGGTCACGGAAGCGGTTGTAGAGCTTCTTGCCGTGGTAGCCGACAAAGCCCAGACCGATCAGAGCGAATGCATTCTTCAACATGGTGCAGTTTTCCTTGTGAGAAAAGCCGAGCGTCCACACTGGGCGCTGCGGGTGTAACGTGAGTGGGAACGCGTTTACTTGGCGAGCTTGGCGATCAGGTAGTAGCCGGCCAACTTGACGGTGACCAGTGCGACCAGGGTGGTGTAGAACTTGGCATTGTCAGACATGTGCATCTCCTAGAGAGTAGCGGGCGGGTGAAGCGGATGCGTTGGTAGAACGGAATCAGCGAGAGATCAGTCGCGAAATGCCCAGACCGATGGCAGCGCCCACGACCACTGCGGATGCGTACACCGCAGCCATCTGAGGCTTGCTCAACGAGTCGAGCTTGTTGTCAGCTTTGGTGATCGCGGCATTGAACTTCTTGACAAGATTGGGCATGACACGATTCCTTAGAGGGTAGTGGGGGATTGTCCCGTTGTGTTATAGGTCTGAGATTTCTTTGGATCTCATTTATTGCGCGTGACCATCCAGCGGAACAGGTAAAAGGTTCCAACGAACAAGACGGTGTTCGTGGTCAGGATAATCTCGACGTCATCGTACCAGCTGGACCGACGGGCCATTAGAACGTTCCTTGGATTTGATTGAGGGATAAGCAATCTGTATGGTTGCTCGCAGGAGTGGTATGGATGTCAAAATCGTTGGGATCGTGGTCTCATAGTGTGGTAATTTAGACACTGGAGTTCCACCCATGGCTGTGACGATTAAATCCGTCTTTGAAGCAGTGGCGCAGGATGTGGTGATCGATGCAGCCTTGATCAAGCGGATTCACGACTATCAAGTTGCTTTTGTCAACCGTAACGCTGACCACATTAGCTTCTTCGGCGGTAACCTCATGGGTGTTCACCCCATGCGTTTCCGACCCCAGGACCGGGTGTCCTGGTTTGATGATGTTTTGAATATGGATGAGCTGGCCCTGTCCGACGGTATTGCCGATGTGGCTGACATCGATGCCGAATGGAAGCGCGCCAACGATGTCATGAATTTGTCGTGCGTGTGGCTGCTCAATGCCATCACCCATTCCAAGCTCCCGGTGGCGCTCAAAGAACAAGGCTGCCTGGACACCATGCTGGTCCTGCAGTACAAATTCCTCGGTTCGCTGATGGCGTGGTATTTCCGCTATCCGGCCGATGAGGCCACCATGCTGGCCGTGTACGCGCGCCTGTCCAAGAAGTACGCACTCAAGGCAGCCGGCAGTTGGACCAACCTGCTCCACATGCGTGCCCGTGAAGTGCTCTCGCACAGCTCGGTGCACTATAACACCTTCATGCAGTTCAACCGGGACAAGTCGATCATCTACATGGTCACCGACATCCAGGGCCGACTGCGTGAGATTGTCAAATCCATGACCACGGTGTTCTACAAGGTCCGTGAAGAGGGCGCTCGGATTTTGTCTGAGAACTCTGTCATGGACATTGATGGCACCATGGTGCTCAAAGACAAGACGCGTAACTACTCGACCATGATTCGTTATGGTCAGTCAGTCATCAATGACCGCAACTCGTTTGTCAAAGCAGACTTGATCAAGGTGGTGGCCGATGCCATGCACACGATGCCGCCGAAGCTGTTTGTCGATACCCTGGAATGGATGTCGGTCAATCACACCGGTAAGTTTGCCGCCCGTAACGACCAGCTGATCAGCGAGACGCTGATCTACGCATTCAACTTGATCTCCACCGATCGGGAGTTGCTGGGTAAGTCGTCGGGCGTGGTGCCGTTGATGGCCAAGCTGCGGGCGCTGTACATGGCCTCGCGCATGTCCGATACCACCTTGCTGCTGACCAAGCAGATCAGCGAAGCCATCGTCACCGATGCGGTTCGCACACGGAATGCGTCGGTCATCGCCTCCATCCGCACAGCGGTGCAACTGTACATTGTGCTGCGCACAATGGCCATGTCGCATTACCAGAGCTGATGCGATGAACATGACCCCACGCAACCGTGACCCTGATTATGCGTTTTGGGCCTCGATTGGAAAAGTGATCCGATCGAGTTGGTTTGGCTTGAGTTATTTCCTGGGTGTGTTCATCGATGCGGTCAAAGGCCCTTCGGTGACTGCGATGTATGAAGGGGAATCTAAGAACACTGTAGAGCTGTTGCGGTTGGATGAAACGGACTTCAATTTAAGCGTATCTGCACGCGAAGTGATCTATCACACCAAATACGCCCGTGCCTGGATCCCCGACACCCGGCACACCGTTTACGAGGTCTTTGGAACAGTTAACGACGCTTATCGCGAGTACTTTGACCCGCGCCTGTTCCAGACCGTCACCTATCCCATGCTTTGCACACCACTGCTGAAGTGGACGCGCTATCCACACGTGTATGCGATCAACACGCATATCAACCGCGTCTACCCGGCAGGGCTCCCCTTCCGTATCGACTTAAAATAATCCGAGAGAACAGAACCAGATGGACGATAACACCTTTACCCGCTTAACCGACGGTCCTTGGAAGGATCTGGTGCATGTGGACGCAGCGATCGAGATGGAGCGCTTGATCACAACGTTCGGTGTAAAGCAGTTGGCGCGCAAGATCGATTTGTCGATCACGCGCCTGACGGTCAAAGGTAGTACCCTGTGTGCACGTAACGCCACCGAGGAAGATGTCTCGGAGATCTACCACATCACCAGCACCTGTAAGTTGAAAAACGGCAAGGTGTTGACGCAAGTGACCTACGCTGCCGGTACCTTGGCGCAAGTTGCTGACCTGGCCGCGCTGAAGATGCGTTGTCTGGTGCAGATGGATGGTCGTGAGCCGATCCACGTGGCCGCCACACAGGCCGCAGTCCTGTAATCTGGTTCTAAAGCCGCACATAAGCCCCTCCCCGCCCATTGCTGGTGCGGGGAGGGGTGATATGCCGTCTACTTAACGCCAGCCCACACTGCGGTAGCCTGCGGCCTGTGGACGCGCATGTCCGTAACCAAAGCCACTGCGTGCCTGCGCCATCAATGGGACGTTGTGTTGTCCACTGCGCCGCTGATGGGCTTGGATCTGACTGCGCTTCTTGCGCTCCTCATTGGCTGCGGCAATCAACGCATCCACTGACGGGGCGTCAATGTCAGCCTGCTCACCTACGCGTGCAGACAAGATCCGCAGCCGGTGCTCATGCTTGGCCAAGGTCAGTTCATCCATGTCCTGTTTCAGCAACTCGGTGATCTGCTCAAACTCCTGCATGGTGCGTTCTTGCTGCGCACGGGCCTCGCGCTCTTCTTCAGTAATCGCCCGACCGTTCATGCCCAACTCCTGCATGACGTGTGTGGTATCGATACCGTAGTAGGCCAGGTTCTTGCCGTGGTTTGCCAACCAGTGGGTCATCAGCCATGCAATGACGTGGTCATCGTGCCCGGAGGTGATGTGATCGATACGACCATTCTTTTCCACCAGTCCACGAATTTCCCCCGAGATCTGCTTATCATGCACCAGATGCCCGGCCTGCTTGGCCGCGTTTTGCAACACGGTACCATAGAGCAACTTACGCGATTCTTTGGCAGTGTTGAAACCAAAGGCAGTGCGGCGGCGCTCGTAGAACGACTCATCCCGGTAAGCCAGGCCACGGTCCAATTCACGGAAGGCGTCTGGGTCTTCGCGGTAATTGTCCACCACTCGATTGTAGATACGCTTGAACGGATCTTGTCCGGCCAACGGCAGCTTGAGCAACAAGATGTCGATGATCGTCGGGGCCGAGGACTTGCGCTCAATGATCAAGGTGGTGTTCAAATAGCGCATCATGAACCAGAACAAGAACCCTGCGAAAATGGCCAGGTTAGTTTCATTGATCGTGGCCACCCCCACTACAGACAGATCACGCAGGTCCGTGACCACCAATGCGATACAGTCACGACCCACCGCATCGGAGGTATCCAGACCCAAGACATAGTGGCTGGAGTTCATCCGATCCATCAACTGATCTTCCGGAACGTACCAGCGAATCAAGAACCGGTCCGGACTGATCTCGGTGTAGAGCACTTCCCGTTCGGAGTTACGGATCGATTCGTTCAGCATCACCGACAGCGGCGAGCGCTGCGAACCGGAGGTCCAGATGTTGAGGAAGTCACGGTCAGCGTCTTCGCCAAAGGAGTTATTGTCGGCCATGGTTTCATACAACCATTCATCCGAGTACCCCAACTGGCGATGGGACATGGTGATGTTCATCAACATCTTCTTACCGCCGTTGGCGGCACTGCGCACCATGGCAATCAACTGCGGGTAGTTCAAGCAGTCCAAGAACATCTCGTTCCAGACTGTGCCGCCATGGATCAGGTTGTACATGTAACGCCCATCGCGGTCATCGATCTTACCGGCGGTGGTGGTGAACAGGTTGCCGTAGGGCTGTCCTGCATCACGGGCCTGTTGACGGGCAGCCGTACCGGCAGCCAGTGCAGCAGGGATGGTCTTACCAATCTGCGGAATGAAGGGGCCTTCGTCGACCTGCAGGATCGGGGTCGATAGTCCACGGCCCAGATTAGCCGCTGCTGTCGGAGAGCTACGGCCGACACCGGTGATGTATTTGTTCCCCAGCCCAATGCAGGTCAGCTCGTTTTGGTTGTTCGCATCGGCTGAGGAGACATTGATAAGCCACTTGGGGAAGAAATCACGGATGGCCTTCAAACGCTCCACGTTAGAGGTGCGCAGCTGGTCATCCTTGGTGATCATCATGATCTTCAGGCCTTCGCCTGCGATGTAGATCAGCAAGTCCATCAAACAGTCGGTCGAACCGGACTTACCGGTCTGACGGGGCTGGATGTTGGCCGCATCGATGTGATTGAAAAAGCACCAGTACAGCGCAATGTTGCCACGATTGGCCTTAAAGCGAATCGGGTCAGCGCCAGCGCCTGGGAGTTGTGCCACTTCCCGGAAGAAGTACCACGGATTGTATTTGCATTCCAGCTGGATCTTTGCACGGGTAACCACATCCAGACGTGGATCGTGCGGATTAACCCCTTGCAGATCGGGCTGCATCAGCGACAGATGGAAGGCATTGTTGGAGATACCCATATCCTGGTACAGTGCCGCCAACTCTAGAAATGACTTGTTGGTGGTCTGATCGTCAATAATGGCGTTTGGATAGCGTTTCCAATCTTGCTCAAGCAAAATCATGGCATAGGTCCCATAGAACGACCCCCTCTCATCCGGTGAGGGATGAGAGGGAATCATGAGCCTGCTTAGGTTCCAACACGCTGATGGACCGGCATGGCAGACACGCCCAACTGCAGATCCGTCGAAGCATTGCGCTTCATGAATCGCAGATAGACCAGTCCACCCTCGCCGGGCATTTCATGTGTGGTGATGAGGCTATCCCACATGGTGACGGGGATTTCGACCTCATGGTTACCAATCAACAGGGAGATGAAATTCGGGGCAGGTGCGCGTTCCTCAGACACGGGGTCAAAGAGCGGCAACGTCCTATAGAATACCTTCTCCAGCCAGGTATTGTAGTCAGTCTCTCCATTGGAGATGTCCAACTGCCAATTCCCAACGTTGATAAAGCGCGAACGCGCCACCAGGCCGCCCTCACCATACATCGGACTTTGGCCGGGCGCAAAGCCCAAATGCCAATTGTCCTGCGTGGCATCATCCCCGCGCGAACGCAAGGTGACCTTGAAGGTCTGCACGTGCCGGTAATTGGCAAAGCGCGGATCGACCGACTTCATGTTCAGACCCACCGACAGTTCCTGCACGGTGCCGTAGAGCAGCGGATCAAACGAACGGGTGTCGCTGGTCATCTGCACCAGGTTGGTCACGTTGTAGTAATCGCCACGCTCCAGGTTGTACAGCCAGTACTCCAGGCGATAGCCGTTGGCCTGGCCGGCCCATACCGGGTACGGGTACAGCTTGACGCTGTAGGCGCCATCGGCCTTGGCCGTGGTGGCGGTGTACTGCACCGAGATGGTCTTGGACGGTGTCGGCTCGCCGATGTAGTTGTACTCGTTCGGACCCAGGTGGTAGGTCAACACCAACGGGATCTTCTGACCCTGAATGGTGGCGATGTAGCTCTCATACAGACCGAACATCGAGAACTTGGTACCATCCACCGGCAGACGAATCTGCGAGCCGTCCGAGTAGGTCACCACGCCAATCAGGTTCAAATTGGCCACCGGCATGTTGATCGGGTACTCGATGTTCATCGGGTCCGAGCTGGACAGGAACGGGGTTTCAATGCCAATGGCGGTGATGTACTTCATCGACGCATCGGTGGTCCGGATGAAATCGGTGTTGACCACCAACAGGCGATTGACCGACACGATCATTCCGGTGTCGTCATAGACCACCACCGAGACGATCTGGCCATCATCGAGCTTGGAGTTGGTGTAACCCACTGCCGGGGCCTTGACAGCGATGTTGGCACCATCGGGCATGGTCACCAGTTCCAAGGGAATGGATTCGGAGATGAAGTTACCGGACTGATCGTAGAACGCGGAAATGACCTTACCGCGCTCTCCGATTTCCATGCCTTCAAACACCAATACCCGATCGGCGGTTTTGGTGTAGATGTGCATATCCGAATCGATGGCCAGGATGTGCGGGGTGACGCGGGTATTGTGATAGACGCGGAATCGTTCAGTGGCCGTGCCAGGGCCTGCGCCCAGCAAGATGTCCTGATCGGAGCTCTGTTCGTTCTCGCGCGGCTGCGACCATTTGGTCAGTCGGGAAATACCAGTGGTGATGTCCACCGCCACTACGCGGTAGAACCCTTCGGCCCAATCCAGAACCATGTCGTCCACGTTAGGCACGTGACCACGGTCTTTCTCGGGCGTATAGAGCTCTGTCATGTTCCACACACGGAAACCTTCTCCGACGTGGGTAATGAGGACAGGAGGCGTATCGCTTGCCATGGAAGAATCCTAAATGCAGAGGCTGGATTACCCAACCTCTTTGGTGGTGAGGGTGATCAGACCGCGATCAATGGAGATCTGAAACTTGGCCAACTGCTTGGCTCGCTTGGCAGCGATCGCTTCAGGGTCCCTGAGCGACAACTGCGCAAACGCCGCTTCACCCAACTCCTCGCGCAGCAATTGGATCGCCGCTTCCAGATCGTTGAGTTCATCGACCAATTTGGCCAGGCCAGAGATCCCGTCCTTGGGATTGATCTCGTGCGGACCAAAGAACATGATTTTATCAGCTGCCTGCGAAACCTCCGAGGCTTCCTCGCTGATTTGCAGACAGATGGCTTGCACTGAGTTCATGGCTTAAGTCCTTTAGATGAGCGTGTCTTTGACCTTGGTGAAGGCCGACACATCCACGCGGTTGTTGAGGTAGATCGCCGCCGCACGCGAGAGCATGCGCCATTGATAGATGTCCAATTCCACCAGCGTTTGCAAGTTGTGGGGATGCACCACCACATACCGGTCATCGATACCGTCCCGGAACACCGGGTCGTAATCAAGCAGGTACTCATAGCTTGCCAACGCCAGCTTCAAGCTGCGGTCTGAGTACTGGCCACGGAACCCATCGGTGGACAGCCGGCCATTGACCAGGTCATGCATGATGGTAGAGGTGAACGGGGAGTAGACCGGATACCGGGCGGTGGGGACCAAAACCGGCGCATCGATCTGCGGCTCAGGCAACTTCAACGTCAGGTAATCAGACACTGCCCGATCCACCGCACGCGATTGCTCCCGATACGCGTAGTCGTCTTGATTGACCATCTGGCGCAACGGCACTACCACATCGTCGATCTGGTAGGGGGAGCCATCGGCAATGCCGGCCACTTGAATGGCCGCAGTGGCTTCTGCGTATTTCAACACAGACCGATCCAGCGTACGTCCATTGATGACCAGACGCAGGACCTTATCATCGCGCAGGTCAAAGCGCTTGTTGCGCGAGAGCAGGCCATAGTTCACATAGCCAAACTCCGCTGGCCGATCACGCGTCATGTCGCTGTTGCAAAAGCCGGTACCGCGCACCGTGATCACTTGCGTATTGCCTGGCACCAGGTACCGCTTGTTGGTGATGACAATCTGCGGCCAGACCATTTGATAGTCCAGATTCTCGATGAGCGCATACCCGTTCAACCACAAATCCAACTTCCCGGTGGGGATATAGAACACCCCATGGGCGGCACCGGCCGGATAGTCGCCATCGCCATCAATGGAGAACTTGAGCAATCCGTTTTCCACCGTCAAGCTAAGCTGATACGCCAAGAAGCGATCGTCCGAGCGCACCGCGGTGAAGTAGTAAGCCGGATCCACCAACCACTGGATGGTGTTGCCCACCAACATGTACTTGGAGCTATCCCCGGTCACATCCTGCCAGCCCGTTTGATCGGGTTTACCGACCTTACGACCGGTGATGTAATAGCGATAGTTGTACAGGGCCTCATAGGGCTGCGTCTGCAGTCCGAAGGTGGTAGAGGTAGCAAAGCTGCCCCGGCCCACAATGCCCTCTACCATCGCGCACGTGGCGTTATAGGGGGTGTACTCTGCACCGGCGCTGTGGATGTAAAACCCCAGCAACTTCCCGGTGGTATCGTACTCGAACATGGTGGAGTTGGTCCACAACCCGTAGGGCAGCGACACCTGACGGCGTCCATTGACAACTTTCACCGCCAGTGGCGAGTTCCCCGCCAACCGCGTCACCGCATTATAGCCGTAGGCCTGTTCCACCAGTGAGCGGGTGATACCATCATAGACCGAATCCATGATCGCCACGTACTTGGAGTTCTCCAAGTTAGCCGCTTTCCATACATCCACCGTGGAATCCAATCCCACCATAGCGCGCACAATCTCGGCATGGGGGAGTTTGTACAACTCCTGCACACGACTGTGTTCAAAGATCAAGGGGCGCTTCCACCCTGAGTTACGGATGTGCAACCGCACCGTCAGCTCATTGGCATCGTCCCATTCGGGATTGCTGGCCACGTACGCTTGCACGGTGGCGGTGGGAATGCTGTAGTCGCGATGGGTCAATTGACGCAACGCATCGTTGACGTTCTTGTGGAAGTACACGCCACGCCAAGCATTGGTGTTGCTACCACGGGTGTACTTACGGACCAGATACACATCGATGTCATCGCGGTAATCGATCATCTCCCCATCGACCTGGGTGGCCGTATGGTGCAGCAAGTACTTGACCTTGCTGTCCAGGTCCGAGACAAAGGTCGGCAGATCCTTGACGGCAAACTCCACCACCTGCTTGATCGTAGAATCGTAGACGTATTCCAGCACATCGCCTGCGCGCGTTTGCGCCGGCACGAAATTATCCTGCACCACGCCATTGATAAACAACAAGGTCAACCCATGGCCTGCACGAACGGTGTTGTACTCGTTCTGAAACAGGGCCGCGGAGTTGATATCGGTCACCACGATGGAGTTGGTCCGAATACCCTGCGTGTCGGTGCGCGAACGCAACGAATCGAAGTAGGCGTTGGAATACAGGCGAAAGTAGAGCGGTTCGGTTTGCAGCGCTGCAATCACAGGTTGGTCTTTGACCGCCAGCAGCAAGTTACGCTCTTCGGTATACACCACGTAACAGTCCGCCCGATTCAGATGCAATCCCGAATTGACGTAGACATCGGTGTAGAGATTTTCCGAGGCCATGACACTGGCCAGTGAGCGCCATGCCATTTGACCGGGAGTCAGTCCCAGCGAGGCTGGGCTGACCTGTCCGATCTGGTAGACATGATACAGATCTTGGGCGGTGGGCAGCGGAATGGTTGACCACGAATGATCGACCTGCCGACGGACACCGCCTGGGAAACTGATGCGTGCGGGCTTTAAGATCACCTGTAGATCTTGCTTGGGATTGCACCAGGCATTCCGCAGCGCGTGACCTACGAGATAATCCTCAGCCATGAGTGAGCTCCTCAATCAGACGGGCCACTGACAGCGCGTAATCGCGCGCAGCGCCAGCCCGGTCGACCGACTCGGCCAACTTGTTGATGGGGGTATTGCGGTAGCTGCGATCGGTAATGCCCGAATACAGCATGGCCGCCAGATACGGCGGATATTCCAATGCCACAGCAGCCACTTCGCGGGAAGCGGCGCCAAACCAGGATGCGCCGATGGAGGTGACCACCAGACCGGCATTGAGCTGCTCGATACGCGGCGATGCGATCTTCTGCTTGATGACATCCACAAACCCCAGGATGTCGCGAATAGCGCCGGTGTCGCGCAAGATCTCCAGCTGTGCTTCGATCGGCACGCGGGTCAAGCGCGCCACGCGCTGCGCCAGATGCAGTTGCGCCTGCTCGGTGTCCAGCGGAGCATCGGAGAACTGCGAGAAAAAGAACAGACCCGACAGCGTCACCAGCGTTTGCTGATGCATCGGATCCAGGCTCAGGCGCCGCACCAGAGTTTCAGGCACCCAGCGACAAAACACCTGACCGGCAAAGTCGGCAATAGCCATCTGGTCACCGGGGCCGCTGTCGGGGGAATTCCACAGCAACGACAGTGCCGCACGGACCAGCATGAACTCGTAATCGTTGGGCGAGGTGATGCGCGCCATGCCATCTGCGCCGGTCTTCAAGAACGCGCGCGTATCGATGACAGCCACCTGCTTTCCATTATGAGTGAAAAGCACAGGATGGAAGAAAGGGGAAATACCCTTAAGGTATGAAGGGATGGTATAAACCCCTTCCAGAGTTTTGCCTTTCAAGGTCACGGCTGGCTTCAAGTCGCCGGACACCAAGGCGTGTTTGACCTCATTGAGAATCGGCGTCACCACATGCGTGGAACACGCCGTGGTCTCGTATGGAGTGTTGAACATGGACAGTACTCACCGTTGAGATTTAAAAGATGCTCGTGTCGAGCTGCAGCCCGGCATACAGCGCTTGTAATAAATGCTGTAATTATTATGATGCGCGGCATCACCCGATTTGCTATAGCATAAGCGCCAGCCTCATATTGACCATACCGCCCAGACGGATGGACGCGTCTGGCAACATGGTCATTCTTTACAACTGTGCACACAGTTCCTAGGAGCTTCACGCATGAACACTCTTACCAATGCTACACCCCAAGCACGCATCCTGGGTATCGAAGATCGGAGTGGAACCACTCCGGTGTATGAGACGACCCCGGTTGCGACGCACACCCCGCTGTTTATGTTGCTGACCGAAAAGGGCAGCGACGAACCGCAGCTGGTCTCGGGCGATGCCATCACCGAAATCTTCGGTGCGGAAACGTTCAATCCCCGCGGCAAGTTCTACAACCACCAGACCGCGTTTGCGGCCAAGGTGATGGCCGAGCAGTCGGTCATGATCAAGCGTATTCTGCCTGACGACATTGGCCCGCCTTCGCGCCTGATGCTGTCGCTGGATATCGTCGATGAGCTGATCCCGCAGTACCAGCGCCTGCCCGATGGCTCGTTCCGTCTGGACAACGCCGGCGCGCGCATTCCCACCGGCAGCACCGTGGCCGGTTACAAGGCCAAGTGGGTGTTGAATGACTGGGTGGTTGGTACTGGCCCGGACTCGGTCAAGGGCTTTGGCCAGATGACCCAGAAAACCGGCACGCTCACCAATGCCTCTTCCGACCAGTCGACCCAGTATCCGATCCTGGAACTGCAGGTCTCCTCGCGCGGCAAGCACGGCGACAACTTGGGCGTGCGCTTCTCGGTCCCGACCACGCTGTCCACCGCTCAGGTGGATGCGGCGCTGGTGGAAACCCTGAAGGCGCGGCTGTATCGCTTCCAGTTCATTCGTCGCGCTTCGGCGACCTCCACCGGCCAGGCGGTTCGCAGCCTCAATGGTGATGAGTTCATCGATGTCGCCCTGCCGGGTGGCCTGTACGACGACCGCACCTTTACGGAAATGTCGGCCGAAGACACCCTGATCCAGAGCTATGAGCGCGTCGGTACGCCGGGCGTGCCCGACCAGGTTGGTCCGTTCTCCGGCCTGCACATCTACGAGGACAACCTCCAGGCTGTGCTGGCCATGATCGGTGCCGCTGAAGCCCCGCTGGGGATCTTGGCTGAAGGCATCACGGCCATCGACGAAGACAGCGAATACCTGCATCTGGTCAACCCGTTCACTGCGACCAACATCGACGGCGTGCCGTATGGTGCACTGCAGCTGCTGGGTCCGGCCGATGGCGGTACGTTCCTGTCCGAAAGCACCTCGCTGTACGCCAAGGGCGGCACCGACGGTGATCTGTCCCCGGCCGCTTACAGCGCTGCCGTCAAGGACTTCCTGGACAGCTTCGGTTCGGGCAGCTCGCCGCTGCTGGATTGGGCCCGTTACCCGATGAGCTGCTTGTACGATTCCGGCTACCCGCTGGAAACCAAGTACTCGTTCTTCATCCCCATGTCCAAGCGTCCCGACATCTGGGTCACCGTTACGACTCAAGATGCCAACCAGCCGCTCAACACCCCGGCCGAGGACTCCTCGATCGCTGTGGCGCTGCGCGCGCGTGCGGCCAACTATCCCGAAGCGGTCCTGTACGGCACCTCGGTGGCCCGTGCACTGATCATCGGTCAAGGTGGTAAGCCGCTCAACACCGTCTACAAGGGCGTGTTGCCGCTGGCCTGGACCTTTGCTGGTATGTGCGCACGCTACATGGGCGCAGGCAACGGCTACTGGGATCAGAACGCCAACATCGAGTTGGACGACAACAAGATCATCTCCGAGTTCCGCGACGTCAACAACACCTTCAAGCCGTTCGATTCGCGTAAAGCGGACTGGGCGACCGGTCTGGTGTGGGCACAGTACTACGACCACCGGTCGCTGTTCTTCCCCGCCTTCCAGACGGTGTACGACGACGACACCTCGGTACTGAACTCGGCAGTCAACATGTTCGTTGCTGTGGAAGGCATCAAGGCCCTGCAGCGCTCCTGGCGCCGTCTGGTCGGTCGTTCGGACCTGACCCCGGCGCAGATCATCAAGGAGAACAACGCCAACATCACCGCCGACATGGAAGAGGGTCGTTTCCACGGCCGCTTCATCATCGTGCCGGAGACGTTCTACAACGCTACGGATGAACGGCTGGGTTACGCCTACAGCTGCCGCCTCAACATTTTCGCTCCAAACATGGTCACCGTCGGGTCGTTCACCGTGGCGATGCATCGCAAGAGCGACGCGGGGACGGGCGCGTAAAGCGCCCCTTCCGCCCGTCATAGTCCGAAGGAGCACATCACATGTCCCGTTTGAAAGGCACTCTCCTGGGTCAGCAGGGTTACGGCAAGCTCGTAACCGCCCCCATGGTTGACCTGAAGCGCGGCGGCCAGCATGGCCCGTCCACGCAATTTGAAAGCTACATCTCCTCCACCGCCTACGTTCGCAAGAACATGATCGTCCTGTTGCTCGAAGCCCCGCAGGGTTTCAAGCTGATGGACAATCCGTCCAAGTGGGTGGAAGCCCTCAAGGCACTGGTGGAAGTCCAGCCGCTGACCGTGGAAGGTCTGCAGGGTGGTCTGACCGTGGATACGGTCGACACCAACATGGGCGGCGGCGGTGAAGTTCACCAAGATCCTGGCAATGTCACCCGCGCCCGTTCGCAGGTGCAGTTCACCTGGAAGGACCGTTACGGCAAGCCCGTGTCCTACTTCCTGCGCGAATGGATCACCAACCTGATCCAGGATCCGATCACCAAGGTCCCCGGCGTGGTTTCGCGTGGCTCGGCAGCTCCGGCTGACCTGCTGCCGGACTTCTATGGTATGACCTGCGCGTTCATCGAGCCCGATCCGACTGGCACCAAGGTGCTGGAAGCCTGGCTGACCACCAACATGTTCCCACTGTCGACCGGTGACATCATCGGCCGTCGTGACCTGTCGGCGGGCGGCGAAGGCTCGGAGCTGAACATCGAGTTTGCCGGTATCACGCAACATGGTTATGGCATTCGCAAGTTCGCGCAAGGCCTGCTCGATCAGTTGAACCTGACTGGTCAGGACCCGAACATGCAGAAGTCGTTCATCGATGGCGTGGACGCAGATATCCGAGCAGTGGACTCCGGCTACACGAACGTGTTGGATCGGACTGCTACTCAGCGTGTTGCTTAATCGTCGAATCCCTCTCTCCTCGACGATTGCAAACCAACTCCGGATTCGCTACCTGGAGTGACCGTGGAGCGGAGCCCCTTCGGGGGCTCCGTCTCTTTTATGCCGTCAAATGAAAAACTCCGTGAGCATAACCCCCACTCCGCGGAGTGGGGGCGTATGGCCGTCATTTCTTTTTGCGTGAGGCTTGGGTCAGTTCTTCCACAATACAGCCGATGATGGCAGCGACCCCGATTCCGAGCAAGCCATACACGATCCAAAACGCGTGCTGTTCGCTGAGGTAGTGGATGATCATGTCGCGCTCAACTCATCCACCGGATTGAACTTATTGAGCCAGCGCAGATAGCACACGGCATGTTCATACATCGGCATTTTCGTGTTGCGCTGATCCGGATGGCCATCGGGCAAGGTGGCAGTCAAGAAGGAGCGAAAGTTCACCAACTTCTGGGAGCCGCTGGCACCAAGCGACTGAATGGCGTATCCGTTCAAACTGGATAGGGTGTGGGAGTCAGGACCGTAGTCTGCCCATTGCCAAATCAAATGTTCCGGATGATGCGGCTTGAAGTTGCGAAAGCACCGCGCGCCCAGCGCCGACTCGGCCTCTGTCAGGCTAATGGGGCCACCGGCAGTACCAGGATCGACCTTACGCAAATGCACGATGTAATCGCGGTAGGTCTCATGCAGGCGGTAACTGACATTGCTAGTGAGTCCCCGTCCACACACCAACCGCTTGTCAGCGCTCACCAGACGCTCTGTGGCGCGGTAGAACTGCAAGGACATAGTCAGGGCCCAACGCGCTAGCCAGGCGCGCGTCTGCGGCGGGAAGCGGCGATTGAACTCGTGTACGTAATTGGTCACTTCCAACTGCGACAGCCGGTTACCGTGGTGCATGAACACGGTGCTGATAATGCCGGAGGTCTCTAAGCCCATGGTTCGTAGGTAGCCTACGAAAAACAGCACCTCATCGTAACTTTTCGTAGACATACCAAAAAATCTCAACGGTTAAGGAATGGGGCCTGCATTGCGCAGGCCCCATGACGGTTAAATGATGTTGCGCCCTTCCGGGTCTGCCAGGTAGTCCACCACCGACGCAGCTTCCGGTGCGCCCAAAGCAGCCACCGCACGCTGTGCGCTGGAGTTCAGGCTATCGCCGTGGGATTGGCCGTCGCTGTTGACCACGTAGATCCCACTGTCGATCACATGATGGTCAATTCGGGTCCAGGTATACACGGCAACCTCGCCCGGCTGCATCTGTCCCAGGACCAGATCGTCCAGATCGATGATGCTGTCAGACAGCGCGCCATCGACGACCTCGAACACTTCCCAGGTACCGCCGTCGGCCAACAGGCGAACCGCGTTGGTTTCGTTGTTGAGGATTTCCGCACTTACCCCGACGTACTTGCGCAGGTGTTCGATGAACCCCTGCAAATCGATGACGCGAAACGGCAGGGTGTAGGCGTGGGTAATCAGTTGTGACATGTGTAGGTGACCTTGAGAATCAAACGGGGATGGGGGCAAGCAGCTGCTCGGCCAATTCGCTTTCGCTTTGCTCACTGGTCGAGTACGAACACTGACCATTGGCGCACAGCGAAAAGCGCGCTGAATCCATGCCAGTGGGGGTCACCACCAGCTGGTACAGGTGCACTACTTCTCGTTCCATTAGGAAAGGTAGTAGAATTTCATCAATGATCGAACCCTCTTCGCCATTGACAAAGCCCGTGTACCAGGTCCCATCATTGGTGGTCAGGCGCACGTGACCGCCGCGCCCTTCATAAACAGGATGGACCACGATGTTGCGATACGGCGTCAGAGCCAGTGTCAGGGCAGCCAGATCGTTGACACAGAACTGAGAGGTGCGCGCAAAGCGCTCGTCCTTGGACGAGCCTGCCAGTGGTGGAAAGTGGATGGCCATCAGGGCACCTTAGCGCTTACGGTTCAGGTGGGAGAGGACCACATCGGCCTCCGTATGGCGCAAGACCACCGCCAGCTCGCGCATTTGTCCTTCACGCTTGACTGCCACATGGCCATGACGGATGTCGCCGGTCGTGAAGTTCCGCTTGGACTCCGGATCGTTCAGCAGGCGCAAGATCCGATTGGCCTCGGTCGCATCCGGCATGGTGGTGAGAACCCGATCGTCGGGGGTCAGGATATCGTATTCGTCGAATTCGGTTTTGATTTTGGTGTACATGGTAGACTCGATTGAGGAATTGAGGGTGTGGGATTAGGCTTCGAGATGCGACAGTACAATCGCCGCTTCCATCAGATTGTCGGTACGCAACAGTACCACAGTGCGATCGGCGGCATCGACGACTTCGTAAAACGGCAGCGGCTGCGGTTGGCCCGGCAGATGTCCCTGGCCACTGAAGATGTGGTACACACCGCCTGAGGCGTTGAGGTGACTCAGCAGCTGATCGGCAATGTCGGCCGTGGCTGATGTCAGAATATCACCGTCCGGATCCAGAATCTCGATCAGGTCGGAGTTACTAACAGCGCGTTTGGTATAACGCTTATCCATGTCGTGAGGCCCTTTGTTGAATGCGCTCGTCTTTCAATCGCCGCCGTTCCATCCGGGCGTAAAAGTCGGCATGTGCTTTTTTGAGTAACCGTGATCGATCCCGGCATCAAAGCGACAGTGCGTAAGGTAACGCACTTTGCGCAGTTTGGTGTCGACCACATAGTCAAACCGTGCCCCATTGCGATTCCAGCCGCGGGCTGCCAGTTGATCGGCAATCACCACACGGCGCAGGCGTTGCAACTCATGGTTGATGGGGCGTTCGTAATTCCAATGCATGAGCATTATTCGAACTCACCGTAATAGGTGAAGGGGATAGCGAGCTTTTCGCAGAGCGTTTGGAAGATCTTGACCAACTCTAGCCGATGGCAGAAATGGCCCGCCGGGCAATAGCACATGATCGCGATCCAGTCCTCTTGACGTAAGAACTGCTCCCACGCCTCACGATGATCGATCCAGCTCTGGCGCATCATGGGGTAGTACTCATCACGGTACTGCTGATCCGTAATCTCCCCTGCCTTGTGAGCCATTACGATTTTCCAGGTGGGAGCAAACAAGGGATGTTTGCCCCGCACCGTGGTATCGACAATTGTGATGCCTGCACGTGTGGCCCGGTATGCCCGATCTTTCCCTTGTTGAATGGTGAAAAGTTCCATCGTGCATGTCCTAGGAGTTAAGCGCGTGGGCTGTTCAGCAGCTCCACCAGCCGCGTGGCTGCGGGAAGATCATCGTCGATCCACAGCGTCTGCGTGCGGTCATTGACCGGGTAAATTCGCCCTGCGGAGATTGTGCTACCGTTGCGCAGATACACGCACGGTTCAGTTGCCCAGACGACGGAGTTGTCCGGCGCATCCAATGCAGCCGCCAGGGCATGCGCGTGTTCTTCGCGGCCCACGGCCAGAACTGTGCCGGTGTCATCAACGACATTGCAGACCAGCGGATGTTTGACGATGACCTGCGTCATGTTCAGTCCTCCTGAAATTCTGCAGCGCGCAGATCAGCTTCGTCTTGAGCGTCGAGATCTTCCGGCTCGCTCAGCGCGGCCTTGCCGGTAGGACTGCCGTTGAATTCACGTGCGCTGATGCGCAGTCCATCGATGGCATCTTCCAGACTGGAGTGGGTGGTCTCACCATCGGAGTCGATAGCGATCAGTTCCACGCTCACTGAAGCGGCCGAGTGCACATGCGTGTTGACCAGCACCGCCACTTCATCGACCGGCAAGTGACGGGCAATCAGGTTGTCCATGGAGATGCCTTCGGGCCAGACGCCACGTTCGGCCCACAGGCGAACTTGGGTTTCGCCTTCGAGCACTTCTTCGGACAGGGCGATGTCATCCAGGGTATCGATCTCTGCCATCAGGCCTTCCAGATCGCGTGCGCGAAACGGGGCGGTATGGGAGACCTTCAGAGGAGCGATGCGATTGGGCATAAAAACATCCGTAAAAAAAGAGGGGTTGGTAAAAGACCTGACATAGAGCACCCGGCTCCGAAGAACCGGGTGCTCTAGCCGTCAGGCGAGGGGGATTACGCCTTCAGTTCACGCGCGGCCAGGCCCAGCACGTAGTCGCGGCTGGTCTTGAGCGAACCGCGGCTGCCGGCGGTGCCGGTGGTGGTCCACTTGGCCTGGGTGCTGCCGAGCACGTCGGTGACTTCGCCGTTGGAGGGGTTGCGCTGGGACTTCAGGCGCACCAGGCCGGCGGTGAGCTTGTCGCGGCCGGCGTCGATCTGGATGGTGACCTCGTTCAGGTCCTTGTGCTTCTTCAGGTGCGGCACGCCCAGTTCGCCCAGGGCGATCACGCCAGCGGAGACCAGTTCGCTGTTGTGCGCCTGCAGCTTGCGGACGGCGGTCATGTCCACGCCTTCGGGCAGGGTCTTCTCGTAGAAGTCCTTGGTCACGGTGATCACGCCGGACTCGTCGACGACGCCCTCGCGCTTGATGGCATCAGCCAGGGCCTTGATCGAATCGTTGACGTTCAGGTCGGCGCGCGGATCGGTGGTCTTGCTCATTGCGAAATACCTCTTCTAAGTTTTTTGAGGGAGTGTTGCATACCAGGCGCATGCCCGATAAGTTTTCACTCGATTATTGACAAAATGTTTACAGCAGATCTGCCGTGGCCAACTGAGATGGATGGCTTAGCAAGGAGGTAGTATGTGGCTCAAATACGGTTCAATCACGCAGGCGTTATGGTCGCCGGTACCGTCACCGTCAGGCCGCGGGTAATGGCTGCGGCATGCAACTCGGTGGTGAACTGGTCCATGTCAACGTTATCGCCGTAGGTGGGCCAGTCACGCTGGACCAGGTATTGCGACAGCATCGACGAAATCTCGCCACGCACTACCGTATCGTCAGCGCCGTAATGGAAGACATTATCGATCACCGTAGAGGCGTCCCCGAAGATCGCTTGCGCTTGCTCCAGCGTCAATGCGATGTCCAGTTCATTCACCTGACCGATGATTTCCTGTAGTGCGGCGGTGCGGATCTTCTCCGGCTCCAGCGGTAAGTCGGGCTCCTTCGGGGTTTCCAGGCGAGCAGGCAAGGCTGCCGTCGCCTTGCGTGCGATCACTTGAGTGCGGTGCGACGCCTGATCAAAGGTCTTCCCAATCAAGATAAACAGCTCATCGGTCAACGGACCTTGTGCTGTCCTGTGATAAAGGCGGATGCGTTCAAGGGCGCCGCGCAACAACGCCTTTTCATCGGCAACCAATTGGGAGAAATGCTGCAACCCCAAGGTTTCCGAGGTCGCCTCAAACGTATCCCAGGCCCGCAGATATTCCTCCAGCACATTGCAGTGACTACGCACCCAAGAATCCAGCATACATTTTTGATTCTCGGCACTCAACAGATCCAATAGCTTGGTCATTGCTATCCTTTGATGAATAGTGGAGTTAAGCAGAATGGTCGGGTTCAGTGACTGGACCGAAGACTGTCAACAGCGGCGCTTCAGCCAAGCGAATCGTTTCTGCGCAGTCAGCAACTAGGGCATCGATTGCGCTCCGATCAGTCGGTGAATAATCTTCGGACTGGTTGAAGTAGGGGAGTAGGCGCAACCGTAACTTACGGTACTGCACTAGGACATTGACCAGGTGTGGATGGAGCACGGGAAATTCGACGCATTGAGGGATGAGTTCCTCAATGTCAGGCATGATCGCTTCTAACACGTTAAAATGCGCGTGTACGGTCGCCCGGTACAATCGCTGGGTGCCGGCCTTACTAAGACGGCCCATGAGCATGTGGCGGCGTACAGGGCTTTTCAGGGTAGCGTCTTTCATCATAATACCTCAATGAGTCCATTCAGTGAATAGTGTCTGGGTGGTCAACATAAAGCGTTCTTCGGGGTGAGGCCATAAGCGCTCAAGGTTGCCCTTGAGCGCAATGGGTTATGCTACTGCAGTATCGGGTTGAAGCTGCTGGTTCACCCAGCTTTTGAGGCGAGTGCCTTCGCGATCGTAGATCACACGCGCCCGCTTGCTGGCGCGTTGCAGATCAGCGCCCGTATGGAACTGCACCACGGTAATGGTGAAGCGTCCATGGACCGCGTTGGGGTCATGCTTGCCGCTGAACTCGGCCAGTGCGTCTTTCAAGATGCTGCCGTACCCACGCAGCTTCAGCGAGGGAACGCCGGGGTACTGCTGCAATTCTGCCTGGATCATGTCCAGGCCTTGCGTGAGCTTGGTGGTGCCCAGGTCCTTGGCGATGCGGGCCTGATAGCGGTCAAACAGCTCGACGATTTCGGCACGGGTGAATTTACTCATGCGGCAACATTCTCCAAAACAGGGGCAGGTTCGAGGTGGATCACAGGGGACACTCGTGGGATGGATGCCACGAATGCATACGGGTCATGCAGGTGACGCAACAGATGACTTTGCAGTTCCGCACCGGAGATACGTTCAAACTCCGGATACGGGCTGTACTCAACTTCAGGCGCCATCTGTGCGACGTACTTACACACCGAGGCATGGTCCAGATGATCGATCAGGTAGGTTTCATCGATCCGGCCAGGACGGCGCATGGCTTCATCGATCTGATGCACGACGTTGGTGGTGAAGATGATCAAACATCCATCCAGTCCCACCACCCCATCAAACGCATTCAAGATCCCGCTCAACGTCAGCGGAGTCCACAGATCCGCCATGGGTGGCGGCGCGGCGGCGGCTGGTGCGTCCGCCACCGGGGCGGCGACCCGATCTCCATTGCCGCTAAAGTTCGATACGGCTGTCACGTTTTTCGAACTGTCGCCCTTACGCTTTTTCTTACCGCCATCTTTTTCGATACCGGGTCGTGCACGTAGCGCTGTGGCAGAGTCGAAGTCTTCGACCAGCACGATTGATCCACGCTTGACGCCAGCCAAGGCTTTGCTCAACGATTCATCGGAGAACCGGTTCAGGTTCAGCTGATAGATCGAGCGCTTCAGTTCCGTGGCCAGCGCCCGCACCAGCGAGGTTTTGCCCGTGCCAGTAGGCCCGTGGAACAGGAACGAGAGCTTGTAGGAAATACCCTTGGACCGATACCAGTCGCGCTGGGTGTCGAACGCACGGACCCGTGTCAGTACATCGTCCACCACCGTACCGTTGACTGCCACACTGGTCAACGGACGCTCATCCAGATCCCCGGACATGTTCCAAGACCCATCGGTGCACGTGTACAGCGCAATCGACTTCGGGCGTGGCTTGTAGATGAACTTGTCCACCAGCGCCCGCATGATGTCATGGTTGCGCCCAAAGGTGGAGACCATGATCGTGCG